>Ga0111539_10000232_pt1 | contig 66446 bp, 57 predicted proteins | sample RhiMethybrSRZTD1_FD_79667 | JGI IMG/M metagenome (GOLD analysis project Ga0111539, IMG submission 79667) | Populus rhizosphere microbial communities from Tennessee, USA - Rhizosphere MetaG P. TD hybrid SRZTD1 (version 2) (version 2) | ecosystem: Host-associated > Plants > Roots > Rhizosphere >...
GTTGGGGAGATAGCTCATCGCGGGTTCCGGGGCCTCAAGCGCTTGACCTTCCGACTCTCCCATGCCACCGTGTCCTGATCAGTACCGCGGAGGCACACGATGAGCGACCAGAACAAGCAACTCGATTCGGCGACGCCGGCTGACCAGGCAGGATCCGTTTCCAGGCGCGATTTCGTGACACGCGTCGCAGGCGCCACCGCCGCCGCGATGATCGTGCCGCGCCACGTGCTCGGCCGCGGCTTCCAGGCGCCGAGCGACACCGTCAACATCGCCACCGTTGGTATCAACGGGATGGGCAGCAGCAACACCACGCAGGTGATGGGCCAGAACATCGTCGCCATCTGCGACTGCGACTTCGGCCTGCTCGACAACAAGCTCAAGGAATGGACCGACCGCGCCAACACGGCGCCAGCGGCGGGCGCGGGGCGTCAGGGCGGCGCGGGGCGCCAGGGCGGCGCGGCGGCGCCGGCGCGGCCGACGTATCAGGACTTCGGGCCGTCGAAGGCGCAGCTGGCGGCCAACGCGAAGTGGACGCCTGACCCGGCGCCCGCGACGCTGAAGCGCTTCGTCGATCAGCAACTGCCGAAACTGAAGAAGTACCGCGACTATCGCGAGATGATCGAAAAGCAGAAGGACATCGACGGGATCATCGTCGCGACACCCGACCACATGCACGCGATCATCGCCTCGGCCGCGATGGACGCCGGCAAGCACGTCTACGTGCAGAAGCCGATGTGCTGGTCGGTGCACGAAGCGCGGCACCTCGCGAAGAAGGCGCGCGAGAAGAAGGTCATCACGCAGATGGGCAATCAGGGCCACTCGCAGGACGACGCGCGGCGCGGCCAGGAGTACCTGATGGCCGGCGTCATCGGCGACGTGAAGGAAGTGCACGTCTGGACGAATCGCCCACTCGGCTACTGGCCGCAGGGCATCCCGCGCCCGGCGGCGTCCTCCGATTCTTCGCCGCTCCGCTGGAACAATCAGGGCGTCGAACGCCGGCTGGCCGCGGCAATGAAGGGCAACTATCCCGTTCCTGACGGCCTGTCGTGGGATCTGTTCCTGGGCGTCGCGCCCGAGGTCGAATACCACCCGATCTATCACCCGTTCAACTGGCGCGGCTGGGTGGATTGGGGCCAGGGCGCGCTCGGCGACATGGGCGCCCACCTGATCGATCACCCGGTGTGGGGGCTCAAGCTCGGATTGCCGACGTCGATCGAAACGATCTCGACGCCGTTCAACAAGGTCTGCTACCCGAACGCGACGACGACGTACTACGAGTTCGCGGCGCGCGAGGGGATGCCGGCGGTGAAGCTCACGTGGTACGACGGCGGCCTGACGCCGCCGAAGCCGGAAGAGCTCTCCGACGACCCGGAGGCCTACGAGCGGCTGAACGGCGAGGGCGGGATTCTCTACATCGGCAGCAAGGGCAAGATGCTGCAGAACACGTACGGCGGCCGGCCGAGGCTGCTCCCGATGGACCGGCACAATTCCTACGGTCCGCCGCCGGAGAAGCTGGCCCGCGTGCCGCACCAGTCACACGAGATGAACTGGGTCAACGCCATTCGCGGCCGCGACGAGATCTCGTGCCCGTTCTCCTACGCCGCGCATCTCACCGAGATCATGCTGCTCGGGGTCGCCGCGTTGCGGGCGAACTCGAAGCTGCACTACGACGGCGCGAACATGCGCGTGACGAACAACGACGGGGCGAACGAGTTCGTGACGCGAAGCTACAGACAGGGATATTCGCTCTGACGATCGAATTCAGAGATTCAGGGATTCAGAGATTCAGGGATTCGCGATTCGGGTTCAGAGACTCTGGGATACGGGCGGTTCGAGGGGATAGTCGTACCCCGCGTACCGCCCGTAGCCGTTGTACCTATCGTGCCCTCGTCCCCGCCGGTTCCGCCCGCTTCGCCGGCGGGTGGAAGAAGAGCGCCAGGATGACGGCCGCGGCCAGCGCGGCGATCGCCGGCACCAGAAACAGGCTGCGGAAATCCACGACGCCGTTCGTCACGAACGTCTCGCCAATCAGCTTCGGGCCCAGGATGTTCGCGACCAGGGGCCCGAAGCCCAGAATCATCAGGTTGAACAGTCCCTGCGCGCTCGAGCGGACGTCGGTGGGAAAGAACTCATCGACGAAGATGTACACCGTCGCGAAGAAGAACGCGTAGCAAATCCCGTGCAGCACGTTGATCAGCACGATGATTTCCTGGTACTGCGGCAGGAACGCGAAGACCAGGAAGCGCGCAGCATGTCCCAGGATGCCGACGATCATCGTCGTACGCCACCCGAGCCGTGCCAGCGTCACGCCGAGAATCAACATCGTCAGAATTTCCGCGATCTGACCGATGCTCATGACCGGCATGATCCAGTTGCCGGGAATGCCGACGCCGCCGGCCGAGACCGCCGTGCCGAGGAACGTGCCAGTCCAGTTGAAGAAAAGATTGTGGACGGTCGCGTCGATGAACGTCACCACCCAGAGCACGAGGATGAACGGGAGCCCGAGCAGCTTCACCGCTTTCAGCCACGCCAGGCGGGAGACGCCAGTCTCGGCCGGTTTCGGCGGCGTGTGCGGCAGCGTCAGGCTGAACGCCGACAGGAGCAGCGAGGCAATGCCGGAGACGACGAACACCCACCGGGTGGCGGCCTGGAGCGCCGGGCCGGTGAGCCCGTTACCCAGCACGGTGCCGAGCCACGCGACGAACCCCTGCGGGTTGGCGGCGGCCACGCGATCCCAGTCCACGAGGATGAACGTCATCGGCCACGCGGCGAGAATCCACCCGATCGTGCCGCCCATGCGCACGATCCCGAACTCCTTCTGCGCGTTTTTCATGTGCGTGAAGGCGATCGAGTTGGTGATCGAGATGGTCGGCACGTAGAGCAGGCAGTGGACGAGCATCGCCAGGAAGAACGGCCAGAAGCTCCTGGTCCACGCCAGCGACATCATCGCGATGCCGCCGATGAGATGACTGGCCGCGAGAAATCGCTCCGCGGCAAAGTTGCGGTCGGCGAACTGGCTGCTGAAGAACATGCCGACGATCGCCGCGAGGGGGAACGCGCTCAGGATCCAGGTCTGTTCTGCGGCGCTGAAGCCCAGGCTGGGCAGGTAGCCGAAGATGAGCGGCAGCCAGGCGCCCCAGATGAAGAACTCCAGGACCATCATCAGAAACAGCTTGTAGCGAATCGCCTTGTTCATGAGTGGGGACGATTATTACCAGAATCCCCGCGAGGGCAAGGGTTTCCGGAGGGCCTCCGACGGGCTTCCCGTCGGGCGTTTTCGTAGGGCGGCTCGGGGTGCGAGCCGCCAGCCGCCGCGGCTCGAACTCCGAGCCGCGCTACGAAGTCTTGGACCGGGCGGCCACGGCCCCGGCGTAGCAGATCGCCGCGATGACGAGCAACCCGCGAAACCCGGTCAGGAGCGAGAGGTACTCGGCGCAGCCGCCGAGCATCGCGCCGAGCAGGTTCGTGCCGTAGTCGCGCGCGAGCGAGGTGGACCGCTTGATGGCCGACCCGAACAGCAGGCCGGCGCAGAAGATCGGGCTGAACTGCAGGGCCGCGTAGAAGAACGACTCGCTCACCCGGCTGTCGAGCGTCACGCGGCCGACCGGCACCGCGTAGTTCAGCGCCAGCAGGCCGAGGAGCAGCGCCCCGACCAGCCACGGACGGGTGACCTCGATCCTCGCGACCACGAGCGTGGCGACGAGCGCCATCACCAGCACCGACACGATGGCCAGCGACGCGACGATCCACGTCGATCCCCAGAGGAGCGCGAACTGCGTGATCGCGCGTGTCTCGAGCAGCATGAACCCGGCGCCGAGCAGGAAGAACTGCCACGACCATCGGCCGGTTTGCCCCCGGAGGGTCCAGCGGACCAGCACACTGGACACGGCGAGAATGAGCGCGACCACGATCACGTAGTGGCGCGGGATGTGACGATCTTTCAGATAGAGGAACGGCCAGTCGTCGGTCGCCGGCTCGATCGTGGCGTCGCGCACGTGACGCACGGCGGGGCTCGGATCGTGCGACTGCCCGAAGGCCGTCACGCGATCCGGCACCACCGGATCGCTCGCCAGCGTCTTCAGCCGCGGGCCGGCCATCATCACGCCGAGATACGCGCGCGCGGCGTGCACGTGCACCCACGGCTCGGCGCCGAAGGCGACGGCCGCCGTGTTCGCAAGCCGATCGACGAGCCAGCGCTCGCGGAAATAGTTGTAGATCACGAGCACGCCATCAGGCTGCAGGCGATCCCGCACTGCCCGGAACGATTCCTCGGTGAACATGTAGCTCTCGAGCCGGACCCCCGAGAAGCCCGACTGGAGCGTCAGCGAATCGATGAGCGCGAACACCACCAGGTCGTACTTCTTGCCGGTCCGCCGCAGGTAGTGGCGCGCGTCGTCGTTGATGATCGTGACGCGCGGATCGCTGTACGGGTGATCGGGATGGTGCTCACGGCCGAGCCGCAGGATGGTCGGATCGATCTCGACCGCGTCCACGTGCTTCGCACCGTGCGCGAGCGCCGCAGCCACGTCCGTGCCCGAGCCGGCGCCGAGGATGAGCACGTCATTGAACGAATCGCCGAAGACCGAGTACGGCCACTGATAGAAGTATTCCTTCTGCGCGATCGGCGCCATCGACTGGTGAAAGATGTTGTTCACTTCGATGACCGTGTCAGGGCCGTCCTGACGGACGGCGATCTTGTAGTACGGCGACCACAAAGCCTGGCCGGCGATGACCTGCGCGAGTCCGATCGTGCCCAGCATGACGGCGACGTTGCCGGCCAGGGCCGGACGCGACGGACGCCCCCCGCCCGGATCGGAGGTGGCGAGGAGCGGCAGGGCCGCCAGACCCGCGACCGCGAACCAGATCGCCGGTCCGAGCTCGAGCCACGAAATCAGGCCGAACACGACGACGCCGGCGAGGCTGCCTGCGATGTTGGCGCCGTAGCCCGTGAGCGGCGGGAGCACCGCCATCTCCCGCCCCATCCGCTCAGCCAGGGCGGTGAAGAGCGCCACCACCGCGAAAAAAATCACCGGCAGCAGCAGCGTGCTTTCGACGACGACCACCGGCTCTTTGGTGCCGCTCGAGAAATAGATGCTGCCCGGTGACGGCGCGGCGACCTCGAGCCGCAGCGCGTACACAGCGACGACGAGGGCGAAGAAGATCAGCGGGAACCACGCAAAGGATCGCCGCCGCGCGCCCGCGCGCAGGCACCCGAGCCCGATGCCGAGGAAGCTGCCGAGCAGGATGAAGTTCGAGAAGAACGAGAGCAGCCGGACGTGCGCCGGCATCCAGCGGATGAGCGCGACTTCCAGGAACAGGACGAGGAACGAGGCGAGAATCGTGCGGGCCAAGCGGACGATTGTATGATCAAGGACACAGGAGTTGCCTTATGCGTGTCCCGCTCACTGTTGCCGCTCTGCTCGCCGGCGCGTCCCTGCTCTCGGCATTCGCGCCGCAGTCGAATCCGTATCTCGGCCGCTGGAACATCACCGGCGTGGCTCCGGACACGACCTACGTGTACTGGCTCGAAGTTGCGCAGGACGGCGACAAGCTCAAAGGCCTCTTCCTCAATCGGGGCGGCCACGCCGTGCCGCTCGCCGTCGTCAAGGTGGAGAACGGAGAGCTCGTCTTCCAGGGATTCGCCGGCGGACGCGCGACGCCGCCCGGACCGGGCGGTCCGGAGTACCGCGCGAAAGTCGAGGGCGGCAAGCTCGTCGGTCACCACTCCCTGCCGGTCAACACCGGCGGCCGCGGCCGTAACGCCGACCCGAACGCCCCGCCGCCACCGCCGCCGACGACGCGCGTCGTGAACTGGGTGGGCGTTCGTCCGCCGACCTGGCCGGCGTCCAACGCGAACGGCAACCACACCTACGGCAAGCCGGTCGTGCTGTTCGACGGCTCATCGCTCGACGCCTGGTCGTACATCCCCGCCAGCGCGAACCCCTGGTCGATCGAGGACGGCACGATGACCAACGCCTATCCGAAGACTCCGGCCGCGAACATCGTCTCGAAGGAGAAGTTCGGCGACTTCAAGATCGAGGCCGAATACAAACTCGAGAAGGACAGCAACAGCGGGATCTACCTGCGCGGCCGTTACGAGCTGCAGGTCCTCGACGACTTCACCCAGAACGCGCCGGAGCCGTTCCTCGGTCACATGGCGATCTACGGCCGGACGGCGCCGAGCGTCAAAGCCAGCAAACCGGCTGGCGAGTGGCAGTCGATGTCGGCGGTTCTCGTCGGCAATCGCGTCACCGTGACGTTGAACGGGCAGCGGCTGCACGACAACGTCGCCATCATCGGGATCACCGGCGGCGCGCTCGACGCCGACGAGCTCTCACCCGGTCCAATCCTGATTCAGGGCGATCACAGCAAGGTGTGGTTCCGGAAGGTGGTCGTGACGCCGATCACGAAGTAGGGCCCAGAAAGAAGGCCCAGGGCCAAAGGCCCTGGGCCAAAGCAACGCTCCTATCTGGGCCTTTGGCCCAGGGGCCCCGCCGCTACGGCGTGACCGTCTCGCTTGAGTACCGCTTCACGAAGCGGTCGTACTCTTCCTGGGCGCGCTCCCGCGCGTAGCCGTAACGCTCCTGCAGCTTGCCCATCAGCTTTTCGGCGTTGCCCTCGATCTGGTCAACGTCGTCGTTGGTGAGCTTGCCCCACTGCGTGCGGACTTCGCCCTTGAGCTGCATCCACTTACCCTTCAGCACATCCTGATTCATTTCTGTACTCCTTCGTCTTTCACGTCCGAACTACTTGTTGCCCGTCACGCTCTTGAGCGTGTTGATCCAGCGGCCCGCGACTGCCGGATACTTCGACAGCGGCTCGGTCGCGTTCACGATGCTGCGCAGACTGTTCTTCCGGCCGTAGAACGCTTCGTTGCCGCTGTCGTCCGCATGAATCGCGCTGCCGTCGAGGGTGGCGCCGGCGAAGAGTCCCTTTGATCGCGAATACGCGAGAATCTGGCTCGACACCTTGGCGTCCGTCGCGGCGTCGCCGCTGCGGCCGACCGGACCGGCGGCGACTGACAGGGAGCCGCCGAGCGTGAACTTGTCGCTCAGCAAGTCGTCCACGCCCTTGCGGTTCATCACGAGCAGGACGAGATCGGTGGACTGCACGCCGATCTGCCAGCCGATCGTGCCGCCGGTCATGTGGATGAACGCCGGCTCCGACCACGTGTTGCGGTTGCGCTCGCGCACGCTCACCAGGCCCGTCCCGTGCTTCGCGCCGACGACAAACCCGCCCTTGACCAGGTTAGGGATCACGACGATGCCTTCCGCGCGTTCGAGCAGGTACTGCGGAATGCCGTTGTCGGGCGTCGACGTGAGATCGCGCAAGACCGTGATCGACTTGTCAATCCGTTCGATTTCATCCGACGCTTGCGCCGCGGCGTAACGTGGCGGTTCCCAGGTCACCACCACTGCGAGCACCAGCGCGGGAATTCCCAATGTCCTCATGATTTCGCCCCCCACAGGCGCGGCGCGCGGCACGACGCCGCGCGCGCTGCACTTTTCCAAGGAGCAAGCGCGATGCCAGAAGCGGGCTGACGGGACCGCGCGGCCACGCGGTAGCGCGTGACCAGATGTGGGTAACGCGCGGGGCAAGTACGGGCGCGCTCCCAAAGACCGTTGAGTGTGCGCGCGGCACCCGCCTTGCACAGCCTCCGCGCGTGTTGTGGCTGCGTCCCTGGGTGGTCTTCGGCGGCGGCGCGCTGGCTGTCGTGCTGCTCGACTGGGGCGAGCCGGTGCTCATGCCGGTCGCCGTCTCGCTGCTCCTGACATTCCTCCTCAACCCGCCGGTCAATTCGCTGCAGCGCTGGATCGGCCGGGCCCCGGCCGTCGTCATCGTCGTCAGCCTGACGTTCCTCATGTTGACGGCGCTCGGCTGGGTCCTCGCGCGCCAGGTGACGAGCCTCGCCGCCGACTTGCCGGGCTACCGGCAGAACATCAGACAGAAGGTCGCGGACGTCCGGGCCCTGAGCCGCGGCGGTCCCGTCGCCCAGGTCCAGTCCACGCTCGAAGACATCAAGCAGGAGATCGCCAAGGGCGAGCAAGAGATTGCGAAGGGTGAAGCGGCGAAACGGCCATCGTCGGTGGTCGTCGCCGAGCCCGACTCGCTGCTCCCGATTCCGACGTGGGTATCGAGCCTGTTCGAGCCGCTCGGCACCGCCGGTCTCGTCGTCGTGCTCGTCGTGTTCATGCTGCTCGAGCAGCGCGACATGCGCGACCGGATCGTGGCGCTCATGGGCGACGGCCACGTCGCGCGTGCGACCAAGGCCGTGGACGAGGCCGGGGCGCGGCTCAGTCAGTACCTGCTGATGCAGACGCTCATCAATGTGATTTACGGCGTCATGGTGGGCGCGTCGCTGTGGTTCTTCGGTGTGCCCTATCCGGTGCTGTGGGCGGTCGTCGCCGCCGTCCTCCGGTTCATTCCGTACGTCGGCCCGTGGATCGCCGCGGGGGCGCCGATCATCGTCAGCCTCGCGGCCCTTCCCGGCTGGACGACGCCGCTCTACGTCGCGGGAACGTTCCTCGTGCTCGAGCTCATCACCAACATGGTGCTCGAGACGGTGTTCTACGCGGGCGCCGCGGGCGTGACGCAGGTCGCGCTCCTGATCTCGATCGCGTTCTGGACGTGGATCTGGGGGCCGCTCGGCTTGCTGCTCGCCACGCCGCTCACGGTGTGCCTGGCGGTCCTCGGCAAGTACGTTCCGAGCCTGCGCGGACTCTCGATGCTGATTTCGGATCAACCGATGCTGAGCCCGGATGCCGCGTTCTACCAGCGCGTGCTCGCGAACCAGATCGACGACGCGCGTGAGATCGTGGATCGCCAGGCAGACGCGCAGTCGGCCGAGTGCGCCTTCGACGCGCTGCTCGTGCCGGCGCTCAGCTACGCCGAACGCGATCGCGCGGCCAACAGACTGTCGCTCGAAGAAGAGCGTCGCGTGATCGAGACGACGCGCGAGCTTGCCGGCGGCCTTGAAGCGCGTCTGGCCCCGGTCGAACCGGCGCCCGGCGAATCCTCCGAGGCAGGCGGTGACGCGTCGGCGGACGCGGCGTTCGCCCCGGTCGCGGTGCTCTCCTATCCGGTGGACTCGCGCGCCGACGAGGCCGCGCTCGAGATGCTGCAGGCCCTCGTGCGAGACCTGCCGGTGGCGATGGAGATTACGTCGGTCGCGCTGCTCGTATCCGAGCTCGTCACGAAGGTCCGGCAAAGTGGGTTCGGCGTGGTGGTCCTCTCGGACCTGCCGCCCAGCAATCCCGCGAAGCTCCGCTACGCGATCAAACGCCTGCGCACCGCCTGTCCGGACGTCAAAATTCTCGTGGGGCGCTGGGCGCCCGGGGTCTTGGCGGACGAGAACAGCAGCGAGCTGCTGGAAGCAGGCGCGACCTACGTCGGCTCGACGCTCATCGAATCGCGCAATCAGCTGCGTGAAATCGTCGGCCACCTCGTGGGCCTGACCGCGCCGCCGACACGAGCCGCGTCGTAAGAGCGCATAGCAGAATTACCGGCGGTCGGAGGGTCCGGCTTCAGCCGGCCCAGTGAGGGCGGGCTAAAGCCCGCCCTCCTCCCAGAGGCGGTCTCCTCCACGGCAGACAAATCTCGCGGTGCGCCCGCCGACGGGGCTCCAGATTCTGTAAAAAACAGCCCGATACTCACCGACACGACTCGCCGCGGCTGGCAAGCGTCTTGCGGTGTCCCGGCGCATGGATCGTCCTCTCCGCCGGGCATCGCTCCTGCAGAGGTCCGGCGGCCCGGTCACCGGATCGAGTGAAGGGCGTCGCACGCCCCGCCTCGAGGTGACCGGTCAGATTCAAGGCCACCTCGTCGAGCTGGACGCTCCAGCCATTGTCTGCGAGATCGGGATGGGCGGCTTCCGAATCGCGACGCGGGTCGAGACGCCGGTGGGCGCCGAATACGAGTTCCGGTTCACGCTCACAAACGGCAACGTGATGTATGCCCGCGCGCGGTCGATCCACAGCCGCGCGGTCGCGAGTCGCGACGGTATTCCGCACCTTTTCATGTCCGGGTTCGCCTTCACGGCCGACACCTGGCGCGGGCACGCGACCGGCGAGCTCATCGACAGCGTGATCGCGTCGCTCTCCTTCGATCTCGGGTAGCGATCCCATAAGTGTCCGGCGGGTCGAAACCCGACCCGCCCTACTCTTCGTGCAGCGCGTCGAAGCCCGACCTGCTCAGCTCTTCGTGTAGTATCGGCGCGGTGCAGGCGCTCCGGTTTCACGTCGCCGTTTTTCTCGGCGCCTTTCTGCTCTTCCTCGTCCAGCCGCTCATGGCAAAACAGATCCTGCCGTGGTTCGGCGGCGGCTCCGTTGTCTGGGCGTCGTGCCTGCTGTTCTTTCAGATCGCGCTTGTCGGCGGCTACGCCTACGCGCATCTCTCGCGCCGGCTCGGCGTCAAGCGTCAGATCCGGCTGCACCTGCTGCTGCTCGCGCTCGCGCTGTTGACGCTGCCGATCGTGGCGTCGGCTCACTGGAAACCTGTGGACGGATCGGCGCCGGTGGGACGCGTCGCGGCGGTCCTGGCGCTAACCGTCGGGTTCCCGTACGTGCTCCTCGCGGCCACCGCGCCGATGCTGCAGGACTGGTTCGCGCGCCGCTTCCCCGATCGATCACCGTATCGCTTGTACGTCCTCTCGAACGTCGGGTCGCTGCTCGCACTCGGCCTGTATCCGCCCGTGCTCGAGCGCTACATGGAGCTCCGGCCGCAGGCCGTGCTCTGGTCCGTAGGATTCGTCGTGTTCGGGGCGGTCGCACTCTGGTGCTCGGCGGCCATGCGCGACGCTCCCGACGCTGCGACGCTCGTCACCTCCGCTGACCCGGCCCCCGGTCTCGTCGACCGCACGCTCTGGTTCCTGCTGCCGGCCATCGGCTCGGGGCTGCTGGTGGCCACGACCAGCACGTTGACGCAAGACGTCGCGGCCGTGCCGCTCCTCTGGGTGGTGCCGCTCGCGCTGTACCTCGTCACGTTCATCGCGGCGTTCGGCGGACTCTACTGGCGGTGGGTCTGGGGCTCCGCGCTGGTCATCCTGCTCGCGACCACGATTCACCTGACCAGCTCGGAGTCCGACTCGACGATCATTCTGCAGGGCGTCGCGCTCGTCGGCGCGTTCACCGCCGCGGCGATGGTCTGTCATGGCGAGCTCGCGCAGCTCAAGCCGGCGCCGTCGAGACTGACCTCGTTCTATCTCGCGATCGCGATCGGCGGGAGCCTCGGTGCGGCGTTCGTCACGCTCGTGGCGCCGCTGCTCTTCAACTGGTATGGCGAGCTGCCGCTGCTCTTCCTGCTCGCGCTCGCCGCGCTCTTCGGGGTCGGGTGCCGGACGATCGCGCGCGAATATCCGGGGATCATCACGGCCGTCGTGGTCGTCGCCTGCGTCGCGGCGCTGGCGGTGACCGGGTACTACGGCCTCCGTCCGCCGCAGCGTCAGGGGCTGGTCGCGTCGGCGCGCGGCTTCTACGGCATCCTCCGGGTGTTCGACGAAGGCACGCCCTCACGCATGCAGCGCAAGCTCTGGCATGGACGCATCGTGCATGGGGTCCAGTTCCTCGTGCCGCCTGAGCTCGGCCGCAAGGCGGGGTCGTACTATGCGCCTGGCAGCGGCATCGAAACGGCCATCAGTCAGCATCCGCGGCGCGACAGCTCCCAGCCGCTCAAGATTGGCGTCGTGGGTCTCGGATCCGGCACGGTCGCGGCGCTCGGCCAGCCGTTGGATCACGTCCGGTTCTTCGAGCTGGATCCGCTCGTCGTCGAGGTGTCGAATCGTTATTTCACGTACCTCAAGAACTCGCCGGCACGAACCGACATCGTGACCGGCGACGCGCGGCTCTCGCTCGAACGGGAGATGGTTGCCGAACAGCACCACCACAGCTACGACGTCCTCGCGATTGACGCGTTCTCGGGCGACGCCATTCCGGTCCATCTGCTCACGCGCGAGGCGTTCCGGATCTACGAACAGGCGCTCCGGCCGGACGGCATTCTTGCCGTGCACATCTCGAATCGCTACCTGAACCTCCGGCCGGTCGTTCGCGCCGGATCGACGCAACTGGGCTGGCCGATGCTCGAAATCGACCAGGCGTCGGGCGGCCCGGACGACGCCATTGGCAACACGTGGCTGCTCGTCACCCGAAACGAGACCTTCCTCGATCGCGCCCGGCCCGCCGCGGTCATGGACGTCGACGACGGCACGGTGGCCTGGACCGATGCCTTCAGCAGCCTGCTGACCATCTGGAAAAACTGAGCAAGTTGACGGGTGCGCGGGTGTCCGTCAGAATAATGACGATGTTGCGTGCCCGCCTCCGCGGAATCTGTTGCACCTGTTGCCGGCCCATCATGGGCCTCCTGCCGGGCGCGTTTCTGTCGCGGAGGTCAGCGTAGTCGACGGTTCGATTACCCTGACACGATGGCGGTTCAGCCCGGACAAGGAGTCCGGGCTTTTTTTTTGGCGACAACTGTCCGGGACGTGGACCCGGGCCGGAAGGACCAGCTCAGTCATGTCCGTCACGCACGCTCCCGCCCAGGCGCCGCTCAACGCAGCGATCGGCCGCACGCCGCTCGTCCGCCTGCAGCGGTTCGAGCCGCGGACCGGCGTGGAGATCTACGCCAAGCTCGAGTCGAGGAACCCGGGCGGCTCGGTCAAGGATCGCGCGGCCCTGGCGATCATCGAGGCCGCCGAACGATCGGGACAGCTGCCCGCCGGGCGGGTGCTGCTCGACGCGACGTCGGGCAACACCGGGATCGCCTACGCGATGATCGGCGCGTCGCGCGGCCACCGTGTCCGCCTGTGCCTGCCGGCGAACGTGACGCCGGAACGCAAGCGGATTCTGCACGCCTACGGCGCTGATCTGGTCTTCACTGATCCGATGGACGGCAGCGACGGGGCGATCATCGAAGCGAGGCGTATCGCGGCCGCCGCACCCGACCGGCATTTCTACGCGGACCAGTACAGCAATCCGGCGAACTGGCGCGCGCATTACGACACGACGGCCGTCGAAGTCGTCGAGCAGACCGGCGGCCGGCTCACACATTTCGTCGCCGGGCTCGGGACGAGCGGCACATTCGTCGGCACGGGCCGGCGGTTGCGCGAGATCGACCGGTCGATTCAGTTGATCTCGGTCGAGCCGGACTCCCCGCTCCACCATCTCGAAGGGTTGAAACACATGGCGACGGCGATCGTCCCGTCGATCTACGATCGGACGATCGCCCATCGTCACCTGGTCGTCGCGACGGACGTCGCGCACGAGTACACGCGCCGGCTGGCGCGCGAAGCAGGGCTCTTCGTCGGACCGTCGAGCGGCGCCGCGCTGGCGGCGTGTCTCGACGCCGCCAGTGACGTCACGTCGGGCGTGTTCGTGACGGTGTTTCCGGATGGAGGAGATCGCTACTTGTCGGATCGCTTCTGGGAAGACACGCCGGCGCACGCCGGACTCCGGGTGTCGGCCGTCGCTCGGGCCGTCATCCTGCAGGATGCCGAACGGAGCTATCCTGACGAGTGCTGCGGCGCGATGTTCGGCACGCCGGGCGACGTGGTGGAAGCGATGCCGCTCGTCAACGTCTCGACCGGTGAGCGCCGGCGCCGGTTTCTCGTGGGCGCCGACGAGTACCGCGCAGCCGAGCGGCACGCCGATCAGACCGGACGCCGGCTCGTCGGGTTCTACCATTCGCACCCCGACCATCCGGCCGAGCCGTCGGCGTACGATCTCGAGCACGCCTGGCCGAACTTGAGCTACGTGATTGTGCCGGTGGCCGCGGGCCGGGCCGGTTTCATGCGATCCTGGAGGCTCCTCGCCGACCGATCGCGCTTCGAAGAAGAACTCCTTTCGTAAAGGACCGTCATGGCAGTCCGCATTCTGATCCCCACGCCGCTTCGGCCGTACACCGGTCAGCAGGCCGTCGTCCAGGTCGAAGGGCGCGACGTCGCCGAAGTGCTGCGGCAGCTCACCGCCCGGCACGCCGATCTCCGCAATCACCTCTTCAAGGACGACGGCAAGTTGCGGAGCTTCGTCAACATCTACGTCAACGACGAGGACATCCGGCACCTGAGCGGCGAACAGACGCCCGTCGGCGCGTCCGATACGCTCAGCATCATCCCGTCGGTGGCCGGCGGGTCGGTGGCGGAAGCCAACACCGAGTTGCCGGCGCTGTCGAAGGACGACGTGACGCGCTACAGCCGGCATCTCATCATGCCGGAGGTCGGCGTCGAGGGACAGCGGCGGCTCAAGGCCGCGCGCGTCCTGTGCGTCGGCGCGGGCGGCCTCGGATCGCCGTCCTCGCTCTATCTCGCGGCGGCCGGCGTCGGCACGCTCGGGCTCGTGGACTTCGACGTCGTGGATGTCAGCAACCTGCAGCGGCAGATTCTCTATTCGACGGCGGACGTCGGGCGCCGCAAGCTGACTGCCGCGCACGAGCGGCTCTCCGCGCTCAACCCGGCAATGACCGTCATCGAGCACGACACGCCGCTCACGACCGGCAACGCGCTGCAGATCTTCCGCGACTACGACGTCATCGTGGACGGCGCCGACAACTTTCCGACGCGGTATCTGGTCAACGACGCGTGTGTCCTCTCGGGCAAACCGAACGTCTACGGCAGCATCTTCCGCTTCGACGGCCAGGCGTCCGTCTTCGCCACGAAGGGCGGACCGTGCTACCGCTGCCTGTATCCCGAACCGCCGCCGCCCGGACTCGTGCCGAGCTGCGCCGAAGGCGGCGTGCTGGGCGTGCTCCCGGGCCTCATCGGCACCATTCAGGCGACCGAAGCGATCAAGCTGATTCTCGGGGCCGGTGATTCGCTCGCGGGCCGGCTGCTCCTCTTCGACGCGCTGGCGATGCAGTTCCGCACGCTCAAGCTCCGGCGCGATCCGAACTGCGTGATCTGCGGCGATCACCCGACGCAGAAGACGCTCATCAACTACGAGCACTTCTGCGGCGTGCCGGTGCAAGCGCCCGCGGCGCAAGCCGGGTTGCCGCCAGAGTTCGAGACCACGGTGGAACAGCTCAAGGCCCGTCTCGATCGGCAGGATCCGATCTGGATCCTCGACGTCCGCGAGCCGCGCGAGTTCGAGATCTGCCAGATTCCCGGCTCGACCCTCATCCCGCTCGGCGAGCTGCCCAAGCGGCTGAGCGAGGTGCCGCAGGGCGCCGACGCGCCCGACATCGTCGTCCACTGCAAGATGGGCGGCAGGAGCGCCAAGGCGGTGTCCCTCATGCGCGAGCAGGGGTTCACGCGCGTGAAGAACCTGCAGGGCGGCATCCTCGCGTGGATTGACCGGATCGACCCGTCCCAGTCGAAGTACTGACTATCGCCCGAGGTCCGGCGCTATCGCTGGAGGTCCGGCGCTGGCGCTGGAGGTCCGGCATTGGCGTTCGAGGTCCAGTGCGGGAGGTCCGGCGCTGGCGGCCGTCGTCCGGCAAATTGGATGTCCGGCAAGCCTTGAAGTTCCAGCCCCCCGGCGCAGGTCCGGTCCCGCGCCGACGCACCCCTCCCGGCTGCTTGACAGCGTCAAGCGAGGACGGACCTCGGGCGATCGTGCCGGACCTCGCGCAAGGGACCTCCGGCGCCAGCGCCGGACTTCGACCGACAGTGCCGGACCTCGGGCGCCAGGTCCGGACCTCCGACAGCGCCGGATCTCCAGCGCCAGTTCCTGACGTCTGTCCCCAAAATGGCCAAAACTGTGGAAAACAGGCCCGTCCCCCAACCTGTGGAAAACTGCCCCTAAAGTTTTGCGGATCCCTGTTTATGTTTATGATGTTCTAATTATTAGTAGTTTGCTTAATATCGTGCCGTCCGCTATAAGTGGAGGACTGTGGCGGAGACGTTCAAGGACGCCGTGGGCGGACCCCACCGGGCGCCGGCCCGGGCGATGTTCAAGGCCGTGGGCTTCACCGACGCCGACCTTCAGCGGCCGGTCATCGGGATCGCCAATACGTGGATTGAGATCGGCCCGTGCAACTACCACCTGCGCGAGCTCGCCGGATACGTCCGCGAGGGCCTCCGCGCGGCGGGCGCCACGGCCATGGAATTCAACACGGTGTCGATTTCCGACGGCATCACGATGGGGACGCCCGGCATGCGGATGTCCCTCGTCAGCCGCGAGATCATCGCCGACTCGATCGAGCTGGTCGCCGCCGGCAACCGGCTCGACGGCATTGTCGCCCTCGTCGGGTGCGACAAGACGATTCCGGGCGCCGCGATGGCGCTCGCCCGGCTCGACATCCCCGGCCTCGTGCTCTACGGCGGGTCGATCGCGCCGGGGCACGTCAACGGCCGCGACGTCACGATCCAGGACGTGTTCGAGGCCGTCGGCGCGCATGCCGCCGGCCGGTTGAGCGCGGACGGCCTGCGCGATCTCGAGAATCGCGCCTGTCCGGGCGCGGGCGCCTGCGGCGGCCAGTTCACGGCCAACACGATGGCCGGCGTCTGCGAGTTTCTCGGCATCTCGCCGATGGGGAGTGCCAGCGTGCCGGCGCTCGATCCCGCCAAGCGCGACGTCGCGGTCGCGGCCGGCCGGCTCGCGGCGGATCTCGTCCGGCGCAAGGTGAACACGCGGCAGATTCTCACGCGCGCCGCGTTCGAGAACGCGATCGCCTCGGTGGCCGCCACGGGCGGCTCGACCAACGCGGTCCTGCACCTGCTCGCGATCGCGCGCGAGGCCGGCGTGGATCTCGATCTCGACGTCTTCGACGCCATCAACGCGCGCGTGCCCTGGATCGCCGACCTGAAGCCGGCCGGGCGCTTCGTCGCCACCGACCTGCATCGCGCCGGCGGCACGCGGCTCGTCGCCCGCCGGCTCGCCGACACGGGCCTGCTGCAAACGACGGCCGCGACCGTCACGGGCCGTTCGATCGGAGACGAAGCGAACGAGTCGCGCGAGACGCCGGGACAGGAAGTCGTGCGCTCGCCCTCGGCTCCCCTCTCGAACACCGGCGGCATCGTCATCCTGAAAGGCACGCTCGCCCCCGAGGGGTGCGTGCTCAAGATTTCCGGGCACCCGCGGACGACGATTCGCGGTACGGCGCGGGTGTTCGACGGCGAGGAGGCGGCGTTCGCCGCGGTGCAGGCCGGCGCGATCAAGGCCGGCGACGTCGTCGTCATCCGCTATGAGGGACCGCGCGGCGGCCCCGGCATGCGCGAGATGCTCGCGGTGACGGCCGCCATCGTCGGCGCCGGACTGGGCGCGAGCGTCGCGCTCGTGACCGACGGACGGTTCTCGGGCGCGACCCACGGCCTGATGGCCGGCCACGTCGCGCCGGAAGCAGCCGCGGGCGGGCCGATCGCGGCCGTGCGCGACGGCGACGTCATCGTCATGGACATCGCCCGGCGGCGGATCGATCTGGACGTGCCGGCGGCGGAGTTGACCGCGCGGCTGGCGGCGTGGACGCCGCGGCCGCCCAACGCGCCGGCGGGCGTCCTCACGAAATACGCGCGCCTCGTTTCGTCGGCGGCACACGGCGCGGTCACCAGCGACTGGAGGACGGCATGAGCCGAATGACCGGCGCAGAGATTCTGTGGGAATGCCTGGTGCGCGAAGGCGTCACGGACGTCTTCGGCTACCCGGGCGGCGCGATTCTGCCCGCGTATGACGCGATGCTGAAGTTCCCGATCCGCCACGTGCTCGTCCGCCACGAACAGGGCGCGACGCACATGGCCGACGGCTACGCGCGGGCCAGCGGCCGCGTCGGCGTCGCCGTCGCGACGAGCGGCCCGGGCGCGACCAACATGGTGACCGGCATCGCGACGGCGATGATGGACTCGTCGCCGATCGTGTGCATCACGGGGCAGGTCGGCAGCCGCCTCATCGGCTCGGACGCGTTCCAGGAAACCGATATCACCGGCATCACGCTGCCGATCACGAAGCACAACTACCTCGTGACGCGCGCGCAGGACGTCGCGTCCGCGGTGCGCGAAGCGTTCCAGATCGCGCAATCCGGCCGGCCCGGTCCCGTGCTGATCGACATCACCAAGGACGCGCAGCAGACGTCTGTCGAGTTCGACTGGGATGGGGCGGCCCCTCCACCCGTCATCGCCCGGCCCGTACCGCCGCCGAACCGCGACGACGTGCAGCGCGCGATGGCGCTCATCGCCGCGGCCGAGCGCCCGCTCGTCCTCGCGGGACACGGCATCATGCTCGGCGGCGCGGTGGACGAATTCCGTGCGTTCGTCGACGCGACGGGCATCCCGGTCGCGGTGACGCTGCTCGGCATCGGCGGCCTGCCGGCGTCTCACCCGCTCAACCTCGGCATGATGGGCATGCACGGCGAAGCCTGGGTCAACACCGCGATTCAGGAAGCTGACCTGCTCATCGCCCTCGGCATGCGATTCGACGATCGCGTCACGGGCAACCTCAAGACATACGCGCTCAATGCGAAGAAGATTCACGTCGACATCGACGCCGCCGAGATCGGCAAGAACGTGCCGGTGACCGTCGGCATCGTTGCCGACCTCGCCGCGACGTTACGCGCCTGGCAGCCGCACCTGCCGAAGCCGACCCTCACCGGGTGGCTGAACCGCATCACCGATCTCAAGGGCGATTCGGCGGTGCGCGACATCCAGAATCTGCCCGACGACGGGCACCTGTACGCGGCGCATGTCATCAACGATCTCTGGCACGCCACCGAGGGGCGCGCGATCGTCGTCACCGATGTCGGCCAGCACCAGATGTGGGAAGCCCAGTACTACCGGCACGAGGCGCCCCGATCGCTCATCACGTCGGGCGGCCTCGGCACGATGGGCTTCGCCCTGCCCGCCGCCATCGGCGCCAAGCGGGCGTGCCCCGACGCCGAAGTCTGGGCGGTCGTCGGCGACGGCGGCTTCCAGATGACGATGGCCGAGCTGGCCACCGCGGTGCAGGAACAGCTCGCCGTCAAGGTGGCGATCATCAACAACGGCTACCTCGGCATGGTCCGGCAGTGGCAGGAGTTCTTCTACGATCGCCGCTATGCCGCGACGCCGCTGCTGAGCCCGGACTTCACCAAGATCGCCGGCGCGTACGGGATCGAAGCGTGCACCATCCGCACGCGCGCCGACGTGATTCCCGCGGTCAAGACGGCGCGCGCGCATGCCGGCCCCGTCGTGCTCGATTTCCAGGTCGAACAGGAAGATTCCGTCTACCCGATGGTGCCGGCCGGCGCTGATCTGCACGCGATGATCCGGCGGCCCAATCCCCTCGCCGAGACCGGCGCGGACGAGTGACCTCCAAGGAGTCCCCATGCTGACCTTCGTGGTGCAAGTCGCAGATCGGCCCGGTGTGTTGAACCGGATCGCGTCGCTGCTACGCCGGCGCGGGTTCAACATCGACTCGCTCACGGTCGGCCACACCGATGCCGCCGGCATTTCGAGGATGACCGTCGTCGTCGAGGCCAACGCGGAAGCCGCCCCGCGCATCGAGGCCAATCTCTACAAGCTCGTGCACGTCCGGCGGGTCGAGAACGTCACTGAGGTGGCGACCGTCTGCCGCGATCTGGCGCTGGTCAAGGTCGCGACGTCGGTCGAGTCGCGCAGCCAGGTCATGCAGCTCGTGGACGTCTTCCGCGCGCGCATCGTGGACGTGGCGCCCGAGTCGCTGATCATCGAGATCACCGGCACCGAGGAGAAGGTCGACGGCCTGGTGGAAATGCTCCGGCCGTTCGGGGTCATCGAGATGGCGCGCACCGGCCGGCTCGCGATGGCGCGCGGCCGCCCGGTGGCCGGCCGGCCGGAGACCGCGCCGCCCGTGGGCGCGACGCCGACCGCCGGCGACGAATCCATCGCCTGCTCCGTGTAGCGGAGTACGTAGTCCGTAGCGCGGCTCGGGCTTTGAGCCGCGGTTCTGTAGCGCGGCTCGGGCTTTGAGCCGCGGTTCTGTGGCGCGGCTCGGGCTTTGAGCCGCGAGCAAGCACGTCACGCGGCTCGAGTGGCGAGCCGCGATCGAAAACGAGGACCTGATGGCCAAAATCTTCTACGACCGGGACGCAGAACTTTCCATCGTGCAGGGGCGGCGCGTGGCCGTGCTCGGCTATGGATCGCAGGGACACGCGCACGCGCTCAATCTGCGCGACAGCGGCGTGACCGTGCGGATCGGGCTGCCGCCGGGGAGCGCGTCACGGGCGCGCGCCGAGGCGGCGGGCCTCACCGTCCTCACCCCGGAAGACGCGTCGGCCTGGGCCGACTTGATCGTCGTGCTCGTGCCCGACACGACACAGCCGGCGCTCTTCAAGGACGCCATCCTGCCGAACCTCGCCCCCGGGGATCTGATCATGTTCGCGCACGGATTCAACATCCGGTTCGGCACGATTACCCCACCCTCACACGTGGACGTCGCGATGGTCGCGCCGAAGTCGCCGGGCCATCGCGTCCGCGAGCTGTTCGTCGAGGGCGCCGGCACGCCGGCGCTCGTCGCCGTCCACCAGGACGCGAGCGGCCGGGCGCTGCCGGTCGCCCTCTCCTACGCGCGCGCCATCGGTGTCGCCCGTGCCGGCGTCGTGCAGACGACGTTCGCCGAAGAGACGGAAACGGATCTGTTCGGCGAGCAAGCCGTGCTGTGCGGCGGCGTGAGCGCGCTCATCAAGGCGGGCTTCGAGACGCTGGTCGAGGCCGGCTACCAGCCGGAGATTGCGTACTTCGAGTGCCTGCACGAGCTCAAGTTGATCGTGGACCTCATCTACCAGGGCGGGCTGAACTACATGCGCTATTCGGTCAGCGACACCGCCGAGCACGGCGACTACTCGGGCGGACCCCGCATCGTGACCGACGAGACCCGCGCGACCATGCGCCGGATGCTGCAGGAGATCCGCGACGGGCAGTACGCGAAACAGTGGGTGGACGAGCACAACGCGGGCCGGCCGTGGTTCAACGCGACGCGGACGCGCGAGCGTAATCAGCTGCTCGAACGCGTCGGCGCAGACCTCCGCAAGATGATGCCGTTCGTGCAGCCGAAGTCGGTGCTGCCTGACGGAGAGGTGGTCGGCGCGAAGTCGTAGAAGACAGATCGGTACCGGCTCCTTGCTGGCCAGCCAGTAGAATGGCGGCGGTCCCAACCGCCAGCAAGGAGTCCGGTACATGACTTCCGCTCTCCGCTCGTTCCTTCCCGCAATCGTCGTCGCACAGTTCTTCACCGGTACGGCCTTCGCTCAGACTCCTGATCCCGCTGCGCCGCCTGCGGCCGACGTCGCGGTGCTGCGTGACGAGGTCGCGCGCTTGCGCGACGAGGTCGCCGCCCTGCGCGCGGCACTGACTGAGATTCGCGGCGCGGCCGGGATGCCGTCGGCGGCGCCGCAGACGGCGCCGACGCAAACGCCGGCCGTCACGCGCGAGGCGTTCGACATGCTCAGGGCCCAGGTCGCCGAGCAGGCGCAGACCAAGGTCGAATCGTCGTCGCGCCTCCCGGTCAAGCTGTCCGGCACCATCCTGGTGAACGCGTTCGTGAACTCGGCGGACGTGAACTGGCTCGAGAACCCGAATCTCGTGACGCAGTCGCCACTCGGCGCCGATCCCACCGGATCGATGAGCGTGACGGCACGCCAGAGCCGGCTCGGCATCGAGGCGAGCGGCATCATGATGGGCAGCTGGCAGGCCAGCGGCACGCTCATCACCGATTTTCTCGGCGGCGTGCCGAATTTCCAGACAGGTACCGTCATGGGCCTGCCGCGATTGCTCTACGCGTTCGGCCGGATCGACAACGGCCGCACGGCGATCCAGGCGGGTCAGGATCACGCGCTGCTGGCGCCGCGCGATCCGACGTCGCTTGCAGCGCTTTCGTTTCCGCTGTTCTTCCGATCCGGCAACCTCTACTTGCGCGTTCCGCAGGCTCGCATCGAGCAGCGGGCCGGCGATCAGTGGACGTTCGCGGGCGGCATCGTCGCTCCCATTGCCGGCGATCACGGCGGTCAGTTCGAGTTCGCGCCGGCGGCCGGGATCGGCGAGCGATCGCGCCGGCCGGCCTACGAAGGGCGCGCCGAGTTCCACGCCGGGGAGTCTGGCGCCGATCGGCGGCTGATCGCGGGCCTCGCGACGCAGTACGGGTGGCGCGAATCCTCCTCTGATCTCACGTCGTCCTGGGCCCTGGCGGTGGACGTGGACGCCCAGGCTGGCCGATTCGGGGCAGCGGGAGAGCTCTTCATCGCCGATCGGGCCGGGGCGTTCGGCGCGGCGCTCTCGCAGGCGGCGAGGACGACCGGCGGCTGGGCAGAAGGCCGCTTCCTGATCACCTCACGAGCACGCGTGGCCGCGGGATTCGGGATGGACCGGCCGGACATGACGCGCAGCAAGCCGGCGCTCACCGAGAATCGGAGCACCTTCGGCAATCTGATCTTCGACCTCACGCCGGAAGTCTCGTTTTCTGTCGAGCATCGCTGGCTGCGCACGTCCTACACCGTGTTGCCAGTGCGATCGACACAACATGTGAACGGGACCCTGGCCATCCGCTTCTGAGACAGGGAGACCACGGAGAAAGCGGAGACCACGGAGAAAGCGGAGACCACGGAGAAAGCGGAGGCCACGGAGAAGGGCGCGGGCACGGAAGACGGCGGAGGGCACGGAGAAGACCAAGGGCACGGAGAACAGCGACGGATTGGTAGGATGAACGTATGTGGACGCAGTGTCTCTTCAGCGTGTCGATCGCCCTGGCGCTGATGGGCCAGGGGACGTCATCCACGCTGCCGCTGACCGGTCGCGTGGAGACGCGGGCCAGATCGGGGACCGCGGCGGCCGCGGCGGTCGTCTACGCCGAACCGCTCGACGCCCGCCCCGCCATTCGGGCCGGCACGTTCACGGTCGCGCAGAAGAACAAGAGCTTTGTGCCGCGGGTGCTCGGGGCCCCGGTCGGATCGACCATCACGTTCCCGAACGCGGATTCGATTTTTCACAACGTGTTCTCGCTGTCACAGCCTCAGCCGTTCGATCTCGGGCTGTATCGTTCCGGCGCGTCGGAAACGCGCACGTTCAGCGAGCCGGCGGCGTACCACATCTTCTGCAACATTCACCCGCAGATGGTCGCCTTCGTGGTCGTCGCGCCGACGCCCTGGATCACGACCGCGGCCGCCGACGGCTCGTGGCGGCTGGACGTGCCGGCCGGCCGCTACCGGCTGAGCGCTCTCTCCGAGCGCGCCGCACTCGTCTCGGCCGACGTCACCGTCAGGCCCGCAGGCACCGCCGCCGTCGTGATCCCGCTCGACGAGTCGACGTTCTCCACGACGTCGCACTTGAACAAGTACGGCAAGCCGTACCCAGCGGCCGCCTATAAGGACAAGCGCCGCTAGGGGAAGGCCTTCATTCGGTTCTTTTCATCCGATAGGCGTGGACCGGCTCGGTGAACCCTTTGACCACGAGCGGCGGAACGGGTTCGGCGGCAACGAGATCGCGAACGAGGGCGAAGGTCTCCCCGCTGAGCAGGATCTCGTGCGCCTCGGCCGCGCTGCAGAGGCGTGACGCGAGATTCACGGCCGGCCCGACGGCGGTGTAGTCGAGTCGATCCGCGCTGCCAATACTGCCGACGATCACCTCGCCGGTGGCGATGCCGATGCCCACCGCCAGCGCCGGCAGGGCTGGGTCGGCGGTCGCCGCCTGACGGACGGCGCGCTGGATCTCGACGCCGCAGCGGATCGCGTCGAGCGCCATGTCGGGCCCGTAGAAATGCGCGAACACCGCGTCGCCCATGAACTTGTCCACGTCGCCGTGGTGCCGCATGACGAGATCGGCCTGGAGGTGGAGGTAGCGGTTGAGGACCCGCACGGCTTCTTCCGGCGGGTGCCGGCCGGCGAACGCGGTAAACCCGCGGATGTCGCAAAACAGCAGCGTGATCGCGCGCCGCGCGCCGAGCTCGGTGTCGGGCTGGTGCCGCTGGATCATCTCGACCGTCGAGTGCGACACGAACTTCTGCATGTCGGCGCGTTCTCTCAGGCCCGCCGTCATCAAGTTGAACGACGCGGCGAGGTCGCCGATTTCATCCGGCCGCACGAGCGCGAGCGGCCGATCGAACCGCCCTTCGGCCACGTGCCGAGTGGCTTCGACGAGCTGACCGATCGGCTGCGTCAGTGACCGCGCGAAGACGGCGCTGCCCGCGACCCCGGCGGCGGCCGCGATGACCCCGAGCAGCAGGAGACCAATCTGGATGCTGCGATACGGCGCGAGCGCCAGATCGCGCGACTGCAGGCTGACCACGCGCACGGTGCTCCCCGGCAGTCCGGGCACGGCAATCGCCTGGAAGCGCTCGTCGTTGAGGGTGACGTCGAACAGGCCGAGCGCCGGCGAGAGCGTGACGCCCGCCGCCTGCGACGACGTCCACGGAATCCGTTCCGGCGGGAGCGTGCTCCCGATCGGCCCGGTCTCCGAGAGGATCACGATTTCCTTGTCACTGGCGTCGCGCAGCGCTCGCGCCCACGCATCGTTCAATGGCGCTGCCGCGAGCACGAACCCGAAGACCGTGCCTCCGACCTCGGCCGGCGCCAGCGCGGCGCGAAAGAGCCGGCCGTCGATCGCCAGGTCGCGCAGCACCTCGCGCCCGCCGAGCGCGGGCGCGAGCCAGTCGTCTTTCACATTGGGAATGGCGAGCGGCGCGAACGTGTCGCTGCGGGCGACCACGCGCCCCGCCGCGTCGATGGCGATGAGCAGTTCCTCGCGGTGGTGACTCTGCCGGAACTCGCTCAGGAAATCGCGGACCGTCGCGCCGTCGGTCGTGAACAGCGCCCGCAGGTTCGGAAACGAGGCCACGAGCTCGGCCACGAGTCGAAGCGCGCGTCCGCGATCCGCCTCGACCGCCTCGATCGTCCGCCGGCTGCGCGCCAGATCATCGGCGATGCGTTTCCCGACCGCGCGATTCGCGAGCACGCTGACGTACGCCAGGGTCGCCGCCGCCAGCCCGACGACGAGTGCGCTCTGGACGAACAGGAGCCGCGAGCGCAGCGACCGGAAGGCCATGGGCCGTGACGATAGCAAACACCGTCACCCGGCCCCAACCTGTTCGGGCGGCGACACAGTGGGCAGCCGACTGCCCACCCGGTCGCTCCGTCAGCTGCCGCAGGCCGCGTGACTGACCAGGTAAATGACGACCAACACCGAGACCGGCACGCCGAGAAGCCACGCAAAAACGTATTTCCGCATCTTTTCCTCCACAAGCTGGGCAACGAATTTGACATCCCACTGTGCAACTTGTGATCCACCCCCGGGCTGCGTGGCGGCGAAAGCCCCGGGAATAGGCGTGCAGTCGCGGGCACATGGCTTGCAACTGGATTGGCCGGGCGGAGGCTCGAATCCGATGACTTGCCAGCAAGTGCGTTTCCTGCACGGCGAGTGTTTGGTTGAAGTGGATGCGCGGATTGCGCCTCAGGGCCGGCCGCGTTACACCGCGTTCGTCTCCCTGCTCGAGGACGGCGGGGCGATTGTGCGGCCGCTCGTGCAGCTGAACGGGCGCCGCATCGAGATCCACGCCAGCAGCGAACCGCTGGCGATGAACTCGGCGATCTCCTACCTCCAGCAGCGTTTTGGCGCCATCAGCCAGCCGCGCCGCGGGTGTGCGCTGGCCACGTCCTCGTTCGGTCCGCCCGTCGTCGTCGCCGACTGACGGCGGATCACGCTGGCGGCAAGGCCCGCGCACGCGGGCTTTGGTGCGTCTTTCCCCTATCTCGGCATCCAGTCCAGAAGCTGTTCGAGCGTCCAGCAATTGATGACCCGGTCTTCCGGGATGCCGGCCAGCCGCGCATGTGCCATGGCCGTCTCCGAGTAGACCAGCTCGGCGGCGCTGTGCGCGTCGCTGTCGAGCGCAAAGAGGCAGCCGGATGCGAGCGCGACCCTCGCCATCGCCGCGTCCAGATCCTGCCGCGAGGGATCGCCGTCGAGCTCGACGGCGACGCGGTGTGCCGTCGCGGCGGCGAAGATCCGCGGCCAATCGGCCACGATGCCGGCGCGCTCGCCGAGCTTCCGCCCGCGCGGGTGCGCGAGGATGTGCACGCCGGGCGTCGCCACGGCGCGCAGGAGGCGCGAGGTCTGGTCCTCGGCGCCGCGCAGCTTGGCATGCGGCGCCGCGAGCACGATCTCGAGTCCCGCGAGATCGCCGGGACCGAGATCGAGACTGCCGTCCGCCAGGATGTTCGCCTCGACGCCCTTCAACAACCGGAACGTCCCGCCGCGGAGGGCGTTGACCCGATCGATCTCGTCGTGCTGGCGGCGCATTTCGTCGAGCGACATCCCGCCCGCGAACGGCAGGCCGTGCGAGTGATCCGTGACCGCCGAGAAGCGGTACCCGCGGGCGATGCAGGCGTCCACGAGATCGAGCAGCGGGAGCGCGCCGTCGCTCCATTCAGAGTGCATCTGGAAGTCGCCGTGATACTGGCCGGGCGCGGGCCCGGGGAGCGACGAGTCGCGCAGGATCTCGAGCACGCGCGCGCGGCTGAGCATGGGCTCGCGGAGCGCCCGCCGTCTGGCGACGTCGGCAGCCTTTCCGCTTGCGGCGACGGCCGACTCGACCGTGGACGATCCGCCGGTGTCCAGCACTTCGAGAAGAATCCGCTCCGAGGACGGCCCCACCCCGGCAATCTTGCGCAGCGTGCGGTCGCGCTGCCGGAGCGCCGTCAGCGGCGCGTCGAGGCGGATCACGGCCGCGGCCGCGCCGTTGTAGCCGCGTTCCTTGAACTCGGAGGTTTGAATCGACGCGAGATCGCGGAGGAGTCCCGACGCGACCGCATTCAGATCGACGCCATCTCTGGACGGGGTCGCGCGCGAGGGGGACACGCTGGTTGAGATCATAAAGCGTTCCACCGCCGGTTGTCCGGCTGGGACCGCTTGCACAACGAGCGCGGCGGTGAGATGTTCTCTTCAGGATTTCGGACGGAGGCCACCATGCAGATCAAGTGGGTCGTCATGCTCGCCGCGGCCGGGTGGGCGCTCGCGCAGGCGGCCGACACCGCGGTGCCGGCGGCGTCGAACGTGATGAACGCTCAGTACCCTGCGGTCTTTGCCGACGGCCGCGCGACGTTCCGGCTGCGCGCGCCGAACGCGGCGCGCGTGCAACTGCAGCCCGGCGGCAGCGACAACGGTCTCGGTCTACAGCCGTACGACCTCGTCAAGGGCGCCGACGGCGTCTGGACGGTCACCATTCCCCCGGCGGTCCCGGGCTTTCACTACTACTGGTTCCTCGTGGACGGCGTGCAGGTGAACGACCCCGGCAGCCAGACCTTCTTCGGCTGGGCGCGCGACACGAGCGGCATCGAAATCCCGAGTCCGGGCGAGGACTTCTACGCGACGCGCGACATTCCGCACGGGCAGGTTCGCATGGAGTGGTACCTCTCGAAAACCACGGGCCAGACGCGGCGCGCGCTCGTCTACACGCCGCCGGGGTACGACCAGGAGGCCCGCGCCCGGTATCCGGTGCTCTATCTCCAGCACGGCGCCGGCGAGAACGAGACCGGCTGGACGCGACAGGGCCGCGCGAACTTCATCCTGGACAACCTGATCGCGTCGCGGCAGGCCGTGCCCATGATCGTCGTGATGGATCACGGCTACGCCACTGCGCCGACCGCGCCGGGGACGCCGCCGCCTGCGGCCGCGCCCGGCGCGCCGGCGGCGCCTCAGGGGCCGACGGCGTTCGAGCGCGTGGTGTTGACCGATCTGATTCCGGTGATCGATGCGCGCTATCGCACGCGCGGCGATCGCGACCATCGCGCGATGGCCGGCCTCTCGATGGGCAGCGGCCAGACGCTCCAGATCACGACGCGCAACCTCGACTCGTTCTCGTGGATCGGGTTGTTCAGCGGCGCGGCCCCTGCGGGCGATCTCGGCACCGCCTACAGCGGCGCGTTTGCGAACGCCGCCGATTTCAACAAGCGCGTGCACCTGCTCTGGATCGGCGCCGGCAGCGCGGAGGCCCGCCTGATGACGGCGATTCCAGCCGCCAGGTCGCTGCTCGACGCGCGCGGGATCAAGAACGTCGTCACATTCACGTCCGAGGGCACGTCACACGAATGGCAGACCTGGCGTCGCTGTCTGCGCGAGTTTGCGGCGAAACTGTTCAAGAGCTGACAAGCGCTACTTCTGCGTTCTGCCTTCGAAACGTATCCACCCCAGCACCGGCCGATGGTCCGATCCGAACGTCGCGTCAAGGCGACGTGACTCGGCGCGCCAGGAGTCCGGCAGGCGAAAGAAGAGATAGTCGAGGAGCAGCGGCCCGAAGGTCGGCTGCAACTTCACTGGCGGGGTGTCGTTGAACGCGCGGGCGAGCAGCAGCGGCGCGCGCTCGAACGGGCCGTCGGCCCACGTGTTCAGGTCGCCTCCCAGCGCGACGGACCGGTCGCTGCCGAGCGCGCCGGCGAGCGCGCGCGCCTGCGAGGCGCGCAGGCCGCTCGAGAACATCCACAGATGGCGCGCGCTGGCGGACGCGTCGAGATGCGCACTCACCGCCCGGACCGTCCAGGGCGTGCCGGCCGTCGTGACCCCGCTCACGGTGGCGGCCACCGCGACGCGCCGCTGCCGTTCGAACGGCAGCTCGATGGCGGCAAGATCGGTGAGCGGCCGCGTCGCCAGCACCGCGTTGCCGCGATCCTCTGGCTCGCCGCCGGCCGCCGCGGCGGCGCCGTTACGCATTGATGGCACGTAGACCAGCGTCATCTCGAGCCGGGCCGCCGCGCGAACGATATCGAGGCGCGGCCCCTGCGGCGGGTGCGCTCTGATCGCGCTGCGCACCCCCGGACCGGGCGGCACGCGGTCCGGCACGTCGCGGCTGGATCGGAACGCTTCCTGCACGAGGAGGATCACGTCGGGCACGGGCGTGCCGTTGGTGAGCCGGCCCGCGCGCAGCGCCTGTACGAATCCGACGATGTCACCGCCACCGACATGGACGTTCCAGGTGACGACGGCAATCGCGTCGATGCCGGCTTCGGGCGGGCTCGACGGCGGCCGATCCGGCACAGCCACGGCCGGGCCGACGGCCGCGCACCACGCCGGCGGCGCGCGGCGGCCGTCGCGGCCGTCCTCGGACGGACGGCGCCACGCGAGCGCGACGCCCGCCGTCGTGCCGTCGGGACCGCGCAAATCGTGGCAGCCCGTCGCCGCGGCGCTGTCAATCGGCGCCACGCGATGCGGCGTACACCCGGCGGCGAACACGGCGACCAGGACGACGGGGACGAATCGCACGGACACGCGGTTTCTCCGCGTGTACGTTACACCGCCGGATTTGTCGGAAAACGGCCGATTAGATTTCCTGGAGCTGACGGCTCCAGCGGAGCGCTTCGGCGTGCGCGACGGGCAGGAGCGTCCGTTCGATCGCGGTGCGGCCGGCCAGGTCGATGGCCTTGTCCCAGTCGCCGCGTTCGTAGGCGATCACGCAATCCAGCACGCGACGCTTCCAGTTGTCCTGGCCGCGCAGCGCCGCCTGCGTCTCGGGACCAATCGGCAGGTCGATCAACACTTCCGACATCGATCGGCCCAGGATCGCGTCGAGCAGCGAGCACATCCCGAGCAGGAAGCCTTCACCCGCGGCGTCCTCGCCGCCGATCGCCCCGGCGAGGATCTCGCAACACCGCGCGCGGACCGCCGACATCACCACCAGTTCGGAGTGCGCGTCTTCGCTCAGGCCGGCGATCACCCAGAGCGACGCCCACCGGCGGACCGCGTCGGTGCCGAGCAGGATGAGCGCTTCGAGAATCGAGTGCACGGTCGTCTGCAGCGCAAAGGCCGCCGAGTTGACCGTGCGGAGGATCCGGTAGCAGAGCGCCGTGTCGTGCTTGACCAGCTCTTCGAGCTGGCGGACGGACAAGTCCGGATTTTGCAGAGCCCGCAGCAGCCGGAGGTGCGCCACCTGCGCGCCCGATCCGTTGCGCCGCGGCGCCAGCATCGGCCGGCCGAAGAAGAATCCCTGGAAGTACGTGAACCCGTCGCGCAGGGACTCCTCGAACTTGTCGAGCGTCTCGACGTTTTTCGCGATGAGCGCGGCGCCACCCGGCGCGAGACACGCCACGATGCGCGCGCGCATCTCGGGCGCGGAGGGTGCCGACGCGTCGATTTTCAAATAGTTGGCGAGCGGCACGAAATTCGCGGTGCGATCGGACAGCACGAAGTCGTCGATGGCGACCGAGTACCCGGCCCGACGCAGGTCCTGGCACGCGGCGACGACGTCGGCGTCCGCGTCGATCGATCCGGGCAGCTCCACCACGGTCCGATCGGAGTAGAGCGTGGGAGGCAACCCGTTGAGCAGCGTCTCCCGATCCACCTGCATGAACGCGCGGCGGCCGCCGACGAGCGTGTCCAGGCCGACCGTCTGGACGCTCTCGGCGAGCAGGCGGCCAAGAAGGCCGTCGGTCCCCGATGGCGCCGACCCAGGCTGCGTCGGCCGGACGCGAAGCGAATAGCCGAAGATGCGCCGGTTCCGATCGAGGATCGGGGACCGCGCCACGAAGGCGTTGGCTTGCCGCGGCTGTTCGCGCAGATTCCAGTTCATGATCGCTCGCCCGCCCGCCTCAGCCGGATCGGGGACTCGCGGAAGAAATCGGCCGAATTGGCCAAAACATTAGGGGGAACAGAGCGAGCGCACGGCCCCGACGGCACTCTCCAGCAGGCCGGCGACGCCGATCTGACCGACAAAATTGCCCGTCACTGCCAGATTTGTCAGCGGCCGATCCTGGAGCGCGCGCCGGACGGCAAGAATCGCCTCGTCATAGCGCGGCACGGCCTCAGCCCAGGCCGTGACGCTGACGAGGAGCGGCTCGTCAGACCGGCCCGTGAGTCGCCGCCGATCCTCGGCCACCGCGGCGGACCCGTCCTCGCCGGGCTCGAACCCGGAGTAGATCCAGGTCTCGGATCGCACCTGGCTGCGGCCGGGAAAAATGTCGGAGTTGAAGAGCACGCCGAGCGCGCGGACGCCCGCGCCGCGTGGAAAGAGCACGCCCAATCCACGGGCATCCCCGGGATGTTGCGGAAAGAACGCCGTCGCCGTGGCGAGCGGAAGCGTCTCGACGCTGGCGAGCGCCACCGACAGATCGGGCGCCAGCGGCGCGATGAGCCGCGCGGCCGCCGGGGCCCCCGTTGCGATCACGGTCGGCACGCGGGGATCGATCGACGTCACGCTCCGGCCGAACGTGAACGACACGCCCCGCTTCACGAGCCGGTCGTGCAACCGTTCGATGAACTGGCCCATTCCGCCTGGCGGAGCGGCCTGCTGCCGGCGGCCGCGGCGCCGCTCGCCGATCACGAGCGGTGCCGAGAGACCATCCGGCGCGGCCGCGTAGATACCGTGGAGCGCCGGACCGAGGAGCCAGCGCGTCGCCGCCGCACCGACCACGCGATGGCCCCACCGCTGCACGCTCTCGGACGGACGCGGCGTCCGCGTGCCCATCACCGTCGCGCCCGCCAGCCGCAGTCCGAGCGCGGCGGTCTCGGTGATCGTGAGCGGCCAGCGGCGCGGGCGTCCGCCGCGCCAGATGTAGCGCGCGCGGCTCGATGGCAGCGGGAAGCACGGCGTGATTTGCAGCTCGTCGAACCAGCGCTGCACCGTCGGTGTCCACACGAACGCGTTGGCGGCCGTCTCGATCAAACCGAACGGTGAGACACGCGTGTGGATCAGCCCGCCCGGTCCGGCGGCCGCCTCCACCACTTCTACCTCGACACCGCGCCCGGCGAGGCACCAGGCGGCGGACAGCCCGGAGAGACCCGCCCCGATGACGCAGGCGGTGGTCACGCCGACGTCGAGTAGCGGGGGCCGTCGGGCGTCGTGGATCGGTAGTAGAGATCGAAAAACGACGCCGCGTGCCGCAGGAACGGCCGGCCCTGTGGCGGCACAATCAGATGCGCCTCGTCGAGCGCCAGCAGGCCTTCGTCGAAGAGCGGGCCGAGGAACTGGCGCAACTGCTCCGCTTCGTCGGCCTCGACCTCGACGGCAAATCGGGTCATCAGCTCGAGGATGCGCCCGCGCCGGTCACGATCGCTGTCGGACAGCACGTGTCCCCGCAGCGTCGGAATCTCGCGGTCCTGCACCCGATGCACGTACTTCGTCAGGACTTTTTCATTCTGGTGATAGCAGCCGGCAGTTTCGGAGATCGCGCTCACGCCCAGGCCAATCAGCGCGGACGTGCGCGCGTGGGTGTAGCCCATGAAATTGCGGTGCAGCGTGCCGTGCCGGGCGGCGCGCGCGAGCGCGTCGGCCGGCAGCGCGAAATGATCGAGCCCGATCTCCTCGTAGCCGGCGTCGAGCAGCGGATCGCGGACGGCGTCGTAGAGCGCGCGTTTCTCCGCGCCGGCAGGGATTTGATCGTCCTTGAAGCGGCGTTGCGCCGGCTTGATCCAGGGTACGCGCGCGAAACTGTAGACCGCGAGCCGATCGGGGCGCAGGTCCAGCACCGCCTCGGTCAGCCTCGCCATCGACCCGACCGTCTGGCCCGGCAGCCCGTAGATCAAGTCGAAGTTCAGCGACTCGTAGCCGAGCGCCCGCGCCGCCCGGCAGACGGCTTCGGTCTGGGCCAGCGACTGGCGCCGGTTGACGAGCCGCTGCACCTCCGGATCGACGTCCTGCACGCCGAGCGACACGCGCGTCACACCGTGCCGGCGCATCACCTCGAGCTGGGCGCCCGTCGTCACCCTCGGATCGACCTCGATCGATCCTTCGAATTCGGCGGCGTGCTTCCCAAGCCGCGTGTCGAGGCCGCTCATCAGGCGATCGAGCGAACCGGCGCTCATGAACGTTGGCGTGCCGCCGCCGAGGTGCAGCTGACTGAGCGAGCGCGCGCCGATCCCGGGGACGCGCTCGATGTAGAGGTCGAGCTCGGCAAACAGCGCATCGATGTACGTCGTCTCGTGGCGGTGATCGCGCGTGATGACCGTATTGCAGCCGCAGAACGTGCAGAGCGACTCGCAGAACGGGAGATGCAGATAGAGCGCCAGGGACGCATCCGGCGCGTCGAGCGCGCGCGTCAGGGACGCGAGCCATTGCTCTGGCGACGGCGTATCGCGCCAGTTCGGCACCGGCGGGTAACTCGTGTAGCGCGGCACGGGAACGTCGTAGCGGGCGACGAGGTCGGACACGCTCATGACATCGTGCTCCGCACGCGCTGCACGAATCGCCGGACGCTCGTTTCGGGCGTCCCCGGCAGCACGCCGTGACCGAGACCGCAGATCCAGCCGCGTCGCTCGGTCCACGACAGCGCGCGCAGCGGATCGAGGAACCCGTCAATCGCCCGATCGAGGGCGCGGCCCTTGAGGAACAGCAGCGCAGGATCGAAGTTGCCCTGGATGAATCCGGCCGCCGCGCGGCGGCGAAGACAGCTGGCGAGATCCCAGCGCGAATCGAACCCGAGCCCGGCCCACGGCGACGTGCCGGACAGAAGCGGCGCGAGGTGATCCGGGTGAAGGTGTTTGGCGAAGTACCCGAGGCGGCCCGGAAAGCGTTGCGCCAGGTGGACGAGATCGGGCGCGACGGTACTGCGAAACGTCTGGGCGGGCAGCTCGCCGGCCGCCGTATCGAAGATCATCACGAACCGGGCGCCCGCGGCGATTTGCGCGGCAATCACGCGCTCGAGCAGGGGCCGCAGGCGGCGGACGAACCGGCGGTACAGCGCGAGCGACGTCTTTGCGCGCGCGAGCGGACCGGTGTGGCCCCCTTCGACGGCGTAGACGAACAGCGTCCACGGCCCGCCGACGAAGCCGATCAGCGCGCGGTCCGCCGGGAGCAGCGATCGCGTCGCCCTCACCGCGTCGGCCTGAAACGCGAGCCGGGCCGCCGCCCGCTCGACGTCCACCAGCCGCCGGAGCGTGGCGTCGGTCAGGCGCGTCTCGAGGCGCGGGCCGGCCTCCGTGTACCGCACGCGCAGTCCGAACGCGTCGAGCGGATAGAGCAAATCGCTGAAGAGAATCGCGCAGTCGAAATCGAAGTCCTCGACGGGCCCGAGCGCCACGCGCGCGGCGAGATCCGGCGTCCGGCAGAGCGCGTCGAAGCTGTGCCGGCGGCGCAACGCCTGGTAGTGCCGGTGATAGCGGCCCGCCTGTCGCATGAGCCAGATCGGCGGCACGGCCTGCGGCTCGCCGGCGACGGCGCGATCGAATCGGGTCATTCGGCCGCTTCCCCGGCAACCCACTGGTAGCCGACGCCGCGCACCGATCGGATCAGCCGGCCCTCGTCATCGCCGAGCGTCTGACGCAGACGCACGACGGCGTTGTCGATCGCCCGCTGCGTCGGGAAGCGATCCTCCCCCCAGATGCGGTCGAGAATCTCGGAGCGGCTGACGACGCGGGGCGCGGCGTCGATGAGCAGCCGCAGCATGCGGCTGTCCCGCACCTGCATGAACCGCCGCGTGCCGTCCTCCGACGACACCGCCATCGCGTCGAAGTCGATCGACACGCCGGCCACCGAAATCACCGGGCGCGGCGGCTGCGTCGCCAGCACGTGGCGAACGCGCAGCATGAATTCCTTCAGGTGAAACGGCTTGGGCAGGTACTCGTCGGCGCCGAGCTCGAATCCTTCGAGCCGGTTCTCAGCCGAGTTCAGCGCCGTCATGAACATGACCGGAATCGTGGTCGTGCGCTTGATCTGCCTGGCGAGACCGAACCCGGAGCCGTCCGGCAGCCGGACGTCCACGATCGCCAGATCCCACGCGCCCGACCGCAGTTGCTCGCTCGCCTCGCCGATCGACTGCACCCACTGCACGACGAGGCGATCGCGCTCGAGCCGCTCGGCCAGCGTGCGCCCGAGCGACGCGTCGTCTTCGACGAGCAGGACGCGCGCCATCAGGCGGACTCCGGCAGCTCCAGCGTGACGCTGAACCCGCGGTCCGGTCCCATCGAGCACGCGAGCGACCCGCGCATCCGGCTCAGCAGCCGCTGGGAGACGAACAGCCCGACGCCCGATCCGCCGGTCGCCGCGGATCGGACGAACGGACGGCCGAGCCGGTTGAGCACGTCGGCCGGCGCCCCGCGGCCATCGTCGGTCACGATGACCGAGACGCGGCCGTGCGGGCCCGGGATGATGCGGACGGAGACGTCACGCGCGGCACCGTGGACCGAAGCGTTCTGCAGCAGATTCCGGATCACGCTCGTCACGGCGCGCTCGTCGCCGAGGACGCGGCGCGCCCCGTCGATCCGGACCGTCAGCTCCGGCCAGTCCTCCGCGACGCGGCGGACAAGCGCGTGCACTTCAACGGGCTCGACGAGGAGGCCGCCGTCCGGCTGGGCGAAGTACAACGAGTTCTCGAGCTGGAGCTGGAGCCGCCGCGCGTCCTTCAGCAGGCGATCGAGGTTGGCGTTTCCTGCCGCCTCCGGCAGGTCCTCGCGCAGGCTTTCGGCCTGGAGCTGCAGGCTCGCGAGTGACGTCTTGAGGTCGTGGGTGAACGACATGAAGAAATTGCGGACTTCGTCCTGCCGCGCCTGTTCGCGCCGAATGCCGACCACGATCGCCGCCCCGCCGCCAACGAGAAGCGCGATCAGCACGAGCCCTTCCCACTCGAGCATCCGCTGGACGCGCCCGGCTTCAGACGATTCGGCCGCGCCGGTCGCGGTGTGCAGACGGCGGGCCTGCGCCAGGCCGAAGATCAGCCACCAGGACGCGAGTGAGACCGTGAGGACGAGCCACACGATCGCGGCGACGTAGGAGAGCCGGTGGCGCGCCTGCAACGAGCTCACGCGGCCTCCCGCATCGCCTCCGCGAGGGCTTCCGCCGCGCGCGCAAGCGTCGCATCGTCGTGGGCCAGCGAGAGGAACAGCACTTCGAAGCCGGACGGCGGCAGATAGATGCCGCGCGCGAGCGCCGCATGGAACACGCGCGCGAACCAGTCGGACTGCCGCCGGTCGATCGCGTCCACCCGACGCGGCTGGCTGTCCCCGACGTGGCACCAGAGAATCGATCCGGCGCGCACGACGACGGGCGGACGAGAGAGGCCGGACAGTCGCGCGGACAGATCGGCTTCGAACCGCGCGCCGCGCGCGTCGAGCTCCCGCCAGCCGTCCATGCGCGCCATCTTCGACAGCGTGGCCAGCCCGGCCCGCATGCCGACCGGGTTCGCGCTGAGCGTGCCCGCCTGGTAGACGGGGCCGAGGGGCGCGACCATCTCCATGAACCTGGCACGCCCGGCGTACGCGGCGACCGGGAAGCCGCCCCCGATCACCTTGCCGTAGCAGGTCAGATCGGGGGTGATCCCGAGCGCGCCCGCCATCCCCGTGAGCCCGACACGGAATCCGCTGATGACCTCGTCGAAAATCAACAGCGCGCCGGCGTCGGCACAACGGGCCGCGAGCGATCGGAGCCACTCCGAGCGCTGCGGAAGCAATCCGTGATTGGCGGGGAGCGGTTCGACGATCGCCGCCGCGAGCCCGGAGCCGAGCTCGCGGAACGCGCGGTCGAGCTGCTGATCGTCATCGAGCGGCACCACGACGGTTTCGGTGAGCGCCGCGTCGGAGATGCCCGCGCTCGACGCGGCCGACGCACCCGCCAGGCCACTGCCCGCCCGGACGAGCATGCTGTCTACGTGACCGTGGTAACAGCCCTCGAACTTCAGCACTCGCGAGCGCCCCGTGGCCGCGCGCGCAATGCGCAGGGCGGTCATCACCGCTTCGGTGCCGGAGGACACGAACCGGACGCGCTCCACGTGCGGCACGCGATCGACGATCCACTCGGCCAGGGCGAGCGAGTACGGCTCGCAGGCGCCGAAGGACCAGCCGTCGTCGAGCGCAGCATGCGCGGCGGCGGCGACGTCCGGATCGGCGTGTCCGAGAATGAGCGGACCAAAGCTTTGACAGAAATCGATGTACTCGCGGCCGTCAGTATCGATGAGCGTGGCCCCGCGGCCGCGGGCGAAGAAGATCGGCGCGCCACCGACGCTCTTGAACGCCCGCACCGGGCTGTGCACGCCGCCGGGCGTCACGCGGACGGCGCGATCGAAGAGCGCCGCGGCGCCGATCATGCGCCCCACCCCAGCCGCCGCGCATGCCGCGCGCCGTAGGAGATGATGAACGCGGCGCCGGCGCGCCGGAACACGTGCCAGGTCTCGGCGAGCGCCGCGTCGAGATCCGTCAACTTCTGCCGCGCCAGCGCGACCAGCCCGGCGTACTCGCCGCTGACCTGGTAGGCGCCAACGAGCTTGCCCGTCGCTTCGTGGATCGGCCGAATCAGATCGATCGACGTCATCCCCGGCTTGACCATCAGGAGATCGGCGCCTTCATCCGCGCACCGCACGCTCGACTCGATCGCATCGGTCCGTGCGCGCACGTCGATCTGATAGTGCTTCCGATCGCCGTGGCGCGGCGCCGACTGGGCAGCGTGGCGGAACGGTCCGTAGAACTGGCTGGCGAATTTCGTGCTGTAGCTCATGATCGGCACGCGGCCGTGGCCCGCCTCATCGAGCGCTGCGCGGAGAGCGGCCGTGCGGCCGTCCATCATGTCGCTGGGACTGATCCCGTCGGCGCCGCCGGCGGCGGCCGCGACCGCGGCCTCGGAGAGCGCGGCGAGGGTCGCCGGCAGATCGATCTCGCCGCCGACGCCGGTGACGCCGCAGTGGCCGTCCGCGCTCGACGCGCACAGACAGATGTCGACCCACAAGTGCAGCGTGTCGCCGAACCGCGACTTGATCGCCTCGACGGCATGCGCGAGCGGCTTCCAGTCGAAGCGTCGAGCCGCCTTCGCGTCCGGCACGTGAAACAGCAGGAAGTGACGCACGCCGTGATCGAGATCGCGAGCGATGACGTCCAGCGCGGCCGCCTCGCCGAGCCGTTCGTTCCCTTCGAGTCCGGGAATCGGCTCGGCGCCCTGGAGGCCGGCCACGACGAAAATCGGCTGAACGAAGTGCGCCGCGGTGAACGTCGTTTCAGAACAGAGATCGCGCAGGTGCGTTGACTGCCGCAGGCGCAGACGCGACCACGAACCTGAATCTTGAATCTTGACTCGCGAATCTTGAATGAGCGTCATGCCAATACGTCTTGATACCACGAGTTCCAATCGAGCCAGACACCGAGCCGATCGCGGCTGCCGAGCCTCTCCTCGACCACGGCGCGCGTGTGTCCCGGGCCGCAGCCGTGCCATCGCTCAGCGAGTGCGGGCCAGCGATCGATCGCCCGGCGGAAGAGCGAGCCCGAAGTCCAGAAGAAGTGCGATCGATTCGCCAGGTCGTCCGGCAGCGGCTCCTCGACGACGTACGTCGGCAAGGCATCGGGCACGAGCGCGCCGGCGTGCGTCAATCGCCGCCAGGATGGCGACGCGCCGCTGAGCAGGTCGATCGCCGGCCGTTCGGTGTCGCCGAGGGCATCGGCGCAGCCGTTGACCCACACGCCGCGCGCCGCCAGCCGGTGCCAGGTCTGGACGCCGGCGGTCCAGACGAGCTGCCGGTCCGACAGCCGCCACGACTCCGGCAGCGCGTCGGCGCGCGTGATCCACAGGGCGGCGGCGTCGGATGGCGGCGCGACGTCGAGCGGCCGCCTGACGGCGCGATGCCGCTCGTCCGGCCGCGGCCAGATGTCCCGCTCGAGCGTCCGCGGCGGTAACGGCCGTCCGGTCGACAGCTGCCAGGTGGACTGTTCGCCGCCCGTCGGCAGCCGTCCGCGCACGCTCAGCACGTCACCGAACTCACGCGTGAGGCACGTCGCGCCGACGGCCTGGTGGCAGCCGCCGCCGTACCCCGACAGGACGCGCCGTTCAATCGTCGCCGCCCGCCACGCCGAGCGATCGCGAAGTGCCGCGATCCTGGCGCACAGATCTTCGCGCGCGGCTGACACTTCGAGCGCGAGCGCCCCTTGCGCGGGCGCCGTCGGACATTCGCTGATCGGGAGGACCATCCAGCGGCACTCGGCGAGCGCAGCGCGCACGGCCCGCCGCGACTCGTCGAAGGGCTGGCGGGGATCCAGCAGCCGATCGAGAGCCGCCTTGGCCACGAGCAGGGCCGGCGTTGAGCCGGCGATGAGCTTGGTCAGTCGCGTCGGTACATTGCCGCGGACCGGCACGGCGCTGAGCGCCTCAACCGGCCAGGGCAGCAGTGGCGCCACGGATCGTTCGATCAGCCAGGCCCGCCGCGGCGACGACGTCAGCACCTCGAGACGAGGGAGGCGATCCCGGACGGCATCCCGACGAACGAGCAGCACGTCGCGCGGATCGGCGCGCTCGAGCGTGGCCGCCACCACGGTGTCCGGCCGGGTCTCGAGCGGCAAGTCTTTCCAGGAATGGACGACGAGATCGACCTCGCCGGACGCCAGACGCTCCGAGAGATCCGCGGTGAACGCCCCGGGATCGGGCATCGAGGACAGTGCGGTCGTTTGATCGCGATCGCCCGATGCCGCGCGCACGGCGTGCACGATCTCGACGCCGGGGAATGCCCCGGCGAGCACTTGACCGGCGAGACCTGCCTGAATCCGCGCCAGCTCGCTGGCGCGGCTGAGAATCGTCAGGCGCACAAATCGTCCCAGCCGAACGGGTGCAGCTCGTCGCGGCGAACGAGGTCGGCACTCCGGCGGCGAATTTCGCGGCGCGCCGCTTCGACGCGGACGGCGGCGCGGTCGGCCGCCTGCTGTGCGCTGTGGAAGAGATCGTGCAGGCTGATCACCGGCACGCCAAGGGCCGGAAGCGCATCGGCGGGCTCGCCGCGCAGATCGATCACGCCACGAAGATCGGAATAGCGCGCCGCCACGTGCGCGACGCGATCGCACTCGACCGGGGCGGCGACGATCAGCATGCCCGGACGGGGGCTCTGCGGCTGTGGTCCGGCGCCCGTGAGCGCCGCCCGGCTCCACTGATGGACCTCGGAGACGGCCTCGGTGAGCGCGGGCGTGATTTCAGCCGCCAGCGCGCCGGTGCCGATGATGGCGGCGATCTCGCAAGACTTGACGTGCTGGCGGACGAGGCTGCCGTACGCCCGCGCCCCCAGCCCCTGGAGACAATCTGTCCGCACCTCGCGTGCGTCGCGCAGCACATGCCGGGCGACCCGCCGGAGCGGTTCGGCGTCGTCGCCGAGGCCGTTCACGAACGACTTGAACTGCCCCATCACCTGGGTCTCGCCGGCGAGCGGCGAGCGAAGCCCGCACACGACTTCGAGGAGCAGCGCGTAGGCGGCTTCGTCCTCGAGCCGATCGACGCCAGCGGGCACGTCCGTGTCGTCTGCGTCGGGGAATCCAATCTCCCGCAGGCAGGTCCGCCACACGATCAGGGTCTCATCCGGCGGCAGGCTGCCCGGCGGGCCATGAAGAAGGTGCAGGCGCACCGCCGCATCTTAACGAAGCAGCGCGGCCGCGAGTGTCACAGTTTTGTCCGGGGACTTGGCGTGCCGGCGCCCGGCCTCTAGGCTGCTGTCGGGTACGCAGATGGCCACGCGCGGGCGCATCGGGATCGTCCTGCTCCAGCTCGGCACGCCGGACGCCCCGACGCCGGGCGCGCTCCGCCGTTATCTCCGCGAATTCCTCTCGGATCGCCGGGTCATCGATCTCCCGCGTGTGTTGTGGACGCCAATTCTGTACGGACGTGTCTTGCGGACGCGTCCCCAGGCGTCCGCGCGGCTATACGAAAAGGTCTGGACCGCGGACGGATCGCCGCTGGCGGTAACGACCAACCGGCAGGCGGCAGCGGTGACCGAAGGCCTGCTCCGCACGCACGGTACGGTCGATGTGCGCGTCGTCATGCGCTACGGCCGGCCGTCGGCGCGCGAAGCGATCGACACGTTCGAAGCGGCGGGCGTCGACCGCGTGCTCGCGGTGCCGCTCTACCCTCAGTATGCGGGTGCCACCACCGGCTCGAGCCTGCAACAGCTCTACGAGGAGCTCGGGCGGCGGCGGGTCGTACTGCCCGTGCGCGTCCTGCCGCCCTACTATGACGACCCGGGTTACATCGGCGCCCTCGCGGACGTCACCCGGGAGTCGCTCGTCGCGAACGGCTCGGACTTCGATCGATACCTGCTGAGCTTTCACGGGCTGCCCCGCCGATACGTCGAGGCTGGCGACCCGTACGCCGATCAGTGCGCGCGAACGGGCGAGCGGCTGGCCGCCGCGCTCGACCTGCCGCGCGAGCGCGTCATGGTCACCTTTCAGTCGCGGTTCGGCCGGGAAGCGTGGCTGGAGCCGTTCACGGATCGGACGCTTCTCGAGTGTGGACGGCGCGGCGAGCGCGTCGCCGTTATCTGCCCCGGCTTCGTCGCTGACTGTCTCGAGACACTGGAGGAAATCGGCATGGCCGGCCGCGCGGCGTTTCTCGAGGCCGGCGGCGCGGTGTTTCACCTGGTGCCCTGTCTCAACGCGCATCCGTCGTGGACAGCCGTCCTGACGCGGCTCATCGAGCGGGAACTGGGCGGCTGGGAAGCGCCGAAGGCAGCCGCCCCGGCTCGGATCTCAGAAGCGGTGCGAACGGCCTCACGGTAGATCGGGCTCAGACCTATCTGGCGCCCGCGGGCGCGCGTCTTGCGACACGAAGGACATGAAGCCCGCGCAGCCACCAGCTCGCGACGAGCGAGAGCACAATCACGGCGCCCGCGATTCGTCGCAGCCTGCCCGCAAACACGAACGCCGCGTTGACGATGACGACGAAAAAGAATGCGCGCGCGAGCCACGTCACCGCACGTGGCCGGGAAAAGTAGGAAGCGGGCGCGAGGCGCCAGAGCCCCAGCTCGAGAACCCAGAGGGCGACGAACGCGTAGTTGACGAAGACCCCGCCTCCCCAGTCCAGCCCGTAGACGGCGCTTGTCTGCCGGGCGGTGGCGGCGACGGCCGCGTCATGGCTCCAGCCGTGCCGCGCGCCCATCGCGATGACTACGTGTGCCACCGCGAGTGCCCCACCGATGGCGGAAGCGGGCCAGGCCCATGACGCGGCGCGACCGCCGGCGAGGGCGCGTTTGCCCGCTTCGCCAGCGGCAAAGAGCACGAGGGCGATCCAGATCGTCCAGTAGAGCGCGAGATCCACGGCGTCAGCCGGCCCGCTGCGGGATCGGCAGTTCGGCGGCGACCGGCTTCGGAATCTCGACGACCAATGCGGCCGCGCCCGTGGCGGCGATGACGCCCGAGAGAATCCGGAACATCGCCACGTAGCTGCCCGTCGAAGCGACACACCACGCGAGGAGGAGCGGCCCCACCGCCGACGCGAGCACCGTCAGCGCCTGCGCCACCCCCTGAATCCGCCCGAGATGACGGCGCCCGAACACGGACGGCCAGACACTGAAGAAGAGCACCATCACCAGACCGCCACCCAGCCCCATCGCGGTCGCCCATGCCATCACCAGAGCGAGCGATGTGAGATGCGGGAGCACGATCAGGCCCGCCGCGAGAATGAACAGGGAGAGCGCCATCAGGCGCGTGAGCTGCACGTGCTGCGCCAGCCAGCCGCCGAGGAAGTTGCCGAGGAGCGCGGTCATCGCCGTCACGACCAGCGTCTGGTAGTAGACGTCAGGACCGAACCCGCGTTCTGCCAGGATCGATTCGTTGAACAGCCCGATGCCCGACGCGACGAGGCCGTAGAGGGCGGCGCCGAGGGCAAACACCCAGAACGCGCCCGTGCTCATGGCCTCACCCCAGCGATGCCCGGGTGGCTCGGCCGCGACCGCCGCGCGCGCACGCCGCGCGTCGCTGTCCGCCTCACCATCCGCGTGCAACCCGATCGCTTCAGGGCGGCTGCGGACGACGAGCCAGCTCGCCGGCGCCAGGATCACGAGCAACGCGGCGCCGATCGTCAGCCATGTCGATCGCCAGCCCCACGTCTGCACGAGCGACCCCACGACGGGGAACGCGACCATGAATCCGATGCTGAGCGCGACGCTGTAGATCGCCATCGCCGTGTTGACACGGCGCACGAACCAGAGCCCGACCATCGCGATACTGACGACCGAGAGCGCGCTCTGCCCGACCGCGCGGGTGAGCGTCATCGCGACCGCGAGCGCGGCGAGCGACGTCACTTGACTCATGAAGCAGACGATGAGGCCGAGCGCGCCGGCAACCGCCGTCAGGACGTTGCGGGTGCCGAAGCGATCGATCAGGCGCCCGATGCCGAGCGCACCCACCGCGCCAACGATCGTCGCCCAGAAATTGATGGTGGCGTACGACACGCGGTCGAGCCCGAGATCGCCGAGCAGCGGCTCGGTGATGAGGCCCAGACCCTGCGTCCGGCCGGGCAGCGTCCCGACCATGGCCAGCGCTGCCATCGCGACGACGTACCAGCCGTAATAGACACGACCTCGACCGACGGCCACGTCCGCTCCTTCGCCAACGATCGCGACAGCCTACGACGCGCGGAGCTTTTTGTAATTGTCGAGACAGCGCTGCGCCATCTGGAGCGACGTCCCCGGCGGGCTGACTTCCTGTTCGATCAGGTAGTACTCGACACCGCCGGTGGCTTCGCCGGCGGAGAAGATCGGCTTCCACGGCACGTCGCCCTCGCCGAAAGCGACCGCGTAACCGCGGCCTTCGCCGGCGCCCCAGTCCTTGAGGTGCATGCTCTTTATGCGGCCTGGATTGGCTTTGACCCACGCCACTGGATCGGCGCCGACCTCGACGCAGGTGCCGACGTCGAACTGCAGGACGACATCTTTCACCGTGTTCGCGGCGAGCACGTCCATCGGACGCTGGCCGCCGTCGATCGGGCGCCATTCGACCTGATGGTTGTGGAACCCGGTCGCCATGCCGAGGGGCCGCAGTTTCTCCGCCGCGCCGTTGAGCTGATCGGCGAAGCCCTTCCAGCCGTCCACGCCCTGCACCTTCGGCGGGCTGGCGATGACGATCGTCTTGCTGCCAATGGCCTGGTTGAGATCGATCGCTTTCTGGATCCCGTCGGCGGAAATCGACACCGCGCCGTTGTGCGTGGAATGGCACTTCACGCCGAGATCGTCGAGCAGCTTGCGCACGTCCTTCGCCTGCTCGGCCGTCCAGGTGTAGTACGGCGAATAGAACTCCACGACCTGGTAGCCCATCTTCCCGACGGCAGTGACGGTGCCCATCAGATCGCGCATCAGTTCCATCCGGACCGAGTACAGCTCGAGGCCGATCGGCACGGTCCGCTGGCTGGCGCGGAGGGCAGACGCCGCGAGCGGCAGCGTGCCCGCTATCGCGAGGAAGTGTCGTCGGGACATCCGGTCAGGAGTGGTCACGGAATCACCTCTTGCGAGAGTCTAGCTCGTCCCACCGCCGATAGCTGAGGTCGATCTGCTGGCGCGTCGCCTCGACACGCGCGAGGGTGTCTTCGATGGCCGTCCGCGGCTCTTTGTAGAAGTTCGGGCTCGCCACCGCCGATTCGAGGCGCGCCAGCTCGGCTTCGAGATCGGCGATCCTGGCTGGCAGCCGATCGAATTCTTCTTTCTCACGGTAGGACAGCCGCGGGCGCGGCGACACCACGGACGGCGCCGGCGCCGCGGCCGGCTTCACGGCCGGTGCAGGCAACGGCGCCACGGCGGACCGCTGGCGAAGCCAGTCATCGTAGCCGCCGAGATACTCCTCCACCCGGCCCTCGCCCTCGAATACGAGCGTACTCGTCACCACGTTGTTCAGAAAACGCCGATCGTGGCTCACCACCAGCAGGGTGCCCGGAAAACGCGCCAGTTCGTCTTCGACCAGTTCGAGCGTCTCGATGTCGAGATCGTTCGTCGGCTCGTCGAGGACCAGCACGTTGGCCGGCTGCGTCAGCAGCCGGGCGAGGAGCAGACGATTGCGTTCACCGCCCGACAGGGACCGGACCGTCGATCGCGCGCGCTCGGGCGGGAAGAGGAAGTCGTCGAGGTAGCCGTGCACGTGGCGCGTGACACCGCCGATCGTTACGCTGTCGTTCCCGTCGGCGATCGTGTCGACGACGGTCCGATCGGGATCGAGTTGCTCGCGGTTCTGATCGAAATAGGCGATACGCACGTTGGTGCCCGGCTCCACGTCGCCCTCGTCTGGCGCCAGTTCGCCCACCAGCAACCGAAGGAGCGTCGTCTTGCCGGCGCCGTTGGGCCCGATGAGGCCGATCCGGTCGCCGCGGACGATGCGGGTCGAGAACCCCTTCACGATCGGCCGGCCGACGTAGCTCTTGGTGAGGTTGGTGGCCTCGAAGACGACGTGACCCGATCGCTCGGCGGCATCGACCTGGAGGCGCACCGATCCGATCTGGGCGCGGCGCGCGGCCCGCTCTTCACGCATGGCCAGCAGCGCGCGGACGCGCCCCTCGTCACGGGTCCGCCGCGCTTTCACGCCGCGCCGGAGCCACGCTTCTTCCTGCGCGAGACGCTTGTCGAACTTCCCGGCGGCGATCGCCTCGCTCGCGAGCCACGCGTCTTTCTTCTCCATGAAGGTGGCGTAACTGCCGGGCCACGACGTCAGGCGGCCGCGATCGAGCTCGACCACGCGCGTGGCCAGACGCTCGAGAAACGCGCGGTCGTGCGTGACGAACACGACCGCGCCGGCGTAGTCGCCGAGAAACGTCTCGAGCCACTCGATCGCCTCGATGTCGAGATGGTTGGTCGGCTCATCGAGGAGGAGCAGGCCAGGCTCGGCCACGAGCGCCTGCGCGAGCAGCGCGCGCCGGCGCCAGCCGCCCGAGAGCGTGTCGAGCGGCACGTCGGGATCGAGCTGCAGCCGCGACAGCACGAGCTCGACGCGCTGTTCGACGCGCCACCCGTCGCGCTCCTCGAGATCGTCGTGCAGCCGGCCGAGGCTGCGGAGCGCGTCCTCCGATCCGTGCTCCGCAACGGCGATCGCGGCGTGGTGATACGCCGTGACCAGATCGCGCAGCTCGCCCAGACCGGCGGCCACGACGTCGAAGACGGAGCTCGTACTCGATGCGGTCGCGTCCTGTACGAGCCGCGCCGCGCGCAGCCCCGGCGCCCGCCACACCGCGCCGGCGTCAGGCGCCAGCTCGCCGGAGAGAATCCGCAGGAGCGTGGACTTGCCCGTTCCGTTCCGGCCAATGACCGCGACGCGTTCGCCCTGGTCGATGAGCAGACTCGCGTGGTCGAGCAACGGCATGTGCCCGAACGCGGTCGAGACGTCTTCCAGCGAAATCAGCGGCATTGGATCGACGGTACCACGAGCCGCATGGCGGTCAGATGCTCAAGGCCACAACACGGAAAGCACTAACACGGAGAGCACGGAAAAAAACACGGAGTGCACGGAAACAGGCTTGGGCTTTCCCAATGGATTCCGAGTCCTCCGTGTGCCTCTGTGTTCTCCGTGTTATGGATCGAAGGCGCCGGGGCGGGGGCGCAGCGGAAGGCTATAGTAGTCGGCCATGTCCACCCTCCCCGGCATTCGACTCCTCAGGCTGATTGCCGTGCTCGTCGCCACGGCAGTGACCGGAACAGCTCGACAGACGTTGCCGCTGCCCATCGGCAAGTCCGAGGCCGGCCAGGCAACGAGCGACGCGCTCGCGGTGTATCAGTTCACGGCGGCGACGGGCTACAGGGTTTCGTCGAGTCTGATTGAGTGACCTTTGCCAATGGGTAATGGGAAATTGGTAATGGGCAATGGCACACACATTGGCAATGGCCCGATGGACATCGGCAATCGGCAATGTGCAAATGACTGATCGGCAATCGGCAATGGGGCTGATGGGCAATCGGTAATGGGGAATGGGCTGAGATAGCGCTGGCCTAGCCTCGAGAGTTTTTGTCCCCGGCGGCGTCCTGCGTGCGGTCGGCGGTGCCGAGACTGCCCGCGATCTGGCGCAGGAAGTCTTCCTGCGCGCGAGTCGAAGCTCGGCGGCTCCGGACGGCGACGCGAGCGCGTGGCTCTTTCGGATCGCGAGGAACCTCGTCCTGGCCCACTACCGGACGCGTTCGCGTAAACCTGAGCCGACGGCGTTGGATGACGAAGCGACCCGTCCTGCTTCCCAGGATGTCAGCACCGTTCAAGCAGTCCCGTTCATTCCCGTGGGAGCGTTGTCACCGGTTGGCCCGATCTCGGTCAGGACGGCTGCCAATCGGCACAGTGGTTCAGGTCAGCACTCCAGGTGAAGCCGGGCGAGATCGTCGAGGTCGCTTTGACATCGCCAGACCGCGACTCCGCAGAACTCGGCAGCCGGGTCTTCTCGCTCAGAATCCGGGTCAAACAGATTCGCTGATGGCGATGGCCGACTGCGGCATCGATTGCCGATCGGCCATCAAGCCAACGCCGATTGCCCGGCACCCATTGCCCATTACCCATTACCCATCGACAGATTGCCGATTACCCAATTACCCATCAACGGATTGCCGATTACCCAATTACCCATCAACAGATTGCCGATTGCCGATCCGTCAATTGGCGATTGCCAATTGCCGATGTCCATCGGGCAATTGCCAATGGCCCTGCCATTGCCCATTGCCGATTTCACATTGCCGATGCAGGGATCGAGCCGCTACTCCCCCGCCCCCTTGAACCCATCCTCATCATCCGCGAAGAGAACGTTGAAACTCGTGAGCGATCCGTAGCACCCGGTGACGTAGCTCTGGAGCCGGACCTTGACGTCGTCGGGGAGATCCGAGGCGTTGACTTGCTGCTCGAGCGTGCGCAAGCGATTGCGCAGCATCACGACCTTGTGGAAGAACGTTTCGATCGGCCAGCTTTTTTCCTGCGGGCCGGGCCTCGCCGGCCGCAGGACGAGCGACCCGCCGCGCCACTTCTCGGCGGGCGCGACGGGCGTGAGGCCGGTCTCCTCGCGGATCACACGACGGAGCAGGCGCTCGAGATCGGGTGCGTCGGGCATAGCCATGGGTGGAGCGCTCCTCTCGCGGTCGCTGACGATCGGCAACGCCCGCCCGGCCGTCGGGTGCGGCGGCGGTGCGCTGACGGGTGGCCGGGTGGGGGCGGCGGGCGCGGCCTCGCGTCCGGGCGCGGCCTCGCGTCCGGGCGCGGCCTCGCGTAGCGGCGCTGGCCGGGGGACCGGGGCGCCGGGCGACGGTTCGACCCTCGGGCCGCCGCGGTAATTGTGTTCGCTCCGGCAGTACCCGCACGACACCCGGAGGGGGTGCCCGTGGGCGTCGGCCGCGATGACGGTGTGAATGCGATCGGTCTTGCACGCGCGGCAGTAGTCTTCGATCGACTCGCCGGCCCGGTAGCGGCGGGGGCCCATGATCAGGCTATCTTCGCACGAGGCTCAGGTTCCTCCGCGCGCCCTTCAGTCACTTCGGCCGCCCGCCGTGGCCGGGTGACCGGCGTGACCCCGGCCCCCTCCGTGGCCCGGTCACTCCTTGGCCCGGTCACTCCGCGGCCCTTGGTCACTCCCGCGGCCCTCGGTCACGCCCGCCGCCCTCGGTCACTCCGCGGCCCTCGCGACCTCCCGGGATCACGTCCGGCCCACCGTGTCACCTCCGGATTCCTGGGCCCGCCCTCTGTGCCCCCGGGCCGGTTCTCCACCCTTCCGTGGCCTCCTGTTTTTTCCGGGGACGAAATGCGGTAAGATGGCGAAGCGACTTTCCTGAATTTGCTGCCTCACTCGGCCACTGCCGGCCCTTCCTTGCGCAGATCCGCTTCTCATCCGTTTCGGAACGCGAGCGTGTATCGTGACAGGGCTGACAGCTTTCAGTGAAAGCGCGCTTCGCAGGGGAGCGATCATGGCGACGAACGGTAAGGTCAAGCGACTGGTCAGCGACAAGGGGTTCGGGTTCATCGAGGCCGCCGACGGCGGTGAGTACTTCTTCCATCAGTCAGCCTGTCAGGGCGTGCGCTTCGACGAACTGCGCGAGGGCCAGGCGGTGACGTTCGACAAGAGCCAGGGTCCGAAGGGACCGCGCGCCGAGAACGTCCGGCTGAGCTAGACCGCTCGCGTCGCTCCCACCCGCCGGATGGAGTGCTCCCCAGTCCACCGAAACGCGGGATGGCTTCACGCCGCTCGGCCCCGTCGGGTAAGACCGGGGCGTCGCGCGCGAAATTTCAATCTTCCCTGGTTCAGGCTCGTATAGCATGTGCCTGACTCTGCTCATGCTGCGACGACTGCGCTTCCCGGCCGGCGCTCAGCTTGCGGCAACGGTGCTGGCTGCCGTGCTGACGGTCGCGGCCGGCGCGGCGCCGCGCGCCGACGATCCGCCGTGCGATTTCACCAAGGTCGAGCGCATCGTCGCCGTCGGCGACGTGCACGGCGCGTACGAGCGGTACGTCGAAATCCTCAAGACGGCGGGCATCCTCGACCAACGCGATCGCTGGATCGGCGGCAAAACGCATCTGGTGCAACTCGGCGACGTCGTCGATCGCGGGCCGGACTCGCGCAAGGCGATCGATTTGCTCCGCAAGCTCGAGCGTGAGGCCAACTCGGCCGGAGGCAAGGTCCACTATCTGCTCGGCAACCACGAGGTCATGCGCATCATCGAGGATTACCGGTATCTGGTACCCGGCGAAGATGCGGCGTTTGCCGACGGCGGCTCAAATGAGCTTCGCGAGCAGCTGGCCAAGATCGTCGCGCCCGACCAGCGCGACGCGGTCCTCAAGCTTCCGCTCGGTCGCATCGAGCTCATCCGCGCGTACGGACCGAAGGGCGCGTACGGCGCGTACCTGCGCACGCTCAACGCCGTGGTCCGTATCAACGGCGTCGTCTTTCTGCACGGCGGGATCAGCCCTGCGGTGGCCCCGATGCCGTGTGCGGCGATCAACGAGTCCGTCCGTCGCGAAATCGGCGTGGACGTCGAGAAGACGCGTGCCGATCCGACCGCATTCCTCACCACGCGCGAGGACGGTCCGCTCTGGTATCGCGGGCTGGCGCAGGAGCCAGAGACGTTCGCACCGGAGCTGGACAAGATCCTGGAAGGCCAGCAGGCGCGTGCGATCGTGGTCGCGCACACCGTCACCCCCACCGGCCGCATCGAATCGCGGTTCAACGGCAAGGTGTTCGTGATGGACACCGGCATGCAGCCGGCGTACGTCGCGAAGGGACGCGCGTCGGCGCTCGAGATTCGCGGCAACGTGTTCACGGCGATCTACGTCGATCGCCGCGACGTCCTCGCAGGCGGCGTGCCCGCCGCCTCGCGGTAGCCGCAGCGACATGACCGCGCGGGTCGCGCTCGCCGGGCTCGGGTTCGTCATTGGCGCCGCGGTGCTGTGGCCCCCGGCGGCCGGCGCGATCGACCAGGCGCGCGGCACAGTGCCGGCGACGCCGGCAACCCCGTCGACGCCGCCGGTCGCGACGCCGGCACCCTGGCCCAGCGCGGCCGAGCTGGGCGATCGACGCCGTGAAGCGGAACGGCGCCGGCTGTTCCGCGACGATGAGCCCCAGACGATCCGGCTCATCGCCAACTTCAAGGTCGTCAACCACGACCGCGATCCGCTGAGCACGCGGATGTATCCTGCCACGATCGAATTCGCGGAGGCCGATGGGACTGCCCGCTCGATGCCGCTGCAGATTCGCACGCGCGGCCACTCACGTCGCAAGCCGACGGTCTGCGATTTCGCGCCGCTCCGCCTGGAGTTCCAGAAGGAACTGACCAAGGGGACCTTGTTCGACGGGCGGGGCGCGCTCAAGCTCGGGACCCACTGCCGCAACAACGGCACATTCGAGCAGTACGTCCTGCGCGAATACGCCGTGTACCGGTTGTTCAACCTGCTGACGCCGCGATCGTTCCGCGCGCGGCTCGCGAGGGCCACTTACGTGGATGCGGCGAGCAAGCGCACGGTGGCGACGCGCTACGCGCTCTTCATCGAGGACGACGACGATGTCGCGCGCCGGCTCGAAGGGCGCATTACCGACGTCAAGAGCATGCTTTTCTACCGGCTGCACGGCGAAACGCTGACGCTGATGACGCTGTTCGAATACATGATCGGCAATACCGACATGTCGATCCTCAACCAGCACAACGTCCGGCTCGTGGAGACGCCCGGGAAGGAACTGTACCCGGTGCCGTACGATTTCGATTTCTCCGGCCTCGTCAACACCACATACGCCGGTGCGGACAAGCGGCTCGGGATCACGTCGGTCCGCGAGCGGTTGTATCGCGGACCGTGCCGCACGCCGCAGGAGTTCGAGACCGTGTTCGTCAAAATGCGGGCGCTGAAAGGCGATCTGCTGGCGGTGTACGACGGCATCCCCGACATGAGCGGGACGGATCGCCGCGAGGCCCGCACCTATCTCGAAGAGTTCTTCCGCCTGATCGATCGGCCGCGCGACGTGAAGACCGCGCTGATCGACCCGTGCCTGCCCGCCGGCATGTAATCTGAACGGATGAGCCAGACCCCGACCGTGTTTCTGCTGTCGCCGGCGTACTGCGGTGGCCGGCGCGCCGGGATCCTTCTCAAACCGGGATCGCTGGTCGCGCTCGCGCAACGCCTCCAGGCGGGCACGCTCACGCTCGGCGAGGCGTTCAGTTTCATGAGCGGCCTCTACTTCCGCGGCAAACTCACCTACGCGAGCGCCTTCGCTCGGCCCGCACGCGCGGGCGACGCCGGAGTGTGCATCATCACGCCGACGCGCGGCCTCCAGCCGCCGGACACGCTCGTGTCGGTCGAGCGTATCCGCGAATTCGCGTCGGTGGATGTGAGCGAGCACGATGCGCGCTACCGGCAACCCCTGGAGCGCGACCTGAAGGCGCTCGCGCGCCGGCTGCCCGGCGCGGCCCGCGTCGTGCTGCTGGGAAGCGTCGCCACGGGCAAGTACGTCGAGGTCCTCGCGGCCGGGCTCGGGCCGCGCCTGCACTACCCGCCCGCATTTGTCGGCCGCGGCGACATGAGCCGCGGCGGGCTGCTCCTCCGGAGCGCCGCGGCCGGCACGGAGCTCGAGTACGCCGTGCTCGCTCCCGGCGCGACGCGGCGCGGAGCCCGGCCGCCGAAGCTCGACCCGCTCCCCGCGCGGGGAGAAGGCAAAAGGCAAAACTCAGAACTCAAAACCTGAAGGTTGGGCCTTCCTCCCAGGACCGGTCACCAGCCGCAAGGCCCGAAACGCCCGCGCGAAATCCACCGGCTGGAAGTGCGCGTTCAGCCCGCTGGTGTTCGGCAGGACCCAGAAGCGCGCGCCCTCCACGAGCTCGTCCTGTGCCCCGAGCACGGCGGCCGGGCGATCGAATGCGATCCGGAACGCAGTAATGCCGACGACTGCCACGACGCGCGGCCGGTACGCGCGCACCTTGCGCAGCAGGCGCCGGCCGCCGACACGGAGCTCACCGGGTGACAGTTCGTCGGCGGCCGCGGTGGTGCGTGAGACGAGGTTCGTGATGCCGCACCCGAGCGCCAGAAGCTCGCGCTGGTCGGCGGGCGCCAGAAGTCGCGGCGTGAATCCCGCGGCGTGGAGCGCGGGCCAGAAGCGATTGCCCGGGCGCGCGAAGTGATGGCCCGTGGCGCTCGAATAAAGGCCAGGGTTGATGCCGCAGAACAACACGTCCAGATCGCGCGCGATGACGTCGCGGAGCGTCCGCCGCCTGGCGGCTTCGAGATCGGCGCGGGTGATCGTGGAGGGGCGGGCGCGCGGCGGCATTAATGAATTGATCGCAGTGTGACACAGCGCCGGGAGGGGCCGGCCTTTGTTCGTGGGGTCCATTGGCTTCACGTCCTCCGTGTCGTTGGACAGGTCACCAGAGGAGCCGGAACCCGCTTGATTTAAATATCGTCTAACGATATATCTAACAGCGATAGTTCATATGCCGAGACCCCCCGACACCCTCGACGACCGCGCGCGGATGACGCTGCCGCTCTCGCCGGTCGTGATGCACATCCTGCTCTCGCTCGTCGACCGGCCCCGTCACGGCCTCGGCATCGCCGATCACATCGACGAATTCACCAATCATCGCGTCTCGCTCGGGCCGGGCACGCTGTACACCGCGCTCAAGCGGCTCCTCGACGTCGGTCTGATCGCCGAGCCCGGCGATCGACCTGCTGAGGACGGAGACGACCCGCGGCGCCGCTACTACACGATCACGCCGGTCGGCCGCCGCGCGCTCGAGCTCGAAACACGTGAGCTCGCGAACGTCATCCGCGTCGCCAGGGCGAAACGGGTGTTGTGATGACGCCTCCGTCCAGGCTCGACCGGCCCGATGCGATCGACGCGGGCTACCGCCGACTGCTGCGGCTCTACCCCGAGGCCCTGCGCCGCGAATTCGGCGAGGAAATGGCGGCGTTCTTCCATGCGAGGCGGACGGCGGCGCGCGCGCGCGGATGGCGGGCGCTGGCGAGGTTCTGCGCCGCGTCGGTGATCGATTTCGCCGGCTCGCTCTGGCGCGAGCGACGGCCGCGGTTCGGATACGGCGGGTCGCTATTCCGCCGGGTGGGGGGGCATCTCGCCGGCGCGGCGCGGTCGCTGCGGCGCGCGCCGGGATCGAGCGTGGCCGCGATCGCGCTCCTGGCGCTCGCCATTGGTGCGGCCACGGCCGTCTTCGGCGCGGTCAACGCCGCGCTGTTCCGGCCGCTGCCGTTCGACAGCCCGGATCGCATCGTCGTGCTGTGGGAGACGCGGCCCGATCGTGAGATCGATCGCAACGTCGTCGCCGGCCACGAGTTTCCGATCTGGTCCGAACGCGCGCGGACGTTCGAGCGGCTGGCGGCCATGACGTTCCAGTCGGTGACGCTGACCGGCGCCGGCGATCCGATGGCGATCAGCGGCGTACGGGTCACGTCCGGGTTCACCGACGTCCTCGGCGTGCGCCCGGTCTTCGGCCGCGGATTCGCGCCGGACGAAGACGCGCCAGGCAGTGCGCCGGTCGTGCTCGTCAGCCATCGCCTCTGGCGCGACCGGCTGGGCGGCGGGCGCGATGCGCTCGGCCAGGAGATTCGGCTCAACGACCGGCCGTTCCAGATCGTGGGGGTCATGCCCGAGGGCTTTCACTTCCCGATGAGCCAGGGGGGCATCGAGCCAGACGTCTGGACGGCGATGGCCGAGCCGATTCAGCGCTTCGTCGGCCGGCACTACCTGCACGTGATCGGACGGCTGCGGCCCGGTGCCACGGTCGCGGACGCGAGCGCCGATCTCTCGCGCGTGGCCAATGATTTGACTCGCGAGATGCCGGAGATGAACAAGGGGCACGGCGCCCGCGTGGAGTCGCTGCACGCCTCACTCGTCCGCGACACTCGAGCCTCGCTCCTGCTGCTTCTCGGAGCCGTGGTGGGACTGATGCTGATTGGCTGCAGCAACGTGGCCGGCCTGCTGGTCGCGCGCGGCGTCACACGCCGGCCCGAGATGGCCATGCGGTTGGCGCTCGGCGCGCGCCGGCGCGACGTCGTCGGGCTGCTGGCGGCTGAAGGGTTGCTGCTGTCTTTAGTTGCGGCGGCGATTGGCATCGGCCTCGCGGCGCTCACCGCGCGCATCGCGCCGCGACTGATCCCGGTCACGATCCTGCGGCTCGACGCCATACCGATCGATGCGACCGTACTGGGCTTCGCGCTGCTCGCCGCGCTCCTGACCGGCGTGCTGTCGGCCGTCGCGCCGGCCCGACAGTTCCGCGGCGTTGACATCACGACGCTCCGCGGCGGCACGCGCGGCGGCGTCGGCCGGTCTCGCATGCGCCACCGGCTCGTCATCGGTCAGATTGCGCTCACGGTCGTGCTGGTGCTCGCGACCGGTCTCGTGGCGCGCGGTCTCGCGCGCCTGCAGGCCGTCGATCCGGGGTTCGTGGCCGACGGACTGCTCGCCGTCGACATCGGCCTGTCGGGCTCGCGCTACTCGAGCGCGGTACGCCAACAACAGTTCTTCCGCGACCTGGTCGAGCGCGCGCGCCTGCTTCCCGGCGTGGCCTCCGCTTCGACGACCAACCTGCTGCCGCTCGGCGGCGCGTATTCCGGTATCGCCGTGTCTATCGAAGGGCGGCCGGCGCCGGCACCCGGCGAGGACGTCTCGGCGCGCTATCGCGTCGTCGGCGCAGATTATTTCGAGACGCTCGGGATCCCGATTCGCTCCGGCCGTGCGTTCGCCGCCTCCGATGCGCGCGTGGCCGTGCCGCTGATTCGCTGGTTCCCGCAACAGCCGGCCCCGGCAGGCGCCGACCTGCCGCAGCCGCGGCCGATGGCCATCATCAACGAACACATGGCCCGCGAATTCTGGCCCGGCGTCGATCCGGTCGGCCGCGAGTTCCGCGCGCTGCTCAGCCCGCCACTCGCGATCATCGGCGTCGTCGCCGACACGCGAAACGAATCGCTGCAATCGGGACCGCGATCCGAGTTCTATCTGCTCGACCAGCAGGAACCGCAGTCGGTCATGACACTGCTCGTCCGATCGAACGGAGACCCGGCGACGATCGCGCCCGCGGTGCGCACGCTGATTACGCAAATGGATCCGGCACTGGCCATCGCCGCGGCGCGGCCGCTGACAGATGTTCGCGCGCTGGCTCTCCAGGGGCCGCGCTTCACCTCCGGCCTGCTCGCGTCGTTCACCGGTCTGGCCCTGCTCCTGATGGCCGTCGGCATTTACGGCCTGATCGCGTTCAATACCACGCAACGGTTGCCTGAGATTGGCGTGCGCGTCGCGCTCGGGGCCGATCGAGCGGCGATTGTTCGGACGGTGTTGCGGCAAGCCCTTGGCCTGGCGGCCGCCGGGCTCGCCCTGGGCGCCCTGGCGGCGGCGCTTGTCGCGCGGTACCTCGAGGGACAGTTCTTCGGGGTGAACTCACTCGACCCGATCACGTGGAGCCTGGTCTCCGCACTGGTTTTCGTCGTCGTACTGGGCGCATCCTGGCGGCCGGCCCGGCGCGCGGCAGGTGTCGATCCGGCGGCTGTGCTCCGCCGGGTTTAGAGCCCATTGCCCGTTCGGTTCAGCCCCGGCAAGTCACCCTGCGCGCGGCCTAGCCCGTCTGATTCTTGACACCCTAGCCCCCTAGACTGAGAAATACAGACTTTTCGGCATCTGCAGGGGAGACTTCTTCGAGCTTGAAGCGCCGCTTGCTGGGGGGATGAAGGGAACCCGTCCGGCAAGAGAGTTGCCCTATACGTTCTCGTCGGGTGCTGGACGCTTTTGTAATCCAGTCAGCCCAGACGAGGAAGGTCATGAAGCTGCTTATTCGACTCCTGCATGCCTGCGTCGGTGGCTGCCGCCATCAACACACCTATCGCGAGCGCCGCGAGCTGTACGGTGTTCAGATTCTGCACTTCGTGTGTGAGGACTGCGGCCACGCCGTGCCCGCGCTCGCCCGCACGGCCGAGGAACATCAGCAAATCGTCCTGGCCGGCGCGCTCAAGCCAATCAAGGCCCGCCGGTTTCCTGTCGAGGTGTTGGCGCTCAGCTCCCGCCGCCGCCACATGCTCGAACCGCGCCGCGCGGTGAACTAAACACGATAGCCGCGCCGCTATCCGCGGCGCGGCGCCATCCGGATCGTGGCGAGCCGCTCGCGGACCGCGTTGATGTCCTTCAACGCAGCGCGGCCCTCGCGGGTCGCCACGTAAATCCGGCGGCGCCGTCCGCCGCGTTCGTTGATCGGCTCGGACACCATCGACGTCAGCAGTCCCTTCGCGCCCAGACGCTCGAGCACCGTGTGCACGGCGCCGAGCGAGATCGCGCGCCGCGTCTCGCGTTCGAGCACACGCTGCAGGCTCGCGCTGTAGGCGTGATCGTCCAGCGCCTGGACCGCGAGCAGCACGAGCTCCTCGAACGCGCCCAGATACGCGCCCTTCATTCCACCCTCAGCGCGATGATGGGATCGACGCGCATCGCGCGCCGGACCGGAACGGCGATGGCGGCGACGACGGCGAGCGCAAGGATCCCGGCCACCGCAACATAGGTAACGGCATCGAACGGCGCAACGCCGAAGAGCAGGCTGCTGATCCACGTCGAGAGTCCCGCCGCGCCGGCGAGGCCGGCCGGCAACGCTGCCGACACCGTCAGCCCGAGCTGCGCGCCGACCAGGCGCGCGATGCGCGGCCGGGTGGCGCCAAGCGCGATGCGAACACCAATCTCGCGCGTCCGCCGCGCGACCGCGTACGCGACGAGGCCGTACACGCCGAGAACGGCCACGACGAGGGAAACGCCGGCAAACACCGCCATCAGCCCGCTCATGAATCTCGGCCGCGCCACGGCCGCGTCGGCAAACGACGACAGCGGCCGCACGAGCGTCACGGCGCTCTGGGGGTCGAGCTCGCGCGCGATCGTGCGCACCGACGTGAGGAGGTTCGGGGCGTCGGCGCTGGTCCGAACGACGAGGCCCATCGCGCGACCGGTGTAGGGCGGACGCGGCCGCTGTGCGTGCGACACGTAAATCGCCGGGCGCGGCAGGTCCGACGGGCGGATCGTGCGCATGTCGCCGACGATCCCGACGATGGTCACCCAGGGCCCGAATCCCGTCCATTGATCGTCGCGCACGCCGTCGGGATAGCGGACGCGGCGTCCGATCGGATCGACACCGGCCCAGAACAGCCGCGCCATCGTCTCGTTGATGACGGCGACCGGCGCGTCCACGGCGGTGTCGCTGAGCGCGAGCGCGCGCCCGCGCACGACTCGCGCGCCGAGCGCTTCCAGCACGCCGGGCGTGGCCATCACGTAGTCGGCGGTCGCCGCCGCGGCCGACTGACTCGGCGGCAGGATCGGGTGCCCATCGATCATCACCAGATCCGGCGGCGGCGCGCCGGCCAGCGGCACGGAGGAGATCGCACCGGCCGCGCCGACACCTGGTTCCGCCCGCACGCGCGCGAGCAGGTCGGTATAGAACGCGGTCACCTGTCCCGCGGTTCCCGCCCCAGACGCGGCCGTGACCGACACCGCGATCGCGCCGGACGGCTCGAAGCCGAGCGGCGTCTGCTGCAGTCGCACGAAGCTCTGCACGAGCAACAGCGCCGCCACCGTAACCGAGATCGACAGGGCCAGTTCCACCGCAACGAGCGTCCGCTGCGTCCGGACGCTGAGACCGGCATGGCCGCTCCGATCGGCCAGCTCGCCGGTGCCGGTGGCGATTTTCTTCGTGAGGCGCAGAGCGGGCACCGCGGCCACGAGCAGGCCGACGACCGCGCAGACGGCGACGGCCATTACGATGCTGCGGCCGTCGACCATGATGCTCGCGGCGCGCGGCAGCGTGCCGGGATACGCCGCGATCAGCGGTCCCAGCGACAGCCACGCGACGAACGCCCCGAGCGCCGCGCCCCCCGCAGAGAGCAACAGGCCTTCGAACATCATCTGACGGACCAGGCGCAGCCGGTTGGCGCCGAGTGCCTGGCGCACCGCGAGCTCGCGGCGACGCGATTCGCCGTGCGCGAGCAGCAGATGCGAGACATTGGCGACAATGATGAGCAGGACGAGTAAGACCGCGGTCCCGAGGACGCGCAGCGGCAGCCGCAGATCGCCGGCCAGGTCGGCGGCAAGTGGAGCGATCACGATGCCGTGGCCTTTGTGATGGGGATCGGCGCCCGCCCACTGGGTCATGAGCGTGGCCCGTTCGGCGTCCGCGGCCGCGTATGACGACCCATCGCGCACCCGGCCGATGGCCGCGATCCCGTGGTTCCCTCGGATGTTCGGATCGCGATCGATCGTGAGCGGCAGCCAGATCCGGGCCCGCTCGTCGGGGTACTCGAAGCGCGGCGGCATCACGCCCACGATCTCGCAGGCCTGACCGTTCACGCGAATGGTCCGGCCAACCGCGCCGGCCGCGCTGTCGAACCGATCCCGCCACAGCTCGTGGCTGAGCACGGCCACACACGAGGCGCCGGGTTGATCCTCCGCCGCCGTCAGCACCCGCCCGAGCGCAGGCGCGATACCCAGCAGTGCAAACGCGCTCGACGTCGTCCGCGCGCCGATCAGCCGCTCGACGCCGGTGCCGTCGGCCGAAAGGTTCAGACCGGCCGGCGCGAAGGCAGCGAGATCGACGGTCTGGCTCTGGCGCTCGTAGTCCAGATACTCCGGCCACGACAACGCGAAGCGGCTGAACGTGAGACCGCTCTCCGGGCGGAACTCGTCGTACACGGCGAGCAATCGATGGCCGCCAGGGAACGGCAGCGGCCGGATCAGCACGCCATCGACCACCGTGAGCGTCAACAGCGTCAGCGCAACGCCGAGGGCAAGCATGAGGGCGGCTGACAGGCTCACGAGCGGCCGGTGGCGGACGGCGCGCCAGGCCTGACGCGCTTCGTCGGTGAGCGATCGCATGAGTGGACTCCTGGCCGACGGCAGGGACCGCGGCGGGGCAGGCCGGATGACGAGGGTGATGACGTCCCAGGCCGCCCGCGCGCCCGCGCGGAGGGGGCCCCGGTCCGCGCGCCGGTCGCCGTAGAGCTCGACGACGTCAGCGAGGAGATCCTGCCCATGGGCGACATCGCCGCGGCCGCACACCCAGGCGGCCAAATGCGTGAGGCGGAACCGGACGCTCGTCATTAGATTCAGTTTTGTAGATCAAATACCCGCCGCGCGCCTCTGTCAAGCTCGTTCTTCACGGCACGTCACGACCACAGGCCAGAGGGCTGGAGTTTTGATGCGCGCCGCGCGACACTACGCCATGCCCACGCCCACTCGATCTGCGGCGGTCCTCATCGTCCTGCTGGCGGCCTCGGTGACGGCCGCGCCGGCCCAGCGCAAGCCCGGCGAGTACCCGCCCGGTCCGGACTCGCTCGAACAGCCCGGCGTCCCCAAGGGCCGGCTCGAGGGGCCGCTGCTCTTCAAGAGCCGCATCATCGAGAACACCGTGCGGCAGTACTGGATCTACGTCCCCGCGCAGTACACGCCGGGCCAGCCCGCCAACGTCCTGGTCTTTCAGGACGGCAACCGCGCGACCAATCCCACCGGTTCGCTGCGCGTGCCGCAGGTCCTGGAGAACCTGGTGCACAAGAAGGACATCCCGGTCACGATCGGGATCTTCATTTCGTCGGGCCAACGAGGTGATGCGTGGCCCGACACGATTGGCACAGGGAACGGCAACAACCGGGCCGCCGAGTACGACTCGCTGACCGATACATACACGCGGTTTCTGATCGAAGAAATGCTGCCGGAAGTGGCGAAGAAGTACACGCTGACCAGCGACCCGGCGCGACGCGCGATCGGCGGCACGAGCAGCGGAGCCATCTGCGCGTTCACTGTCGCGTGGCACCGGCCCGACGTGTTCCGCAACGTGATCAGCATGATCGGCAGTTACACGTCGATTGGCTATCGGCCCGCCGCCGACGGACAGCCGATGGTGCCCGGCGGGGATCTGTATCCGACGCTCATCCGCAAAAACCCGATCCGGCCGATCAAGATCTTCCTGCAGGACGGATCCAACGACCTGAACAACAACCACGGCAACTGGTTCCTCGCCAACCAGCAGATGCTCTCGGCGCTGGAGTTCGCCAACACGAACGCCGACGCGCGCAAGGTCGAAGGACCGCGCTATCAGATCAAGCACGAGTGGGGCGACGGCGCGCACTCCGACGCGCACGGCGGCGCGCTGCTGCCGGACATCCTGCGGTGGATCTGGAGCGATACGAAATAAAACAACGGCAATAACCCCATGTCTTTCGACCCTCAACACGGAGGACGCGGAGAGGCGGAGGACACGGGCCATTAGGGGTGAGCCCAGAGATCCGTGCTCTCCGTCTCTCCGGGCTCTCCGTGTTTTGGATCGAAGTGTCCCGGCCATGCTACTTGCTACCTGCTAATCCACCCTGCCCTTCATCGTGCCTGACACGGTCACCACCCTCGCCTCTCGCCAGGCGGCGGCCGCGTCGGCGGCATCACGATACGGACGATTCGGCAGCTCGCGCGCCGAAATGCCGATCGGCACCGTCGCGCCGGCGAACGGATCTGGAGTCACGATCAGTGCCGGTGACTCCCAACGTATGACGAACCCGTACGCGGTCCGCTCCTCCGTCCATTCATTACAGAACGTCAACGACAACAGGTCGGCAATCCGGACGAAGCTGTAGTCCCGCTCCAGCAGTTCGAGACCGAGACCGGACGCGGCCAGCCACTTCGTGCGTAACGCGGTCATCTCGTCGAAGAACGGACGCCACTCCGGATCGCTCCGGTACGCCGGCGCGTAAATCTCGAGCGAATGCTGCGCGACCAGCGCCGCGGCCCACGGGTCGCCGGCGAGCCGGGCGACGCTCCGCGGCCACACCGACTTGCGTAGCGGCGCCGGCGCGGTGATGAAGTCGGCAATCTGCCCGGACGCGCCGACGATCGGCGCCTCGTCCAGCTCACGCCAGCCGTCGTCGTGCGCCTCGATCGCGTGAAGCACTGACGCGCGCCGTGACGGCTCCGACAGTTCGGTCACACGCCAGGCGTCCATCATCCTTCGCGCGAGCCTGGCGTGATCAGGCTGCGTGATGAGGCGGAGTACCGGACTGTGCGTTTGAACGATCACGAATTCAGGATATGCCGTCGATCTTTCGGTCCTCAACACGGAGAGCTCGGAGACACGGAGGGCACGGATTTCAGAGGGTGAGCCCTCATGGCCCGTGTTCTCCGTCTCTCCGAGTCCTCCGTGTTGAGGATCGAAGGTCTAGGGCCGCCGAAACTTGATCCGCGCGACCACCGGAAAGTGATCGGACGGATACCGTTCGTTGCGGCTGGTGCGGACGATCGCGGCGTCGAGGACGTCCGTGCCCGGCTGCACGAGGACGTAATCGATCTTGTCCTGACCCGGCTTCCCGAACGTAAACCCCGTGAACGTCCCGACGTCGGTCGCGACGGCGTCGCGCACGCGGAACGTATCGACGAACGGCGCGCCGCCACCGGGCGATGCCGCGAGGAGCGTCTTGATGGCGATGTTGTTCTCGCCGACGTTGAAGTCACCGGTGACGATGACCGGTTCGGCCAGGACCGACCGCGCGGCGATGCGCTGAAGGAGCAGCTCGGTGCTCCGCTCGCGTGACGGCTGCGACTGGTGGTCGAGGTGCAGATTGAAATGCCAGAACGCCGACCCGTCGCGATCGACGAATCGCGCCCAGCTCGAGATCCGCGTGATGCTGTTGCCCCAGGACTTGGAGCCGGGCACGGCCGGGGTATCCGAGAACCAGAAGGTACCGGAGTCGGCCACGCGGAAACGATCGCGCCGGAACAGAATCGCGGAGAACTCCCCTTTTGCCCTGCCGTCATCCCGCCCGACGCCGACGACGGCATATCCCGGCGCCGCGGCGATGATCTCGTCGATCTGAAACGCGAGGGCTTCCTGCAGACCGATGAGGTCGGCGTTCTGTTCGCGGATGACGTCGAACAGCAGTCCGCGGCGGCGCGACCAGTGATTCTCGCCGTCGTTGGCCGTGCCGTACCGGATGTTGAAGGACATCACGGTGAGCGGCTCCGCGGCCTGCGTCGCCGCAGTCGCCGGGACCTGCGTCCGCGCCGGCGCGGGTGCGAGCCCGAGCGCCGTCACGGCAATGACGGCAGAGACCGTCAGACGGCAAAACGCGCGTCTGGAGCGAGCGTACATGGCGGCGGCCGCCGCTATTGTGCCCTCAACGCGGTCGCCGGATCCACCGACGTGGCGCGGCGCGCCGGCCATAGCGTCGCCAGCCCGGCCACGATCAACACGCCGGCCACCGTCGCGGCAAACGTCACCGGGTCGGCCGGCGTCACATCGAAGAGCAGCGTTCTGATTGCGCGGGCGGCGGCGAACGCCGCGACGCCGCCCAGCACAATGCCGGCAAGCGTCAGCGACAACCCGTCCCGAATGACGAGCCTGAACAAGTCGGCGCGCCGGGCGCCGAGCGCCAGGCGCACGCCGAACTCGGCTGCCCGCTGGCTCACGGCATACGCGGTGACACTGTAGATGCCGATGGCTGCGAGCAGGATGGCGACTCCGGCGAAGCCGCCGGTGAGCATCGCGAGAAAGCGCGGCGTCTCGATCGAGTCGGCTACGAGCCGCGTCATCGGCGCGACGCCACGGACCGGAAACTCCGGATCGATCTCGCGCACGGCTTGGCGCAGGCCCGGCACGATCGACTCGGCGGCGAGGGCCGTTTTCAGGACCACGTTCGTGCCACCGGCGAGCTCCGGAAAATGCCAGTACGGCAGGAACGTCTGCAGGCGCGGGGCACTGCGCGCGCCCTCCTGCTTGATGTCGGCGACGACGCCGGCGACCGTGAACCACGGGGCGTCACCGGGCCCGCCGAACCGGATGCGCCGGCCGAGCGCGCTCTGGCCGGGCCAGAACTGGCGCGCCAGCGCCTCGTTGACGACGACCGTCGGCTCGGCCTCGCCGCGGTGGAACGAGCGGCCTTCGCGCAGCGTCATGCCCATCGTCTCGAAGTACTCCGCGCTGACGAGCCGGTACCACGTCGCCGGCTCGCGCCCCGAGGGCGCCGGCGCGGCGCCCTCGATCGAAAAGTTCATGTCGGAGTCGCCGGCCGCAAGCGGCGTGACCGACGTCAGCGCCGCGCCGGTCACCCCGGACAGCGCGGAAACGCCGGCCAGCAGGCGATCCTGAAACTCGACCCGCGCCGCGGGCGTCTGGAATCGGCCGGGCGGAACCGAGACGAATCCTGTAAGGACCCGCTCCGGATCGAATCCGAGATCGGCACGCTGCATCGCGACAAAACTTCGCAGCAGCAGTCCGCTGCCGACCAGGAGGACGAGCGCCAGGGCGATTTCGGCGACGATGAGAACGCGCCGGACGTGGTGGCCCGCCCCGCCCGCCATGCCGCGGCCGCCGTCCTTGAGCGCGGGCGTGTGGTCGCCGCGGACGACCTGCAGCGCCGGGACAAGTCCGAAGAGCGCGCCCGTCGCGCACGTCAGCAGCGCCGCGAACGCCAGCACCCATACGTCCAGCCGCACTTCGTCGATCCGGGGCGTGCCCGCCGGGGCCATCGCGACGATCGCCTGCACGCCCCAGAAGCTCAGGACGGTGCCGATCGCGCCGCCGGCCGCTGCGAGGACGAAACTCTCGGTGAGGAGTTGACGGGCGACGCGGCGGCGCCCCGCGCCGAGCGCGGTACGGACCGCCATTTCGCGTGAGCGGCCCGACGCGCGTGCCAACAGCAAGTTGGCGATATTCACGCACGCGATGAGCAGGACGAGTCCGACGGCAATGAGGAGCACCAGGACGGCGGGCCGTATCGAACCCACCACTTGATCTCTCAACGGCACGACGTTGATTCGCGCGCCGGCGTTGAAACTCGGATACTCCCGCTCGAGCCTGGCGCCCAGCGCCTGCACGGCCGGCGCCATCCTCGACGCCGTTACGCCCGGTGCCAGGCGCGCCACGACACGCAGGACGACCGCGCCGCGTGCGGGATTCGCCAGATTGAGACGGTCTGGCCGCCAGACTTCGGCGTCCGGCGTCACGATCGGGCGCACGCCCTCGGAGAGAACGCCGACGATCTCGTGCGCCTCGCCGGCGAGCGTCAGACGCTGGCCGATCGCCGTCGGACTCCCGCCGAACCGGCGCTGCCAGGCGCCGTAGCTCAGCACCAGGACGCGCGGCGCGTTCGGGACCATGTCCTCGGCGCGGAACAACCGTCCCGCTGCCGCCCGAGCGCCGACGACGTCGAAGTAGTCCTGGGTCACCTGCTCGCCCGGCACGGGCTCAGGATCGCCCATGCCCGTCAACGTCGGATTCCAGCGGCGAATCGACGCGAGCGACTCGAAGAGCGATCGCTCCGCGCGCCAGTCCACGAGATTTCCCGGAGTGGCCCACTCGTCCACGGGACCGCCGCGCGCGCGCAGATCCTGCCAGACCATCACGAGCCGATCCGCCTGGGGATACGGCATCGGTTTCAGGAGGAGCGCCGACACGACGCTGAAAATCGCCGTGTTGGCGCCGATGCCGAGCGCGACGATGGCGGTGACGGCCAGCGTGAATCCCGGCGACCGGCGGAGCAGCCGGATGGCGTAGCGCAGATCCTGCAAGACGGTCTCGAACGTCATCGGAGACACCTCGTCGTGAGATCGATGGAGCTCGTGCGCCGCCGGCGCGCCGCGCAGACGCATTCGGACGAGCGGCACCACGCCGCGCGCGGCCTGCCACCAGTACCAGAGCCAGGCGCGCCCGGCGCCGTGGGCATAGACCTGCCGCGCCCACGCTTCGTCGAGATCGTCCAGGAGCGCGTCGCGGACCACCGGCGGCGCGAGCCAGCCGAGACAGCGCCGGGCCACGCGCGGCTTCATCGCTTGCGCCCGAACAGATCCGGCGTCAGGTCGCGCCACATGCGCAGTGCCGCCTCGCGCTCCCGCTTCACGCGCTCGCGGCCCGCGGCGGTGAGCGCGTAGAGCCGCCGCGCGCGCCCGCCCCGCTCGGCACGCGGCTCGGAGTGCCACGCCCTCGCCAGCCCCTGCCGTTCGAGCCGATCGAGAGCGTTGTAGACCCCGGCCATCGACAGGCTCCGGCCGGCGGTCCGCTCGATCTGCTCGTGAATCGTCACGCCGTAGGCGCCCTCACCGAGGCGCAGGATGGCGATGAGCGTGAGAAGCTCAAGGTCATTGAGGGGCATTTATTACTCTGAATGGAAGATTACCATGGCCGCGTCTGGTGACGTGTCTTACGACATGAAGCACATGGAGCTCGTGGAGCACATGAAGAGGCCGGGCCCGGGCCGGGCGTTCGTTCAATCGACAGCGCGACGAACGCCCGGCCCGGGTCCGGCCCCCTTCGTGGGCTTCATGACCTTCATGTCCTTCATGTCATAGGACAAGTCACCAGACGCGGCGAGCGAGGATCAGATGAGCTTCTGCTCTTGCGCGAAACGGAGCGCGTCGAGTGCCGCCCCTCGCGCCCCGGCCGTGTCGCCGTTGGGCATGACGTGGATCGGGATGCCGGCCTGCTCGGTGCGCTGCGACGGCATGCCGCGGCGGATTTCGTCCACGAACCAGCGCTGGAATTCAGGGCGGGTCTCGAGCGCGCCGCCGCCGGCGATGAACGCGTCGGGATCGAACACGTTGATCATCCCGTCGAAAAACAGACCGAGGGCGTGGGCCTGGATGCGAAAGATCTCGCGAGAGAGCGGATCGCCCCGCTCGGCCAGGCCGCGGACGAGCTTGGCCGCTGTGTGCAAATCGCCGATGGCACTGAGCTCATGCCCAGTATCGCGGGCGAGCAGCGCGGGCAGCAGCGTTTTCTCGATCGCGGTGAGCGAGCAGAGCGACTCGAGGTCGCCCTCGCGACCGCAGTTGCACCGCGGCGTGATGCCCTCGATGCCGCGGATCGTCTGGTACGGGAGCAGGACGTGGCCGAGCTCGCCGCCGAAACCGCGGCGGCCCTTCACGACGCGGCCGTCGGTCACGACGCCGCCGCCGAGCCCGGTGCCGATGATGACGGCGATCGAGGTCGTGGCCGGGCCGGCGCCGAAGAGCGACACATGGCCCCACAGTGCCGCGGCGTTGCCGTCGTTCAGGTAGGTGACCGGCACGCCCAGACGCCGGGAAAGCCCGCCCGGGATGTCGAAACCGGCCCACTCGGGGTGGACGAAGTTCGTCGATCCCCGCGCGCTCAGTACGCCGTCGGCGCTTGCCGGCCCGGGCGTGTCCAGTCCGACGGCGACGATATCCGTGAGGGTGACCTCGGCGCGTTCAGCCGCCAGCGCCAGCCCCTCCCCGATCTGCAGGAGACAGACGTCCGGTCCCTCGCGCACCCGCGCCGGGTGCTCGAACAGGCCCTCGATGAGAAAGCGCTCGTGTTGATCGACGAACGTGTAATTGATGGCATTGCCACCCAGATCGACTCCAGCGACGACGGACATGCAGGAGCCATTCTAGTCCGCGCCAATGGGGCCGGTCCGTCCTTGCCGCCCCCCACCGTTCCTGCTAGCATCCGGCCCATCTCGAGGCACCTCAGGAGGATGACTCAATGATCGCTGGAAGGCTCGCGAA
>Ga0111539_10000233_pt1 | contig 66233 bp, 55 predicted proteins | sample RhiMethybrSRZTD1_FD_79667 | JGI IMG/M metagenome (GOLD analysis project Ga0111539, IMG submission 79667) | Populus rhizosphere microbial communities from Tennessee, USA - Rhizosphere MetaG P. TD hybrid SRZTD1 (version 2) (version 2) | ecosystem: Host-associated > Plants > Roots > Rhizosphere >...
CACCGCGGCCACGCCGATCTCCCAGACGACGAGCGCGCCGAACGTCCGCCGCGTTCCCCGGTCGAGGCTGGCGCCGCGAGCGCCCAGCTTCGATCCCAGCTCGAAATCGAGGCGCGAGGCGCGTTGGGCCGCGACCAGGCTGGCGCCGAGGCCCACGGCGAGAGCCAGCCCCGCGGACGCGAGGAGCACGGGGACGTCGATCCGGACCGAATGGTCGAACTCGCGCAGCGCGTTCCCGGTGGCATCGCTGGCCATCGGGGAGAGGGCGTACAGCGGCTCCGTGAGACCCGCGGCCAGCAGCACGCCCACCACGATGCCGGCGGCGGTGAGCCACAGGCTCTCGAACACGAAGCGCCCCGCGAGGCGGGCGCGCGAGGCCCCGAGGGCGGCCCGCAGCGTGGTCTCGCTCTCCCGCTGCACGAGACGCACGAGCAGCAGGCTCGCCACGTTGGCCCCGGCGATCAGCATCACGAACGCGGCCGCGGCGGTGACGGCGAGGAGCTTGGGTTGGAGGTCGCGCACGAACGACTGGCGCAGGGGAACGATCGACGCGCCCTTCGCGTTGTTGGGAGCCGGGAACTCGCGGTCGATCCGGGCGCACAGCTCGGTCATCGCGCGCCGGGCCTCCTCGACCCCGACTCCGGGTTTGAGCCGGGCGGGCGCGTAGAGGTACCGGCCCGTGGTCGCCACCGGCTCGAAGCGGAGGGCGAGCGGCACCCACAGCTCCGCGCGATAGGGATGGCGGAAGCTCTCGGGCATGATGCCGACGATCGTGTGGGGAATCCCGTCGAGGAGGACGGTCCGGCCCACGACGTCCGCGCCCCCGAAGCGGCGCTGCCAGAGGCCGTGGCCGACGAGCACGACCCCCGGACGCCCCGGCTGATCGTCTTCGGGCAGGATGTCGCGGCCACGGATCGGGCGGACTCCGAGGACCGAAAAGAAGTTGTGGGACACCCGCGCCGCGGGCACGTATTGCGCCTCTTCCCCGCTGCCCCCGAGCGTGAGGCTCGTACCCGTGGCCGCTCCGATGTCCTCGAAGACCGTGTTCGACGCGCGCCAGCGCTGCCAGGTCAGCGGAGCGAGCGCGAGCTGCGCCTCGTCGCCGCCCTCGCGGAAGCTCTCGAAGATCCGGACGAGGCGGCCGGGCTCGCGGAAGGGCAGCGGCCGCAGGAGGACGGAGCGCACGACGGAGAAGATCGCGGTGTTCGCCCCGATCCCGAGACCGAGGATCAGGACGACCACGGCCACGAAACCGGGCGCACGCGCGAGCGAACGCAGAGCCTGCTTCAGCTCGAAGATCATGTCCAACCTCGTGGACGTCGCAGGCCCCGGGAGATTGTAGTCCGGTCTCGCGCCTCTAGAAGATCACCTTCACGCCGAGCTGGACGACGCGCGGGTCTCCCGCGCTCGTGATGGATCCGAAGCCGGGCGCGCCGAGCACGCCGCTGGGCGCACCGAGCGGCGGCGTGTTCGTGAGGTTGAAGGCCTCGGCCCGCAGCTCCAGCGTGGTGCGGCCGGAGCCGACGGGCGTGCGCTTGATGAGCGCGAGATCGAGGTTCCGATAGCCGGGGCCCCTCACCGGGTTGCGCGAGCTGTTGCCCAGCGTGAACTGCGGCGCGACCTGGAATGCGCCGGTGTCGAACCAGCGCGCGGTGCTCTGCTCCGAAGAGGGCAGCGCCGGATCATGGAGCCGGTTCGGCCGCTGGGTGCCGAAGCCGGCGAAGGCATTGAAGTTCGTGAGCTGCGTGACCGCCACCGGGACGCCGGACTGGAGGGTGCCGATACCCGCGAGCTGCCAGCCGCCCAGGAGGACGCCGGCCACGCCCTTCGGCTCGAAGCGGCGGCCCTTGCCCCAGGGCAGGTCCCACACGAAGCTCGCCACCAGGCAGTGCGGGATGTGGCCGGTCGAAACGTCGCGCTCGAGCGCGGGGTTGTAGCTGTCCGCCACGGGGAAGTTCGCGACGGGGCCGGCCAGGATGCTCGCATCGAACACGGAGGACGCGGTGTCGATGAGCTTGGACCAGGTGTAGCTCACCAGGAAAGCGAGGCCGTGCGAGAGCCGCTTCTCCACCTTGGCCTCGAGCGCGTTGTAGCTCGTGTTCCCGACGTTGTTGCGGTAGAGGCTGACCGTGTTGAAGCAGGGGTAAGGTCGCAGGGCCTGGGCCCGGGGCACGGTGGCGGTCGCGATCGAAGACGACGGCGGCACGACGCCGAAGCAGGGGTTCGGCACCCGCTCGAGGAGCGTGTTGCCGAGAGCGAGCTGCGACACCGTGAGCTGGTTGATGTTCGTGTCCGGCACCCCGATGTGCGTGCCCTTGCTCCCCGAATAGGCGATCTCGACGGCCAGGTTCGCGCCCAGCTCGCGCTGCAGGGCGAGGTTCCACTGCTGCGCGTACCCGGAGCCGAGGTCGCGGGTCACGCCGTACACGCTCTGGCCGAGGCCGGCATTGGCGTCGAGGGTGACTGGAGCGACGGAAGGGCCCTGGGCCAGGATGAACGCGGGCCGGACGCTGTCCAGCGAGCGCTGGGTCACGTTCTGCAGGAACGGGAACTGCGGCTGGGTGAACGGCGTGGTGATGCCCGCCTGCTCGATCCACACGAGGGCGTAGCCGGAGCGCACGACCGTCCGCCGGCCGAGCTGATAGGCGAGCCCGAGGCGTGGCCCGAAGTTATCCCAGTGGAGCTCGCGCGCGGAGCGCGAATTGCCGTCCTGGCCCGCGTAGTCGAGCTTCCGGGTGCCGGGATTGAAGATCGCGCTCTGGTCGTCCGTCTCGGTGGACGGGAAGTTCAGCGTGTAGCGCAGGCCGGCGTTGACGGTCAGGCGCGACGTCACCCGCCAGTCGTCCTGGACGAACGATTCCAGCACCGCTGCGCGCTCGCGGAACTCGCCGTGCTGCAGGTCGATCGCGAAGTTCTGGACCTGTCCGAGCAGGAAGCTGGCGAACGGCGAGCCCGTGCCCGTGGTACCAGGAAGATCGCTGCCCTGCGTCGTGAAGCGGAAGAGTCCGGTGGGCGACGGCGGCTGCACGATGTCGAGCCGCTCGTAGCGGAAGTCGAGGCCCGCCTTGAAGGCATGACGGCCGCGCGCCCAGGAGACCGTGTCCACGAGCTGCGTGACGTCCGTCTTCGAATCCGAGTTCGTGTTGGCGGGCGAGCCGAGCTGCTGGAGGCCGTCGATCGTGAAGGTCGGCAGCGCGTTCTCGTAGGCGGCGTTGGTCGGAATCCCGGGCAGGCCGAGGGCCGACGACGGCGTGCCGTCGAGGAGCAGGCCCGAGCGGCCGACGGAGCGCCGGGTGTAGCCGAGGCGCAGGTCGTTCGTGAGCCGTGATCCCATCGCGGCGACGTAGCTGAGGACGGCGGACTGCGCGCGCGTGTCCGTCCGGCCGATGACGCCCGTGGTCAGGCTGCCGCTCCCGTCCGGCAACGGCGTGACCGGATCCGTGAGGTCACGGAAGTAGCTGAAGCGGGCGAAGAGCTGATGGCTCGGCGACGTCCGATGGTCGAGGCGAATGTCGAACTGATCCTGGTCGTCGTCTTCGTTCGCCACGCGCCGGTAGTTGTTCGCGGTCCCCGGCAGGTTCGGGAGGGGATAGCGGCCGAGGAGAGAGGACGCGACGGGATCGACCCGCGCGGCGGGGATCGTGTTGCCCGCAAAGGGATCGCGGGTGGTGCCGCCGCCGCTGGGCGCCGGCCGCCCGGTGGCCGGATCGTAGATCGTGGCCACCCGGCCGCCGACCGCTTCCGTGAAGATGCCCTGGCGCTGCAGAGCGGTGGGCACGGTCGAGATGCGCACGCGCGCGAGGCTCTGGCGCGTCCCCTGGTAGTCCACGAAGAAGAACGTGCGGTCCTTGGCGATGGGTCCGCCCAGGACGAAGCCGAACTGGTTCCGGCGGAAGTCGGGCTTGTCCGGGTTGTCCGCGGTGGCGGGCGCGAAGAGGTTGCGCGCATTCAAGGCCTCGTTGCGCAGGAACTCGAGTGCGGCGCCGTGCAGCTCGTTGCCGCCGGCCCTGGTGCTGAGGTTGATCACGCCGCCGTTGAAGCGGCCGAACTCGGCGGGGGGCGCGTTGGTGACGACCTTGAATTCCTGGATCGCATCCACGATCGGGAAATACGGCACGGTGCCCGGCTCCGGCTGGAGGACCGAGATGCCGTCGAAGAGGTACTCGTTGACGCGCGGCCGGCCGCCGTTGAGGCGCGGAAACGCGGAGCCCGGGGGCAGGGCCACTCCCGGCACCAGCGCCACCAGGGGCAGGAAGCTCCGCCCGTTCAGCGGAAGCTGCAGGACGCTGCGGTTCGGGATCACCTGGCCCAGGCTGCTCGTCTCCGTCTGCAGGATCGGCGCGTCCGCGGTCACCGTGGTGGCGTCGGTGAAGGCGCCGACGGCGAGGACGAGGTCGATGCGGACCCGCTCCCCCGTCGCCAGCTGCACACCCTCGCGCACCGAGCGCCGGCAGCCGGGCGCCTCGGCCTCGACGCGATAGGAGCCGGGGCGGAGATAGGGAACGTTGAACGTGCCCGCGGGGCCGGTGGTCACGGACACGGCCTGTCCCGTGGCCACGGCGGTGACCGTCACCTTCCCGTCGGGAACGACCGCGCCCGCTTCGTCACGAATCTCGCCCGTGAGCTCGGCGCGGCCGGACTGGGCGAACGCCGGGAGGGCCCCGGCCAGACCCGCGGCCAGGGCGGCGGAATAGAGGGCGCGACGGATCGAAGGGGTGCGCATGCCGCCTCCGGGGGCTCGGAGGCGTACATGTTTACTTTACTTTGTGACGTTTTAACAGAGACACGACGTTGCCCGTCTCGCGCGTGCTGTATCCGCCCAGGGCCGCTATCTCCGCCCGCACCTCCCGGCTCACCAGCGCTTCCAGGAGGCGGGCCACGCCGGGATGGCCGGTGAAGAACCCGGAAGGGATCACGAGATCGAACCGCTCCGTCTGCAGCGGCACGAAAGCCAGGCCGAGAAGGCGGGCGATCGACTCGACGCCGATGCCCACGTCGGCGCGTCCCTCTGCCACGCGGCGGCCGACCTCGAGGTGCGACGCCACCACGTCCTTGTAGCCGCGGACCCGCGCCGGCCAGATGCCCTCGGCGGCGAGCCGCTGGTCGAGCAGCAGCCGCGCGCCGGAGCCTTCCTCGCGGTTGACGAGGCGCACGTCCTTGCGGGCCAGGTCGGCGGGGCCGCGTATGGTCTTCGGGTTCGCCGCGCGAACGAGCCACCCCGCTTCCCAGGACGCGAAGGTCACGAGCGTGACGTCGCGGTCGCGCAGGTGGCGCTTCACGAACGGCAGGTTCGACTCTCCCGAGCGCGGGTCCACGACGTGCAGGCCGGCCACGTGGACCTCTCCGCGCTTGAGGGCCTCCACGGCGGCCGTGCTTCCCATCGGCCAGCCGAGAAGGGACGCCGGCTCGCGATGCTGGCGCAGCCGCTCGGCCACGAGCTGGATGGCGGGATCGCATCCCGCGACCACGACTTGCTGCGTCACGACCCGCGGGTCCTGCAGGAGCTGGACGCGGACCCGGCGCGCGCGCCCCGCGCCGGGGGCCGGTCCCACGATGAGGCCGTCCGCGGCGGTCGAATACGTCAGGGAGGCGCCGAGGCTCGCGATGGGAAGGGCGAGCGTCCGGTCCCCCACCGACCAGACCTTGGCCCGCGGCGTCGCGGATCGCTGGTCGGGCGCGCCCAGCAGCTCCGCGTCCACCATCGCCGCCGCCGGCTCGAAGCGGAAGAGCTCCTCGACGCGGCGGCCGAGCGAGTGGGCCAGCCGCAAGGCGATGGTGACGTTGGGCAGGTAGTGGCTGCTCTCGATGGCATAGACGGCCTGGCGGGTGAGGCCGGCGGACGCGGCGAGCTCCGCCTGCGAAAGGCCGCGCTCGAGCCGCGCGGCCCGCACCCGCGCTTCGACGCGCGGCGGGGATCGGCGCTTCATGGGTGCTTGAATCATGCCGCGAGCCGGTCGCGACCGGAAATCGATCGCGTGCGGGTCAGACGAACGGAAGCGCGAGCAGGGCCGCCGTCCGCTGCCGCTCCGGCGCGTCGAAATCATCCAGCCCACACACGATCGACTCCCCTGGCCGCGGAACCCGGAACGTGCCGAACACCCGGTCCCACAGGGAGAGGATGTTCGAGAAGTTCGTGTCGGTGTCGTGCTGGAGCCTCGAGTGATGCACCCGGTGCATGGCCGGCGTCACGAAGAGGAGCCGCGCCAGTCTCTCGAGCCGCGGCGGCCACGCCACCTGCGCGTGCTCCAGCTGCGCGTTCAGGGCCGACAGCGAGAGATAGACGGCCACGGATCGGGTGGGCGCGCCCAGGAGCAGGGCCCCGGCGGTCTGGAACGAGTGGCGCCACAGCGTCTCGAACGGGTGCTGCCGGAACGCCGTGCTCACATCTACGTGCGGATCCGAGTGATGCACGCGGTGGAACCGCCACGCCGGCGGCCAGGCGTGCAGCAGGACGTGAGCCGCGTAAGCGAACCCGTCCAACGTGACGACGACGAGGAGGACCGTGGCCCAGGCGGGCAGACCCAGGACGTCCAGCGCGCCGGACGTCGGCACGACGCCGGCGAAGGCAGCCATGCGATCGAACGCGAAGTTCACCGCCAGCAGCAGCCCGGTCAGGGCCAGGTTGGGCACGACATGCACCCGCGCCCCATCACCCGCCACCGCGCGCCGCCGCGGGAGCCGCTCCAGGAGACAGAGGCCGGCGCCGTTCACGACGATCATCATCAGCACGAGCAGCTTGTCGTCCAGCATCGTCAACCTCGGTCCACGTGCGCGGATCACCCCAGCATCTTGATCACGATCCCCACGACGCCTGCGGCCCCGATCAGCACCGGCTCGGGGACCTTGCGAAAGCGCCCGGCCACGACCAGCGCGATGCCGGCGATGGCCAGGGTGGTGAGGTCCACGATCGCGCGGCGGCCGAGCACGAAGGCGGCGCCGGCGATCGCACCCGTCGCCGCCGCGGTCACGCCATCCACGAAAGCCTGGACGGCGGGCACGCGCGACCAGCGCTGGAAGTGCGGCGCGGGCACGACCGTGAAGACGTAGCAGGGCAGGAACGTGGCCAGCGCCGCCACCACGGCCCCCACCGGGCCCGCCGCCAGGTACCCGATGAAGCCCACCGTGATCACCACCGGACCCGGGGTGATCATGGCCACCGCGACCGCGTCGAGGAACTGGCGCTCGGTGAGCCATCCGAATTCGCGGACGACCCCGCCGTGCAGGAACGGCACGATGGCGAGGCCACTGCCGAAGACGAACGCACCCGCCTCCGCGAAATACCAGCCGATGCGCCAAACGGTCTCGCTCCCGGCCGGTCCGGTCAGTCCGGACAGGAAGAACGGGGGCACGAGAGCGAGAGCGGTGACGGTCGGGGCCGGCCGCGACGGCCACGTCCGCACGACGACGGAGACGGCACCGGCGCCGAGGAACACCCAGACGATCTCGGATTCCGTCCACGCCGTCACGACCGCGGTCAGACCGAAGAGGACCCAGAGAAGCGCGTCGCGCCCGAGAGTGAGCCGCGTGAGCTTCACGGCGCTGCGGACGATGATCGCGATCACCGCCGCGCCGATCCCGTAGAACGCGCCTTGCATCCAGGGCAGGCCGCCCAGACGCAGGTACGCCGCGGCGAGGACCAGCACCATCAGGAAGGACGGGAGCACGAACGCGAGGCCCACCACAGCCGCGCCGACCGCCCCCCCACGCGCCCAGCCCAGGTACATCGCGAGCTGCGCGGCGAGGGGACCGGGTGCGAGCTGGGCCAACGCGAGGCCTTCACGGTATTCCGCGGGGGTGAACCACCCCCGCTCTTCGACGAGGTCGCGCTGCATGAACCCGACGAGGGCGATGGGCCCGCCGAAGCCCGTGGTCCCCAGCCGGAGGAAATACCGCGCGAGGCCGGCGAGCGAGCCCGTCATCTCTTTGGAGGCGCCGGCGCGAGGGCCGACAAGAGGGCGGCGATCCGCTCCTTCAGCGCGTCCCGCGACGCGCCGTAGTCTTCGGAGGCGGGGGGGATGTCCGACCAGACGTCGACGGGAGTGCCGGAGTCGCGCGCCCAGGCCGGGGCGCCGGCTCCGATCATCACGAGACGCGGGGCACCTTGGACGTCGCCCGGCGTGAGGGCGCGCGCTTCGAAGGCCGAGACGTCGAAACCGTCGGCCTTCAGCCGCGCGCGGATGGGTGGCGGCACCGGATTCTCGGGCGTGAGCCCGCGCGAGACCGCGCGCACCGACAGCTGGCGCTCGGCGGCCAGCCGGTTGAACCACTGCATCGCGATCAGGCTCTTCACGTTCCCGTGCTCGCAGACGAACACGACGCTGGCCGCGGCCAGGAGGGCCGCCGTCACCGGAGACTCGAGAGGCGCGCGAGCTCGTCGTAGAGATGGACGGCCGCGCGCATGCATTTCTTCCAGTCGCCGAGGTGGAGGCTCTCGTTCTCCGAGTGCGCGCCGCATTCCGGGTCTTCGACTCCGGTGAGCAGGCAGGGCGCGTCTTTCAGGAACTCGGAGAACGGCTGGACGAAGCCGATGGACCCGCCCGCCCCCATGAGCGCGGCCTCCTTGCCGAACCCCGCCTTCAGAGCCCGCCGCGCCGCCTCGAAGGCCGGGCCTTCCGGGTCCGTCTCCCACCACGGCGTGCTGCGCACGATGTGCGCCTTCACCCGCGCGCCGTGGGGCGGACTCTTCGTGAGCTTGCGGATGAGGAGCTCCCCCGCCTCGCGCGAGTCCATGTCGGGAACCGTGCGCATCGAGATCCGCGCCCGCGCCGAGTCCAGGATCTGGTTCGAAGAGCCCGCGATCGGGTGCGCTTCGAACGCGATGACGGTCAGGGACGGACGTGTCCACAACGTTTCGAATGGCGAGAAGCCTTTCTCCCCCGCCAGCCGGACGCCCGGGAGGATCCCCGCCTGCCGCCCGATCCGCCGCGCGTCGAAGGGCAGCCGGCGCAGGCGCGCCCGCTGCCGCGGCGCCGTCTTCGCCACCTTCCGGTAGAGACCCGGGATGGCGAGCGATCCATCCTTCGCGGTGAGGTCCGCGATCAGCCGGCTCAGGATCTGCACGGGATCGGGAACGAGCCCGCCCTTCTGGCCGCTGTGCACGGGCCGCTCGAGACAGCTCACCTCCACGTCCACCTGGCACAGGCCGCGCAGCCGGTAGGTCAGCCCGGGCACGCCGGTGTCGAAGTTCGACGTGTCCGAGAGCACGACGGCGTCCGCCGCCATCTTCTTCTTGTAGCGGTCCAGGAACCGCCCGAGATTCCCGGAACCGATCTCCTCCTCGCCTTCGATCAGGAACTTCACGTTGCAGGGCAGCGCGCGCGCCGTGCGGAGATACGCCGCCACCGCCGCGACGTGCACGAGGATGCCGCCCTTGTCGTCGGCCGTCCCGCGGCCGTACAGGCGTCCCTCGCGCTCGAGGGGCGCGAAGGGCGGGCTCGTCCAGCGCTCGAGGCGGCCGGGCGGCACCACGTCGTGGTGTCCGTACAGCAGGAGCGTCGGCGCGTCCGGGCGCTTGATCCAATCGGCGTAGACGTACGGATGCACGCCGGGGATCTCGAGGATCTCCACGTGTTCGAGACCGGTGCGGCGGAGCAGATCGGCGAAGGCCTCCGCGGAGCGCCGCACCTCCCCCGGCGGAAAGCCGGCGGCGGAGACGCCCGGGATCCGGGCGAGGTCGAGCAACGTCTCCTTCATTTCCGCGAACTGCGCCTCGACCGCGCGCAGGGCCGCGGTCACGGTGGCGTTCTCCTTCATGCGATTCCCTTTCCGATGCGCACGCTCACGCGCCGAGCGCGACGCGCAGCCCTCCGCCCGCGGCGAGGGCCTTTTCGTAGACGACCGCGGCCGCGGCCACGTCCTGGAGGGCCGTGCCCGTGGAGTCGAAGATCGTGATCTCGTCCGGCGACCGGCGTCCTTCCTTTCGGCCGGTCACGAGGTCGGCCAGCTCCGCGTGCACCTCGTCCCGCGACATCACGCCCCCTTCCAGCGCGTGGTGGAGGTCGCCGATGACGGCGCATTGCTCGAGCACATCGGTCACGACCACGCCGGCGGCCATGAGGTGCGGGTCCAGCTCCTGCTTGTCCGCGCTGTCCGCCCCGACCGCGGCCACGAACGTGCCCGGCCGCACCTGCCCGCGCATGAGGAACGCCTGGCGCGAAGGCGTGCAGGTCACGCACACGTCGCTCTCCGCGAGCCCGGCCGCCGGGCTCGAGACGGGCGCCACCTCGAAGCCGAGCTCGGCGGACATCTCCTCGGCGTAGGCCCGCGCGGCCGCGGCGTCGGCATCGAACGCGAACGCACGCTCGAGGGGCCGCACGCGGACGAGGGCGCGAAGCTGGGCCCGACCCTGATTTCCGCAGCCGCAGACGGTCGCGCAGCGCGCGTCCGCCCGGGCCAGGTACCGCGCCGCCACGGCGGTCGCCGCCGCCGTGCGGCGGATGGTCACCTCGATCGAGTCCATGACGGCCAGGGCCCGTCCGTCTTCGGCGTCGCACAACACGATCACGCCCTGGATGGCGGGAAGCCCGTGCCGCCGCGGGTTCTCCGAGAAGTTGGCATTGGTCTTGGCCGCGAAGTAGAGACGGTCGAGCTGCAGTCCCGCGGCCTTGATGTGGAATCCTCCGCGCGGAGCGCGGACGCCCAGGACTCCCGGGGCCAGGCTCTTCCCCTCCGCGTGCAGCCGGAACGCCTTTTCCATCGCCGCGATGCACTCGTCCCAGCCGAGCAGGGCCCGGACGTCTCGGCCGGTCAAGACGAGGGTGTCCGTCACACGTCACCTCTTGCGTTTGAAGTACTCGTAGAGGGCCTCGAGCGCCGCCGCCCCGTCCTGCAGGCGCGCCTCGTCGTCCTGGTGCCGCAGGGCGATCCCCGCGATGAGGTGGTCGAGACCGGGCGTCTCCGGATGCGCGTATTTGCCGTCCTTGAGGTCGATGTCGTGCACGATCTCGCCCAGCCGGGCGAGGACGCCGTCGCGCAGCGCGAAGCGCCGGAGGAGCACCTCGAACGTGCAGAGATCGCCTTCGTGGGTGAACTCGGCTTCGAACATGTCGAAGCGGACCTGGCCCTTCTCGACCTTGTCGGGCGGCCGTACGAAACGCAGCCGCGCGTCGGGGTCGATGAAGCGCCGGATCAGCCAGGCACTGGCGATGCGGTCCACCTGTACGCCGGCGCGCGTCACCCAGGTGCGGCCGCGGAACTCGCCGGGGGCGGCGCGATCACCGTCGCCCGCGGGCGCGTCCGGCCGCAGCGCGGCCTCGACGGCGGCGAGAGGGCCTTCGACGGCGTCCCGGCCGCTCGCCCCGAAGAAATCGATCGCGACGATCTCGGCCAGGCGCTTCCGCAGGCGCAGCAGCGTGGCTGCGGTCTTGTCCTCCGCCCCCGGACGGGCCTTTCCGCGGCGCGTGGCCGCCGCCTGCAACGCCCGCGCCTCCCGGCCCAGGGCGGCATAGTCGGCTTCCCGCGCCGCATTGAACAGACCCTCGATGGCGGGATCGGAGAGCCCCTCCACGAACCGGGCCTCGCAGACCGAGGCCTCTCCCCCACCGGCGACGATCTCGCGCCGCACCCATTGGAAGTCCTCGAGCGCATCGTCCGTACGCGGCAGGACGTAGACCGAGTTCTTCACCGCGACCGCGCCCAGCCCCTGGAGCCGGCGGCCCACCTTCACGCGCAGGTAGCCGGGCGTGGGCGGGATCTGGTGGAAGAGGACGAGCCATCGGGCGGCCTGTGTCTCGGGCACGGACGCGACTATAGCACAACTGGTACTTTTCGATGATACAGTTGCGTCATACACTCGGAGGACCCCCCATATGACGCTCTTTCCCTCGGCCTGGATTGCCACGGGACTCGCGATGATGGCGGCGGCCGCGCCTCCATTGCGGCTCGAGCACAAGCTCGAGATGCCGGACGTCGACGGCCGCATCGATCACCTCTCGATCGACCTGAAGACGGGCCGGCTCTTCATGGCCGCCCTCGGCAACGACACGATCGAGGTGCTCGACACGAGCGCGCCACGGCGGATCCAGACCATCCGTGGCGTACCCGAGCCCCAGGGCGTCCTCTTCGTCCCGTCCGCGAACCGCCTTTTCGTCGCCAGCGGCCGAGACGGCGGCGTGCGCGTCTTCGACGGCACGACGCTGAAGGCGCTACTCACCGTCCCCTTCGGCGACGACGCCGACAACCTGCGTCTGGATCCGGCTTCCGGACGGATCTGGGTCGGCTACGGCGCGGGCGCGCTGGCCGCCATGGGAACGGACGGCGTCAAGGCCGCCGACATCCCGGTCGGCGGGCATCCGGAGTCGTTCCAGCTCGAAAAGAACGGGTCCCGCATCTTCGTGAACGTCCCGAACGCGGCGAAGATCGCGGTCGTGGACCGGACGCGCCGCGCCGTGATCGCGAACTGGACGACGGGCGACGCCACCGCCAATTACCCCATGACCCTGGACGAGGGGCACCAGCGGCTCTTCGTGGTGTGCCGCCACCCCGCGCGCCTGCTCGTGCTCGACACGACCACCGGCGCGATCGTCACCACCCGGCCCACCGTTGGCGACGCCGACGACGTGTTCTACGACGCGGCCGCGCGACGGATCTACGTGTCCGGCGGCGAGGGCGCGATCGCCACGTATCGGCAGACGAGCGCCGACGCTTACGAGGAACTCCCACGAACGGCCACGGTCAAGGGCGCGCGCACGAGCTTTTTCTCGCCCGACCTGCGCCGGCTGTTCCTGGCCGTGCGGCGCCAGGAAGGGACGTCCGCCGCGATCTGGATCTACGGCACGCCGGCGGAGTGAGAACGGCTCAGCGCGATCCGGGCCGAGCGAGCTCGTCCACGAGCCGGTCCACGTGCTGCTTGATGGCGGCATCCGCGCCCGCGAAGTCGGCGGACGGGCTCGGGATGTCGTCCCAGCGTCGCACCTCGCCCCGGACGGGCCGGCCGGCGACGTCGCAGCCCAGCGACACCACGAGGTCGGCGGCGGTCAGGTCTTCGGGCGAGACGAGCTGCGGCTTCGCGACAGGCACCTCGTACCCGTTCGCCGTCAGGTGCTGGACGACGGCGGGCGCGACCGCCGCGTCCGGCTCCGTGCCCACCGCCTTGACGTCCACGTCGAGACCGCGCGCGCGGGCCTGCTTCTTGAAATACGCGGTGGCCAATACGCTCTTGGCCGCGCCGTGCGGGCACATGAAGAGCACGTTCTTCGTCGTGCGGACGGACGGACCGAGCCGATCGACGGCGGAGCGCACTCCGCGCGCGAGCGTCTCCGCGGGGCCGCGCCCGAAGTAGTGCAGGAAGATCACCATCGGCTTCGTATCCGTCATGTGGTGATGGATGGCCACCACGTCGATGCCGCTCGCCCGGAGCGCCTTGAGGACGGGAGTCACCTCCGGCTCCAGCATGGCCACGTCCCCCGCCACCATGGCGTCGGCGTCCGTTCCCGCGAAAGCGGCCCAGGTGTTGAGGCCCATGCGCGCGTTGATGACGGCGCCGTGCGCACGCAGGTCGATGTCCGGCCGGCCGATGGTGATCTTGTAGACGGGTCCATTCTGCTCGCCGGGATGGCCGATGATCCCGGACACCGCGGCGCCGTTGACGCCCGGCGCGGGCGAGCCCGCCGGCGCCGGCGAAGCCGCCGCGGCCCGCGACGCCGCCGCGTCGATCAGGCGGATGGCCGGCCCGACCCGGCGCGCGAGGTCATCCGGCGCGCCCATGCCGTGCACATGCATATAGAAGATACGGGGCTCTTCCCAGAAGAAGTGATTGTGCAGGGCGGTGACGTCGAGGCCGTTGTCGAGGAGGGCGGACATGACGGGGTTCACCTCGTCCTGCGTGAGCACGAGGTCCCCCATAAGGACTTCCGCGCCTCCCGTCCCCTTGGTGAGGGCGATCCAGCCCCCGAAACCGAACGGAGTGGGCGCGCCGCGTCCCCCGATGGTGACGCGCAGGTCGCCGCGCGGGATGTTCACCTTCAACACGCCGTCCTTGAAGTCGCCCTTCTTGCCGAGCGCGGTGAGGACGCCCTGGTATTCCGCGGGGACGTCCTGGGCCGACGCCACAGGGCCGCCACCCAGCAAGGAGACGAGTAGTATCAGCAGGCTTCCGAACGTTCGCCGAGTGCTCATGATTCCTCTAGGATACGGCGGCATGAGCCGCTGTCGCTTCCCCGTTTTCGTTCTGTTCAGCATTGGTTCGCTCGCCGCGGCCCCGAGTGGGCTACGCGCCGCGGAGCCCGACGCGGACGTCGCCTCGACGGTGGCGATGGTGCTCACGTCCGCCCGCCATCCCGAGATGGCCTGGCCCGAGCTGCCGGATGTCGTGGCGACCTTGAAGGAGCTCTACGACGCGGAGCCCGATCACCTCTTCTGGTTCAACGGGACGCAGCCGCTCCCCGGCGTCGCCGGCGTGGTGCGCGGACTGGCCCTGGCCGACGAACAGGGACTTCGCCGGGCCGACTACGACGCGGACCGGCTGCTCGAGGCGTGGGTCGCCCTGCGCTCGGGCGCGCCCATCGAGCCCGCCCGGCGGGCGCTGTTCGACCTCGCGCTCACCACGGACGTGGCTCGTCTCGTCGCCGCCGTTCAGCACGGACGCGTCGACCCCGCCACCCTCCGTTGGGGCTACGAGGCCGTGCCCCGGTCGCTCGATCGGGCCAGGATCCTCCGCGACCTGCGCGGGAGCGGGGACCTCGGCCGCCTGCTCGGCGAGCTGCAGCCCCCGTTCTCGCACTACGCGCGTGCGAAGACCACGCTCGCCCGCTACAAGAAGATGGCGGCCGCGGAGCCGCCCCTGGTGCCGGAGCTGGCGAAGCGCCAGAAGATCGAGCCGGGAAAGCCGTGGGCCGGAGTGGCGCCGCTGGCCGCGCGCCTGCGCGCCCTCGGTGATCTGCGGGCGGAACCGCCGGCCGCGGCCGCGCCGGCCGCAAGCGACGCCCTGTATCAGGGTCCGCTCGTCGAAGCGGTCAAGAGCTTCCAGCGGCGCCACGGCCTCGAGCCCGACGGCGTCATCGGACGCGACACGGTGGCCGCCCTCGACGTGAGCCTGGCCCAGCGCGTGCGCCAGCTCGAGCTGGCCATGGAGCGCATGCGCTGGCTGCCCGACATGTCCGAACGCCCCAGCGTGTTCGTGAATCTGCCCCTCTTCCGTCTATGGGCGTCCGACCCCAAGACGGGCGAGGAGCCCGTGCGCATGAACGTCGTGGTCGGCAAGTCGGTCGGGCACATGACGCCGATCTTCCTCGACCAGATGGAGTACGTGATCTTCCGTCCCTACTGGAACCCGCCGTACAGCATCATCGTGAAGGAGATCGTGCCCCACGCGCGACGCGATCCCGGCTACCTCGCACGTGAGAACATGGAGATCGTGGCCAGCGGCGACGACAGCGCGGAGGCTCTCCCCACCACGGCCGAGAACCTCTCCGGCGTCCTGGCCGGGCGCCTGCGCCTGCGGCAGAAGCCGGGGCCGAGCAACTCCCTCGGCCTCGCGAAGTTCATCTTCCCCAACGCCGACAACATCTACATGCACGGCACGCCCGCCCCGCACGTGTTCGCCCGCGCCCGCCGCGACTTCAGTCACGGCTGCATCCGCCTGGAGGATCCGGCGCGGCTCGCGGAATGGGTCCTGCGCGACCAGCCGGAGTGGACGCGGGCGAAGATCGACGCCGCCATGCAGGGCGAGCGTCCCACTCGGGTGAACCTCAAGCAGAAGCTGTCCGTGGTCCTCTTCTACGACACCGTGCACGTCAACTCCGAGGGCGTCGTGTTCTTCGTGAGCGACATCTACGGTGACGATCGCCAGCTCGACGCCGTGCTCGCCCAGGGCTATCCCTACCCGACACGGCGCTGAAGGCTCCGATCCCTTCGACCATGTGGCGCAAGCTGCGAGACCGTCAGGAGTGGAAGTTCTTCGCGATCCTGCCCAGGGCCGATCCCGCGCTCGCCTTCGCCTGGTGGACGGTGCTGATCCTGCGCGGCGGGCTGGCCGCCGGGCTCGCCATCGCGGTGGGCGCCCTCGTCGGGGCCGTGCAGCGCGGCCAGCCGCTGGCCGCGCCTCTCACGATCGTGGGCATCGTCTTCGTGACCTTGCAGGTCCTCACGCCCATCCACCAGGCGCTCAGCGCGAACCTGGGCAGCCGCTTCGCGGCGTGGCTCAACGACCGTCTCGTGGAGGCGAGCGTGCGCCCGCCCGGCCTCGGTCACCTCGAAGACCCGAAGCTCGCCGGCGATCTCACCGTCGCCCGCGACTTCGACCTCGGGATGACGGGTCCCCCGATGTACATCAACATGGACTTCATCGCGGGCGGCCTGGTCCTGACCGTCACCGGCCTCGCGTCCGCGGTGGTCCTCTTCGCCTTCACGTGGTGGGCGCCGCTGCTGCTGGCCGGCGCGTGGCTGGCCACGCACTGGCTGTTGCGCGAGAGCGCGGTCTGGCACGACCGCAACACGGAGGAGGTGCGCGGGGCCCAGCGTCACGCCGACTACGCCTACCGCCTGGCCGTGGATCCGCCCGCGGCCAAGGAACTCCGCCTGTTCGGCCTGGCCGACTGGGTGATGGAGCGCTTCGTCTCCCGGCGCACGCGCCTGCATCAGCTCCAATACCAGGCGACCCGGCTGCGCGAGAAGCCGCTGGTCTGGAGCCTGCTGATCGTCACCGTGGCGAACGTGGCCGTCTTCTGGGCCCTCGCCGCCGCCGCCGCCGAAGGCCGCCTGGACATCGGGCGCCTCGTCATCTTCGCCCAGGTCGCGATGGGCACCAGCGCGATCGCGTTCGGAGGCATGAGCTGGGCGCTCGACGGGGCGGCGGCGCCGGTCGCCGCCGTGCTGCGCCTCCAGCCTCTCATGGCCGCGGGCGGCGCGCTGGCCGCACCCACACATCCCACCCACCCCGCCGCCAACGCGCCCGCGCGCGAGATCCGCTTCCGGCACGTCACGTTCGCGTATCCGGGCGCGGACAAGCCCGTGCTCGAGGGCTTCGACCTCACGATACCGGCCGGATCGTCGCTCGCAATCGTGGGGCAGAACGGCGCGGGCAAGACCACGCTCGCCAAGCTGCTGTGCCGCCTCTACGACCCGCAGGAGGGCGCCATCGAGGTGGACGGTGCCTCCCTGCGCGACCTCGACGTCGAAGCCTGGCGCACGCACGTCACCGCCGTCTTCCAGGATTTCATCCGCTTCGAGCGGCCGCTGCGCGACAACGTCGCGCCCGGCGGCGCCCCCGACGACCTCGTGCGCGCGGCCCTGGCCGACGCCGGCGCCTCGGGGCTCGCGGGCCTCGATACGCCGCTCGCCCGCGGCTACGAGGGCGGCACGGACCTGTCGGGCGGGCAGTGGCAGCGCGTGGCCCTGGCCCGCGCGCTCTGCGCGGTGCGCCAGGGCGCCGGCCTCGTCCTCCTCGACGAGCCGACCGCGCAGCTCGACGTGCGCGGCGAGGCCGAGATCTTCGAGCGCCTCCTCGCCGCCACCCGCAGGGCCACGACCATCCTCATCTCGCACCGCTTCTCCACCGTGCGCCTGGCCGACCGCATCTGCGTGCTGGAGCACGGCCGCGTGATCGAGCTGGGCACGCACGACGAGCTGATGGCCAAGGGCGGGCGCTACCGCACGATGTTCGAACTCCAGGCCCAGCGCTTCGGGGCCAGCACGGACGAGGAAGGAGCGGCCTACGACGTCCTCGCCTGACCGCACGGCCGCCGACCGCCTTCCCCCCGCCCTGTCGTCGATGTGGCGCCTGCTGAAGCTGGGCTACCGGCACGAGCCGGGAATGCTGCTCGCGTCCTTCGCGCTGTCCCAGCTCGCGGCGCTTCCCGACGCGCTGGCCGCGGTCTGGCTCAAGCTCCTCGGGGAGGCGCTGCTCCGCGGAGACCGGCGGCTCCTCGTCGTCATGTCCCTCGCCCTCGGGCTGACCGCGACCGCGACCTGGTTCCTGCTGACGGTGAGCACGCGCGTGCAGCGCCGCTTCCGCGACAAGGTCACGATCGCGCTGGAGGCGCACGTGGCCCGCCTGCAGGCGGGGATCGCCACCATCGCCCACCAGGAACGGCCGGAATACCTGGACCGGCTGTCCGTCCTCCGCAACCAGGTGTTCGTGCTCGACCACATGTACATGTCGCTGTTCTCGACCTGCGGCTGGATCCTGCGCCTGGCCGTGGTGATCGGGCTCCTCATGTCGATCCATCCCGGGCTCGCGCTGCTGGCCGCCTTCGCGCTGCCCACCGTGTTCACGTCGTCCTGGCGTCCAGGCGTGGAACGCGCGGTCGAAGAGCGAGGCGCCTCCGCGAACCGCCTGGCCCAGCACCTCTTCACGACGGCGACGACGGCGCCGCCGGGCAAGGAGGTGCGCGTCCTCGGCATCGGGGCCCGCCTCGTCCAGGAGCGCCGCGCGGCCTGGGAGCGCTGGTACGGCCCGGTGGCCGCCGCCCGCGGGACCAGCGCCGCCTGGCATGCCCTGGCCTGGGCCATCTTCGGCGCCGCCTACGTCGGCGCGATCGTGTTCGTCTCGTCGTCGCTGAAGGCGCCCGCGGGAGACGTGCTGCTCGTGCTCGCGGCGGGCGCGCGCCTGTCCGCGTACGTCGGCGCCACCGTCGGCGAGATCGGCTTCCTGCGCGGGATCTGGCTCGACGGATCCCGCCGCCTGGCCTGGCTCGAGGACTACGCGGCATCGGTGGTGGCCACGGCGGACCAGCCCGCGCCCGAGCGCCTGCGCGAGGGCATCCGCCTGAAGGGCGTGTCGTTCGCTTATCCCGGCACGGATCGACTGGTGCTGGAGTCCATCGACCTCGACCTGCCCGCGGGCGCGGTGGTGGCGCTGGTGGGCGAGAACGGCGCGGGCAAGAGCACGCTCGTGAAGCTGCTCTGCAAGCTGTACGAGCCCACGGCGGGGCGGATCCTCGTGGACGGCGCGCCGCTGGACCGCATCCGTCCGGAGTCGTGGCGGGCGCGACTGGCCGGCGCGTTCCAGGACTTCTTCCGCTTCGAGCTGCCCGCCCGCCACTCCGTCGGGGTCGGCGACGTCCCGCGAATCGACGACGTCGCGGCGGTCACGGCGGCCGTCGCGCGCGCGGGAGCCGAAGACGTGGTGGCCCGGCTGCCCGCGGGGCTCGACACCCAGCTCGGGCCGACCTGGCCGGGCGGGGTCGAAGTCTCGTTCGGCCAGTGGCAGAAGATCGCGCTCGCCCGCGGCTTCATGCGCGAGCGTCCGCTGCTGCTCGTGCTCGACGAGCCCACGGCCGCGCTGGACGCCGAGACCGAACACGCGCTGTTCGAACGCTACGCGGCGGCGGCGCGCGGGAGGGAGGGCCTCACGCTGCTGGTCTCGCACCGCTTCTCGACCGTGCGCATGGCCGACCTCATCGTCGTCCTCGACGGCGCGCGCGTGGCCCAGGTCGGGACGCATGACGACCTGATGGCGAGGGGGGGGCCGTACGCGGAGCTCTACGGCATCCAGGCCGCCGCCTATCGCTAGACGCCGCCGCGCCGCCGGGCGCCGACCATGTCCGAAAGCGGCGGGTCGGAGGCGACGGGGTCGCGTACAGTCCAGCATCGGAGGTCTGGAATGATGCAGACGATCGTCCCCTTCGCCGCGCTCGCCGCGGGCGCGATCCTGGCCGCGGCGGGTTCCGCCCGCTCCCGCGAGCGGGACGCGGCCGAGGTCGCCGCGCTCGACACCGCGTACCAGGCCGCGGTCGAGCAGAACGATGCCGCGACCATGGACCGCATCCTGGCCGAAGACTTCGTGCTCGTGCTGGGGACGGGCAGCGTCCACGACAAGGCGGAGCTGCTCGCGGAGGCGCGCAGCAAGGCCATCACCTGGGACTTGCAACGGGAGATCGACGGCTCGCAGAAGGTCCGCGTGTGGGGCGATACTGCGGTCGTGACCGCGAAGCTGCGCGTCAAGGGGACGCGGGACGGCAAGGCGTTCGATCGGACGCTCTGGTTCAGCGACACGTACGTGCGCACGGCGTCCGGCTGGCGATACGTCTTCGGCCAGGCCTCGATCGCCCTGCCGCCGGCGCCCTGAGCCCGCGTGATCGACCTCGCGCTCGGGCCGCTGTTCGCCCCACACGTTGAGCTGCGCGCGGTCGTCGAGGCCGTGCTGGAGCGACGGCAAGGCCGGGCCACGCGTGACGGCGACGCCGCCCGCCTGAGCCTGGGCTGCTACGAAGTCTTCGGCGGCGATCCCTCGTCGCCCGGTGCCCGTCGCCTGGTGGCGGGCGCGAAGACCGCGCGCGAGCTCGTCTACGGCAACGACGCCGGCTGGCGCGGCCTGATCCTGGACGTTCACGGGGAGCGGGTCTTCGATCGCCCGATGCGTGACTTCGACGCCGCGGGCCTCGATCGCGTGGCCCTCCGACGGGTGGAGGCGACGCTGACCGCGCCGTTCGTGCTCCAGCGGCTCGACATGCACCTCGCCGGCCAGCTCGACGACGACCTCGTCCCGCACGCGCTGCAGGTTTTCGACGGCCCGGCCGACTTCGCCGCGAACGGCCTCGGCTTCGGCGCGATCCTGGACGGACGGCTGGCCTGCGCCGCGACCTCCTACACGATGTCGTCGCGGCGGGCCGAGGTCGCGATCGCGACCCGTCCGGAGTTCCGGGGGCGCGGCCTCGCCGCCGCCGCGGCCGCCGCGCTGATGGGCCGCTGTCTCGACATGGGCCTCCTTCCCGCCTGGAGCGCATCGAATCCGGTCTCGCAGAGGCTGGCCGTCCGGCTCGGCTACGCGCCGGCAGGCGTGTGCGAGGTGCTCTACCTACGCGCCGGCGGCGGCTGAGGAGGGCGGGGCGGCCAGGATCGCGCGGCGCGCGAACACCGCGCAAGGGACCCCGACCAGGACCATGTGGACGATCACGCTGAGCGTGACCCAGAGGACGTCTTTCGATCCGGCCCCCGCGCGTGAGAGCGGGACCACGACGTAGTTCATGAAGCCGTACAGGAACAGCCCGTACACGGCGCCGCAGAGCCAGGGCTGCCGCCACAGGAGCGGCCAGCGGCGGGCCACGAGGTAATACGCGACGGCCATGCTGATCGCGATGAAGAAGTGGAGCGCCAGGCCGAGGGCCGCCGTGCTCGCGCCACCGTCGAACGTCGCCCGGCCCAGCACGCCGGCGGCCACGGATTGAAAAATCCTCCCCGCGGGAACGCCGCGGCGCACGCCCCAGAAGACGCAGGCGTAGAGGATATCGAGGGCTCCCGCGACGAGGCCGCCCGCGAGCACGAACAGCCAGGGATTCGGGCGCGCGCCACGATCACTCACGCGCGGAGGTATACGTGGACCCTGCCCTGGGAGTCAAACCGCGGCGAGGGCTGGCCTGGATCTTGCTGAGTCTCCCCGCCATGAAGGCCATCCCCGCCGCTGGCTTCGTTGCCGTCGCCGTCGTCGTCGGGTTCATGGGGTGCCGCCGCGCCCCCGTTCCGGAAGCGAATCCGGCTCCCGCCCCCGCGGTCACATCGATACCACCCGCGACGGAATCGGCCGCGCCCAGTTCGGTCGCCGCCACCCCGTCTCCAGAGGATCTGGAAGACGCGATCGACCGGATCGAGGAAGAGCGTCGCTCGGCCGGTGGCGTGGCCACGCCTTCCGAGCTCCGCCACTATCCGGACACCCGCCGGTTCCTCGCCCTCCAGATCGCGGACGCGCAGGAGGCGGCGTTGAAGATCCCGCACGACGACGCCGAGCTGATCGAGATGATCCGCGCGGGCCAGCTCGTGCGCCTGGCCCCGATGACGGACACGTACCTTCTCTACGAGATCGGCGAAGACGCGAAGGACGACCCGCTGATCCACTACGACGCCGACGAGAACAAGGACGTCCCGCTCCTGCCGTCGATGGAAGCGGTCGAGCAGAAGAAGGCGGAGCTGGAGACGGAGGGCGTGAAGGGTCGCGCCCAGACGACGGTAATGGACACGTATTACGGAGACGCGGCCGGGCGCGACGTCCTCTTCAAGGAATACCAGGAGGTCGCGAGCTTCGCGGCCGAGAACGGCTACTCCCTCACCGATTCCGCGGATCGCGTGCGGATGCATCGCGACCTCCTCAGCTACGTCCGTCCGGAAGCGCGGGGCATCCTGCTCGAGTTGGCCGGCGCCTACCATCGGCAGTTCGACCGGCTCCTGCCCGTCACGTCGGTAGTCCGCACCGAGCGTTACCAGCGGCGCCTCGGCGGCGTGAACTCGAACGCGACGCGTGTGGAGATCGCGCCCCACACGACGGGCGACGCCTTCGACGTCTCGTACCGCTACATGGCCCCCGACGAGCAGAACTTCGTCATGAACCTGGTCGCGAAGCTCGAGGACGAGCAGAAGGTGGAGGCCCTGCGCGAGAACCGCGGCCACATCCACATCTACGCGTTCGCGGAGGGGACCCGGCCGCCGGAGGCGAAGGTGGACGCCGCGCGCAGTTTCGTGGACGCCGCGCGGGCGGAGCGCGCGGAGGAGAGCCGGGCCTACAAGAAGGCGCACGCCGCCAAGCGAGCCAAGCGCAAGCCGGCCGCGGTCAAGCGGACGTCGGCGGCCCATCCCCGCGCGCACCGGTAGCCCGCGCCCGCAGCCTTCGCACTTCGTCCACCAACCGCCGGATCAAACGGTCTCGCGCCTGGATGCCGATGCCCGCCGGGCGTCCGTCCATGTCCCTCCCGTTGTGCACGCGATACCACTGCTCGAGGTCTCCATCCGGGATCTCCTGCGGCTCGTCCGAGTCGTGGGCCATGGACGCGAGGCTCGCACACGACCCGACTCGCTCGCGTCCGTCCGCTCCGAACTTTCGTGCCACTACAGGTTGCGGATGGTAGGCTTCGGGCGGTTCACGAAGTGAGGTCCCGAATGAGCACGAGAAGTGGCCGGGTCTCCGTGGCGTGGTGGCTGGCGGCGGCCCTCCTCGGCGCGCCCGCCTTTTTCGCGATCGCGCCGACGGCCGCCGCGACGCAACCGCCGGCGGCACCAACCGCCGCCGCGCCCACCCCGGCCGAGATCATGGAGACGTTCGGCAAGGCCAGCACCGGCAACGTGGCCGACGCCGTGGACGAAGCCACCGGCCTCCGCGGCTTCATGTCGCGGGACATGAAGCCCGTGTTCAAGGCCAAGGTCATCGGGCCCGCGGTGACCGTGCTCCTGCGCAAGGCGCTGCGCAACGACAAGCGCGACTGGCCGAACCTGCAGATCCAGACCCTGGACGAGGCGCCGCCCGGCAGCGTCATGGTCGAGGTCCTGGAGGACGGCCTGGACACCGCGGGCGTCGGCAACCTGATGGCGACCACCGCCAAGGTGCGCGGCCTGGCCGGCATGGTCATCGACGGCGGCGCCCGCGACATCGAGGAGCTGGAGGAGATCGGCTTCCCGGTCTGGAGCCGCAGCCAGACCCCGGCCACGTCCGTCGGCCGCTACATCCCCGTAGCCCGCAACGTCCCCGTCACCTGCGGGGGCGTCCTCGTCCGCAACGGCGACTGGATCGTGGCCGACAAGACCGGGGTCGTGGTCGTACCGGTGGAGTCCCTGCCGCAGGTCCTGAAGCTCCTGCGCCAATACGACGACAAGGAAACGCGGATGGTGCCGCTCATCAGGGAGACGAGGTCGATGGGCAAGGCGCTGGAGAAGTTCAACCGATACTGAAAGAGTACCCGGCAACTGTCGACACGACCTTTGCCGGATCGGCAGGCAGAGTACTCGGATCGATCATGGCTGCCGGGAACAGCGCGACGACAGGGTCTTGTAGTCTTCATCGGGTGACGGCGGCGCTCTTCGGGGTTGACCGTTGCTCATGAATCGATCCCTCGTCGTTACGCGCGTCAGCGGGTCGGACGCGGCGTCGGAGTCGGCCGCGGCGTCGGCGCAGGGCGGGGTTCGGGTGGCCTGACGGGGACCGGACCAGGCCTCGGCACATCCCTTGGCTCACCGTTGCTCATTTCGTACCTTCCGTTCGTTCGTTCGCCTCTTCGTCGGCCGGCGGCTCGGGACTTGGAGACGGTTCCGGACGGGGTCCTGGCTCCTCGTCCTCTTCCTGCTCAGGCATTGGAGCCGGTTCGCCATTGCTCATCAGTAGTCCTCCGGGTCTTCGGTGCGCGTCCTGGTCGGCCTCGGGGGTTCGGGACTTGGAGCTTGATTGGCGGCGGCCGTCGGAGCTGCCGCCGACCGCGTCCCGAGCAGCATCTCGGCCTTGTTGTAGAAGAGGTCGAGCGCGCCCACGCCTGTTTCGATCAGGACGAGCTCCGCGAGAATCACCGCCGCTGCCCATCCGATGACGGAGTGCATGGGCGGGTGCGCCTTGAACCACCAGACGCTGAAAAGGAACGGAAGCGTCACCGACGTATTCGAGTAGAACTGGTAATACCGGTAGTGGTTGTCGATCAGCGCGGCGTAGGCGGCCTCCGTTTCTGTCTTGCGCGCGGCGTGGTCCAGCTTCGGATAGCTACGCTGCCACCGTGTCTTCTTGACGAGCAGGAACTTGTCGTAGAGAAGCCAACGGATCGCCTGAACGAAGAGGCCGACGCCTATCGAGCCGAGGACGACAAAAAGGAAGCCGCCGACCGAGCTGGTCGCGCCCTCGACGCCTTCAGCCTTGGTCCGTGCGGCGGCGCCGAACCACTCTCGTACAAACGGCGCGAAGTACGAGAGCGTCCATAACCCGACAGCCCCGGGTAGGAGGTACGCGATGAGCAGGCCAAAGCTCTTGGGTAGCTCGTCCTTCATGGAAATGCTGCGCTGGAGGGAGCGCTCGGAGCGTATCCACCTTATCCATAACGTGTCAAATGGTTCCAGCTGAAGCACAGACGGATTCCGGGCGACTCGAGAGCGCCAACGCTGCTCGCTCGTCTTTCCCGCGGTGGCCACGTCGTCAAGCGTTGGCCGCAGTTCGGCCGGGGGACTGGCGCATCACATGAAGGCGATTCGGGCCGTTCTCGACGGCGAGGTTATCGTTGTTGCGGCTGACGGACACAGCGATTCCTACTCGCTGCTCTTCCGCCGCGAGTGGCCAGACTTCTAACGCTTTCGATCCGCTCGTCGAAGAATCCGGAACCCGAGCCCGGCCGCCCGCGTTACGCACCATGAGGCCGGAGTTCGCGTCGGGGGGTGCCCTTGGATTGGCTCATCCGAGATCTGCGCGTCGCGGCACGGGTCCTGGCCCGAGACCGGGCCTTCAGCCTGACCGCGGCCTCGACCCTGGCCGTCTGCATCGGCGCCAACGCCGCCCTCTTCACCGTCGTCCATCACGTCCTGCTCCGTCCCCTGCCCGTGCCCGAGCCGTCCCGGATCCTGCTGATGAGCAACCTCTACCCGAAGGCGGGGGCCACGGACAGCTCGAACTCCGGCGTGCCCGACTACTACGACCGGCTGAAGGCCGTCAGCGTCCTCGAATCGCAGGCCATGTTCCAGAGCCGCAGCGTCAGCATCGGCCACGAAGGCCTGCCCGTGCGCCTGCAGATCGTGGACGCCACGCCGTCGTATTTCCGGGTCATGGGCGTCGCCCCGGCCCTGGGTCGGGTCTTCACCGACGACGAAGGCGAGGTCGGCAACGACAAGCGCGTCGTGCTGAGCGACGCCCTCTGGCACCGCCAGTTCGCGGGCGATCCGGGCGTGGTCGGACGCGACGTGCGCCTGAACGGGCAGCCCTACACGATCGTCGGCGTGATGCCCCGCAGCTTCCAGGGCCTCGATCCCGAGGTGATGGCGTGGCGCGCGCTCGCCTTCCCCCCCGAGCAACGCTCGGACGAGCAGCGGCACAGCGACAACTACTGGAACGTCGGACGCCTCAAGCCCGGCGCCACCCTCGCCCAGGCCCAGGCCCAGGTCGACGCCTTGAACGCCGCCAACCTGGAGCGCTTTCCGAAATACAGGGAGCTCCTGATCAACGCGGGCTTCCGCACCCAGGTGGTCGGGCTCCAGGACCACCTCGTCCGCTTCGTGAAGCCGACGTTGTACCTCCTCTGGGGCGGCGCTCTGTTCGTGCTTCTGATCGGCTGCGTCAACGTCGCGAACCTCGCGCTCGTACGCGCGCGCTCGCGGCTCAAGGAACTGGCCACCCGGCTGGCCCTGGGCGCCGGCCGCGGGCAGGTCGCCCGCCAGCTCATCGCGGAGAGCCTGGCCCTCACGCTGGTCGCGGCCGGGGCCGGGCTCCTGCTCGCGATGGCGGCGTTGCGCGCGTTGGCCGCGCTCGACCTCCAGGGCCTCCCCTTCGGGAGTGACATCCACCTCGACGCCGTCGCCGTCGCCTACTCGCTGGCCATCTCGCTCGCCATCGGCATCGTCCTCGGCCTCGTCCCCGTGGCGGCCGTGCTGCACGCGAACCTCTCCATCGTGCTCCGCGACGCGGGACGCGGGAGCAGCGTGGGGCGCGGAGGCCGCCTCGTGCGCCGGACCCTCGCCATCACCCAGGTGGCGTTCACGTTCGTGCTCGTCGTGGGCGCAGGGCTGCTGCTCGCGAGCTTCCGCCGCGTCGCCGCCGTCGATCCCGGCTTCGTCTCCGACCGGGTCCTGACGGCGTCCGTGATGCTGCCGCGCAACCGTTACGACGACGACGCCAAGCGCCGCGCGTTCACGGACGAAGCGCTGCGGCGGGTGCGGGCCCTGCCCGGCGTGGTGGCGGCCGGCGCCACGGACACCATCCCGTTCGGCGGCTCCAACAGCGACAGCGTGATCCTGGCCGAGGGCTACCAGATGAAGCCGGGAGAGTCCGTCATCTCTCCCAGCCAGGTCACGGTGTCACCGGGCTATTTCGAGGCGACGGGCGTGCGTCTGGCCAAGGGCCGGTTCTTCCAGGAGAGCGACGCCGGGGGCCAGCGGCCCGTGATCATCGTCGACGAGAAGCTCGCGCGGCGCTTCTGGCCGGATCAGGACCCGATCGGCCGCCGCATGTTCATGCCCACGGACATCAACAACCTGGTCGCCGTCACCGACAAGACCGTGTTCCTCGATGTCGTCGGCGTGATCAAGGACGTCAAGCTCCGCGACATCGCGGAAGGCGAGAAGGGCGTCGGCGCGTATTACTTCCCCATGTCGCAGAACACGTCGTCATTCCTGACCTTCGCCGTCAAGACCTCGGCCGCGCCGGAGACGGTGGCGGGCGGCCTGCGCTCGACCATGGCCGCTCTGGACCCCGAGCTGCCGCTCTTCGACGTGCGTACCCTGGCGCAGCGCACGGAGACGGCGCTGGCCGCGCGCCGGTCCTCCGCCATGCTCTCGCTGACCTTCGGCCTCGTCGCGCTGCTTCTCTCCGCCGTCGGCGTCTACGGCGTCCTCGCCTACCTCGTGAACCAGCGGACGCGCGAGATCGGGATCCGCATGGCCCTCGGGAGCAGCCCCCTCGGCATCTTCGACCTGGTCCTCCGGGAGGGACTGCTCCTCGTGGGCCTCGGGTTCACGCTCGGCGGGATCGGCACCGCGCTCCTCAAGCGGAGCCTGGAGAGCCAGCTCTTCGACGTGCGCGTGACGGATCCCCTCGTCCTCACCACGGCCGCGGCCGTGCTGGGCACGGTCGCGCTCGTCGCCTGCGCCCTGCCCGCACGTCGGGCGGCGGCCATCGACCCCGCGATCGCGCTCTCCGAATAGAACCGCCGGGCGGGCCGGCACGCGGGCGTATGCTTCGGCATGCGCAAATCCAAGCCGACGAACCGACGGACCTTCCTCGCGGGAGCGGGGGCGGCGCTCGGCGCCAGCGCCCTCGGCAGCACCGCGCTGTCCTACAGCCGCATCCTGGGCGCGAACGATCGCATCTCGCTGGGGCACATCGGCTGCGGTCGCCGGGGTCTCGGCCTTCAGACGATCGCGCGGGGCCTCAAGGGCCGCAACCTCGAGATGACGGCGGTCTGTGACCTCTGGAAGGTCAACCGGGAGGCGGCGGCGGCGCGCACCGAGTCCTGGTACGGCCGCGCTCCGCGCTCCTTCCAGTACATGGAGGACCTCCTCGCCCTGAAGGACGTGGACGCGGTCCTGATCTCGACCGCGGACTTCCAGCACGCGACGCACCTGAAGGCGGTGGTCGAGGCGGGCAAGGACGCGTATTGCGAGAAGCCGATGGCGAACGACCTCGCGGAGGCCAAGGCCGCGCGCGACGCCGTGCTGCGGTCGGATCGCATCGTCCAGGTCGGCACCCAGCACCGCAGCGAGCCCTACCAGATCGCGGCCCGCGAGCTGATCAAGTCGGGCGCGCTCGGAGACGTGAGCAAGGTCGAGATCGTCTGGAACTACCACGGCCCGCGCTGGCGCGGCCGCGAGGAGGTCGCGCAGCTCCGCGAGGCGGACACGGACTGGCGGCGCTGGCTCCTCGGCAAGCCGTACCGTCCCTTCGACCCGCGCATGTACTTCGAGTTCCGCCTCTACAAGGACTTCTCGAGCGGCATCGCCGACCAGTGGATGAGCCACGGCATCGACCTCGTCCACTATTTCCTGGAGGACGAGTTCCCGCGCTCGGTCATGGCCAGCGGAGGCGTCTTCGCGTGGAAGGACGGTCGCGAGAACCCGGACACCTTCCAGGCCCTGCTCGAGTACCCGAAGGGATTCCTCGTCAGCTATGCCACGAGCTTTGGCAACGACTCCGACAGCTTCACCCGCATCATGGGCAAGAACGCGACCCTCGTGAACATCGGGGGCGAAGGCAGCCCGCGCTGGAAGTGGGTGGAGGAGAGGGGCACGCACGAGTCGGATCCCGACGTGAAGCGCGCGGAGAGGTACGTCACCCTGCCCGGCGACGACCGGATCCCTCCGACCTCGATCAGCGACGACGACCTGTCCCACATGACGAACTGGATCGAGTGCCTGCGCAGCCGGAAGGCGCCCAACGCGACCGTCCGGCACGGCTTCGCCCACTCCGTGGCCTGCATCATGGCCGCGCGCGCGTATCGCGAGGGCCGCAAGCTCTATTGGGACCCGAACACGGAGTCGATCCTCGACCATCCGGCGGAGACGGCGACGTAGGGCGCCAGGCTTACGCCAGCGTTTTCCGCAGCGGAGCGAGGACGCTTTAAAAGATCAGGCGGCCTCCGAGCTGGATGCGGCGCATGGTCGCGCCCGTGGCCAGCGCGGTGATCTGTCCGAACGCCGCCGAGCCGAAGGAAGTGTTCGGGTTCGCGAAGTTCGCGCGGTTGAAGAGGTTGTAGAACTCCCCGCGGAGCTGGAAGCGCGCGGCCTTGCCCAGCGGAATGTTCTTGATGAGGGTGAGGTCCGTCTGCTTGTAGTCGGGCCCGCGCACGACGTTGCGCGGCGAGCTGCCGAACGTGAACTGCGCGGGTAGCGCGAACGCCGAGGGGTCGTAGCAGTTGATGAGCTGCTTGCGCGCGGCCTCCGTCGCCCCGCCCGAGTTCGGCTGGCAATTGAGCTCGGGCGCTCCCCCGATCAGGTCCGGACGCTGCTGGCCCGCGATGCCGATGTTGGCGCGGTCGGCGGCGATGGTGACGTTGGCGGGGATGCCGCTCTGCAGGGTCGTCACGCCGGCGATCTGCCAGCCCGAGAGCGTGTACCGGAGCAGCGCGCTCTTCGAGTTCTTGAAGATCGACGGCTCGAGGATGTAGCTGATCACGAAGCGGTGCGGGACGTCCCAGTTCGCCGGTCCGTAGTCCCGCATGGGGTCGTAGTTGTCCATGGTCTGGCCGCCGCCGTTGGAGTGCGTGGCCTCGTCCCGCGTGCGCGACCAGGTGTAGTGCACGTCGGCCTGGATCCCGTGGCTCATCCGCTTGTGCAGGATCAGGCTGACCGCGTCGTAGTCCGCGCGCAGGTCGTTCGAGATGATGCGGCGGGAGCGGAACTTCTGGCTGGGCCGCCGCGGGTCCACCGCGCCCGGGCCCGGGGTGGGCGTGTTGTTGAAGAAGCTGCGGTCGAGGTGGACGGTGTCCGAGCCCACGTACTGGAGGGTCAAGGCGACGTCGCGGAACAGCTCGCGCTGCACGTCGAAGCTCCACTGCGTCTTGCGCGCGCTGGGCAGCTCGCGCGTGGGCGAGATCATGTCCGGGCGCGGCAGGGCGGCGAGCTGGCCGGTGGGGTTCGAGAACGAGAGCGTCGGGTTGGCGGGGTCCGAGGTGTAGGTCGTGACCGGGGCCAGGGGCGGGTTGTTGGTGAGGAACGTGAACGAGTTCATCTGGTTCGGGTTGTAGTAGATGCCGAACCCTCCGCGCACCACCGTCCGCTCGCCGATGCGGTAGGTCGCGCCCAGGCGCGGCCCGATGTCCGTGTAGTTGCCCTCCGTGAACTCGAATCCCGTGACCGGGTAGCCCGCCAGCGTGGCCGCCGGGATGATCGTCTCGAAGTCGGTGTCGAGCATCGAGGCGAAGCCCTCGTAGGTCTGGACGGGCGTGTTGAACTCCCAGCGCAGCCCCAGGTTGAGGGTGAGGTTGCGGGTGGCCTGCCACACGTCGTTCACGAAGAGCCCGTTGCGCCACTGGCCGACGTGGCCCAGGAGCTGGTCGGTGGCGGGGATGACGGTGCGCGGCAGGCCGAGCATGAAGTCGGCCATCGAGTAGCCGGCGATGTCGCCCGTGAAGTCGAAGCGTCCGCGCGGGTCGTTGGCGGCGCGGCGGCCCGTGCTGAGCCGGCGCAGGTCGAAGCCGGCGCGGATGCCGTGCGAGCCGCGCGTCCAGGCCACCACATCCGAGACCTGGAAGGTCTTGTCGAACTGGTTCCAGTTCGTGCCGCCCGTGCCCGTGCTGGTGAAGTTCGAGATGTTGACGCTCGGGAGGCCCGGGTTGCCGAACGTCGTGTCGCCGTTGAAGCCGGGGATGCCGAGCGAGGTGCCCGCGTCGTCGGGCCCGTCCACGGCGAACTGGTTCAGCGTGTCGAACGTCACCTTGTGGAAGCCGATCTTGAAGTCGTTCAGAAGCGTGTTGGTGAGAGTGTGGGTGTAGCCGAAGAGCCAGTTCTGGTTCCGGCGCGGCTGGATGACGGCCGCCACCGGGATGAGCGCGTTGAGCGGGTTCACGGTATAGCTGTCGTGCCAGTTGTAGCGGAGGCTCAGGCGCACCTTGTTGCCGACGTTGTGGTCCACGCGGCCGAGGAACTGGTCCACGTTGTCGTTGAACGTGCTCGGCCCCTGGTAGTTGTTCGCCGTGCCCGCGCGGTTGGCCTCCGGGTAGTACTGCAGCATCTTCAAGGCGGTGGCATCGAGGCGATTGGTCGGGATGATGTTGCCCGGGAACGGCTGACCCGTGCGCGGGTCGCGGATGGGGGTCGTGACCTCGGAGAAGTCGCCCGTCCGCATCTTGGCCGTGGGGACGGACGCGATCGGGCTCTGGATGGCGTCGCCGCGCACGCCCTCGTAGGCCACCATGAAGAACGTCTTGTTGTGGCCGTTGTAGACGCCGGGGATCACGATGGGGCCGTCCAGCTCCGCGCCGAACTGCTTTTGCGAGCGCGGGTTCTTGGGGAGGGCCGGGTTGTCGAAATAGCCGCGGGAATCGAGCGAGTCGTCCTGCTGGAAGTGGAAGACGGACCCGTGCAGGTCGTTCGTCCCGCTCTTGGTCACCACGTTGACGGCGACGCCCAGGTAGGCGCCGTATTCGGCGGAGGTGCTGCCCGTCTGGACCTGGATCTCGGTGACGGCGTCCGCGATCGGCCGCATGCTGGTCGCGGCCAGGAGGTTCGCGGTGGAGTTGATGCCGTCCAGGGACAGGCTGTTCTGGATCTCGCGCTGGCCGGCCCCGCGGAAGCTCAGTCCGATGTCGCTGTTGAGCCCGCCGAGCACGCCCGGCGTGGTCGCGGCCAGGTTCCAGACGTTGCGGCCGTTCAGGGGCAGCTCCACCACCGCCTTCTCGCTGATGGTGGAGGAGACGGTGACGCGGTCGGTGTCGATCACCTGCGCCTTGGCCTCGACGGTCACGGCGTCGGTGATCGCGCCCACCTGCAGCGTGGCGTTCGTGCGCACGACCTGGTTGGTCGCGACCTCGACCCCCGTGGCCTTGAACGTCGAGAAGCCGGACATGGTGACGGTGATCTCGTAGCGGCCGGGCTTCGCGAACTGGATGTTGTAGTAGCCCTCCCCGTTCGTGGTCACCTCGTAGGTGTCCTTCGTGCCCGCGTTCACGGCGACGACCTGCGCGCCGGGGACCACCGATCCGCCGCTGTCCGTCACCGTCCCGACCAGGGCCGTCTGCGACGAGAGCTGCGCCCAGGCACTGGTCGCGACAAGCAGAAAGAGCCCGACACACGCCGACAGTTGTCGCCGCATCCTTGACCTCGCTTAGTGATCCCCCGACGGCCGCTGAAGAGGTTGGCCCTAAGTACACCCGGGTGAAAGCGGTGTCAAACGATCGTCAGGCCCCGCCCGAGCCCTGTCCAGCTCCACCGATCGATCGTCCAGCGCCCTTAAACCTTTCTGAGCTACCAAGTTGACGGCGGGAGGCCCGTCGCCTAAGATCGCAGATCGGCTGTACGCTGGGGTGAGCCGCAAGGGCATGGGAGCAGTGCGATGAAGTTCAACCAGGTGTCGATGGCGATGGTTCTGGGGGCGACGGCCGTCTCCTGCGGCGGAGGCTCCCCGAGCACGCCGGTGCCGGTGACGACGCCGAGCCCGGTGGTCATCGCGACACCGACGCCGGCCCCGACGCCGACTCCCGAGCCCTCCCCCGAAGGTGAGCCGCCGGTCGAGAGGGTGACGCCGCCCGTGCGCATCACGCTGCGCCTCTTCGTGGTCGAAGACGGCCGCGGCGGCGTGTACCAGTACCGGGAGACGCCGGAGGGGCTGCCCCTCATCCCCGTCGGCTACTACTTCCGCCTCGACATCATCGCCAAGGACAGCAAGAACAAGGAGACGCGCGGCTCGGGCGAGGTCCTCTGGCACTGGGACAGCAACCTCATCGACGAGGACAACCTCAACAACATCTACCATCCGCGGCTCCGGGCCGCTCGCGACGGGAAGTTCTGCGCGACGGCGGAGCTGGACAAGATCTTCTCGAACGAGCTCTGCACGGAGTTCCGCTACCAGTAGTAGCGGACCGCCCCGGGCATGAGCACCGTCGTCGATCCTCAGGTCATCGGGGACCACATCCGGCGGCTGCGCACGGAGCGCCGCCTCTCCGTGCGCGCGTTCGCGGCGGAAACGGGGTTCTCCGCCAGCTTCATCTCCCAGCTCGAGAACGGCCAGGTCGCGCCGTCGCTGGGATCACTCCACAAGATCGCGGAGACGCTCGGGGTAACCCTGGGCGAGTTCTTCGCCGCCGCCGAGACGGGCGACGAGCCCTTGATCGTCCGTCGCGACGAGCGGCACCGCCTCGACAGCACCTGGACGGACGCCCACATCGAGTCGGTGGGCCCGATGAGGCAGAGCCACAAGCTCGAGCCCATGATTGCGGTCTTCGGTCCCGGAGGGAAGAGCGGCAAGCACCCGCACGACCAGGCCCGCGAGGAGTTCGCGTTCGTGCTGCGCGGAGAGGTCACGCTCACCCTCGCGGACGAGGAGAACACGCTCACCGCCGGCGACGCGGTCACCCTGCCCGCCCGCGCCCCGCGCCTCTGGGAGAACCGCACGAAGGAAATCGCCGAGATCCTGATGGTCTCGTCACGCTGATCTCCTGGCGCTGATCGCCTAGGGCGAAGCCCCCGGCCGGTATTCCCTCTCGAGGTGGGCGCGGATCTCCGCCTCGTCCATCCAGACCGGCTTGAGCCGGCCGGCCGCGAACAGGGGCGCCTGGTCGGCGTAGTGCGCGGATCGCGCGTCGAGGGTGGCGCTCCCATAGGGCTGGATGCTGCGCGAGGAGACCCGGCCCTGCCCGTCCCACTCCACGAGCAGGATGTAGGAATCGCCGGCGACCCCCGCAATGCGTCCGTCCTTGCCGGGACGGCCGTAGACCGCATGCAGCAGGTCGGGACCACCCGAGAGACCGACGTCCACCGTGCCGTGTCGCAGGCGCAGCACGTCTTGCCATGGCACGTCGATCCGGCCGAACCGGTCCTGCAGGAGATGCGCGGCCGCGCTCAAGCGCTGGACGAGAACGGACGTGGGGACCTCGGTCGCTTCCGGCTCGCCGGAGGGCAGGAGGGCCAGGAGCGCGAGCGCCGTCGCCCGGCTGTCCCCCGTCGCCCGCCGGTCCCATCCCCGCAGCAGATCCAGCGCCTGGCGCGTCAGGGCATCGGCGGGAGTGGGGGCGGCGAGGATGCGCCGCAGCCCTTCGGCCACGGTCGAGGCGGTGGAGTAGGTCACGTCGAACTTGTACCGGTCGAACTCCTCGCGCGTGATCTGCTCGTCCCCGCCAAGCAGCTCGAGCGCGCGCAGGGCCCTGTTCGTCATCCGCGTCTCGATCCCGAGGGAAGGCGCGAACGACGAGGGGTCCGGGTTGCCCGGCCCCGCCGTCGTCCGGAACGGCGAGCTGTTGCAGTTCTGAACGAAGCCGGAAGGCGGGTCCTTGACCTGCGGCAAGAGGTCGAAAGGCAGCGACTCCGTCCACAGCGTGCGCGACGTGTTCCCGGGGACGATGGCGGCCCAGTCGTATCCCTCAGCGCGCCGCGGAAGCCGCGCGTTGTAGACGTAGAAGATGTGCCCTTCGCGGTCGGCGTAAGAGGCGTTGAACATGGGCAGCGCGTTCATGCGCATGGCGTCGATCCACTCGTCGAAGCGGGACGCCTTGTTCATCCGGTACCACTGCTCGATGTGGCGCACGTCGCCGTAACCGGCGATCCGGATCGCGAAGACACCGCGCGGTCCCCGCACCACCGGCCCATATACGGACCACAGCACTTCGCGGTGGGCGGTCCAATGCAGGGGACCCAGGACCTTGACCTCGATGGCGGCCGTGCGCGCCTCGAGCGCGCGCCAGACTCCGTCGAACCTGTACTGGTTCGGATCCGCGGGATTCATCTCGAGCGCGTAGACGTCGATCAGGTCGGGCTGGTTGACCGTGTGCGCCCAGCCGAGGTTGCGGTTGTGCCCGTGCAGGATGACGGGCGCTCCCGGGAACACGCCGCCGACGGCGTCCCACCCCGTCTCGCTGTGCAGGTGGGCCTCGTACCAGGCCACCGGCCCCGACCAGGGCTGGTGCGAGTTGATGGCCAGGCGGGTGAAGCCGTCGGCCGAGCGCGAGGGCGCGACGGCGAACGTGTTGGAGCCGGTCGGGGTCGCGGGCGGCACGGGCGAAGAGGCGGGCTCGAGCAGGCCGCGGAGCACGCGGTCGAGGCCGAAGAAGAGGGGCGTCTTGTGGACGAACCCCGCGACGAGGTCGCGGCCGCGCGCGGGAAAGAGCGAGGCCTGCGCCTCGTCCGGATGGAGAGCGGCGTAGTGGTTGATGCCGTCCGCGTAGGCCTCGCAGAGCGCGCGCGTCTCGGGGGTGAGGTCCCGCTCGTAGCCGGCCTCCACCACGTCTCGGATGCGGAGGAGCTGGACCATGTAGTCGTTGGGCGCGCCCGCGCGCCCGAGCGCCGTGGCCAGGCGTCCGCGCGCGGCCAACAGCGCGCCCTGGATCGTCTGGAAGTCATCCTCCGCGTGGGCCCAGGCGAGTCCGTAGGCGACGTCGGGATCCGTGCGTCCGAAGACGTGCGGAGTCCCCCACGTGTCGCGCAGGATCCGGACGTCGTAATGCCGCCTGGGAACCAGGGCCACCGGATCGACCCGCGGCCGCGGCCACATGGCGAGCGCCAGTGCGGCCAGGGCGAGGACGGCGGCGAGGAGGAGGGAGGCGCGCGCGGCCTTTCGCATCGGCCGCGCAGGCTAACGCGAATCCCTCCGAACCTCCAAGGGACAGCGGCCCCCTACGGGCAGCTCGTCGCGATGTCCCGAACCGTGTCGACCTGGACGCGGTAGGTCGGGAGCGTCTTCTTCTCCTTCACCTTCATGCCGACCGGCACCGTCGCTCCCGGTTCGACGGGCTTTTCCGTCTTGGCGGAGGCGTCCTTGCCGCGGGCCTCGACTTCGACCTTGTTGTCCCGGCCGTCCTTGCCCGGCTCCTGGCGGACCTTCACCGTCCCCGTGCTGATGTCCGTAACGGTGCCCGTCACCTCGACCTGGTGGCCTTCCAGGCCGCGCATCTTCTTCACGGAATCCTTGCTGAGCCAGTAGATGACTTCTTCCCCGCCGCCCTCCATCCCGTGGGCTCCGAGGGCCGGAGCGGAGTTCGGGATCGGTGCGCCGTCCGCGGAAACCTTCTGGACGTGGGTCAGGACGAACGAGTCCGAATCGGCCCCCGCCACGCAGCCGGACAGGGTCACGACGGATCCCTTCATGGTGGGATCCGGATCGGCCGCCCCGGCTACCGCCGCCAGGCCGAGAGCAAGGGCGCTCACCGCGAGTAGGTTCTTCATGGATGCCTCCTTGGCGTGTAAGGAACGCCGTCGGGACGCGGACGAACCGCCCCCCTCGGGGCTTTCGAGCAAGATACGCGCCAGGACCCGTGTTCAGTCCGTGATCAGCGACTGGCCACGGGCCGGCGCGAGCGACGACGGCTGTAGCCCCGGCGGCGCAGCTCCCCCGCCTTCCGAGGCAGCGGGTCGTGAAGGCCGCGGACCCAGCGCCGTGTCGAAACGAGGTGCGCGACCATCAGGCCCACGTCGTCGCGCATCGCGCGCACCCGCTCCAGGGGCTGCCCGGCCGGATCCCCGATCGGCCAGTCCTCCATGCGCAACCCGAGGACGTAGGGACACTCCTCGCCGCAACCCATGGTCACGACCAGAGACGCCCCTCGCATCATCTCCGCGGTCAGGAGACGCGGACGAGCGGCGGAGAGGTCCACCCCCACCTCCTTCATCGCGGTGACGACCTCGGGATGCAGGCGCTCGGCGGGCTCGACGCCCGCCGAGAACGCCGTCGCCCGCACCGGATCCGCGAGCAGGTTGAAGAAGGCGGCCGCCATCTGCGCACGGCCGGAGTCGTGCGCACACGCGAACACCACCTTGTCCGCGGAGGTCGGACGCCCGTTCATGCCCGGCGCGACCGGCAGAGAGTCCTTTCTACGGGTTGACGGTCAGGCTGCCCACCATGCCCGGATGGAGCGAGCAGTGGTACGGGAAGGATCCCGCCGCGGTCATGGCGATGGGCGCGCTCGTCGAGCCGCGCGTGATGTTGCCGGTATTGAAGCCCCCGCTGTTCTGGGTGGCCGTGTGGAGGTCGGTATCGGTGTTGCGCCAGGCCACGGTCTGGCCGACGCGAAGGGTCCCGGTGGCGGGCGAGAACGACATCCCTCCTTGGTCCCCCAGGATCGAGATGACGAGGTCCGGGGCTGCGGTCACGGGCGGGACCGTGGTCGTCGTCGTGGTGGGGTTGGCGGGCGCGGACGGACTCGAGCCGCCGCCGCCGCAGCTCGGTCCGAGCGCGGCCAGGATCAGGACGAGGCGAGGAAAACGAAGGAAGCGCATTGGATCTCCCAAGAATCGGGCGGCCACACGCCGCCCGAGCCCTCCTCATCGCAATGTAGGTGCCAAACGAAAATCTCGCGCAACCCTTGAGAAGAGAATGGCTTGCGCGCCCAGCCGTGTTCCCGGGAGTTACCGGGTACGTAAGCGCGTTACGGCGGGGGTAAGGCGTCTACTCTTCGACGCGGTATTTCGCGAGGTAATAGCTGAGCGCGCGCTGGCTGATTCCGAGCAGGGTTGCCGCGTCCTTCTTGACGCCGCCCGCGCGCACCAGCGCCTGCTGGACGCTCTGCCGCTCCGCCCATTCGACGTTCGACCGCAGCTCCTGGGAGGGCAGGCCGGCGGGGGCCGGGCCGATCACCCCCGGCATCGTGATGTCCCGCGCCTCGATCACGGGCCCGCGGGAGAGGACGACGGCGCGCTCGATCGTGTTCTCGAGCTCGCGCACGTTGCCGGGCCAGTCGTAGGCGTTGAGCCGGGCGAGCGCCTCCTCGCGGATCTCGTCGATCTTGCGGCCGCTGCGGTGGGCGTGTTTGCGCAGGAAGTGCTCGACGAGGACGGGTACGTCCTCGCGCCGCTCGCGCAGCGGCGGCAGCACGAGGGGGATGACGTTGAGCCGGTAGAACAGGTCCTCCAGGAACCGGCCGTCCTCCACCAGCCGCTTGATGTCGCGGTTGGTGGCGGCGATCACGCGCACATCCACCTTCTGGCTGCGCTCGGCGCCCAGGGGCTCGAACTCCCGCTCCTGGAGGACGCGCAGGAGCTTGGCCTGCAGCGACGGACTCATGGTCCCGATCTCGTCGAGGAAGATGGTGCCGCCGTCGGCGAGGGCGAACTTGCCCTTCTTGTTGGAGGCGGCGCCGGTGAAGGCGCCGCGCACGTGCCCGAACAGCTCCGACTCGAGCAGGGTGTCGGGAATGGCCGCGCAGTTCACCTTGATGAGCGGCATGTTCCGCTGCGCGCTGCGGTCGTGGATGGCCCGGGCCAGGAGCTCCTTGCCCGTCCCCGTCTCCCCCATGATGAGCACGGTGCTCTTGGTCTCCGCGACCCGCTCCGCCTTGCCGATCACGTCCTGGATCACCCGGCTGCGGCCCACGATCCCGTAGTGGTCGAACTCCTCTTCCCGCTCGCTGATCAGGTAGCGGTGCTGGGTGCGCAGGCGCTGGTGCTCGACGGCATGGGCGACCACCACGATGAGCTCGTCCACCTCGAAGGGCTTCTGGAGGTAGTCGCGCGCGCCCAGCTTCATGGCCGCGATCGCGCTCTCCACGGTGGCATGGGCCGTCATCATCACGATCTGGGGGCGGTCGGCCTCCGGGATGGAGGCGGTCACGTCCCGCACGAGGTCCAGCCCGGGCAGGTCGGGCATGAGGTTGTCGACGACGAGGACGTCGAAGATCCGCTCGTTGAGGAGGCGGCGGGCTTCGCGCCCGCGCGTCGTGGCCACGACGTCGTAGCCTTCGCGCTCGAGGGCGCGGCGCAGGGCGGTGAGGATCTTCTCCTCGTCGTCGGCGATCAGGATGGAGGCGAGGCCGGTCATGCCGTGCGCTCGCTGGGCGCGGCCTCGACGCCCGCCCGGCGCTCCGGCAGCTCGATGTGGACCTCGGTGCCGGTCGCGGGCCGGCTCTCGATGGCGATGGACCCTCCCAGGCCGTCGATCACGTTCCGCACGATGGCCAGGCCCAGCCCCGTCCCGCCCCGGCGCGTCGTGAAGTAGGGCTCCCAGATCCGCGGCAGGTTCTCCGCTTCGATCCCGACGCCGCGGTCCCGCACGGTGATGACGACACGGTCGCCGGCCGCGCGCCGCGTGACGAGCTCGAGGTCGGGACGGCCGTCGATCGCTCCGGCCCCCGGCGCCACGTGCCGCGCGTCGAGCGCGTTGCGGGCATTGGTCAGCAGGTTGACCAGCACGCCGTGCAGGCGCTCGCCGTCGGTGACGATGGGCGGCAGCCCGGGATCGAGGGAGAGGAAGACCTCGCGCGGATGCGTGCCGGCCATGGCGCTGGTGGCCGCGGCCTGGCACACGCGGTTGACGTCGACGGGGCCGAGGTCGAACTGGATGGGCCGCGCGAAGTCGAGCACCCCCTCCACCAGGCGGTTGAGCCGGACGACCTCGCCGTCGATGTCGCGCAAGGCTTCTCCTCTCTCCGCCTCCGGGATCTCCGCGTGCCGCAGGGTACGGATGGCGGTCTTGATGATCATCAAGGGATTCCGGATCTCGTGTGCGATCACCGTGGAGAGGCGCCCGAGCGACGCCAGCCGCTCGCGCTGCCCCGCCTCGCGCTGGAATCGCGCGATGGCCTCGGTCATGACCGCGAAGTTGTTGGCCAGGAGGCGTGCATCCTCGTCCTGCCATTTGCCGGGAGCAGGGAGCGGGGCCTTGCGCGTGAGGTCCCCCGTCGCCGCCATCTCGCCCATCGTGGCCGTGATGGCGCGCAGCGGCCGCGTGACCGTGCGCGCGATCGCATAGCTGACGAGAGTCCCCAGAGCCACGGCCAGGAGGGCGGTGCTGGCGAGGAGGGTGTGCAGGGGCCCGATGAAGCTGAGGCGCTTGGTGCGCGAGCGCAGGATGAGGGCCATGGGGCCCAGGCTCGCCGGCCGCGGAGCCGCGGCGGGGCGGGCCAGGGAGGCCAGCGGACGGCTGAGGGCGAGGAACTCCTCGTCGCCGAGCGTCAGCCGCGACGTTCCGGAAGAGCCGAGCAGCCCCTCCAGGCGTGGGAAGTCCCCCTGAGGAAGGGTCGCGGCCTGCACGCGCCCGTCGACGGCGAAGGCGATCTCGCTTTCCGTGAGCGCCTTCAGGCGCAAGGCGAGCCGCTCGTCGAACTCGAAGCCGACGCTGAGGGTGCCCAGGATCTCGGGGCCGGGCTGGCCGATGAAGATCGGCACCGTCACCACCTCGAGGATCCCGCGCGAGCTGGGCCAGAAGGCCGTCGTCTCGCGGTCGGAGAGCGCCTCGCGGATGCCGGGCAGGTCGGTCCCGTAGGCTCCGCCGGACTCCCCCGCCCCCACGCGCGCGAGCAGGCGGCCCGAGCGATGGATCACCACCACCAGAGCCGATCCCATCTGGTCCCGGTAGTCACGGGCCAGCGGCTCGACCGTGGGAGGATCGGCGAGGTCGACGGCGGCCTTGAAGCGCGGCAGGTCGGCCACGAGGCGGGCCAGGCGCAACGAGCTCTCGACCTGCGTCTCGTGATGCTGCTCGACGAGACGGGCTGCTTCCTCCAGCCCGCGCTCCAGCTCGCCCTCCGCTTCGCGCGTCACGCGCACGTTCACGATGGCGATGGCCACCCCGATGGAGAGGACGGAGAGGGCGGCGCTCGCGATGAAGATCCGGTTCGTGAGCGACGAGAAGATCTTCACGAGAGCACGAAGGTGACCTCGACCTCGCCGCCCTGCTCCGGGACGCGCACGGACTCGGACTTGGCGGTGAAGGTCGGGTGCCAGACGGAAACGGTATAGGCGCCAGGGGGCACGCCGTCGATCCGGAACTCCCCTTGCGGGCCCGTGACCGCGAAGTGGCGGTGGGCGAACACGAGGATGAAGGCGTTCATGTGCGAGTGGATCTCGCAGAACACGCGCACGATTCCGGGATGGTCGAAGCGCACGGCCTTGGCCCGCCCCGGAGGATAACGCCCGAGGTCGAAGCTGTTGGCCTTGGAGAGCGAGAAGACGTTGTGGTACGTGCGGTCGCTGTTGAGGAACTCGACGGAGGTGCCGACGGTGATGGCGAGGATGTGGGGGACGAAGTTCTCGTTCTTCTGGTCCAGCACGACCGTCGGCCCCGCGCGATCCTCGAAGGCGCCCCGGGGCGCGCTCTCCAGGTAGACGACGGCGACGCGCTGGTCAGGCACATCGCGCCGGCCGGGCATCCCGATGTCTGCGACTTGCGGACGGCGCTCCGCCGGGGCCTGGTCGCGCTGGAACTCGACCCGGCCGCGCACGGTTCCGGTCGCGGCCGCCTTCGCTGCGGGTACCTCGACCAGGGGCAGGAAGGGCGTCGCCACCGCGACCGCCAGGATGAAGAGGAGAGCACATGGGAGCCGGACCATCAGAACCAGAACAGGACCTGGGCTCCGGCGACGCTCTCCCTGGCCCCGAAGGCCACCCCCGTCCGCCAGTTGCGCTGCACCGCGATCTTGAGGAGGAGGTTCCGCCGGAAGCTGTAGCCGGCGCCGACCTCGGCCCGCGAGACGGGAGCGTCCCACGTCGTCGGCAGTCCTCCGTACAGCGTTCCCGAGATGCGGCTGAAGCCGACATGATCGCCGCGGGCCGCGGTGTAGAGCCCGGGCCGGATCTTGTAGCGGGCCTCGATGAACGTCCCCCACGAGCCGAGGCGGTCCGTGAGCAGCGGGCGCTGCACCTGCGGGATGTCCCAGCGGCTCACCACCGTCTCCGAGCGCAGCAGCCAGTATCCGCGCGAATATTCGAGGTCGAAACCGGCCGCCTCCTGCCGGTAGGACTCGCCCGGCGGCGCGGCGGTCAGGACCCGTCCCGCTTCGCGCGAGATGTATTCGCCCCGCGAGAGGGAGGCACCGAGGACGAGGCCGAGGGCCGGCCGCACCTCGACGCGTCCCGAGAGCTGCTTGCCATCGTTGTCGTCGTGGACGACGGGATCGGACAGCGTGCCCTGGGTGAGGGCCGCGGTCACGGAGACGGGCTCCCTCCCGATCCGGACCTCGACCCCCGTGTCCCATCGATCGCCGGCAATCACCGGCAGGCCCCGGTCCCAGGCCGTGGAGCCGATCGTGTAGCGCGTGCGCCACCCGCGGCCGCGCATCACCAGCAGGTCGTCCGCGGAGGCGGGCAGGGAGTTGCTGCGCAGTGAGGTCAGGTACTGGTAGACGAGCGGGGTCCCGATGAGCGGGTTGTCCACACCGTACGTGCGCCGGGCCACCGCACCGAACACGGGCGGGATCCGGCCGGCCTGGATGTCGAACGACCGCTCCGGGAACGGGCGCAGGCGAAGGTAGAGCGCGGCCACGGTGACCCCTTCCCCGTTGTCGGCGCGGCCTTCGGCGAGGATGGAGGCGCGGCCACCGAGGCGAAGCGCGACGTCGAGACGCAAGCGGGCCAGCCGCATCGCGCTCCGGCCGTAGCTCGTGTCGTTGAAGTAGCCGGGGTCGTCCGTGGCGATGGAGGCCACCGCCTCCGCACCGAACGTGATGCGCTTCGGCTCGCGGCCGCCGGCATCTTCCCCCCGGGCCGAGCCCGCGGGCAGAGCCACATCGGCGAGAAGGAAGACGAGGACGGCCGTGGAGCGGATCATGGCGGTGCGGCCACGCACCGGTCCCGGATTGTATCGCTCGCTCAACAAGATCCCTAGCGACGAGCAAGATCGGTTCCGCGTGTCCCGACAGGCACTTGTGCGGGAATGGGAGTCGCATCTCTGGTCGCCTGTTTCGGATTCCGTATGAACTTACGCGATCGGTAACAGGCCGGGCCTCGTTCCATGTCCGCGCGTGAGTGCAACTTGGCGTCCCGCAACGAGTCGGCACCCGTGGCGATTCGCCCGCGACGCGGCACGGTTCCTGCCTCGTCTGCTCCACGACCGGCATCGCTTTGCGAGCCGGTGTCCAAAGACCACCCGCCAAGGAGCTCAGAATGCGTCAAGCCTGGATCGGCGTTTCGTGCGTCATCTTCGGTCTCTCCCTCGTCGCATGCGACCAGGGCTCGGACGATATCGGCGAGCAGTTCGTGGTACAGCTCAACGGAGCCAACGAGGTGCCGGCGCGCGGCACGGCGGCCACGGGCGTCATCGGCGTCAACGTGCGCGGCAACCGCGTGGACTACTCCATCGAAGTACACGGGATCAGCGCCATCACGGGCGCGCACTTCCACTCCGGCGCCGCCGGCGTGAACGGTCCGATCCGTATCGCTCTCTACCCGGGCCCCGGCTCGAACTTCAGCACCAACCCCAGCGCCGCCTTCGACGGCCAGTTCTACGAAGGCAGCTTCGAGGCGTCCGACGTGACCGGCATCAGCTACGAGGACCTGCTGGCCGGCTTCCGTGCGGGCACCGTGTACGGCAACGTGCACACCACGGCCTTCCCGGGCGGCGAGATGCGAGGCCAGGTCCAGAGCCTGCGCTGAGCACCCGCCGGCCATAGGGTCGGGCAAGGCTGGCCGGCGCCCGCCCGGGCGGGGCGGACGCCGGCCGCCTTCTCCTTGACCGCGGCGCGGGACGGGCCATAGTGTTCGCTCCCGATGAGCGGCCCAACGCCCGCCACCCTCTCCCTCCTCGCCCTCCTTCTCGCCATCGTCTTCAGCTGCACGTCGCGAGTGAACGTCGGCGTGCTCGCCTTCGCCCTGGCCTGGATCTTCGGCCTCGTGGGTGGTGGCGGCTCCGACCTCGTCGTGAAGACGTTCCCGGCACAGCTGTTCGTCACGCTCGCCGGAGTCACCCTCCTCTTCGCGCTGGCCGAGTCGAATGGGACGCTCGAGCGCCTGGCGACGGCCGCTCTCCGGCTCGCCCGCGGTGACGCCCGCGCCTTGCCCGTCATGCTGTTCTTGATCGCTTGCGCCGTCTCCACCGTCGGTCCCGGCGCGATCGCGAGCGTCGCCCTCGTCGCGCCCATGGCCATGGCCGTGGCCCGGCGGGCGGGGGTCTCGCCGTTCCTCACCGCGCTCGCCGTCACCAACGGCGCGAACGCGGGGAACCTCTCTCCGGTGAGCGCCGTCGGCGTCATCGCGAACACGAAGATGGCGGAGGCCGGCCTCGGCGGCCACGAGATCAAAGTGTGGGCGGCCAACTTCTTCGCCCACCTCATCGTGGGCGCCGTCGCGTATCTCGCGCTGGGCGGCCGGCGTCGGAGCGGCGGCGGCTCCGCGGAGGCGACCGCGGGCACGGCCACGTGGGGCGCGGGGTTCTCGCGCCCCCAGTGGCTGACCGTGGCCGTCATCGCGGCCTGGATCGCGGCGGTGATGGGGCTGGGTGTGCCCCTGGGCCCGGCGGCATTCGCGGGCGCCGCCGCTCTCATCTTGATCCGCGCGGCGGAAGAGACCGACGCCCTCCGCCGCATGCCCTGGCCCGCGATACTCATGGTGACGGGCATGTCGGCGCTGGTCGGCGTGGTCGAGCGCACCGGCGGCATGGCGCTCTTCACTTCGCTTCTCGCCCGCCTGGCCCGGCCGTCGACCGTGAACGCCCTGATCGCGTTCGTGACGGGGGTCATCTCGACCTACAGCAGCACCTCCGGCGTCGTGCTGCCCGCGTTCCTGCCCACGGTGCCCGGCCTCGTGCGCGAGCTCGGCGGGGGCGACCCGCTCGCCATCGCGCTCAGCATCAACGTCGGCGCCTCCATCGTGGACGTGTCCCCGCTGTCGACGCTGGGCGCGCTGTGCGTCGCGGCCGTCGCGGATCCCGAGGTCTCGAAGGACCTCTTCCGCCGGCTGATGGTCTGGGGCCTGTCGATGACCGTGGCGGGCGCGGTGTTGTGCGCGGTCTTCGCGGGACCGTTCGCGCGGCTGTGATTCCCCGTCCCCTCAGACCGTGATCGGATCCGCGGTGAAGTCGCCCGTGGCCGTGAAGATGATGGTGTCGGTGTTGTCCTTGATGTTGGACTCGAAGGTTCCGGTGAGCTTGCCGGTCGAACGGCTGAGCTTGACCCACAGGCGGATGTTGTCCGTGCCCACCGGCTCACCGGCGGACGGCGGAGCCTGCTGGAGCAGGAACCGGAAGAAGGCCTCGTAGGTCCGGTTGCCGGTGCGCTTCCACGCACCGTGGCCGCTCGTCTCGAGGAGAGGCCCGAACGGCGTGGCGGGCACGAAATAGCGCCGCGACTCCGTGACGACCCCTCCCTCGTGGAACGAGATGACGTTGTTGAAGCTGCCCAGGGGCGGATTGACCGCGGTGATCGTCCCGAAATAGGAGCCGACGATCCCCTGCTCGGCGCCGCCGTCCGCGATCGCGGACCTTCCGGCCGCCGCCGCCAGCACCGCCGCGCCGCCCGCAGTGAAGAGCCTTCGCCTGTCCATGCTGGACCTCCTTAGAGTGTGGGGTGATCGTTTGCGCGACGGGGAACCATAACACTTCCCCTCCGCGGCGCGGACTCCGGCACTAGACCTCGGCGGCGCGCCCCTGCGCCGCGATGACGCGATCGATGCGACGGGCCTGCTCCTCGTTCACGACCCGCCGGGCCGGATCCGCGTCGAACCAGGCGATCGACCGCTTCATCCCCGCCGCGAAGCTCACGCGGGGGCGGAACGACGGGACGAAACGGCGGATCTTCGAATTGTCGAAGATGACGCTCCAGGCCTTGTCCCCGAGCAGGCTGCCCCCGCGCTCCGGATAGAGGGCCGCGATCAGCGCCGAGGGCACGTGGACCATCTCCAGCTTCGCCCCCGCCGCTTCCGCGATGGTTCGATAGATGGCCTGCCAGGTCAGGACCTCGTCGCTCGTGATGTGGAAGGCCTCTCCGAGCGCCTTCTCCTGGCCGAGCAGCCCGACCAGGCCGACGGCGAAGTCGGAAGCCGCCGTCATCACCCAGAGCGAGGTGCCGTCGCCGTGACACACGATCGGGAGGCCCCGGCGCATGCGGTCCACGACCGTGTAGTCCTGTCCGCCGAAGCCGGAAGGAATCCACGTTTCGCCGTACGTGTACGAAGGGCGCACCACCGTCGCCGGAAACCCCGATTCGTGCCGCGCGCGCCACAGGCGCTCCTCGCAGGCGATCTTCTGGCGCGCATATTCCCAGAAGGGATTCCGGAGGGGCGTCTCCTCCGTGATGACGTGACGCACCACCGGCTTCTCGTAGGCCGACGTCGAGCTGATGAAGACGTATTGCCCGGCGCGGCCGGCGAAGGCCTCGATCGCGATCTCGACCTGCTCGGGGCGGAAGGCGAGGAAGTCCACGACGGCGTCGTAACGCGCGGCCTCCGCGGCGCCGCGCAGGAAGGCCGCGTCGTCCCGATCGCCGCGGATCGTTCGTACGGAAGCCCGCACCCGCGACGCGCTGCGGCCGCGGTTGAGCACGGTCACCTCGTGGCCGGCCTCGACCGCGTGCTCGACGCAAGCGGTGCTGATGTTCCCCGTACCCCCGAGGAACAGCAGGTTCATCCGGCTACCGCGAGAGGCAGCCTACGGTCGGACAGCCGATGCCGAAGCCCCGCTCGTCGGTCTTGCACTCCGTGCCCTCGCCGTGGAACTTTCTCCCGCGGCAGGCCGGATCGGCCCGGCAGCTGTCGACGTCCTTGTGGGCACCGCAGGGATCACCCGCGGGCGCGGCACACCAGTCGCGGGGATCACGGCCACACCCCGGATCGGGCAGGACGCCGGCCACGGGGGCGGCGGCCGCGGTTCCGCCGGGAGCGCTCACCGGGGCCGAGGCCGCACGGCCCGGCGCCGCCCCGTCCGGCGATTTTGCCGGCTCGGACCGGCATCCCAGGCTCACCAGGGTCACGAAACCGATCGACAAGATCATGCGTCGCATGCGTGCGAGTGTACCAGGGTCGCCTGTAGAATCCGACGCGGAGGGAGAGGCGGCATTGAGCGACGGCGTGGCGCGGCCGCATCGGGCGGGCCAGTCGATCGACGACCTCTGTCGCGCCTGCAAGGCCATCCGCGTCCACACCGTCATCGCCGTCGACGGCGAGGGGCGGGCCGCGCGGGTGATGTGCGACTTCTGCCGCAGCGAGCACAACTACCGCGGGGGCGGCGAGACGGGCGTCCGCGCCCCCACGGCCGAGCGTGCTCCCGTCATCACCCCCATCTCCGCCATGCCCCCCGCCATCGCGCGCGAAAGGACGGCACCCCGAATGAGCTCGGCCGCGGACGACGACGATCTCGAGGCGCGCCTCCGGCGCGTCCTGCGGCAGGAGCTCGGGCTCACCCACGTCGTGCCCGCCGACAAATGGCGGGGCGGGGAGATGGTGCTGCGGCCGGGCAAGCCCGGGCTGCAGGAGAAGAAGTGGCCGATCGACAGCTTCTTCCACAAGATCGTGATGATCCGCAACAAGCTGCGGACCCTCGAGCAGCAGGTCAATGCCTCCGAGCTGCCCGACGACGCGAAGGTCCGGCTGCAGTCCTACATCAGCGGCTGCTACGGCAGTCTCACCAGCTTCAACGTGCTCTTCGCCGACGAGGAGGACCAGTTCAAGGGCTCCGGCGGGGACTGATCGCGGGCGCCCTCGCGGCCGCGGCCGGCGCTCAGGCCGCGCCGGCGCCGCCGCCCCGGCTCGCGCCACTCGGCTACGTCTGTCCGCGGGCCTCGGGCCCGATCGTGGTGGACGGCCGCCTGGACGATGCGGGGTGGCGAGGCGCGCCCTGGACGGCCGAGTTCGTCGACATCGAAGGCGAGGCGCGGCCGCGCCCCGCGCTGCGCACGCGCGCGAAGATGCTCTGGGACGACGCGTTCTTCTACGTCGGGGCGGAGCTGGTCGAGCCCCATCTCTGGGCCACGCTCACCCGCCACGACGCGGTCATCTTCCAGGACCACGACTTCGAGGTCTTCATCGACCCGAACGGCGACAGCCACGAGTACTACGAGTTCGAGATCAACGCGCTCGGCACGGGCTGGGACCTGTTGCTCCCGCGTCCCTATAAAGACGGCGGGCGCGCCGTTCACGACTGGGAGATCCCGGGGCTGCAGGGCGTGGCCGCTCCCGCCGACCCGGCTCTCGCGCGGCCCACGGTGGAAGTGACGTCCGCGCTCTTCCAGGCATCGGTGGAGCTTCGACGTCCGGACGGCGCCCCCCAGCGGTGGAACATCCGGCAGGACGCCTTGGTCTGGCCGGACTGACGCCGAGCAGAGCGAGCCGTCAGGCCGCGCCGCCACCGCCGGCCCGCCACCGTCCGGAATCGTGCCGCGCCAGGAGGTCGGCGCAACGGTCGTCCGCGATGGGCTGGCTGAGCAGGTAGCCCTGCACGCGATCGCACTTCCGCTCGGAGAGGAACGCGAGCTGCTCCGGAGTCTCCACGCCCTCCGCCACCACCTTCAGGCGGAGCGAGTGCGCGAGGGTGATGACCGCCGTCGCGATGGCGGCGTCCCCGGGATCGGTGCTGATATCGCGCACGAACGAACGGTCGATCTTGAGGGTGTCGATGGGCAGGCGCTGGAGCTGGCTCAGCGACGAGTAGCCCATCCCGAAGTCGTCGATGGAGACGCGCACACCCAGCGACTTCAGGGCGTTGAGGGTCTGGATGGTGGCTTCCGGGTTCTGCATGGCGCTGCTCTCGGTGATCTCGAGATCCAGCAGCGAGGCCTCCAGCCCGACACTGTCGAGCGCTTCCACCACGTGCCGGACGAGGTCCACGTGATGGAGCTGGCGGGGCGAGATGTTCACGGCGACGCTCACGCGCCGGGCGACGCTCTGCCAGGCCTTGGCCTGCGCGCAGGCCTTCTTGAGGACCCAGGGGCCGATGGACGAGAGCAGCCCCGTCCGCTCGGCGATGGGGATGAACTCCGAAGGCGAGACCAGGCCGTGCTCGGCGTTCCTCCAGCGGAGGAGCGCCTCCATGCTCGTGATCTGCCCCGTCGCAAGGTCCACCACCGGCTGGTAGTGGACGAACAGCTCGTCCCGGGGCAGGGCCCGCCGCAGCTCGCTCTCCAGGCGCAGGCGCTGCACCGCTTCCGCGTTCATGGAGGCCGCGAAGAGGCGGAAGCTGTCGAGGCCCTGCTCCTTGGCCCGGTGCAGGGCGGTGTCCGAGTTCTTGAGCAGCGTCTCCACGTCCGTGCCGTCGTTGGGGTAGATGCTGATGCCGATGGATCCGGTGACATAGAGCTCGCGCCCCCCGGCCATCAGCGGCTCCCGGAGCGCGCCCTGGATCAGCTCCGCGACCTTCGCGGTGTCGACAGGGTGGTGCACGTTGCGGATCACGACCGTGAACTCGTCGCCGCCGACCCGGGCCACCGTGTCGCCCTTGCGGGTCTGGTTCTTCAGGCGCACGGCCACACCCTGCAGCACCTCGTCCCCGATGGTGTGCCCGAGCGAGTCGTTGATGACCTTGAACCGGTCGAGGTCGAGGAACAGCACGGCGATCTGGCTCTTGTCACGGCGGGCCTGCGCCACCGCCAGCTCCAGGCGGTCGAGGAGGAGGCGCCGGTTGGGCAGGCCGGTCAGGGTGTCGTGGTAGGCGAGGTGCTCGATGCGCGCCTCGGCCGTCTTGCGCTCCAGGGCGGAAGCGATCTGGTGGGAGACGAACGTCAACATGTCCTTGTCCGCCTCCGCGAAGCGCACCGCGGGGTCGTAGCTCTGCACCACCAGGACGCCGAAGGCGCGTCCCTGCTTCTTCAAGGGCACGCCCAGCCAGTCCACGGAAGGGCTCCCCACCATCTCGACTTCGCCGCGCTCCACCATGTCCGAGAACACGGCGGGCGAGGCCAGGAGGGGCTCCCCCGTGCGCAGGACGTAGTCGGTCAGGGTCTTGGCCTCCTTCACCTCGGGGGGCGCGGCGTCCGCCTCGTCCACGAAATAGGGGAAGCTCACCGTCCCCTCGTTCTCGTTGCGGACCGCGATGTAGAAGTTCCGCGCGTACATGAACTCGCCCACGATGCGATGGATGGCGACGTAGAGGCCCTCCATGTCCTCGATGGCGGCGCCGGCATCGGAGATGCGGTAGAGCGCGGCCTGCAGCCGCTCCGCGCGCTTCTGGTTCGTGATGTCGCGCAGGTGGGCGGTGAAGAAGGCCTTGCCCTTCACGTGCGTGCGCGTGACCGTGATCTCGGCCGGGATGTCCTCGCCGTCCGCGCGGCGGGCCGTGATCTCCATGCGCTGGCCGAGGAGGGGGCCGCCGCCGGTGGCGAGGTGGCGGGCCAGCGCGCGGCGGCGCGGGTGCTCGTCCGAGGGCGGGGCGAAGGTCTCGGCGATGGTCTTCCCCGTCATCTGGGCCCGGCTGTAGCCGAGCGTGCGCTCCGCGGCCCGGTTGACCTCCACGATGCGGCCCTCGTGGTTCATGATCAGGACGGCGTCGGGGGCCGACTCCAGCATGGCCGCCTTGAGGGCCTCGCTCTCGCGCAGCGCCGCTTCCCACTCCGTCCCTTCCGTCGAGCCCATGGCCGGCGGCACGGACGCGCCCGGACGCGAGGCCGAGCCCGATTCGACGAAGGCCCGGATGGCTTCCCGCGCCTCCCCGCGCAGGACGAGGAACTTGATCCCGCTGCGCGGGCGCCCTTCCTGGCGCACCACCTCGCCCAGGGCCTGGAGGTCGCCGTCGTACGTGGGCAGGCGGAAGCGCAGGTCGAGCTTCGTTCCGACCTCGAGGGGCACCGGCGACTCGAAGAGCAGGCCGTTCACGCTGATGTTGAGGGCGTTGCCCTCCACGACGTCGCCATCCTCGGAGACGCGCGACCACGTCTCCAGGCGCACGGGGATGCGCGCGTCGCGCCGGCGCGGCACCCGCAGCAGCTCGTCGAGGCGGGCGTCCCACAACGTCGGGTCGGCCTGCAGCGGGATGACGACGTTCGCGCCCGCCGCGCGCAGGATGTCCGCGTCGGCCAGGAAGGGATGGCGGCTCACGGCCGCGATCGCGGCCGGGCGCGTCTCCGGATCTTCGCGCAGGCGGCGGATGGCGCCGGGCGCGTCGGCGGGGGCGGCGTCGAGCACGACGAGGTTGGGCACGATCGTGCCCATGGCCTCCAGCGCGCGGTCGATGTCGGGAGCGAAGGCGCGCTCGATGTCGCTACGCCAGAGCACGGTGCGCCCGAGGTCGGCGCGGAGGTCGGACGCAGAGATGACGAGGACCTTCAGCATGGAGGGCGCTGCCGCGGCGCGAGTCTAGCAGAATGGCCGGACCGCGGTCCTACTTGTGGCGCGGAAGACGGCGCTTCGTGCCTTCGATGTCCTCGAGGGCGGCGCGCACGGCGAGCGTCGCCTGGCCCATGGCCTCCTCGAGGTTGCGCAGGGCCACGGCCAGCCGCTCCTGCTGCCGCGCGGGATCGTCGCCGCGCGCCGCGTCCGCGGTGGCCTCGACCACGGGGCCCGCGGTCGCGGCGACGCCTTCGATGGTGCCCGTGATGGCGGCCAGCAGCGCCGGCGCCACGCGGCGAGGCAACCCGCGCCGCGCGGACGCGGTCATGGCCGCGACGAGGTCCGCGGCGGTCTGTGGACTACGGCGACGGCTGGACTTGAGGCGCCGTTCCTGCATGAAAACAGCTTAGCATTCGCAGGAACGATGCGGCGGGCGCTTCTCCTCCTTGCCACGGCGACCCTGCTGGCGAGGTCCGTGGCCGCCGCCCCCACCCCCGAAGCGCCGTACCGGGTCCCCTTCGCCGAGGTCCTGGAGGCGATCACCCGGCGCCACGGGTACGACATCCTCGCCACCGCGAACGGAGGCCGGCTACAGGCGGAGGTACTCCTGGACCTGGCCCGGGTCGCACAGGAGAAGCGGCCCGACGGACCGCCCCTGCTCATCGGCCACGACGAGTGGTTCCGCGCCCTCACCCAGGTGGCGGGCGTGCCCGCGGAGCGCGCGCCGATCTACACGCGCCTGGCCTGGCAGAACAAGCAGGACGTCCTCCTGGAGTACCGGCCTTCGCGCGTGATCCGCGAAGTGGTCAAGGGCCCGGTGCCGCGCCTCGCCGTCGGCGTCGTGATCTCCTGGCCGGCGGCGCCGGGCGCGCCCGACGAATATTCCTACGAGGACACGCAGAGCACGCCCCACCTGAAGGTCACGGACAAGCGCGTGATCACGTACCACCTCCTCGACTACGGGGACATGATCGTCCTCGATCAGATCGAAGGGCTCACGGGCCGTCCGACCTCGGGAGCGCTCGGCGTCCTCTTCTCGGTGCTCGGCGAAGGGCGCATCGTCGAATACCGGATGGTGGTCATGCCGGACGGCCTGCAGGTCTCGCGCGGGCGCGCGCGCAAGGCGTTCTTCGAGGTCGCGACGGCGCTGACCGTCCGCCCGGATGGGCGGACCGAGAAGGGCGTCCCGGACGAGCCTCGCTTCCGCGACATCGAAGCAAGGTTGAGCGCGCCTCTCGAGATCCGCTATGTGAACTGAGACGATCGCGTATAGTCCGCCCCATGAGCACGGCCGAGCTCATCGGGCCTCGCACCACCGGCGACTCGTCCTCGGAGCCCCTCGTCGCGTCGCGTGGGATGCCGCCCGACCTCCTTCGCGAGGCCGGCCACCGCCTGCAGCTGGCCAGCCTCTTCGTGGCCGCCGCCTTCGGATTCGCCCTCGTCATCCATCCGATCGTCCGCGCGGCCGGGTGGTACGCACTGCCCCGCCCACGCACGCACGCGGTGATGAGCGCCGTGATGATCGCCGTCTCCCTCCTCGTGGCCTGGATCGCGCGCCAGGGCCGGCTGACGCCGGTCCGCCTGCTCGACCTCGGCCTCGCCTACGAAATCGTCGTGGCCATGGGGATCGCGATCGGCGACAACCTCACCCCTCTCGCCACGGAGCGTCCGCTGGAATCGATCTCGTGGCTCTGCGTCTGGATCGTGATCTTCCCGCTGGTGGTCCCGGCCACGCCGGGCAAGGCCATCGCGGCCAGCCTGGCCGCCGCCTCCACCTGGCCCCTCGCCTACGCCCTCGGTCTGGGCCTCGGGAACCCGCCCGCCGGCGCGGCCACCTTTCTCCTCAACTGCCTCGAGAACTACCTGGCCGCGATGCTCGCCCTGCTGCCGAGCCTCGTCCTGCGACGGCTGGGAGCGGCCGTGCGGAAGGCGCGCGAGATGGGCAGCTACGAGCTCGTGGAGCGCCTGGACCGCGGCGGGATGGGCGAGGTCTGGCGGGCGCGCCACCGCATGCTCGCGCGCCCGGCCGCGATCAAGCTCATCCGGCCCGACCGCCTCGGCCTCGCGCACGGCCCGGCCGCGGACAACATCGTCCTGCGCTTCGAGCGCGAGGCCCAGGCCACCGCCGCCCTTCACTCGCCGCACACCGTGGAGCTGTACGACTTCGGGGTGACGCGCGAGGGGACGTTCTACTACGTGATGGAGATCCTCGACGGCCTCGACCTGGAGTCGCTGGTGCGCAAGTTCGGGCCGCTGGCCGCGGAGCGCGCCGCGCATCTGGTCTGGCAGGCCTGCGACTCCCTCGACGACGCGCACTATGCGGGCCTCGTGCACCGCGACATCAAGCCCGCGAACCTCTACGCCTGCCGAAGGGGCCGCCGGCACGACTTCCTGAAGGTCCTCGACTTCGGGCTCGTGAAGTCGAGCTGGGCCGACGCGTCCTCGGACCCGGCCTTGAGCCGCGAGAGCGCGATCACGGGCACGCCCGCGTACCTCGCCCCCGAGATCGTGCTGGGCGAGCGCGCGATCGACGGGCGCGTGGACATCTACGGCCTGGGCTGCGTCGCGTATTGGCTGGTCTCCGGCCAGCGCGTCTTCGAAGGCAAGACGCCGATGGAGCTCGTGCTCCATCACGTGCAGACGGCGCCGGTGCCGCCGTCGCAACGTGGCGGCCGCGAGGTCCCGCGGGAGCTGGAGGACTTGATCCTGGCCTGCCTCGAGAAGAACCCGGAGCACCGGCCAGCGAGCGCCGCCGAGCTGGCCCGGCGGCTGGAAGCCACCGGCCTTCCCCAACGCTGGACGCCGGACAAGGCGCGCCACTGGTGGGACACGCACCTGCCTCCGGCCGCGGCCGCCGCGCGCTGATCCGCGCTACCAGGTCGCGGACTGGAACACGGCGGGCGCGACCGGCTCCGGGGCCACGCGCGGCGGCGGCGCGGGCATCAGCGGGAGATCGATCGGATCGCCCGGCCGGATGGCCAGGCGCGTCGGCGGAGGCACCAGCCCGCGACGGCGCACCGCGCGTAGCTGGGTGACGGCGTCGGGCAGGGCGTACTGTTCCCCGTCGAAGCCGGCGACGAAGCGTCCACCGCGGATCTCGCCGCGCGCCTCCATCTGGCGGCAGGCGCGCACGACGTCGCGCCACAACACGGGCAGACGCTCGCGGGCGATCGTCTTCCGGAACACGACCCCGGTGCGCCGCAGGAGCTGGCGAGCCACGAACTCCGCGGCGTTTCCTTCGCCGCCCGCCTCGACGCGCAGGACGCTCCAGCGACCGGCGCTGAGGTTCGCGGAGCGCCTCCGTGACGCGGGCACGAGGAGCCAGCGCAGTCCGCCGTAGGAATCGCAGGTGGCACGACCCAGCGCGACCAGCTCGCCCAGCGCCAGCTCGACCGACACCGCGGGCAGGCGCGCCGCCCGCCCGATCTCCTGCGCGAACATCGCGCCGCGCGTGGACAGGACGTCGTGCACCGCCTGCGCCTCCGGCCTCAGCTCCGGCCTGATCGTCGCCGCGGCCAGGCCGCCCCAGCTCTCGAGGTCCTGCCGGAGGACGAGGCTGATGGGCGTGCGGCGCGGCACGGCCAACCCGGCCCCCCACAGCCGCCCCCAGGTGACTTCACCCGAAAGCGTGAGCTGGTCGAGCCACTCGCGCTTGTAGCCGCGCACGCGCGCGGGAAGGATGCTGCCTTCCCAGGCGGGCGCGAGCGCTTCGAACCCGGCGAGCTGCTCGACGACCGCGGCCACTCCGCGCGGTCCCTCCAGCTTGTACGCGGGATCGACGTGCTGCCAGCAGGCCAGGAAGTGCAGGAACTGCGCGGCGGTGACGGGCTCGATCTCCTTGCGCAGGCGGTCGAGCGTGTAGCGATGGATGCGCGCGAGCAGCCGGCGGTCGCACCAGGCGGCGGCCCCGTCGATGCGCACGCGGAGGACGACGCCCTCGGCCTCGAGGTGCACCATCAGCGGGTCGTCGCTGAAGACGGGGCCCAGCGCTTCCATGCGGCCGCGCAGCACCGCCTTGGGATCGCGCGTGGCTTCCGTCGCGAACCAGCGATCGTCCTCGCGCACGACGCGGCCGTCCGCGGCCAGGGCGTCGAGCCACTCCTGCCACGGCCGCCCTTCTTCGTCCGTCACGTACCCCATCCAGAGGAGTGCCTCGTGCACTTCCTCGGCGCTGGCGGGCTGCGGCCAGGCCTCTTCCTTGACGCGCGCGATGGCGTCCGCGTCGAGGGCGCCGATGGTGTCCGCGCTGCGCGCGTCCAGGGTGCGCCGGGCCATGACGGCCTGGGTGCGGCGCTCTTCGAGGGGCGCGTCGTCGAGGAACGTGTAGGGCTGCGAGGACAGGATCCCCCGCGCGAACGCGGAGGGCTCGACGGTGTCCACGGCCCTTCTTTCGATGCGGCCGTCGTGCAGGGCCTCGAGCACCTCGAGGAACCCGTCCACGTCCATCGCTTCCGTGAGGCAGTCCTCGACCGTCTGGCGGACGATCGGGTGCTCCATCGGCACTTCGATGGGCCCGCCGGGCAGGGTCTCCGGGCAGGCCAGCACCTGCGGGAACGCACCCGCGAGCAGGTCGTCCGCGCGCATGCGCAGCAGCGCGGCCGGCACCTTCTTGCCGTTGCGCGATCGCTCCAGCATCAGCGAGCGCTGCGCGTTCCAGCGCCACCGGGTCTCGAACATCGGCGCGGGCAGGAGGGCCTGGATCAGGGTGTCGCGAGCGGTGGCGGGCTGCAGGTACTCGAACACCTCGCCCAGCTCGAAGCTGTGCTGCGGGCCGAGGGAGAGGACGATCGCCTCTTCGTTCGCCGCCGCCTGCAGCTCGAACCCGAATCCGACGCAGAACTTCTTGCGCAGGGCCAGGCCCCAGGCGCGGTTGATCTTCGACCCGAAGGGCGCGTGCACCACGAGCTGCATGCCGCCGCTCTCGTCGAAGAAGCGCTCGAGCACCACGCGCTGCTGCGTGGGCACGGTGCCGAGCGATCGCCGTCCGGCATCGACGTACTCCGCCACCTGGAGCGCGGCGCCCTCCGGCAGCGCGGGCCCGCACGCCTCCTGGAGGAACCGGGCCGGCGCGTCCACGTTTCCCGCTTCTTCGCGCAGGGTCGCGATCTCCGCCGCCAGCTCGCGCGTGCGGCCGGGCGCCTCCCCCAGCCAGAACGGGAGGGTCGGGGGCTGGCCCTTGGCATCGGCCACGCGGACGACTCCGGTCTCCACCCGCAGGATCCGCCACGACGTGTTGCCGAGCTGGAAGATGTCGCCGCCGTTGGACTCGATCGCCCAGTCCTCGTTGACCGTCCCCACCAGCGTCCCTTCCGGCTCCTGGCGGACCTGGTAGTCCGCGGTGTCGGGGATGGCGCCGCCGGAGAGCAGCGCGGCCATGCGGGCACGCTTGGTCGCGAGCAGCCGTCCGCCCACGCCATCTCGGTGGAGGAGCGCGCGCCGTCCCTGGCTGTGGACGCCGACGACCTGGTCCAGGTCTTCTTTAGTAAGGTCGCGATAGGGCCAGGCTCGCCGCGCCATCTCGAGGAGCTGGCTCTCGGGCCATTCCTGCGGCACGCACGCGGCCACGACCTGCTGGGCCAGGATGTCCAGCGCGGCCGGCGCCGCCGGCGTACGGTCGAGGACGCCTTTCCCCACTCCGCGCAGCAGCGCGGCCGCTTCAACCAGCTCGTCCAGGGTGAGCGGGAACAGCCGGCCTTTCGGGGTCTTGCGGAGCGCGTGCCCGGATCGGCCGACGCGCTGCAGGAACGTCGCGATGGAGCGGGTGGCGCCGACCTGGATCACGAGGTCCACGTCGCCGATGTCGATCCCGAGCTCGAGGGATGCGGTGGCCACGATGGCGCGCAAGCGGCCCGCCTTGAGCCGCTCCTCCGCGTCCAGCCGCCGCTCGCGCGACAGGCTGCCATGGTGGCTGGCCACTTCATCTTCGCCCAGCAGCTTGGAGAGCTGGGCCGCGATGCGCTCCGCCATCTTGCGCGTGTTCACGAAGACGAGGGTGGTGCGATGCGTCCGCACCAGCTCGGCGATGCGCTCGTAGATCTCTGCCCACTGCTCGTGCGAGCACACCGTGCTCAGCGGCGACGGCGGGACCTCGATGCCGAGGTCCAGATCGCGGAAGGTGCCCGTGTCCACCAGCTCGCACGTGCGTCCGGTGCCGGCCAGGAACCGCGCGACATCCTCCAGCGGCTTCTGGGTGGCGGAAAGGCCGACACGCTGCAGCGGACGGCCGGTCAGGACCTCCAGCCGCTCCAGAGACAGGGCCAGGTGCGAGCCGCGCTTGTCGCGCACGAGGGCGTGGATCTCGTCCACGATCACGGTGCGCACAGTGGCGAGCATCCGGCGTCCGCTGTCGCTGGTCAGCAGGAGGTAGAGCGATTCCGGTGTCGTGACCAGGATGTGAGGAGGTCGCTTCGCCATCGCGGTGCGCTGGCCTTGTGGCGTATCGCCCGTCCGCACCATCACCCGCACTTCCGGAAGGCTCGCGTCGGCGGCCCGGATCTCGGCCAGCGGTCCCTGTAGGTTCTTCTGGACGTCGTTCGAGAGGGCGCGCAAAGGCGAGACGTAGAGGACATGCGTCTCGTCCGCCAGCTCGCTCCCCCGCTGCAGCAGGGAGTCGATGGCGGAGAGGAACGCGGCCAGGGTCTTGCCCGAGCCCGTGGGGGCAGCGATCAGGACGTTGCGCCCCTCGCGGATGAGAGGCCAGCCCTGGCGCTGGGGCGCCGTCGGCTCGCCGAGGCGGTCGGCGAACCAGCGCTGCACGGCGGGGTGGAAGGCGGCGAGAGCGGACATGGAACCGGGGACCCGATGTGACCGGACTCGTATCTTAATACGCTCGCCCGCGGGCTCGGGTCCAGACTTTCTGGCCCCTCAGGCTGAAAGCGCCGCGTCCTCCGGCACGTAGATGACAAGAATTTTCATTCGCGGTCTCGTCCGCATGGTACCGTCCGGCGCAGCGAGCGCGCATGTCACCTTCAAGGATGTGGATCGCAGCGGCGGTCTTCACCGTCGGCGTCGCGCCGTTCCTCGAGGCGGAGGTCAGGCCCTGGAAGCCCGCCGGGATCTCCAGCCCACTCTTCGAATCTCACGCGGCGTTCGATCCGCGCACAGGCGAGCTGTACTTCGTACGCAGCTCCCCTGCGTTCGAAGGCTGGCGCATCTTCGTCAGCCGTTGCACGTCTTCGGGGTGGTCCGAGCCCAAACCACCCGCGTTCGCCGGCGACGGAGTGGAAGCCGATCCCTTCTTTACGGCCGATGGCCGGACGCTGTACTTCATCTCGACGCGCTCGCTGGATGGGCACGCGCGCAAGGACCTGGACATCTGGCGCGTGGACCGCGACGCGGGCGGCGTCTGGGGCACGCCGGTGCACCTGCCGGAGCCGGTGAACTCCGCAGGCGCGGAATGGTTCCCTCGGCCTTCTGCCGATGGCTGGCTCTACTTCGGCTCGAGCCGGCCCGGTGGCCTGGGCCGTAACGACATCTGGCGCGCGCGCCATGACGCGTCGGGTCGTTGGACCGCGGAGAATCTCGGCCCGGCCGTGAACAGCGCGAGCGACGAATACGAGCCGCTGCCGTCCGCCGACGGCTCGCGGTTGATCGTGATGGCCGACGGCGGGCTCTACGAAACACGCAAGACGCCGTCCGGCTGGTCGCCGCGCGTGAAGCTTCCGGCCGAAGTCAACGTCAACGGCTCCGAGATCGGCGCGGTGTTCTCCCCGAGTGGCCGATCGCTCCTGTTTTCGCGGGATACGAAAGAGCCGGACTCGGGCGAGTTCTTCGTCTGGCACGAGACGGGTTCGGAGGCGTGGCCGCCGGAATGTCCGGCCGGCACCGGGGGCAAGGCAGGACCATGAGACCGAGCGTTTCGCTGGCCGTTTCTCTTCTTGCGATCGCCGTCCCATCTTGGACGCAGGAGCCCGCCGAATCCGAACCGGCCGCCGCGTCCTTGTCGTCGAAGGCCCGCATCGCGCCCGCGGAGGAGCCCGGCGATCCACTCGTGATCTCGGGCCAGGTGTTCGACGCGGCCGGGATTCATCCCGTTCCCGACATCGTCGTGTACGCGTACCACACCGACATCAAGGGTCTCTACACGCCATCGGGAGCGGCTCGTCCTCCGCGGCTTCGCGGCTGGGCCCGGACGGACTCGGAAGGCCGCTACGAGTTCCAGACCATCCGGCCGGCTCCCTATCCAGGTGACGGCCCGCCCGCGCACGTGCACTTCTATCTGTCCGGTCCCGGCCATCCGCGCCAGGAAGCGGAGGAGCTGGTCTTCGTGGGCGATCCGAAGATCAGCACCGAGATGGCGGAGCGCTCACGTCGTGCCGGGCGGTTCGGCGGCGTCCGGCCGATCACGCGCGGCGCGGACGGCGTCTGGCGCTGCACGTTCGACATGCGGCTGCGCGCGAACTAGAGAGTCCGGACTTTTGTCCGACCGGCGCGGGATATCAGTTATCCCAGTTCGGGGATAACGTTTATCCTTGGTCTCGGATATTCGATATCCCAGTTCGGGACATTGAGTGTATCCGGACGCCTTTGGTCACGGTGACTTGACATTGCCGATGGCTGACGTGATGCGGTCGGTGGGCGTAAGACTCTACGCCGGCATTGCGGCGAGTATCATCGCCCACACCTTCGGACTCCTCTGCGCGCCTTTCGGCTTCTTCATCGCGCTCTCAGCGCAAGGCGACGACAATGGTCCGGGCGTCGCCGCCTGGTGCGGTGGCTGGACGCTGCTTCTTGTCTTATGGATCGCAGCTCAGGCAGCATTTCTCAAACTAAGCTCGTAGTGGCTCCTACCGGTGCGGTTTCCCGCCACTCTTCTCGCGGTCGGCGCCACCGCAGGCGTGCTGGCGGGTTTCTTCGTCGTGAGAGCGTTCGGCACCAAGCCCAGCGCCTCGCTGGGCGATACGGCCGCCGTGGCGATCACTTTTATTTCAGCTACGGTAGCTGCGTCTGCGGTTACATTGTTCGCACAGGAACAGCTTAGGTCGCCAGAAGCTCACCGCGCCGGATGACAACAAGATGCAGCAGACGAGGTCCGCGCATCCAGGATGGCGGCCCTCGCTGCTGATCTTGGTGTTCTGCGGACCGTAAGACGTGAGGCAGTTGACTCAAGAGGTGGCTCTTGCCCGCTCCGGGGCCTTCGGTGCGACGGCGCGTCGTGGCGATAAGGCTCACTATGTTGTTCGCGCTCGGTTTTTTCAGCGCTAGTGTCATGGTGTTGGCGTCCATGCACGCACTTGCGCCCTACGTAAGTGTGGCTTTCGGCATCCTGGCTCTCACTGCCGGTGCGCTGACCATCGCCCTCGCAAGGGTGAAGTGCCCATTGTGTGGACGGCGGCCGTTCGCGACCATGACCCGATCTACCTATCTATGGCTTGGCATTGACTGCCGGCATTGCGGGGCAGCCCTCTGACGCCATGGCGACCGACACCGTCTTGGTCATTGAACGCCAGCAGCCTCCGCCGCTGTCGGTGGGCCGCAGAACAATCAAGATGCAACAGACGAGGTCCGGGCATCCACGAAGGCGGCCCTCTTCGTGAGGTCCCGACGCATTGAATGATGCATGACGATGCCGATTGAAGGCGTGCGAGCTCGGGCCAAACGGGATGTCTGGACCTTCCTTACACTGCTCGTGCTCTTCAGCAGCGTGTTTTACGCCGTGGTCTTCCTGGTGGCGGACGCCCCGAAACAGTGGGGCAGCTACGTCTTGCCGTTCATGTGGTGCCCGGGGCTGGCGGCACTCATCACCAGGATCGTGCGGGACAGAACCTTACGCGGGCTTGGATGGGGATGGGGACGCACTCGCTACTTCTTGATCGCATACGGTCTCGCGGTCGCCTTGTGTCTATTCCCGTACTTGTTCGTCTGGTTCGCGTGCGACGCATTCAGCCGAAGCCAGTTCACCGAGGTCCTCTCCAAGGCGGGGTTGCCTTCTGCCTTGCGCAGCCGCGCCGGATTGCTCGTGGTCGTGCTGGTCCTATCGCCCCTCACCGGGCTCATCGGCGCGGCCGGCGAGGAAATCGGTTGGAGAGGCTTTCTCGTCCCACGGATGCATGAGCTCGTGGGCTTCACGAGGACGAGCCTGATGGTCGGCCTGTTATGGGCAGCGTGGCACTATCCCATCAATATCGCGGTCACTCCTCTGTACCGCCCGAACGTGCCGCTCTGGTACTCGAACGCCTGTTTCACTCTGGTCGTCATCGGAATCAGCTTCATGCATACGTGGCTTCGAATCCGATCGCAGAGCTTCTGGCCGTCCGCCTTGTTCCATGCCGCGGGCAACGCGTTCCAGGGCGTCTTGCAGGCCGCGACGCTGGAGACGAGGGTCACCTCGTACCTGACCACCGAATACGGTGCCAGTTTCGCCGTCGCTGGCTTACTCGTCGCCTTCCTCTTCTGGAGACAGCGGCACGAGTTCCAGGCCGAGTACGTTCGCTCAGAAGCATGAGGCCCCATGCTCTTCATGATCATTGAGAGATTCAAGAACAGCGACCCCGTCCCGGTGTACCGACGCTTTCGGGACCGTGGCCGTCTTGTGCCCGAGGGCGTGGGCTACGTCTCGAGCTGGGTCGATACACGAATGGAGTGCTGCTATCAGGTCATGGAAGCCGCCGATCCCGGCTTGATCGACCAATGGGTGGCCAATTGGTCCGATATCGTCAACTTCGAGATAGTGCCAGTCATCACGTCGAAGGAAGCGGCGGAGAGGGTCGCCCCACGTCTCTAGTCGCATCCTCTGGCGGCCGCTCCGCCGTCGGTTGGATGACCCTTGCGGCCATGGCCGTCTGGCTCACCGTGACACCGGCGGGCTGCAAGCAAACCGCATCCTCGGCCGGACCCGCGCACGTCGACGAGGGATGCGTTGCGGAATCGATCGGCACTCTCCGCGTCCTCCCGACGATTTCGCCGTGCAAATGGGGAGACTGGATCTGCCGCGCCAGGTGCACCGCCGGAAACGGGGCCTCTTGTCTCGCGCTGGCCTACGCCGCCGACAAGGACCCCGAGACCGCCGGAGAGGCCATGCCCCTCTACCGACGCAGCTGCCTCCTTGGAGAGGCAAATGCCTGCACGAACTATGCTGCGAGCGTGTGGGCAGGAGAACATTCCGACGATCAGTTGGCGTGTGCCCGGCGCACCTTCGAGAAGGCCTGCTCCGCAAAGGAGCCTTTCGCATGTGGAATGGTCGGGCGCGTCATGCTCGAATCCACGACTCCGGCTCCTGTCGAGGAGGCGCGCAAGTACCTGGAAGGCGCTTGCGACGAGGTTGGCGGGTTCTCCTGCCGAGTCCTGGCCAAACACTTCGAGTCAGGCAAGCTGGGCGGCTATCCACCAGGCCGGATACGCAGCCTGCTCACCAAAGCGTGTGCCGGTGGTGATCCAGATGCGTGCGGCGAACCCGCAACAGCGGCGGCGACGTTTCATTGAAGTGGCCGGATGTTCAACTTCGGCTCGCATCACCGGATGACGCCGGTCCGATGGCGGCCGTTCTCCTCGCGGCCTTTCGCGACTTCGAGCCCCTGTACACGCCCCCGGGCTTCCGCGCCACGACGCCGACCGCGGAAGAGATCGTACTTCGCCTTGCCGAAGGTCCCAGCTGGATTGCCCTCGACGACGGGCAAGTCGTCGGCACTGTTTCGGCGGTGGAGGGCGCAGACGAGATCTATCTGCGCAGCATGGCCGTGCTCCCGAGCGCTCGCGGCCGCGGCGTCGCGACGCGGTTGCTGCAGACGGCCGAGGCCTTCGCCGTGAGTCGGCAGGTGCGGCGCCTCACCCTCTCGACCACGCCTTTCTTGACGGATGCGATCCGGCTCTACGAGCAGGCCGGCTTCCGCCGCACGTCGGCGCCACTGGACCTGCACGGCACTCCCCTGTTCGGCATGGTGAAGGAGCTTGCAGAGGGCCGCGCCCAGCCGTAATGATGCGAAATCCGGACGCCCAGTAGGACCGGGTCCTATCAGCCATGACTTCGGCCGGTGAATACGAGGAGTACGCGTCCGTCGCCGAGCTGTACGACTACGTCACGCCCTATCGAAACCGTCCGGACGTCGCGTTCTTCGTGGAAGCGGCGCGTGACGCGGGAAGCCCTGTCCTGGAACTCGGATGCGGAACGGGGCGCGTTCTCATACCGACGGCCCGCGCGGGCATCGAGATCGTCGGGCTCGACCTGTCCGCCCACATGCTCGCCATCTGTGGCCGGCACCTGGGTGACGAACCCGAGTCCGTGCGGAACCGGGTGCAGCTCGTCCAGGCCGACATGCGCCACTTCGAGCTCGGCCGCAGGTTCACGCTGGCCACGTTCCCGTTTCGTCCCTTCCAACACCTGCTGACCGTGGAGGACGAGCTGGCCTGTCTCGAGACCGTTCACCGCCATCTGGTGGACGGCGGCTGTCTCATCCTGGACTTGTTCAATCCGTCGCTCGACGCTCTCGCCACCCGAACGCTGGGCGAGGAATACGGTGAGGAGCCGGAGTTCTCCACTCCAGACGGCCGCCGGGTGATCCGACGTCACAAGACGGTGGCCCACGATCGCATCACGCAGGTCGGTCGTTTCGAGCTGATCCACGACGTGACACACCCCGACGGGCGGCGAGAGCGCCTCGTGCAGGCGTTTCCCCTGCGTTACCTCTTCCGATTCGAGGCCGAGCACCTGCTCGTGCGCGCCGGATTCGAGGTCGAACATCTGTATGCCGACTACGACAAGGGCGCCTACGGATCGAAGTATCCGGGCGAGCTCCTGTTCGTGGCCCGGAAGGTTTGAGGGCCGGCGGATCGCGCGCCGGTCGTCGAGGCTGTACTCTTTCGGCTCGAACGAGAGGGGGGCATGCCCAAGGACTACATCAATCCCCCGTCGCTCTTTCCCAGCACTCAGCACGGCTTCTCGCAGGCGGTCGTGGCGAGTGGGCGACGCACGCTCTACGTGTCCGGACAGACGGCGTGGGATGCAGGCAAGCGGCTCGTCGGCGGCATGGACCTCGCGGCCCAGGCTCGCCAAGCGTTCCATAACGTACGGACCGCCGTCGAGGCCAGCGGCGGGAGTCTGGCCGACGTCGTCAGCCTGCGGATCTACATCGTGAGCTACACGCCGGACAAGTCCGCGGCCGTGGGCGGCGCGCTCCGAGAAGCCTTCGCGGGCCCCGGGAAGCCGGCGGCCACGTGGATCGGAGTCACGTCGCTCGCCGACCCTGGGTTCCTGATCGAGGTCGAAGCGACGGCCGTTCTGGACTGACTGTCGGCGGAACCTCATGCTGTTCCACGTCAGCGAAACGCCCGGCATCGAACGTTTCGAGCCACGGCCGTCCTCGTACGTCCCCGACCCTGTCGTCTGGGCCATCGATGCGGAGCGCCTCCGCAACTACCTGGTGCCTCGGGAGTGCCCCCGCGTCACGTTCTACGCCGGCCCGGAGACCACGGCGGCGGACATCGAGCGGTTCCTCGGCTCGCCTAGGGCCGTGGTCGCCATCGAGAGTGGCTGGCTCCAACGCCTCCAGTCCTGCCGCCTGCACTGCTACCATTTCTCGCCGGACACGTTCGATTGTTTGGACGAATGCGCTGGATATTTCGTGAGCCGTGTGCCGGTAGTGCCGCTGCACGTCGAGCCGCTCGACGACCCCGTCGCCGAGCTGGGCAAGCGTGGTGTGTCGCTGCGACTGGAATCGAATCTGTGGCCGCTTCGCGACGCCGTGGTCGCATCCAGTCTCCAGTTCTCGATGATCCGGATGCGCAATGCGCTGCCGAGGGACGCCGCCTGAACACGACCGGGGGAGAGGAGCAGTCGGATGGCCTACGATGAGGGATTGGCCGAAAGGATCCGGACCGTCCTGGCCGACCATCAGGGAGTCGTCGAGAAGAAGATGTTCGGCGGGATCGCATTCATGATTCGCGGCCACATGTCCGTGGGCATCGTGAAGGATGCCCTCATGGTGCGCGTGGGCGCGGAGAAGCACGAGAAGCTCTTGCGCCGGCCCCACGCGCGGCCGATGGACTTCACGGGCCGCCCGCTGAAGGGCTTCCTTTTCGTCGAATCGCCCGGGCTCGAGAGCGACACGGATCTCGAGCGGTGGATCGCGCACGGCGTGGACTACGCGGCCTCGATTCCTGCGAAGGGGGCACGCGTGCGGCGGAAGCCGTGAAGGCGTCCGTGTTCGTCGGGGTCAGCGTCGACGGCTTCCTCGCCCGCCCGAACGGGGCGCTCGACTTTCTGCCCCCCGGCGGCGGCGAAGCCCACGGTTACGAAGAGTTCATGGCCAGCGTCGACGCGCTCGTCATCGGACGGAACACGTTCGACATCGTGCTCGCGTTCGAGGAATGGCCGTACGGCGCCAAGCCTGTCTTCGTGCTCAGCACGCGGCCCCTTCCCCCCGTCCCGAAGGGCGCCCTGGTCGAGCACATGTCGGGCGAGCCGGCGGAGATCCTGAAGCAGCTCGAGGCGCGCGACATCCGTCACGTCTATGTGGACGGAGGGATCACCATCCAGCGGTTCCTGCGGGCCGGACTCATCCAGAGGCTCACGATCACGCGCGTGCCCGTGCTCATCGGCAGCGGAATACCGCTCTTCGGCGCGTTGCCGCGCGACGTGGCGTTGCGGCACGTCGCCACGCGGCACTACGCGAGCGGTCTCGTCCAGAGCGAATACGAGGTCGCGGCTTGACCCCAGGCAAGCGCGGGGGGAGGAACGAATGAATCGAGAGACATCGGCCACCACTCAGCACATCGGGATCGTCGGCTGCTCGGCCGAAGGTGCAGCCCTCTGCTATCGAACGATCTGCCTGGAGGGCGCCCAGTTCCTCGGTGCGCACGACCACCCCGAGGTCTCGATGCACACGCACTCGCTGGCGGAGTACATGAAGCCGATCTACCGCGACGACTGGGCCGCCGTGGGCGAGATCATGCTCTCTTCCGCGCAGAAGCTGGCGAAGGTCGGCGCCGACTTCCTGATCTGCCCCGACAACACGGTCCATCAGGCTCTCCCCTACTTCCAGTCGCGATCGCCGCTGCCCTGGGTGCACATCGCGGAGGTCGTGGCCGGCGAGGCCGTGGCGCGGGGCTTCCGGCGCCTGGGCCTCACGGGGACGAAGTATCTCGTCGAGAGCGAGGTCTACCCGGAGAAGCTGTCCGCGCGCGGGATAGCGTACGTGCGGCCCGACACCGCGGAACGGGAAGAGATCAACCGGATCATCTTCGAGGAGCTCGTCTACGGCGTGTTCAAACCGGAAGCGGTCGCCTACTTCCAGAAGGTGATGGGCCGGCTGAAGGACGACGGATGCGACGCCGTCGTCCTGGGCTGCACGGAGATTCCGCTCATCATGAGCGACGCGAACTCA
>Ga0111539_10000235_pt1 | contig 66044 bp, 58 predicted proteins | sample RhiMethybrSRZTD1_FD_79667 | JGI IMG/M metagenome (GOLD analysis project Ga0111539, IMG submission 79667) | Populus rhizosphere microbial communities from Tennessee, USA - Rhizosphere MetaG P. TD hybrid SRZTD1 (version 2) (version 2) | ecosystem: Host-associated > Plants > Roots > Rhizosphere >...
GAAGTACACCTTCATCGACACCTGCTTCCAGACGCATCACCTGCAGTTCGGCTATGACGCCAACGACACGCTGTGGACGAGCGGCGGTGGACCTGTCGTCGGATGGCTCAATACCAAGGTGTTCGACAAGACCGGCGACGCGGCGAAGTCGCAGGGCTGGACGGCGCTCGTGCTCGACACCAACGGCAACGGCAAACGTGACGCGTACGTCGAGCCCGATCAGAAGCCGGACCCGACAAAGGACACGCGGATCAATTCGCCGTTCTACGCGGTCATGCCGAGTCCCGCTGACGGATCGATCTGGGGATCGACGCTGGGCGTCCCCGGCGCGCTGGTGAGGATTGCGCCTGGATCGAATCCCCCCGAGACAGCGCTCGCCGAGATCTACCGCGTGCCGACGCCGGGCTTCGGCGCGCGCGGCGCTGACATCGACAGCAAAGGCGTGGTGTGGGTGTCACTCGGGAGCGGCCACATCGGCAGCTTCGATCGCCGCAAGTGCAAGGGGGCGCTCAACGGACCGAAAGCCACGGGCGACCACTGCCCCGAAGGCTGGACGTTCCATCAGTATCCGGGGCCGGGCTTCAAAGGCATCGGCGAGAACAGCGCCGAGTCGAGCTATTACTCGTGGGTCGATCAGCACAACACGTTCGGGCTGGGCAATGACGTGCCGATGTCCACCGGCAATCTGAACGACGGCATCATCGCCTACGCGAACGGACGGATGGTCGTGCTGCGCGTGCCATATCCACTCGGCTTCTACGCCAAAGGCTTCGACGGCCGCATCGACGATCCGAAGGCGGGATGGAAAGGACGCGGGCTGTGGGCCGCCAACGGCGATCGCACGCCGTGGCTGATCGAAGGCGGCAAGGGCACGAAGCCGCTCGCTGCGCACTTCCAGCTGCGACCTGACCCCTTGGCGAAATAGTGGTCCTTGGTGCTTGGACCTTAGTCCGTCCGGGGTTCTTGGTCCTTTGTCCGACTGCAACTTCGGCGCGCAGGGACCGGGACCAAGGACGGACCAGGCACGAAGTACCAAGACTGAGGACGGCCCGGCTCATGAAGATCGTCATCTACCAAAAGCCGACGTGCACAACATGCCGGCAGGTCCACGCCGCTCTCGTGGAGAGCGGCGTGGACTTCGACGCCGTCAACTACTATCTCGATCCCATCCCCAAAAAGAAGCTGCTCGACCTGCTCCGCAAGATGCGCATGCCGGCGCGCGAGCTGCTGCGCACGAAAGAACCGATCTACAAGACGCTCCGTCTCGCCGAGCGCGATCTCTCAGACGATGAGATCGTCGATCTGATGGTGAAGAATCCCGACCTGATTCAGCGGCCGATCGTCGAGAAGGGCACCCGCGCGATCCTCGCGCGCCCGGCAGACCGTCTCAAAGAGATTCTGTAGCGTTACTCGGTCAGGTGATGGCCCGTAGGCCTACCGGCTCGCGGACGCGACTCCGCACGCCGGGAAAGCTCCTGCCGCTCGTACTCGCCCGCTACCGCTTCAGTCGCTTTCCGGATCTGCGCGTCGGCGTGCTCCGACGGCGCCGCGCCCCGGCAGGCCTACGGGCACAATAAGGACTAAGGACCGAGGACCAAGGACGGACCAAGGCCCAAGTACCAGGAACTAAGGACCAGAGACTAGAGACCAAAGACCGAAGACGCGTCGTCAGACCGTCATGATCGCCGTCACCGTCGTCCGGTAAGCGACTTCTTCGTAGGCGCCGATCATGTCCGGCAATGAGACGACGCGCGTAACCAGCGCCTTCGCGTTGTACTGACCGCTGTCGAGCAGCGAGACAAATCGCGGGATGTCGCGCATCGGATTGGCGCCGCCTGCTTGACCTCCGGAGTGCGAGATGCCGCCGATCGCGAAGAGGAACGCCGGCAGTGCGATCGTCCCGCGCACGAGACCGGTGGTCACGAGATGGCCGCCGGCGTTGCACATCTCGTAGGCCTGCTGCATCGGCAGAATGCCAGTCGGGTCAGGACCTTGTTCGAGCTTCGGCTTGACGAACTCGGCGCCGCAGGCCTCGACGACGAAGTCCGCACCGGCGCCACTGCGGCGCCCACCCGAGTCGCGACCGCCGCTCCATGCGCGGCTGGTTGGCCCGTTCGACAGACTTCGCACCTTCTCGATGAGGCCGTTGCCTTCAGCGTTGGGATCGAGCACATGCGTCGCGCCAACCTTCATCGCGAGATCGCGCCGCATCTTGATCGGATCGATGGCGATGATCGTGGACGCACCGGCGATGCGCGCGCCCTGTACGGCGCTGAGTCCCAGCGGTCCGCAACCGACCACAGCGACGACGGATCCCGGAGCGACGGTTACCAGCGTGCCGGTGGTCGTGGCACCGAGGCCGGCGACGCTCACACAACTGAGCACCATCCCGAGGTCTACGGCATTCGCCTTGGTGACGACGGGCACGACCCATTCCTCGAACGTGATCATCAGATCGGCAAGACCGCCGATGTGCGAGTTCGAGTAGACGGGCGTGCCGTCACGCAAGTCGGCAACAGGAACCAGATCCGCAGGCAGGTTGCGGCCGAGCAACTGACACACGTCGGCACGGCCGCGCAGGCAGTGATAGCAGGATCCGCACTGCGGGGTGCCGGAAACGCACACGCGATCGCCGACCTGCACGCGCCGCACGTCGGGACCTACCGCTTCCACGACGCCGACGCCGCCGTGTCCTTGAATGAGCGCCATGCTGTTGGCGTTGACACCGGCCAGACCGACGGCGGCCTGATTGGTCGCGGCCGGCGGTGGTGCGGCCTGGATGCCGAGCACGGCACCGACGTTCGAGTAGCACAGATTGCAGGCTTCGGTTCGCACGACGACTTGACGACCGCTGATCGGACGCAGCCGCACGTCCTGCAGCGTCGTTCGGCCGCGCCCCGCGCCGCGCGAGATCCACGCGCGAAACGTGCGGCCCGTGATGACAGACGGTCCGCCTTCGCGCTGACGCTCCGGCGCGGCAAGCCCCTGCCCCTGCGCAGCTGCGGCGCTTGAACCGATCGCAGCTGCCGCCGCTGCTGCAGCGGTGCCCTTCTTCAACAATCCGCGTCGAGAAATGCCCTTTGCAGATGCCATCTCACACCTGAGTCACGCCTCAGCCTCTACGGACCACGAGAACTCATCTTGTGCCTGGGAGGAGACGATCTGCAACAGGTAGGAGCCCACGCACCCAGGAGAGCGCGTGGGCTGCCGTGATTCGGTACTAACGGGACGCGCAGTTTGCGGCAATCATCCGGACCGAGTCCACGTCGATGCGCCGGGTGTTGGCACGGGCGGGATCAGAAGAGTCACTCTGCTGATCACCCGTAATCTCAACCTGCTGCCCGACGTGCTGACGCAACTCGTCCTTCTTGCCTTCGAGGATGTACAACGGACCGCTCGAGTCAGGGGACGGCGCCGCCGATGGTGAGCCTGGAGGCATCGCGTTGGCCAGCACGAATCGATCGACTCCCTCCGCTGAGCGCGATGCGGCGTTCGGCTCGCTGGATGCGAGGCCCTGCTCGCCCGACTGCAGACAGCCGGTCAGCGTAATCTTCGCCTGATCACCGGTCCGCGGATTGCCAGCGCTCGTCCGGTCATTGCGGTTGCACCCGGCCGCAAGCACGAGCACGGCGGCTCCAATCCAAAGCGTACGTGTGTTCATGGGCTTGCACTCCCTTCGGGTCTGTACCCGCGACAGAAAGTGCAAGCCGTACTCCGTTCCGAACTCAGCGGATGACGTTCACCCAGCCGAACATGCCTTGGGCGAAGTGCACATTGACGGCACAGATGACGAGGTAGGTCCCTCGAGTGCTGAAGCCGACCACCTCGACACGATCCTGCGACAGCAAGTTCGGTGTCGCCGGCGGCACGGGACTCAGCGCACGCGGGTCGAGACCACGGTAGATGCGCTGTGCTGGATCGTCGATGAGTCCGACGGTGGCTGGCGCACCCGGAATGGGGAGCAACAGAGATGTCACGACGTCACCCGGGTCTTTCCCTGGCGCGTAGACAACGACCTGATGGAAGCCGGCCAGGATGAAGTTGACCGCACCGCCTTCCTTGATCGTGACTTCCTGTGGCAGCAGCGCATGAACGTTCGGCGCAATGGGTGCGAGTGGCGTGACCGTCCGATCAAGCGGCATTTCGACGGTGCCTACGGGCCACGCGCCGAAGCTGACCGTGGCGTTGGCCAGCGGTCCGGTGAGCGCCCGATGATTCGCGTGTTCGTTTTGAGCGGCGTGCGCGACGCTGGCAGCCGCCAGGACCGCAGATCCGATCCCCAGCTGCTCGACGAACTGTCTTCGTTTCATGGATCCCTCCCGACTAGAACAATGGGAGGGAGGCCGCGGATCCTAGCAAAAAAGAACACTGCCGAGTTTCTTCAACTCGGCAGTGGCGCTCATCATGTCAGTTCTCTTCGGCGGGTGCGGCAGGCCGATTCGGCACCGGCACCTGAATCGCGCGACGCGCACGGACGATGCCGTTCTTGCGATCTTCGTCGATGGCCTTGTCCTCGGCGCGCTCGGCGCTGAGCGCGTTCGGCAAGCCGTAGTTGCCCTCGTGGCACTCGTAGGGCAGCAGCACGCCGCCGTCGAGCGGCGTCAACGGCATCGACATCGTGAACGGGCGCACGTAGGTGACCGGATCATCCACCGTGAACTGGTACTGAAGAATGTCCGCCGCCACGCGCTTGAAGCGTTCCGTGATCACCATCGTGTCGCTGTGACGGAGCCCGTTGCCATTGCCGCCGATGCTGGTCTTGTCCGTGAGGTTGGTCGTCACGACCACAAGCTCGTCGCCTTCCCAGCGCGCACGTGAATCACCGAGGTACTGACGGATCGCCGCGCCGATGTGCGGCCGGCCGTCGGTGTAGATGATGCGGGTGTCGTGAATCATCTCGTAACTGAACGCCACGATGCCCGGTGACTGCACGATGCGGTTGCCGTTGCCGTAGACGACGCGGAGGACCGATCCGACGATGCCGCGGGTGATGCAGCGGTCGTAGAGCGTGAAGTCCTCGGTCGTGTTGAAGGGGCCGTCACCAAACGTGCCGCGGTCGCGCGACGCGCGGCGCTTCTGCGCCTCCGCCGTGAATGCTGGCATAAGGCCATCCGCCGGGTCGACGATGAGCGAGGTCTGCCGGAACGCACGGCGGGCAAAGTCGTTGCGGAACGAACCGATGTCGTTCTCGCCACGCTTGATGCCCTGCTCGACCTGCTTCTTCCGCGCCTCGAAGGCCTGATCGCTCAGATACAGGCTGTTGCCCTGCTCCTTGGGCCGCTCGCGCGGAAGACCGGACGTGTCGTCACTGCTCCACACGCCCTGAAGGTCGGGATCACCCCACGGCGTGCGCGGAACGGTGTACGGGATCGGCGGGCCGCCGTTGTAGGCGGTGACCACGAGCGGCGGCGCGGCCGCGCGTTGTGCAGTCACGATCGCCGACGCCGCAAGGATGGCAATGCCCGCGCCGAAGAGGGATATGAGTAAGCGCTTGGACATGACGTCGCTCCCGCGCGCGTGTCGCGCGCGCTGACGAATGATACGCGCACCGCGAGGAACCTGGAACCTGGAACCTGGAACCAGGAACTAGGAACCAGGAATCAGGTCCTCGCCGCTCCGCGAATTCGTTTCGTCCGTGCAGTGCCGCCGGTCCATTCGCGGAACTTCACGGTGATCGATCCGACCTTGATCACGTCGCCATCAGCGAGCGGTGTTGGCCCTTCGACGCGTTCGCCGCCGACGAATGTGCCGTTTGTGCTTCCGAGATCTGTCAGCATCGGACGCTCGAGATCGTGTCCGATTCGTATCTGGGCGTGGCGGCGCGAAACGCCGGAGTGATCGAGCCAGACCTGGCAGCGTGGATCGCGGCCGATGACCGTTTCGCCGTCCGCCAATGCGAATGTCTGACTCTTCCAAGTGAGCCAGAAGCGCTCGCGTCCGCCCTCAGGCTGCGGAACCGAATCCGCGTCGGCGGCACGACCGGAGAAGGCATAACCCACGCCATGCACGGTCCGGATGAAGCGGGGCTCCTGTGGGTCGTCGCCGAGCGCGCGACGGATCTCCCCGACGAGCACATTGAGATTGCCTTCCACGACGAAGACGTCCGGCCAGATCTGACCGAACAGATCCGCCTTCGGCACCACGTTCGGACGCTTCTCCAGCAGCGCGCACAGGACCGCAAACGCCTTTGGAGACAGGTGGATCTCCCTGCCGCCACGCGTCAGCTGCCGGGTTTCCGAATCGAGCAGGAAGTCGCTGAAGCGGGCCTTCACCGCCCACCCCAGTACTTGGAAGATCCTTCGTCAATCCTTAGGACTTGCATCACGGCGCTGTGGCAACGTTAGGGCACGATTCTACTGTGAGAGACACCCCTCGCCGGTTTGCCCGGGATCTCATCGTCGCGGTGCTCGAGAACATGCGGCGGTACCAGGAACCGCTGATGTACTCGGTGATTGCGCCGAGCCGGTACGTGATCTACCTCCATCCGTCCGAGTACGCGCGCCTCGAAGGCATCCTGCCCCTGCTGCGCGACCAGACGGTTCGCGGTCTCGCGGACGAAGTCGAAAAGCTGAACCGGCGCTCGAAGGTGCAGCGCTACGCCGACCAGGTGTTCCGCCGTTCACATCTTCCGGTCGAGAGCGCGACCGGCGAGTGGCAGGTCGAGTTCCTCGAGGATCCCGACGGCGAGGTCTCCGAAGGCGCGTTCGTGATCGATTCCGAGCTTCGCGCACCGCAGGGGCCCGAACTGGGGGCTGGCGGACGCACCCGCCGAATCACGACCGTTCACTTTGGCCAGCGAGTCACCACCCGGCAACGAACGGCCACCCAGCAGACCTCGTCCAACACCCGTGTAGTGGCCCGCATGACCCACGACGACGAATCCGGCCATCACGAGTTCGACATCGTCAAAGACTCGATCACGATTGGAAGAGGCGGCGTCTCGTATCCCGTGGACGTCAAGATCGCCTCGTCGGCGGACGTCTCGCGCGAGCACGCAAGAATTCGTCGCGATCCTCAGACCGGGCGGTTCTTTCTGATCGACCTGAGCTCGCTCGGGACCACGCTGAACGGCCGCCACGTCCCGCGCGGGTACGATGAGGTGGACGGGACCAAGCGCGAGAACGGCGTGGAGACGCCGCTGCCGGATCAAGCGCGGATCGGTCTCGCCGAAACGGTGTTTCTCGATTTCGGCGTGGTGGCGCAATGACACTGCTGCTCATCGCGCGCTACGCTTTCCTGGCCGCCCTGGTCGCCGTCGTGGCCGGCCAGGTCTGGCTGATGCGGACGGGACGAAGCTAGCGGCTCGATATGGCCGAACCCAACACCATCGCGGCCGCTGGCGCCACCGATGCCGGACTCCAGCGCGAGGTCAACGAGGATCGCTTCTACGTTGACGAGACGCGCGGCCTGTTCATCGTGATCGATGGCGTCGGCGGACAAGCGGCCGGCGGCAAGGCCGCGGACGTCGCGCTGTCGATGCTGCGCGAGCGGCTCGAACGGGAGACGGGCCCGGTGCCCGAGCGGGTGCGCGAAGCGATTACCGTCGCCAACAACGAAATCCTGCGCCTGGCGTCTACGCGCGCGGAATGGGACGGCATGGCCTGCGTGCTGACCGTTGCGGTCGTCAAGAACGGCAGCGCGACTGTCGGACACGTCGGCGACACACGTCTCTACAAGCTTCACGACGGGCACATCGAAAAGGTCACGCACGATCATTCGCCGGTCGGCGAACGCGAAGACGCCCAGGAGATCTCCGAGCTCGACGCCATGCGGCATCCTCGACGCAACGAGGTCTACCGAGACGTTGGCTCGGAGCCTCACACGCCGGACGATCCCGAGTTCGTCGAGCTGCACGAAATCCCGTTCGATGCCGGCGACGCGCTGCTGCTCTGCAGCGACGGCCTCAGCGACCTCGTCGAGTCCACCGCGATCGCGAGGATTGCCGGCGAGCACACGGGTAATCCGCACGCGGTGGTTCGCGGCTTGATCGATGCTGCGAATGCCGCCGGTGGCAAGGACAACGTCACCGCGGTCTACGTGGAAAAGGGCGCCGAGTCTGCGACGGTGCTGCTGACGCACATGGCTCCGCGGCGACGTCGAGTCATCCTCGGCACGGTCATCGCTCTCCTGCTCCTGCTCCTGGCGTTCGTCGTGTATCGCACGGGATATGTGCCGACACTGAATTGGCCGATCACGCCGGTCGCCTCATTGACGTCCCTGACGCAAATAGTGCGGCCGGACGAATCGATCGCTGCTGCGGTGAGCCGCGCACAGCCCGGTGCCGTGATCGAGGTCGAACCGGGCGAGTATCGCGAGCGCATCACGCTGACGAGAAATATCCGGCTGGTCAGCCGCGTGCCGCGTGGCGTCACGATCCGCCTGCCGGCAACGGCGTCCGACATCCGGCCCGAGCCGGCGGTGGCCGTCACGGGATCGGCAAGCGGGTCTCTCGTCGGCTTCCGCATCATCGGCGACGCGCAGACCCCGCTCGGTGTCGGGATACTGGTCGAGGGATCAGGCGTCTCGCTCGTGAACATCGAGGTGTCTGGGGCCTCGACGGCTGCCGTGTCCTTTGCCCCCAATTCGGTGGGTGAGTTGTTGGGGAGCGACATTCACGACAACCCAGGCGCTGCGCTGTCGATTCAGGCCGGGGCCCGAACTCGCATCACCCACAACGTCTTCCATCGCAACGGTCTATCGCAGAACACGCCCACCGCGTTCACCGTAGAACAGGGTGCGGTGCCGTTCCTGCAGCAGAACGTGTTTCTCGGCATGCGTCCCGACGTGTTCGCGACGTTCGATCAGGCGACACGGCTCAGATTGGAGCATGACAATTGGTTCATGGCCCCCCGGACAACCAGGCCATGAACACTGTTTTCCATAAGCTCGGTCCATACGAGGTCATCCACGAGATCGGCCGCGGCGGGATGGCCCTGGTCGTGCTCGCCACTGACACGAGGACCGGACGCAACGTCGCGCTCAAGCTCGTGCCGATCGGGATCTCGGGCGAGGCACGCGACATCCTCGAAGCCGAGAAGCTCGGCGCTGAGTTGCAGCGGCAGTTCAGCCAGATCAGCACACATGTTCCCGTTGTCTACGAGCACCTACCCAACGAGTCCGGCTACTTCCTCGTCGCGATGGAATATCTCGAGGGCGAGAACCTGTCGGATGTGATCTCGCGCGGCCCGCTGACCATTGACCGCGCCGTCACCATCGCGCTCGAACTGTGCGCGTTCCTGCATGCCGCTCATAACTTCGCGGCGGTCGTCGATGGCCAGCAGCGTCGATCGATGGTGCACGGCGACCTCAAACCACAGAACGTCCGCATCACGTCAAACGGCGCGGTGAAGGTGCTCGATTTCGGCATCGCGAAGGCGCTGTCGCTCAGCCGGAAGGTCACTCGGAACGACTTCGGCACGAGGCCCTACCTGTCTCCGGAACGGCTCGATGACGACGGTGAGGTCAACGAGTTCGCCGATCTCTGGGCAATCGGCGTGATGCTCTACGAGATGATCCGCGGCGCGAGGCCGTTCGAGGCGCCCGATACTCAGAAGCTCGAACGCATGATCCGATCGCGGCAGCCTCCGCCGTCACTGACTGGACGATGCCCCGACAGCCTGGCCGCCATCGTCGCGCGTCTGCTGGGGCCGACGCCCGACGTCCGCTACGAGAGCGCGCAGGCGATTCGTGAGGATCTCGAGCGATTCAGAACCGGTCAGCGCACCATCGCCGAGCAACAGGGTTGGCCGGCGCGCGCGCTCGACCTCGAGGCCACGCGCCGCACGCGCTTGGGCGCCGAAGCGTATGGCGCGAAGGCGGCCTCCAACGAACAGCCGGCCGAGGAAGCCACTCGCCGGACGCGACCGGTCGTGCCACCGCCGCTGCCGACATCGGCGCTGGTTCCCCCGGCTGCACCAGCGAATATTCAACGAGGGAAAGCCGCTCGACCGGCCCCGCGTAAGAGGTCGTGGCTGTTTCGCGGCGTGCTCGCGGTCCTGGCGATCATCGTCTTCAACATGTTTGCCAACGAGTTCAGCGTGATGAGCGAAGCCAAGCGCGTCGCGGGCGAGGTCTCCACGCGCGACCTCGATCATCTCGACGATGCCTGGAAGGCCCAGCAGAGACTGGCCGCGCGCAGCAGCCTGCAGTTCGGCACGGTGGGTCTCGAGCGCACGCTGATCCAGCGGACGCTGTCGCTTGCCGACGCGGTCATCACCAATTACCGCATGGGTCTGCCCAACGTACGAGAAGCGCAGTGGACGTCGGCACGCAACGCGCTGCGGCGGGCCGTACCTGTTGCGCCCGACAACCGCCGGCTCGTCGCCGCGCTGCGCTACACCGAAGGCCATCTGCATCGCATCGACGGCGAGGCAGCCAAGTCGCGGAACCAGGATGCCGACGCGGAGCGCGAGCTGAGCGAAGCGGTGGCGTCGTTCCGTGAAGCCGCCGAAATGCGAACGGATTGGCCGGATCCATTCCTCGGCCTCGCTCGCGTCTTCGTCTTCGGGCTCGACGATGTCGATCGCGGGGCGAGCGCATTGGAACAGGCCCAGCAGCGTGGCTACATCCTCACCGAGCGCGAGACGAGCCTGCTGGCCGATGGCTACCGCGCGCGCGGCACCAGCTTCGTGCGCATCGCCAGAAAGCTCGAGGGCATGCCGCAGGAAAGCGATTACCTGACGAAGGCCGTCGAGGCGTATCAACGCGCGCTGGAACTCTACGTGCAATCCAACACGATGCCGAAGGTGACCGAGTACATCCGCGGCACGCAGCGCCAGCACGACGATGCGCGGCACCGGCTCGATGAGCTGACGCCGTTCGTGCCGGACGCACCGCCCAATCCACCGTCCAATCCGGCCGAATCGTCAACGCCGGGGGCGTCTGAGAACGAATCGATCGGTGCGGTGCGATCGGAGGCGATCGCTCCGTGGGCGTAACCCACGTTACCGCACTGGATCGGGATCGGCGGACCGAACTCAGTATCGTCCGACGGCTCGACGCGCGGCACGCGGTGCTTGCCGCAACCTCCATCGTCGCGATGATTGCGATCGCGCTCTCGTTCAGCGGCCGGCGTGCCGCGGCCACGTTCGGCGGCACATCCGAGCACTCGCCAGCGCCGATCAACCTGAATACGATCACGAACTCGGCCGACCTCCTGCCGCTGCTCACACCAGCGTTCGATGATCTACAAGACCGACAGGCCGCCGCCACGCAGCTCTACCAATTCATCGTGTCGCGACGCGATCGCAATGAGCCGCTGCCGAATGTCGGCGCGCTGCTCGATGTCCGCCTCCGCCAAGGTCGCATCGCGGAGCGACGCGACGACACAGTGCTGCCCGACGGTTCGCCGATGGCGAACCGTCCTGCCGCCCCAGTCCTCACGCGGGGGCAGCTTGCCGCAATCAAGCCGTTCGCGAGCGTTCGGACGGCGGAGTCCCACGAACGGCTGGTCGTGCGATGGGCGGCGATCTACCTGGCCAGCGTGTGGCTCGTCGTGGTGTGGTGGTTGGCGCGCGGCATTCGCGGCGACTATCAACTGCTCGCCGCAGCCCACCTGCTCACGGCACTCGGCTTCGCCGCGCTGTTGAGCCGACAGGATCCTCTGCGCGACACCGCGCTGTTCGTTCGGCACGCACAGCTGACTGCCGTCGGCTTCCTCTGCTTCGCGGCCGTCTCCTCCGTCGATCTGCGACGGCTTGCCCGAGCCGGCTTCAGCTACCTGCCGCTCGTTGTCGCGCTCGGACTCTCGGCGGCATTGATTCTGTTTGGCGCCGGACCGACCGGCAGCAACGCCAGGGTCAACCTGGGACCGCTGCAGCCCGTCGAGTTCATCCGGTTGCTGCTGGCGCTGTTCCTTGCCGGCTACTTCGCGCGGCGCTGGGATCTGTTACGGGAGGTGCGTGGGCGTACGGTGCGGGCGTTTCAGGTGCCAGCCTGGCTCAATGTCCCGCGCGTGGATTACGTCCTGCCGGTCCTTGGCGGCGTGGCCGCTGCGCTGCTCTTCTTTTTTCTACAGCGGGATCTCGGACCGGCGTTGTTCCTCTCGTGCGTCTTCCTGCTCATGTACGCGTTGGCGAGAAATCGTGCCGGCCTCGCCCTCGTCGGGTTCGTCGTCCTTATCGCCGGTTTCTACATCGGCTACGCGCTGAACATCTCCACGACGCTGACGGCGCGAGTCGCGATGTGGCGGTCGTTGTGGGACAACGGCGCACGCGGCGGCGACCAGATCGCCCAGGCGATTTGGGGCCTGGCGACCGGCGGCGTGTTTGGAACCGGCCTTGGTCTCGGCGACACGAGCTACGTGCCCGCCGGCTACACCGACCTGATGTTTGCGGCCATCGGCGAAGAGCTCGGGTTCGTCGGGCTCGTCGCGGTCGCGGCGGTGTTCGCGATCATCATGCTGCGCGGGTTCGACGCCGCACGGCGTGCGGCCGACGACTACGGGTTCTTCCTCGCCACTGTCGTCACGCTCTTCCTCACGCTGCCGGTGCTGGTCATGGGCGCGGGCATGCTCGGCCTCGTTCCGCTTACCGGCGTCGTGACGCCGTTCCTCAGCTTTGGCGGATCGGCGATGGTGGCGAACTTCATCGCGCTCGGCATCCTCACCGCGATTCGTCGTCAGTCCACGTCGGACGCGCCTGACGTGAGCGCTCCATTTCGTACTGGCGTCAGGCATTTCGTGACGGCCTTCAGCGCCGCCGCTGTCCTGATTCTCGTCGTCCTGTTCGACGTGCAGATCGTTCGCGCCGACACCTTCGTCGCGAGGCCGCACCTCGGGGTTCAGGCCGACGGCTTCCGCCGGTATCAGTACAACCAGCGGCTGACCGACGTGCTGGCGATGATTCCGCGCGGAACTGTGTTCGATCGCCGCGGCCTGCCTCTGGCCACCGCCGATCGGAAAATCGCGAGCCGTGCGCGGGACGTGTACAAGAAGGCCGGGGTGGACGTCACTGGCTGCGCGACCTCCGCCGTAGTGTCCGGCTTTAGCCGGACAGAGGAGCGCGAACGGTGCTATCCGCTCGGCGGAGCCGCCTTCCATTTGCTCGGCGACGTGCGCGACGCGCGCAACTGGGCGGCTACCAACACCGCGTACGTCGAGCGAGACGCGCAAGACCACCTGCGCGGATTCGACGATCACGCCACGGCTGTCAGGCTGACCGACGCATCAGGACGCCCGATGCTGGCAATGCGCCGCGACTATGCGGAGCTGGTTCCGCTTCTTCGTCACCGCTACCGACCGAGTCAGCCTGATGTGAAGGCGTTCCTGAATCGCACGCGCGACGTCGCGCTCACGATCGACGCGCCGCTTCAGGCGTCAGTGGCACAGATCCTGTCGAAGTACGCGGCCCGCTCGGCAACCGGGCACGCTGCGGCGGTCGTCCTCAACGCGGACACCGGCGAGCTGCTGGCGATCGGCAGCTATCCCTATCCGAGTGTCACGATCGATCCAGAACGCGGCGCGGATGACGACGAGACATTGATCGATCGCGCACGCTTCGGTCTCTATCCGCCTGGCTCCACATTCAAGCTGGTCACCGCTACCGCCGCGCTGCGTCAAAGTCCGTCGTTCCGGGACTCGACGTTCATGTGCTCGCTCCAGGGTCACGGCCGCGTCGGCGCACAAGTCGCCGGCACCATCGTCCGCGACGACGTGCTCGACGCGCATCCGCACGGGACGATCGACATGCACGACGGTCTCGTGCAGTCGTGCAACGCCTACTTCGCACAACTGGCGGTACGTGTCGGTCCGAAGCCGCTCCTCGACACGGCCAACCTGCTCGGCATCTCGGTGGCGAAAGACGATTCGGTGGCACGGCTGCGTGCCACCCTGCCCCAGGCCGGATACGGACAAGGCGATGTCGTCGCCACGCCGCTGCGCATGGCGCGCGTGGCAGCGGCAATTGCCAGCAGCGGAGTCCTTCGCGACGTCAGGATCGAAAAGCAATCACGGCGAGCCGCGGAGACGCACGTGCTGGTCAGTCCCGATGCGGCGGCGACGCTCGCGCGATACATGCGCGACGCGGTGATGAACGGCACCGGTCGCAGCCTGCGCGGACACCCGTGGCGGATCGCCGGCAAGACCGGCACCGCGGAGGTCCACGACGACAAATCGCACGCGTGGTTCGTCGGGTACGCGCCGTACGGTCCGGCTGAGAAGCGCGTCGCGTTCGCGGTGCTCATCGAGAACGCAGGGTACGGTGGTCTGGCCGCTGCGCCCGCCGCAGGAGAGATCGTGACGGCTGCGGCTGCGAGCGGGTTGGTCAAATAGGTCCCTGGTGCTTGGTCCTTGGTTCGTGGTCCGTCCACAGTCCGGTCCTTGGTCCGTTCTGGTGGACGAGGACCAAGCACGAAGGACCAAGGACGGACGAAGCACCAAGCACCAAGGACAAAGGACCCGGAGAGACTATGGACATCCTTGGCAAAGCACGACAGCTTGAATCGAAGCTGGCGCGCACCGTCGATCGCGCCGCGCAGCAGTGGTCGAAGTCCGGTCCGCGCGGGCCACTCGAGGTCCTGCATGGGATCCTCGAGGCCGTCGAGGAACGCATCGAGCCGGCAGGCCGCGGCTCGCACGTCTTCGCTTTCAACACAATTCAGGTGTCGATTGTCGCCGCCTTGCCCGACACCCGCGCGCGATTCTCAGGCGTGCTCGATGGGCCGCCGAGTCTTCAGGATCGGATCAGTGCGACGCTTCGGAGCGCAGGATGCGGGGTCGCCGGTCTTCAGGTCAGGACTGACTACGTTGAGCAGCCGGACCCGGCCTGGACGTGCCCGGAATTCCACGTGGACTTCAGCCGAGGCGCCGTGCAGGAGCTGCCACAACCCGAGCCGGCGCCGGCTCACGAGATCACCCTGACGATCACGAACGGCTCCGCCGACAAGCCCGCCTACGCGCTTACCCTCGATCGCATCAACCTCGGACGATGCGCGGAGGTGCGCGACAGCCGGAATCGGCTGCTGCGCACGAATCACGTCTCCTTCGTGGACGCAGCCGGCGCGGTCAACGAGACCGTCTCGCGCAACCACGCCCACATCGATTGCGACACGAGCAGCGGAGAGTATCGACTATTCGACGATCGCAGCTCGCACGGCACGTCAATCGTGCGCAACGGAAAGACGCTCACCGTCCCTGCTGGGTCGCGCGGCGTGCGCCTCCTCACCGGCGACGAGATCGTCTTGGGCGAGGCGAGGCTACGCGTCAATCTAACGCAAGAATAGAGCCCGTCATTTCCCCTGCACTTCGACGAAGTCGATTTCGTAGAAGAACGTCCTATTGTCCGCGGCTCGAGGCGTCGGTTGGATGTGGGCGCTGTAGGCGGCAGCAAAGTCGGCGTCCGGAGCCCAGAAATTGAGTCGAAGGCTCATCGGACCATCGGGAATCCCCGCTGTTTCGTCGCGAACGACTTGCCCATTCACCTTCCAGCGGACGCGAGCGCGCGACCATTCGATCTGAAACTCGTTGAAATCGGTTGCCGCGAATCCTGGCACGACATCATGTCGTGGAGACCCTGCCGAGGTAAATCCCTCGTCTCGGAAGATATTCGTCAGGACTCCATTGGGAGCACTGTTGGTCAAGATCTCGAAATCGATCTCATCCCGCGTGCCCTGGCGCAGCCGATAGAGAAAGAATGACGCCACCATCCCTGCCGCAGGGTCTGGGACGCGAACGCGCGCCCGGAAAATGAGGCCGTCACCAGGCACAAACGTCTGACGCGAGACGATCTCTGAACCCCAAAACGAATCACCAGGTTCTGTGGCCGTCGGGTTGTACGTGTCGAGCTGCAGCCGCAATGCACCGTTGACGATGGACAGTATCGAAGCGGGTGGGCGCAGTTGCGTCCGGCCGAGGAAAGTCCCCGGCCCTTCCGGCATGAACCACGATTGCGGATTAAGAGCGCCGGCTTCGAAACCGTCGCGCAGCAACAGGGCGCCCTCTTGGGACGAGGGGGATGAGGGGCTGCGGCACGCCCCCGACACGACCGCCATGATGCAGAGCGCCAGCCGCACCAAGATCTGCGTGAAGCGGCTGCCGCCGGCCGGGAACTTACACACCAGCTCCAAGACGTACCGCGAAGCCGAACCGTACGAAGTAGAAGCTATAGTCAAGCGGGCTTGCCAGCGCGCCTCCCCTTAGAGCTGCACCGCCCAGCACTGACGGAAAATCTCCAGCGGCCGTCGTGTCGACACTCGTGAACTTCAGGTAGCGGTATCCACCCTCCACGAATACGGGGCCGAAATCACCGATTCGCTGGTTCCATCCGATTGCTGCAAACATGCTGGGGCCAGAGCTCTTCGCGTTCAGTTGGCCCGAACGATCGGTCACCGAGAGTCCCGCTTTCTTCCAGTGCCCTAAGACGTAGTATCCCAAGCCCGGATGAAAATAGAGTCGCTCGGCGCTGCCGACCGATATAACTGGTGCGACGAAAAGACCGACAGCCGGCAAATCCCAGATTACCGTGGCGGAGCCGCCGGCACCGAGATGGGTCGTCGTTGAATTGGCGGCAAGGTATTCGACTCCGATAGGGAGCTGCAGGTTGCCTTTCAGCACCGGGACCGGAGTGGCGAACACGCTCACCTCCGCTCCCGCTGAGAATCCTCTCAGAATAGAGTTATTGCGTTCGGCAGAGAGCAACTGATTAAAGCCTTCCATCGAGTATTCGCTCACGCCGAACCAGAATCGTGCCTGCTTCGCGGGCGGGCTGTCCGTTAGTTCGAATGACTGTACTTGCTCGCTGCCCGCGTTGATCGTTACGGTCACGTCCGGCTGTTTCTTGAAACCAGCTTTGTCAGGATGCACTTCATATTTTCCGGGTTGAAGATTCTCGATCCGGAACTGGCCCTGATCGTTTGTCATGGCGGTACGCGTCACGGAATTTCCGCTTGCGATAACCTCCGCACCACGAATGGGCCGTCCGGAGATGTCTCTCACCACACCACGAAGAGTACCGACTCTCTCCTGAGCCGAGATGGCGTGTCCCATACATAAAAACCACGCCATCGCGACGACAATCGCAGCAGATTCGGCGACGCTTTGATTCCGAATGCGCACAACACTCTCCGTCGGTTCAGGGTGCTGTGTACCGCACGTTGCGGAAGGACACAGACCGTCCAGCTGTGCCGTTGAAGACCAATTCGAACAACAGATAGATCCGAGATAGATCGGCCGTCGTGAACGTCGCGAGCGGATAGGAATGAGGTGTCCAGGCTTGCGACACGGTCACCGAAACCTTCGTTTCGCTGCCGTTGTCAGGGTCGAGATCATCCTTGATCCCAACTTCAACGACCTCGCCACCCGCAGCACCGCGCAATTCAAACTGGAGAGTTCGGTACGCTCTCATGTCCTTGAATTGCCGCCGTCCTGGGGTTGGATCGCCAAGCATAACGGCTGCAACGAATCCGAATTGTTGGCCGGGAGGATACGCGGCCAGGCGTCCGTCTGACGGTGGGCCGAGCCAGTCGGTTATCCCGCGGTCTGTGTTGACAAAGATGTCCAGGCCCGCGCCGAGAACACCAGCCGAATCGAACACCACGAAGGGTGGCGACAACTGGCCATCCGGCCCGACTGGAGGCTTGGGATCGCGGCAGGCAGCAAGACCCGCAAATATCGCGATCACCGCAAGAATTCTCTTCATAGGTGTCCCATCGGCGTCAAAGCTTTTGGTCGCCATGGCTCCGCTGGCAGGCGCCCTAACCCGTATTAACGTCGGCGGAGACAGAACTGAACAGCTGCAGGTAGGCAGTCACCTACCGGTTTGAATCGCGGTGGGGCTGAAGCAGGCTTGTCTTGGGGAGGTCGATTGCTCACTCCAGCGCAAACACAAACAGCGACAGCCCTGACACCGTCGCCACGTACTGCTTGTTGCCAATGCGGTACGTCATCGGTCCGCTGTTGATCGCCGCACCAAGATTCGTCTTCCACAGCAGCGCGCCCGTGCGCGCGTCGAGCGCCTGGAAGAAGCCTTCACGTCCCCCGGTGAACAGCAGGTTCGACGCCGTCGTGAGAATGCCGCTGTCGGTGACGTCGGTCATGTCGAACTTCCACTGACGCTGACCCGTTCGCGCGTCGAGCGCGATCACGGCGCCGTGGCCGGCGGCTTCGGTCCAGGTGTTGATCGGAGCGCCACGGGAGAACCCGGGCGCGCCGGGCACGGCCGAAAAGTTTCTCGGCCCGCCGCCGGTGAAGTTGCGACCCTGCTGATATTCGACCGGGCTCGGACCGTAGATGCTCGCGTAGTCCTCCCACGCCGAGATGTAGAAGAGACCGGTGCGCGGGCTGAACGAGGGCGAATACCAGTTCGTTCCGCCCTGATTCCCCGGATAGGTCGGCATGCCAGGCGGCTGCGGCGTCTGGTTTGGCCGGCCGCGCTCGTCGAAATCGCTCATCCAGTTGACCTTCACGAACGGCTTGCCGAGCAGGAACCGGCCAGTGGCACGCTCGAGCGCGTAGTAGTTGCCGTTGCGATTGGCCCACGCGACGACGTTGATGCCGGTGTTGCCCCAGTTGTCGATCATCACCGGCACCTGCACCGCGTCGTAGTCGTACACGTCGTGCGGCGTGAACTGGTAGTGCCAGGTGAGCGTGCCCTTGTCGGCGTCGAGCGCCACGATCGATGCCGAATAAAGGTTGTCGCCAGGCCGCTGCGAGCCGGCGTAATCGGGCCCGACGTTGCCGACACCCCAATACGTGAGATTGAGCTGCGGATCGTACGAGCCGGTCATCCAGATCGAACCGCCGCCGTGCTTCCACGCGTCCGGATCGCAGAAGCTTTCGGACTTCGGTGGGCACGTCTCCCAGGTCTCGTGGCCTTTCTCTCCTGGACCCGGGATCGTGTAGAAGCGCCAGACTTCTTTGCCGGTGTCGGCGTTATAGGCAGCGATGAAGCCACGAATGCCGTACTCGCCGCCGCCCACCCCAACGACCACCTTGTCTTTGATGACCAGCGGGGCATGCGTGATCGAGTAGCCCGACGTCGTGGTCGCGACCTCAGTCTTCCACATCTCTCGACCAGTCTTGGCGTCGATGGCAATCAGGTGGGCGTCGAGCGTCCCCATGAACAGCGTGTCGCCCAGGATCGCGACGCCACGGTTGTTCGCGCCGCAACAGACGATGCGATCGGGGTTGGGGGTGTAGCGATAGATCCAGAAGACGCGGCCGGTGAGCGGATCGAGTGCGACGACGTCGTTCGGACGCTGGGTGATGTACATCATGCCGTCAACGACGAGTGGCGTGGTCTGCCAGTTACCCGCGACCGGAGACTGATACACCCACTGCAGCTTCAGGTTCCTGACGTTGGCCGGAGTGATCTGATCGAGCGTGCTGTATCTCTGACTCCAGTAGCTGCCGGAGTACGTGAGCCAGTTCTGCGGCTCGGTGGTCGCGTTGACCAGGCGCTGCGGCGTCACTTGACCGTGCAGGGGCAGCGACAGCAGACCGATCAAGCCGGCGACACACCACGCAAGGGAACGTCTTCGAGTCATCATGGCTACTGCCCCTTCAGCGACAGGAGGTATCCGATCACGTCTGCGATCTCATTCGGGTTGAGTGTGCTCTTGTAGGACGGCATCGGCGACGTCTTGGAAATCGTGAACTCCTTGAGGTCGGCCTTCAGAACGGAGTGGAGCCGTTCTTTGTCGTCCACCAGTTGGATGCTGTAGGTGTCTTCGTTGAGCCGCCGCCCGTTGATCACCGTGCCGTCTTTCTTGACGAGGCGCACCGGCCGGTTGATGGGCATCATCTGGCTGCTCGGGTCGAGCAGCGAGCGCTGCAGCGAGCCTGGACTCCGCTGCGATCCGATGTCGGACAAGTTGGGCGCGACGCGCGACCCGACGCGTCCAACGCGGTGGCAGGCGCCACACCCACCTTTCCCTTCGAACACCGCGCGACCTCGCGCGACATCGCCCGCCTTCACCGTCGCTGTATCGGATGCATTCATGTTGCGCAGATAGGCGATGATGCCGGTCATCTCGGCGTTGTCGAGCGCGAACGGCGGCATCCCCGCCGCTTGCGACCCGGTTCGGATAAAACGCGCGAGATCGTTATCACTCTGTGCGTTCCGGAACTTGCCGCTACGCAGGTTGACGCCGCCGATCGCATCACCTTGCGCGCCATGACAGGTCACGCAGCGTGCCGCATACAGGCTCGCGCCATACGCGATGTCCACGTCGGGATACTGAGCGTCGTGCAGCTGGTTGGTGGCCTGGGCGGCGACAGGTCGCACGCCGATCGCGCCGGCCATCACGAACAGGATTGCGGTCGCAAAGACTCTCGTCATGGAGATTATCCTCGGGCACCGCACACTATCCGCCCGCAGCCGAGGACATGTCAATCAAGGTGCCGCTCAGAATGTTGGCGTATGGCACCAGGCCGGCCTTCTGCAGCGTCTTTCGCGAGGCCACATTCGTCGTGTTGGTGCGCGCGCCGGGAATCGCCCCGAGCTGATAGGCGGCCCGCTTGAGCTCCTGCACAAGATACGCCCCGAACCCGCGCCGGCGGTACGGCTCCGTGATGTCCATATAAATGTCGCCGTAGGGCCGGTTGTAGTGGAACAGGATCCCGCCTGTGCCGACTGTCTCCCCATTGAGCTCCAGCCGCCACTCGGGTCCACCTTGCCGAGCGTCGATGCACTGGCGAACCTGACTTTCGGGGATGAGGCAATGCATCACAGATCCCATCGACGGATGCGCCGTCGTCAGGCCATCCTGAAACACGATGGCTTCGCTCTGAATGTCGCGCGCGTAGGTGTGCAGCATCACTGACTGCAGATGGTTGTTGGACTGGACCAACATGAAAGGAGCCTGGCTCGCCGCCATCAGCGCTTCGAAGAGATCGAACCCTCGCGAACGAAGCGCAGGCTGGATGAACAGCTCGAAGATCGTCGGCTTGTCGGTCCAGGGCCCGCCGATAGCCTTGGAGCCGAACCCCGCGGCGACCCCGTTCACGGTGAGGAGGTATGTCGTGGTCCAGCCCGCACGCCGATGAATCGAATCGTGGACGACCTGACAGTTCATCTCCTGCCGGTACTGCTCGCGCAGCGGCAGAACATCGTCGGCGGTGGCGGGTGTGGCGGCGACGGTCGGATGAGGGCTCATGCGGCTAACTTCTCTAGCACAGAGTATCCTTGGAGCGTCATGAGCCGACTGCATCGTCTGTTGTCTGTCGCGGCCATTCTGGCTGCTTTCGTTGTATCTGCCGCTGCCTGCCGTTCCACCTCGACGTCCGCCCCCGCCGCGGTCACCGCCGATACCTGGGCGACCGTGAACGGCAAGGCCATCACTCGAGAAGAGGTCGAAAAGAGCCTTCGACGGACCGCGAACCCCGCGCAGCCCCTCTCAGACGAGGAGAGCACGGCCGCCAAGCTGTCCATTCTCGACGAGATGATCACGGAGGAAGTCCTCCTGGCCAAAGCCCCGGCGTTGAAGGTCGAAGTGACAGAGAGCGACATCGACAAGGCATACAACGAAGCCAAGAAGGGCATCGGCGACGATGTCTATCAGCAGGAACTCACGAAACGGAATCTGACCACGGCCGACATGCGTGACCGTCTTCGCCGTGAGCTCCTGACGCAGAAGGTGCTCGATCGCGAGGTCACCTCGAAAATCACGGTGACCGATCAACAGGTCACCGACTTCTTCAACGCCAACCGCTCGCAGTTCAATCTGCCCGAGGAGTCGTATCACCTCGCGCAGATCGTCGTCACGCCGGTGCGCGACGCGCAGCTCGCCAACCGCACTGGAGACGACGCCAGTACGCCGCAGGCGGCGGCGGAAAAAGTGAAGATGCTGATGGAGCGGCTGCAGGGCGGGACGCCCTTCGGTGACCTGGCGAGAGACTTCTCCGAAGATCCGGAGTCGGCGCCGCGCGGCGGCGACCTCGGTCTGGTGCCGATGTCGGCGATTAAATCGGCCGCGCCGGCACTGCGCGACACGGTGCTCAAGCTCGAGCCCGGCAGAGCCCGCGTCGTCAGCGGCGGCGGCGCTCACACGATCGTCTTTGTGGTCGCCCATGAGCCGGCGGGACAGCGCGACCTGTCCACACCGAACGTCAAGGAACGCATCACCCAGACGTTGAAGGGACGCCGCGAGCAATTGCTCCGCGCCGCCTATCTCACCGCGGTACGCACCGACGCTGATATCGTCAACTACCTCGCACGGCGCGTCGTCGAGGAACAGAGCAAGAGCGCGACTCCGCCAGCGGCCCCCGCGACAACGAAATAACGGAGTTCCGGCACCGGATGCCCGCGACATTCCGCGGGCTCGAACCCTGCTGATCGCCGGAACACGGCGCGTGCCGTGACATTTCGCTTCATCACAACGCACGGACGAGCATCGACCGCTGCGGTACGGAGCATGCACCGCGATCGGGCATGCTTACGAGCCGCATCAGTCGAACGATCTTTATGGCCGCACTGCTGTGCAGCGTCTCCGCTGGCACGGCGCGGGCCGACGGTCTCTTCATTCCCTTCATCGGCGTCAACTTCGGTGGCGACGCCGGAACTGAGTTCGGCGACGCGTTCGACGCGAGCCGCTTCAACTGGGGCGCCAGCATCGGCTGGATGGGCGCCGGTGTCATCGGCGTCGAAGGCGACTTCGGATTCAGTCCTGATTTCTTCGGCAAGACCGACCTCGGCGACAGCAGCGTGCTCACCGCGTTCGGCAATGTGCTGGTGGGCGTCCCCTTCGGTGGGCAGAAAGGCTTTGGGATTCGCCCCTACGCGCTGGCGGGCATCGGACTGGTCCACCCGAAAGGCGATGCGTTTGCCACTCAGGGCTTCGAGCTCGACGAAAACAAGATCGGGTGGGACTTTGGCGGCGGCGTGATGCTGTTTTTCGGAACGCACGCCGGCATACGCGGCGACATTCGCTACTTCCGTACGTTCGAAGCCCTGGAAGTTCTCGACATCGAGTTCGAAGACGGGCCCGGAGACCTCGACTTCACGCGCGGCTCGGTGGGATTCGTCTTCCGATTCTGATCAGACGTGCGTCATTGCCGCTCGCCTTCGGCTGGCCGGACGCACCCGAAACGTGTCTGCATTCCCTGCCGCAATCGCTCGCGCTCTTCGTGTGTGCGCCGCCGTCGACACAACACCGCGCATGCGAACCTGCGCGGTGTGCGTCCTTGTTCGTAGGGGCGACGCATGCGTCGCCCTTTCTAGTTCGTTCCAGCCGGCGTCTTGATCAGGCGCTGATATGCCGCCTGATAAAACGACAGCTTCGCCGTCGGTGTGGCGGATTCGACCTGCGGTGTATCGCCGAGCACCATCACGCGCCCGCTCATGAGGTCCTTGTACTCCGGCCACTTCGGTAAACCGTTGCCGTTGGGATCACCCTTGGAAATGAAGTTGACCCAGTAGGACGACATCTGGTCGGCGAGCTTGATGTCCACGTCGTTCCACGTCTGCGCGGCCTGTCCCTTCGGGTTGTTCCACGCGAACGAGATCTCGGCCGTGTGAGTGGCGCCTTGCGGTGAGGGTGCACCGTTCACCGTCTGGATGCGGGTGAAGAAATAGGTATAGGCCTTTTTCCCCTGCTTGGCCTGCGCCGCCGCCCACTGCCGCATGTTCCAGTTGATCTCGTCGCCGCACGCCATGTGTGCCGCCGGCTGCACCTGAGCGTCCGTCGTCACGCCGTAGAGCTTCACGTAATCGTCGGCGGACTCACCAAACCGGCGCTGCGCGTTCGCCTTGAACGTCTCCAGGGTCGGCCCGGCGCCGCCCCCGCGCCCGACTGAGCCGAAGCACAAGCCGAAGTTCGCTTCGTCCTTGTTCGAGCCAGTCAGCACATCCACGACATTCTGCTTGCCATTCATGAACGTCAGCGAGAGATCCTCTGGAATGACATAGCCGTCAACGATCAAGCCGCCCGCCGACAGACCTGTCAGCTCGTTCAGTGGCTTGGCGCGCAACTCGGCGATCGTCTTCACGCCAAGTGCTTCCATCGTCTTGACGCCGTTGGCCTGGGCGTTCTGGCCCTGCGTCATGCGTCCCATCGTCAGTCCCATGTAGCCACCACTCTCGGCGATGGCGCGATTGAAGAGGCCTTTGGCGAGCGGTGAGCCGACGAGCGCGCCGACCATCATCGCACCCGCGGATTCACCGGCAATGGTGACGTTGTTGGGATCGCCGCCGAACGCGCTGATGTTGCGCTTGATCCATTGCAGCGCGGCGATCGCGTCCATCATCCCGTAGTTGCCGGCGGCGTTGTGGCCCGATTCCTTGGCCAGCTCCGGATGCGCGAAGAAGCCGAGCGATCCGAGACGGTAGTTCATCGTCACGATGACCGGCCCCTTCGAGGCCAGGTTCTCGCCGTCATACCAGGCCTGACCGCCCGAGCCGCCGGTGAAACCGCCGCCGTAGATCCACATCATCACGGGACGACGATCGTTCGGGCTGTTCGCGCTCGTCCAGACGTTGAGATAGAGACAGTCCTCGGCGCGCGCGGGCTCACGCGGCGGCGCAACTGGCGCCGGAGGTGCCGCCGGTGCGGCTGCTCCTGGCGCTGCGCCAGGCGCGGCTCCACGACCGCCGCCGCGGCCGCCGCCGGCAGGACCAGCGGCGCATGGGGCACCGAACGCATCGGCCTTGCGGACGCCTTCCCACTTGGCGACTGGCTGCGGCGCCTTCCAGCGGTTCTCGCCGGTCGGCGGCGCCGCAAACGGAATGCCCTTGAACACACGAACGGACGGCTGGCCGCTGGCCGTGCCTGCGATCAGGCCGGACTCGATCTTCACCTGCTCGGGGATCATCGCTCGCAGCTCGATGCCCGCGACGATCACGGCGGCTGTTATCGCTATCAACGCTGTTCGTTTCATTGCGTCCTCTCGACTGGGAGCCTAGTTATTGGCTCATTAGAATACGCCACGTGAGGGTCATTCGGAGGCGGGACCTGCGCCTTGGGAGGGCGCGGTCTCGGTCGCGCCGGCTTGGGACTCGACTCGGAAGATCAACCTGATTGAAGCAAGTCCGATCTGATCACCGTCTGCCAGACGCGCGGGCTGCGTGATCCGCGTCCCATTCACATGCGTCCCATTCTTGCTGCCGAGATCTTCGATGGTGGCTTCGCCCTGGGTGACCAGGATGCGGGCGTGATGACGCGAAACACCGGGTGAATCGATGTGAATCGTGGTGCCGGGCTCGCGGCCGATGATGTTGACACCCTCCATCAGGCCGAGTTCACGGTTCTCTATAACCAGACACGGCTTGCTGCGCGGTGATGGCGCTCCTGTCTCGACGGTCAGCTCACCAACAAACCGGTAGCCGAAGCCATACACGGTTCGAACAAATGAGGGGTTCGCAGCGGAATCGCCGAGAGCTTTGCGGATCTCCGCGACGAGACCGGCCAGATTGGTTTCTTCGACGAAGGTGGACGGCCACAGGCGCTCCTGCAGCTCGGCCTTGGACAGGGCTCGTGTGTTGTTGGCCAGCAGCAGCGCGACAAGCTCGAAGGCCTTCGGCGACAGGTGAACTTCGGTCTTGCCAGCGAACAACTGCCGAATGTCGTGGTCGAGCGTGAATTCGCCAAACCGATAGACCACCGTAACTCCGCCTTGCCCGGACGCGAGTCGAGTCCAGGCAAGACGGTATTGTAGCGGCGCCGATCGTCAGTCCCTGGGCACGTGCCGAGGACGCAGCGTGCGGAGTGCAACCGCCCGTCCGATCTTGCGGCCCAGCGCGGCACCTTCTTCGTCGGACGTCCGAAAGTGGAAACCGCTGTAGATGCGGGCCTCGATCACTTCCTCGACACCCTCACTCAATCTGTCCCAGTGCCGCTCGAAGCCTGCATTGGTTGGGCTGGTGGCAACGATCGAGACGCCCGGCTCATCTCCAAACACCGCCTTCAGCGCCGTCGCCATTGCGCTGCTGATCGTTGAATGGCCGGACAGATACTCCGGATGCTGTGGCGTGGCGGCAAGCGGTGCCCAGGCAGGATCAGCATCGGTGCGCGGGTTGCCATCGGTCTCGCCATTCTGGATGGCCGTGATCGGACGCCAGAAATTGAAGGTGTACTTGGCGTTCCAACACGCGATGCCCGCGTCGGCTGCGGCGAGATACATCAACGCCAGCGCGCGAGCGGCCGCTGACGAATCCATGTCGCGCGCCTGAATCAACTGGCGCGCGACGGTGTTCCAGATGACCGTGGACGACGCCAACCAGAAACGTGCGATCTGGGTTTGCTCGTCTGTGCGAGTCGCGCTGGTGAGCGATCCGAGCTCTTTCACTTCGTTGTAGTCGCGCGCCCATCGTTTGCTGTACAGCGGCGGCGGACCATCAGCCTGAAAGTGCGAGAGATCGATCACCCACGGCGTCACGTCCTTCCACCCAGGTGTCCCCGGAGGTGCGGGCCCAACCGCGACCCAGACGCCTGGCTCACCCGCATTGGGGGCCATATAGGGAAACTGCGCCTGGGCCGATCCGTCGTTCGATCGAATGGCCAGAACCATGTCGGCAATGGCTTCTCCCAAAGCCACTCCCGGATCGGAGGCGGCGACGCCATGCGCGGTCAGCGAGGCCGCTCGCGCCGCGCTCAACGCAGCCGCTTGCGTGGGAAACAGACGGGCAAGCGCACGATGGGCCGCGCCAATCGCTGCGCCCTCTGGTGAGCCCCAATCGCCACACGTGATCGCGAGATATGTCTTGTACTGACACGTAATCGCGTTTACCGCGTCATGCACCGACACCTGCACGATCGCCATCGTCCGCGCCTGTGGTATCGAACTCTGAGCGGCGGTCACGGTCGCCGCGACCGCCAGCTGGTTCCATTCAAGGACGGCATCTTCGGCGCTGGCTTGGGACGCCCACAGCGGCAGTCCCATGAGCACAACGACCGCATAGATCTGTCTGCGCATACGACCCTCACTTCCCTGCCGCACCGGCGGCGATATGCAACGCCGTCGAGCATAGGAAGGGGAGGGCCGACAGATCCTGAGGAACTTATTTGATTCCTATGGAAATTACGCTGACCGCGGGGCTGAAGCCCCCGCTCTACTTTGCAACTGCGCGATCGTCGGCGCGCGCGCCGGTCAGAATGTTCTTCATCGCGTAGTTGCCTTCATGGCACGCATACTCGAACATGCCGTAGCGCTGATCGCGCTTCCACGGAAAGGCGATCGTCCACGGCCGTGCCCACGTGCCGGGATCATCAATCGTGACTTCGTATTGCAGCGTGTTGGCGTCGAGCAAGGTGAAACGCTCGGTCAGCTTGATGCGATCGCTGGTCGTGCCGCCGCCATTGCCGCCGACGCCGTTGCGACCATTCAGATTCGTGGTCTCGACAACGAGCGTGTTGCCGTCCCAGAAGCCGCGCGAATCGCCCATGTAGCCTTTGATCGACGGCGTCAGATGCGGACGTCCGTCGCCCCTCGACTCCGCTCGGGGCGACCCTGAGCTTGTCGAAGGGTCGAGCCACACAATACGTGTCTCGTGAATCATCTCGTTGCGGATTGCCACCACACCAGGCGCCTGCACGATTTCGTTGCCGTTGTTGTAGATGACCGGCAGGATCGACCCGAGCACGCCGCGCGTCACGCAGCGGTCGTAGAGACTGCGATCGGTGTACGAATCGGCCGGGCCACGTCCCTTGCGCGCGGCCTGCGCCTCGGCGGCGCGCTTCTGCGCCTCAGGCGCCTGCGTCGGTTGACGGCCGTCCGGCGGATCGACGATCAACGACGCCTGTCGCGATGGCTTGCCGCGCTCGAGCCAGTGCGGCGGCGGCGATGTGGCCGATCCGACGGCGCCGGCATTGCGCGTATCGGCCGTCGTCAGGTCGAAGTCGGCGAGCGCGTCCTCATCGGTCTGCCGCGCCTGCTTGACCCGCGCCTGAAATTCCTCGTCTGTGAGCACGTTGCGCGAGCCGAACTGCTGCTGACGCTGCAGCGGCACGCCCACCATCTCCGTACCGGGCCACACACCTTGGAGGTCCGGGTCGCCCCACGGCGTGCGCGGAGGCGTGAAGGTTTTTGATGCCGAGGTCTGGCCGCTGGCAAGAGCCGCCGCGACCAGCATCAGGATTGCAATGATTCCGGAACAGCGTCGAATCATGGCCCCTAGCATACGCCCATGCGCTTCTTTCTGACCTGGTGGGGCCTGGTTCTGCTGGGCGTGCTCGACGCGTCGCTCCTGGTGTTCATTCCATTCGGCACCGACGCGGCCGTCATCTACCTCGCGGCGCGCAATCGCGAGTGGTTCTGGTTGTATCCGCTCTTGATCACGGCGGGATCGATTGCTGGCGCGACGGTGACCTACGCGGTCGGCGCCCGGATCAGTGAGCAGTCGCTGTCACGATTTGTGTCGCCGCGAACGCTCAAACGATTCCAGGCTCGCCTGAAGACGGTCGGGCCGTTGACGATGGGAATGTCGGCTGTGCTGCCGCCACCGTTCCCACTGACGGCATTCGTCCTCGTCAGCGGCGCGCTCAAGGTGCCGCTGTCGCGCTTTCTCCTGGTGTTCGCCGGGGCCCGTCTCCTGCGGTTTGGCGCCGAGGCACTGCTCGCGCGCCGATTCGGTACCTCGCTCCTCCGCGTGCTCGAATCAGAGCCGGCGCAGCGGCTCGCGATTGCGCTCATCGTCGTGTCGATCGCCGGCACCGCGATCACGGCGGTGCGCATCTGGCGACGTTCGTAGACAGCCGGCGCGTGGGGCTAATCCGACATCTGCGGCGCGTGCGCGATGGCCTCTTCAACGGTGGCACTCACGTGCGCTCGCAGTGGGAATACCAGACGCAGCAGCGGAGGTGTCACCATCGTCGTCACGAGCACCACAATCACGGAGGCGGAGAAGACGTCGGTGCCAATCAGTCCATTGGCCAACCCGTAGCCGGCGACGATGAGCCCGACTTCCCCGCGCGAGATCATCCCGATGCCGACGCGAATCGACTCGTGCGTGGTGAACCCGCACCACCGGGCCGACACGGCGCAGCCGATGGCTTTGGCCAGAATAGCCACTGCGACCAGCGCGATGGTGAACGCGACCCGATCGCCAAGCATGCGTCCGTTGGCCTGCAGCCCGATACTGATGAAGAAGATCGGGACAAACATCGAGTACGCCAATGGATGAATGCCGCGATCGATCTGCTGCTTGAACGTTGTTTGCGCGATGAGCACGCCGGCGATGTACGCGCCCGTAATCGCTGCCACACCGCCGACCAGTTCCGCGGCCCAGGCGTAGATCATGGCGATGACGATGGCGGCGGAGAGCACGGCCTGACTGACCGGCAATCGCCCGGCCCATGCCAGCAGCGCAGGGATGCCACGCCCAGCGATGAGCGCGAGGGCGAAGTACACAACCAGCTTCACGACGACTGCGGCGATCTGGCCAACGTCCACGCCCGAGGCCGACGTCTTGGCCAGCGCCACGATCAGCGACAGCAGGATGATGCCCATCACGTCATCGATGACCGCGGCGCCAAGAATGGCGGCGCCTTCGCGCGATCGCAGCGCGCCTATCTCGAGCAGCGTCTGCGCCGAGATGCTGACACTCGTGGCGGTAAGAATCGTTCCGATGAAAATCCCCTCCCAGAAAAGTGGAAAGCCGAACGCCCATGCCGTCGCGGCGCCTGCGACGAGCGGCAGCACAACACCACCGAAGGCCGACCAGAACGCCACGTGTCCCACCCGACGCATCTCGGCGACATCGGTCTCCAGTCCAGCGACGAACATGAGCAGGAGCACGCCGATCTCCGAGAGGTCGCGCATGACTGCCTCGAGACTGGCATGCCGGAGCGCGGACTCCGCAGGCGTGAATATCGGAAGGCCCAAGACGTTCAGTACCGTCGGGCCGAGCAGCAATCCGATCAGGATTTCGCCAAACACCGCGGGCTGGCCGATCCTGGACGCGGCGGCGCCCGCCAGTTTCGCGGCGGCCACCGTCACGGCCAGGAGTACCAGAAGCTGCAGGAAGTGCGTCATGGAACTGCGGAGCCGCTTACGCGGCCCCGCATTGACGCGTACGGATCGAATACGCCTCCTCGATAGGCATGACGAGCACCCGGCCGTCCCCGTACTCTCCGGTTCGCGTGCGATCCATCACGGCCCGGACGATGTCGTCAACGAGATCGTCGGACGCGATCACGTCGATCATCGCCATCGAGAGAAAGCGGTCGTACTGCAAGCCACGAAAGTCGCCAACCGGACGCGTTCGGCGGCCACGCCCGCGCACGTCGGTGACCGTGATGCCTGACACACCGAGCGTCTCGAGCGCGGCCGTAACATCGGCGACGAAGTCCGGGCGGACAATGCACTTGACGAGCTTCATGTGCGTGTCCAGGCCGGCTGCTACACATCGCCGCGAACAGGCTTGAGCGAGGCCGCGGGGGCAGAAGCCGACGTCATGACGGGCGCCCCCGCCGTAGCTATGCCGGGACCGAGCACGAAGTCGGGATAGGCCATCGCGCCCATCTCCGGGATGTCGAGCCCTTCGAGTTCGACGGAGGCCGCCACCCGGTTGCCCATCACCGCGTCAACGACCTTGAAGAACACATAGAAGCTGACAAAGACGAAGACCATGCAGGTGAGCGTGCCGACGCACTGCGCGATGAACTGGCTGGCATCGCCGTAGAACAGTCCCTTGACCGTGCCGGCTACACCATTCCAGCCGTCACCGTAGGCACCGTCCGCAAACAGCCCGAGCGACAGGACGCCCCACGCACCGTTCACGCCGTGGACCGAGATGGCACCGACCGGGTCGTCGATCTTCGCGATGCGATCGAAGAAGAGCACAGATTCGACGACCAGCAGTCCGGCCACCGCACCGATGATCACGGCCGACACACTGTTGACGAAGGCGCATGGCGCCGTGATCGCCACCAGCCCAGCGAGCATCCCGTTGGCGAGCATGCTGGGATCCGGTTTGCCCAGCCGCTTCCAGACGTAGAACATCGCGACGATCGCGCCGCCGGTCCCGGCCAGCATCGTATTGGTGGCGACGACGGCGATGCGGAGATCACCGCCGGCCAGCGTCGAGCCTGGATTGAAGCCGAACCAGCCGAACGCGAGGATGAACGTGCCCGCCAGCGCCATCGGGATGTCATGGCCGGGCATCGCGATCGACTCGCCGTCCTTCGTGTACTTGCCGAGCCGCGGGCCGATCACGATGGCACCGGCAAGCGCAGCCATACCACCGACCAAATGCACCACCGAGGATCCGGCGAAGTCCACGTGGCCGTGTCCGAGGCCGAACTCCTTCCCGAGGGTCGCGAGCCATCCGCCGCCCCAGACCCAGTTTGCGAACAGCGGGTAAACGACCATCGACATGAAGAATCCGAACACGATGAACGCCGAAAACTTCCAGCGCTCGGCCATCGCGCCGGTCGGGATCGTGCCGGCGGTGTCCATGAACACCATCTGGAACAGGAACAGCGCGAACACGCCGACGTCGTAGGTACTGCCGCTCAGGAAGAATCCCTTCTGGCCGAACAATCCGAAGGTGTGTCCGAACAGACTGATGGTGAACTCGCTGTTGAGGGGCGCGGTGCCGCCAAGGACGCTCAGCGCGCCGACACCACCCATCTGCAGCGCGTAGCCGCAGATCCAGTAGCCGAGCATGCCGATCGGATAGATCATGAAGTTCATCGACATCGTGTGTGCCGCGTTCTTGGCCCGCGTAAACCCGGTCTCCACCATCGCGAAGCCGGCCTGCATGAACATCACGAGGAAGCCGGCCAGCAACGTCCACACGAAATTGATGGCGATCTTGTTGTGACCAACGGTTTCCATCACTTCGGTCAGCGTCGGGTTCTTGGGATCCTTGACCGTGACATCCCCGGCGGTCCCCGTGGTCGCACCGGTCGGGTCCCCGGCCGGCTGCGCAATCGCGCCCTGTGCGTGCGCGACATACGGTGGAGTGGTCACGGAACAGAACCACAGCGTCAGCAGCGCTGCGGCCAATACTTTCGCCAGAACAATCGCGCGTCTCTTCATGTCCAGTCCTTTCGTGCGCGTTCCCGCAGACACGGGTAGCCAATGGGCATCGCCGGCGTCCCGCCGGCAGTCCTTCTTGCGTGAAATGAGGGCGTCACGCCGACGGCGTGCGCAGACGAATGACGAGGTCGTGAGGTCTAGACGCGAAGGATGGCGCGCTGGGTGCGGCGGGAATCGACGGTCACCGAGACCAGCAGCGGCTGAGCGGCGGTGCCCGAGGCATCCAGCAGAAACACCGCGACCTGCGGGACCGAGGCGATCACGTCCTGCGTGGATGCCTTCAGCTTCGATCCACTGACGATGTCCACGGCGCCAGCGCCGCTGAAATCGGTGCCGTCAATGGTGGCAAACGGCTCAGAGAACGGCGACACCACGAGCGCGATGATGAACGCGGCGACGAACCGCGTGACGCGGCTGCGGTAGATGCCACTGAAAATCATGCGTGCCGTTTCAGCGAATTCAAAACCAGCGCCACTCGCCCACCCGATCTCTCGAACAAAACCGCACGGTCGGCGAGCGCGAGCGAGGCTCAACTGCACACGTGTCCGACGATCGTGTCGTTCACGCATGAAGAGGGCACAGGTTTGTCAGTGTGGCGAGATCCCGGCGTCGGCCATCGCCCGTCATCGATCCGACGAAGGGCGGCAACACCGGCGCACGGGCGACATGAATGTCGACATTCGACGGCAATCGACGTTCGTGTAGCTTGGCGCGGTAGGATTACGTCCGGCAGGGAGGAACGGACTATGACGTGGATGAGGGGGTTGGCGGCAATGGCCATCGTCTGCGCGCTGGCGTGGACGTCACAGGTGGGTGCACAGGACAACGCGGCGCGTGAGGCGCGCGATCGCGCCGAGATCGAAGCGCTGATGTGGAGCTACACGCGGGCGCTCGATACGCTCAACGCGGAGGCCTACGCGGCTTCCTACACACCCGACGGACAGTTCGGCGCCGGGCAGAATGCCACCAAGGGTCACGCCGCGCTGAAGAAGATGATCGTGGATACGAACGAGCGGCAGGCCGCCAATGCCAAAGGCGAGGCGCGGCCGGCGATGTATCACATGACGCTCAATCCGAAGCTGACGTTCACGGACAAAGACCATGCGCGCATCGACGCGTACTATTTGACCGTGTTCGGCGCAAACGGCCCGAATACGCCGGTGCGTGTCGCCGCAGCCGGCCGAAGCGTCGATCAACTGGTCCGCGTCAACGGCAAGTGGCTCATTCAGATCCGCGACGTGGCGCCCCGAGACTGATCTTGGAGGCCACGGAGTGATCAACACACCTCTGTTGAGAATCTTTGTGGCCTCCGCTCGGCCCAACCACTAACCACTAACCACCAACCACCTAAACATCGTCAGCGTCAGCGGGGTGCCCTGTCTGTTCTCACGAACGTCGCTGCGGAAGATGTCGGTGCGCGACGGATACGGCCCGATCGTCTCGGTCGGCGTCACTGCGCAATTTGCGTTCGTGCTCGTCGTCGAGCCGCCGGTTGACGTCGATGACGGGCTCGTCGGTGAGTCACCACAGGCCACCGCCGACGGCGGCCGCGGCCGCTCCAATCGCGCCGAGCGCCGCTCGCCGGCTGAGCTGTCGTACCTGCATCGGTCTTTCGTCACCCACGTTCGTCCTCACTTGTAAGTATTCCCTGTGACGAAGCCAGGTGTGGGGAAACTGTGTCAACAGTATGAAACCGTCGCGGCAAAGGAGTAACGTTGCGGAAGGAGCGTGGGTGTGAGCGAGCCAGAGGAGGACGATTTCGCGGCGATGTTCGAGGCGTCGGAGCAAGCGCGACGCATCGAAAAGGGTCGGACCATCACGGGCACCATCGTCGCGATCGGTGAGGAATCGGCGCTGGTGGACGTCGGCGGCAAGAGCGAGGCCGAGATCGACGTCGCCGAGCTGAAGAACGAGGACGGTCAACTGGAGGTCGCCGTCGGCGATCGCATTCAGGCGATGGTCGTCTCGACCGCGGGCGGGCTGAAGCTGTCACGCAAACTGGCGCTCGGCGCGGCCAGCGCGCGGCAGTTGGAGGACGCGTTCGATGCCGGCCTGCCCGTCGAGGGCAAGGTCGAACGCGACGTGAAGGGCGGATACGAAGTACGGATCGCGCGCCAGCGTGTGTTCTGTCCGTTCTCCCAGATCGACATCATCAGGAACACCGAGCCGGCGCAGCACATCGGCCGCGTCTATCGATTCCGAATCACCGAATACAGAGAGGGTGGACGGAGCATCGTCGTCTCTCGTCGCGCACTGCTCGAAGAGGAGCAGAAAGCCGCGGCCGCCGAAACTCGCAAGTCGGTCGTCGAGGGTGCGGTGATCACGGGACGTGTCGTCTCAGTGCGCGACTTCGGGGCCTTCGTCGATCTTGGTGGCATTCAGGGACTGCTGCACATCTCGGAGATGGCGTGGGCACGCGTGTCGGATGCGTCGCAGGTGGCCAAGCCGGGGGATGAGATCACGGTCAAGGTGCTGCGCGTCGATGCCGACCGGCAGAAGATCTCGCTTGGACTGAAACAGCTGCTGGGTGATCCGTGGTCGAAGGTCGGCGAGGCCTACGAGGCCGGACAGCTGTGCAGCGGACGCGTCGCGCGAGTCGCGGACTTCGGTGTGTTCCTCGAGCTCGAGCCCGGCGTCGAGGGACTGATTCCGGCAAGCGAAACGGGCGTCGGCCGGGACGGCGACCTCAAGAAAGCGTTCCCGATCGGGAGCGACGCACAGGTCGTCGTCGTGGACGTTGACGCCGCCGCGCGGCGCATTCGGCTCAGCGTGACCGGCGTTCAGAAGATGCGCGAGGCGGACGAAGTGCGGGAGTACACGGAACGCGAGGAGTCCAAGCCATCGGAGAGCTTCGGCTCGATGGCCGATAAGCTCCGCGATGCTCTGAAACCCCGCGGATCGTAAATCCGCTATTTCGTCGGTGCCGGCGCCGGTTTCTTCATCCAGTCCGGCGGCTCGATGTGGTGCGTCGAGCGCTCGTTCTCATTGCAGATGAACTCGATCATTTCCTGATCGACCATGATTCGCTGATTCACGCGGACGGTGAACGGCTTCGTATAGGCCTTCGCGTCGTCGATGGTGATGTCGATCTCGAGCGTGCCGAAGTTCGGACGACGGAAGCGCTCGGTCATCTTCAAGGCGTCGCTGTAGGGACTTCCGTTCACGTCGAGCCACCCGGCTCGTTCGTCGCCGTAGAAATTCGTTGTTTCCACCACCAGCGTGTCGCCTTCGTACCAGCCGCGCGAATAGCCGAACCACCACGGCGTCGGGTCGTTGTTCGGGGCCGGCCGTCCATCCATGTAGATGTAGCGGAGCCCGTAGTTCGACTCGTAGGTGATGAGCATCAGATTCTTCGTCTGGACGATCTGCCGCGGCTGCGGATGGTTGTGGTACTGCATCAAGCCGATTGGCAGGCACCACACGTCAGGGTTGTCCTTCTGGTTGTTCGACATCCGCTTCTTCTTCAGCTCGGCTGCCCACGGCGTCATCGGGAGCGGATAGCCGCGCCCGGCGACTTCACCGAAGGTCGAGAGCGGAATCCCATCTGGCGTGGTCGTCGGTGGAGGCGGCGCGCCTGCCGCCCGTCCGCGGCCTCCGCCACCGCCGCCAGCGCGCATCCAGATGCCGGAGAAGTCCACCTTGCCGTCGGGGGTGCGAGGTGCCGGGGCATCGAGAACGGGCTTCCCATCCTTCCGCGGCACGTCGGGAGTCGGATACGAGGGCCACTGAGCGCCCAATGAGGATGTCACGGCGAGAATGAGGGCAAACGTAAGAACCGTCGCTAATCTCTGCATATGAATTCTGTGGTTCCGAGTGAAACGAGGAAGCGTGCTATGAGCGTGTAAGTGTGGCGGAAGCGGCGCAGAATCTCAAGCGGCCGGCGAGGACACGAGGGCCCCACTCCCTCGTGCTTTCAAGAGTCTTGCGGCTAGGCTTCCTTCACCTCGACCCAGGCATACATTCCGACCTCGAAATGCGGCAGGAACGCGCAAATCACCAGATACCGTCCGGGCTGCGTGAATTGGTAGGTCCTCTGAGTGGGCGCGAGACACGGCACCGGGATCGCCGCCTCGAAGTTCGCACCGTCGTCGCCGATGACGAGCGGCGCATTGACGAGACCCGCTGGCAATGGAGCCCCGCACCCGCTGCTCGCGAGCGTTCTGCGATTAGTGATCGAGACGTCCACGTCCTCGGGTTGTGTCCCGGGCTTGTAGATATTGATCTGATGAATGTTCGCCGGCAGATTGAACGTGACCGTCCCATTCACCTTGATCACGACCGTGCGCGGAACGATGTTGTCCTGCGCGTGAGCGGACTGATCGTGTCCCGAGCCGGGCGGGGCTTGCGACCCGACGTCGACTTGACCGAACTGCATGACGGCCTCCAGCGGGGATTTCCCTCCGCCTTGGCCCGACACTGCCGCGAGGCTGCCGCCATCCGCCGCCACAGGCGACGGACTGTTCGACGCGTACTGAGAACAGGAAGCCACGACCAGCGCCAAGAGAAACAACACACTCACACCACGTGCTCGCATGTCTACCCTCTTTCCCCCCGCAAGGAACGATTGCCCGCAGCGCTGTGATCGGCCCCGGGCCTGGGCATCTTGTGCCGGTATGTTTGGCGAGATCAACGTCCAAAAACGTGATCGGTCACCTCAGGTGCTAGAGTGGGTCGCATGCCGGTGTCGAACATCACGCTTCAGGTACTAACGGCTGAGGACGTCCTCGCCAACCTCGGCGCTCTGCGCGGACGGCAGCCCGTCAAGTTCTCCGCGTTCTATTCCAGCCAGCTTGGCGGCATCGTCACCGATCCCGCGCTGATGGTGATCCCATTCGACGATCACATGGTGCATCGGGGGCACGGCATCTTCGACACTGCGGGCATCGTTGACGGTAGGATTTACGACCTCGAAGCGCACCTCGATCGGTTCCTCGGCTCTGCAGAGCGTTCGAAGCTGAAGCTCTTTGGCTCGCGCGGGAAAATGCGCGAGATCATCATCCAGACAACCGCTGTCAGCGGGCAGCGAGACGGGGCAATCCGCTACTGGCTCTCTTCCGGCCCTGGTAGTCTCGAGCTCTCGCCCGCCGCGGGCGCTGAGCCTGGCTTCTTCGTGATGATCTTCGGCGGCCTCGCGTATCCCGACCGGTGGTACACGGAAGGACTGCGCGTGATGACAACCACATATCCCATCAAGCCACCGCTCTATGCCATCACCAAGGCGACCAATTACCTGCCGAACGTGCTGATGCAGATGGAGGCCAAAGAAGCCGGGCTCGACAACGGCGTCTTCATCGACGAATCAGGCTTCGTCGGCGAGAGCTCGAACATGAACGTGGCGTTCGTGACCGAGGACGGTGTGTTCCGGCACCCGAAATTCCATCATGTGCTTCCCGGATGCACGTCACTTCGACTGCTCGATCTGGCGCAGTCTCTCGTCGGGCGCGGTGTCCTGCGCGGCGTCGAGGTCTGCGACATTCCGGTCAGCGAGGCGCGCGCCGCGCGCGAGATGCTGCTCCTTGGCAGCTCGGTGAAGGTGGCGCCGGTGGTCGAGTGGGACCGCCAGCCGATTGGTGACGGCAAGCCGGGTCCAGTCGCGCGCGCACTGCTCCAGCTGCTCGAGGACGACATGCACGGCGGCGATCGCCTGATCGACGTTCCTTACGTCGAGTAGTTATCGGATTTCTTCCGCCGTTCGCACCTGGAACGATCGGAACTTGCCGTATGTCGCCACACCCGTCATGTCCAGGTAGCCCGGATAGGAGTCGCGCATCTCGACGGGTACCGCCAGCTGCAGTCGTTCATCGAACGCGAACGACGTCGTGATCGTGTAAGGGAACTGTTGCGACGCTCGTCGCAGCTCGAGCTCGGTCTTCATGACACGGCCGCTGGCTTCGTCCACCCAGGCACGGCCCGACGAACGTCTGCCGCCGATGACGGTCTGCAGCACATCGGGCTCCCGAAACGAGATCACGCGGAGCTCCTGGCCCGCTTCCCGTACGAGCCTGCCGATGGAGAACTCGAAGCGGTCGCTGTAACGCGGCTGCAGGAATGCGATCACGCTCAGCGGGTAGTTGATCGTTCCGACATCCAACAGATTGTGACGGGATCCATCGCTCGTAATCCGCGCGGCCTGCTTGATCGCGGTGTCCCATGGTTGGAGGAACAGCTCGGTCAGCCGGCGATCGCGGTCGGCGACCGGCTTTCCGTCCACTTCCCGTACGTCTCTGAATTGGTACCAGTCGTTGGCGTCCTGTCCCTTCACGAGGAGGAAGTCCGAAAGCAGCACACGGCGTTGCTTACCCGGGCCAGGGTTGGAAGGATTTGCCGTCTGAACGTAGCGCTCCTCGGCGACGACGTTCGCAAATGCCTGAACGAAGTGGATGACATACTGCCGCGTCTGATCGAGAACGCTCGCGAGCGCGGGGGATTGCGACGTGACCCGTCCCGGCCACGAGACGAGCATGGCCAGCGTCACCCACACCGTGACGTGTCGTATCACCGGGGCGCCACCATCTTCGTCACGCGACCGACGCTGGTGTCGCCGGCATACAGGTTGTCCTGCTTGTCCATCGCCCAGTAGCTGGCTTCGATGAACTGCCCGTGACCGATGCCCATGCCGTTGCCGATCGCGCCGAGCACTTTCCCGTTGCGATCGAGCTTCACAAACTGACCGTCCTGCCCAGTCGCCATCCACGGATTGCCACGCGAATCGAAGTACAGCGCGCAGACGAGATTCCGCATCTGCATCGTCTTGAGGAACTTCCCTTCGCCCGAGTACACGACGATGCGGTACTCTTCGCGGTCGCCGATCCACACGTCACCGGTCATGGGATCGACGGCGAGTCCGTGCGCCGAGCTGAACTTGCCCTGCCCCACTTCGTTCCCGAACCACTGGTTGACGAACCGGCCGTTCTTGTCGAGACGAATGATGCGCGCCGCGCCGATGTTGTTGGCCGGGTCGTCTGAGTCCGTGTCGTTGGGGCTTTCGTTGGCGTGTCCCTCGCCGATGTAGACGTCGCCGTTTCTCGCGAAGGCCACCATCACCGGTTGCCACAGCAAGCGCTGGCCCTTCGCTTCGTCCCAGTCGCCGCGCCGGCCGCGCTCGCCGAGCGTGAGGAGCAGTTTTCCATCCGGGCTGATCTTCATCACCGTCGCGCTGTTCGCCGCGGTGATCCACACGTTGTCGTCGGCATCGACGGCCATGCCGTGCGCTTTGTCCTGATAGCCGATGACGTCGGGACCGACCTGGAGAATCAGCTTGTGATTCGGATCGAACTTGAAGAGTTGCGGCTTGCCAGGGTCGGCGCGCTGAAAGACCCAGAGGTTGTTCTTCGAGTCGAGGCCGACGGCCGGCACACCGCCGAATCCAGGAGGCAACACGTACGGATACGTGAACGTGTAGCCCATCGTCTGCTGCCACTGCACACGTTGCAGCGACTGGCGGCTGATGCCACCACGCTTGCCACACAGTGGCGACCGCCTGCACGCAGGCGTGTCAACGGTGGGCGCAGGCGTTGAAGTGGGCCCCGCGGAGAGCCCGGGCCCGGCGCCACGCGGCGGAACGACGACCTCACCCTTGTCGTTGACGAGCGTGCGCCCAGTCGGATCCGGGAACGATCCTTGGAGAAACCACGCGGGGGTTCCGTCAGCGGCGGGTCCCTGCGCATCAGTCCGGCTCACACCGGACACCACGGCGAAGAGTGCAACGGCAGCTGCGAGACTTCGTCGGCACATCATCGGCCTCCGAAGCGGTAGTATCGCTCTACTCGACGGTCAGCGTGCTGCGCTTCGTCCCCAACGCTGCTCTACCGGCACGAGCACCGCTTTCGCCTTGGAGCGGGCCTTGTCCCTGTACATCCGGCGATCGGCTTTCACCAACAGCCGTTCATACGTGTCGCCGTCCTCCGGAAATACACTCGCGCCAGCGCTCACGCGGAGTGGAATGGTCCGGCCATCCGGCGAGCGCAGCGACAACGCGGCGACCGAACGCTGCAGCTCGCGACACCGATCCTCGGCCTCATGCCGGTCGCACGACGGAAGCAGGATGACGAACTCATCGCCGCCATATCGGATGCAGGTGTCGTACGAGCGCGTCAACATCTGCAGCACGTTGGCCACCTCCTGCAGCGCGCGATCGCCGGCCAGGTGTCCAAACTCGTCGTTGATGACTTTGAAGTCATCGAGATCCAGCAGCAGCACTGAGAATGCCGTCGACGTCCGGCGTGCACGAGCGATCTCTTTCGCGGCCTGGAACTGCAACGCGCGCTGATTGGCGAGCCCCGTCAGCGCGTCCTTCAGCGCCTGCTCCTGGCTGCGTTCGAAGACGAGCGAGTTGTGGACGACCGCAGCGGCCTGATGTGCCACCTGATCGAGCACGCGGCGATGGTCTTCCGTGTAGGACCTGACGCCGTCGTGGTACACCGCAATCGTGCCGATCACTTCATCGCCGACGGCGAGGGGGCAAATCAACGCCGACTGCAGATGCAAGTCGCTCGACAACGTTCCCGCCGCGCTGAACTCGGCGGCCGGCACGCCGTTGACCAGCGGCCGCCGGTGGCGGGCGACCCAGCCACTGAGTCCGTTCCCCTCCGCGATTGACGCGTTCTCGAGGCAATCGGCATGCGCGCCGATTGCGAATCGGCAACGCAGGTCCTCATCGCCCCGCCGCACGAACAACGCACACAGCGACACCGGCATCAGGGCGCTGAGCTTCTCGCTCAGGAACGTCATCGAGTCCGTCAGGCTCATGCTGCGTCCGATCGACTGCGCGATCTCATACAGCGCGTTGGTTTCGCGGTTGGCCGAGGCGATCTCCGCAAACGCGTCGGCGCGGTGCCGCTCACGACGTTCACCAGAGGCACGCTCGCCGGCAGCGTCGTTCCCACTCGCCCGGCGCGTGACGCCGTCGTTGGCTGGCGGCGTGAGCACCGGCAGCATCTCTGTAAATCGCGCGACCACGGTAGGATCGAACGCCTTGCCCGCCTCGTCTCGGAGCATCTGAACGGCGTCCTCAGACGACATCGCCGGCCGATAGGGGCGGCGCGACGTCAGCGCATCGAAGCAATCCACCACCGAGAGAATTCTCGCGCCCAGCGGAATCTGCTCGCCGCGTAGACCTGACGGGTATCCTGCGCCGTCCCATCGTTCGTGATGGCTGCGAATGAGCGGCGCCACCGGGCCGGCGAACGGTACGGCGCTGACGATCTCGGCGCCGATCTGCGCGTGCAGCTGCATCTTCTTCCGCTCGTCGGGCGTCAGCGGACCGGGTTTGGAGAGGATGTGCTCCGGCACCGCCAGCTTCCCGATGTCGTGCAGCAACGCGGCGATCTCGACAGCCTGCCGATCGCGCTCGGGCAGATCCAATCGGTGCGCCAGCATCGTCGCGTAGTACTGCACGCGCTCGACGTGACGGCTTCCGCCCTCGTCCTTGGCCTGAATCGCGCGCGCCAGTACTTCCGTGCTCTCGCGATGGAGCTGCGCCGACTCTGACGCGCGGCGCTGCTCGTCGGCAATGCGTTTGAGGTAGATGCGATAGCTGCGATACGTCAGGCCAAGTGGCACAAACGCGAGCGCCGTGTGCCACTGACCGGCTTTGTGAAACACGTCAACGGCGATACCGGCGGCAATCGCGCCGACGACGTAGCTGCTGATCGTCCACAGAAAGTTGTCGTGCCAGACGCGGATCACCCCACGGCCGGATGACAACGCGAACGCAGCGGCGACAGCGAGCGAGTTGACGAGGAAATAAATGAGTGCCGCTGCCATCAACGGCTGCAGCGGTCTCGCCGGCAGCGTGCCATAGGTACCGCCAAGCGAGGTATACGTCGCGCCGGCGGCAGCCACACTCGCCGCCAGCGTCGCCATGCTGAACAACGTCTTGTAGGCGGGGTTGCGCACGCTCATGCGGAATGTGCTCTGCGACCAGCCGCTGGCCACCGCGATCAGCATCGTCGGCGCCGGACCAAGCAGCAGCAGTGCCGTGAAGTCCACGGCATAGGAGAGCGAGATACAGGAGCTCCCCACGCCGAGCGGCATGTCCACCTTCAGCGCCGAACTGATCACGGACATGACCATCAACACGGCAAACAGTCCGGGGCGCTCGAGTTGCCACGACGACAGCGCGCCAGCCATCAGGACGGCGCCGAGCGCGATCATCGCGAATACGTAGGTCCGGCCGGCGACAGGACGACGCATCATGCGAACACCTCCTGACATTCGAAGTCGAGAGCGCATGGTTGACGCTACGGCAAAATCAGAATAGAACCGGCGGTCACCGACGTGCCCGCCAGGGATCCCCACGCTGCCTGCGACCCCGCGGTTGGCGCTGTTCCCCACGCGACCGAGCTCCCGTCGCTGGCGCCAATCAGACTGTTGCCCCAGATGATGTTGTTGCCCCAGATGATGTTGTCGTCCCAGACGACGTTGTTGCCCCAGACGATGTTGTCGTCCCACTCGATGCTGCTTCCCCAGATGATGTTCTGCGCCCACGCCGGGTCGTTGACGTAGACCACGATGCCGGAGCCAACGGCCTCAGCCCACATGATGTTTCCGGCCCACGACACGGTCTCGTTGTCGATCACCGTGGACGTGGTGATGTCACCGACGAGCCATGTTGACGACGGCGCAGCGGTCGTATCGATGTGAGCCGCCAGGTCGATCGCTCCCGCGGTATTGACGCTGCCAGTCCCTTGCGTCAGGTAGTCGTAGCGAGCGCCGTCATCACCGAAGGCTGGCAGCGCCGTGTACTGCAGGATCGCCTTCACCGCATTCGGCGTGAGCGGTGGCGCCGCGGGAAAGGCATCGCGATGCGCCTGAACGATCAACGCGGCGGTTCCGCTGACCACCGCAGCGGCCATGCTGGTTCCGCTGAGCCGCAAATAGGACTTGCCAACCCTCAGCGATGGATAGTTCTGATAGAGCGTGCTCGACTTCGCCGCCGCCGACACCAACCCGTGACCTGGCGCGACCATGTCAGGTTTCGCGACACCGTCGTACCACGTCGGTCCGCGCGAGCTGTATTCGGCCACGCGATCGTCACCGCGCCGGTCGGTGTCGAAGGTCCTGACCGATCCGACAGTGATCGCCGACGGCGCATTGCCTGGACTCAGGATGCCCGCATACCCAGGCGCGCCCCGTTCCGGCGACATGCCGTAGTTGCCGGCAGCCGCAACGACAATGATGCCCGCGCGCGCGGCCGCCTCGATGGCCTGCACCAGCGGATCGGTGGCCGCCGGCTCGAGAATCGGGTGACCAAGCGAGAGATTGATCACATCGATGCCAAGTTGTTCCTTGTTCGCGGTCGCGAATTCGATTGCGCTGATCACGTCGCTCGTATAGCCTGCGCCGTTCTGATCGAGGACCTTGAGTCCGATCAGTCGTGACCGGTACGCCACGCCCCGGTACCGTTTGTTCGACAGACTCCCGTCCCCGCCGATCAATCCGGCGACGTGAGTGCCGTGCCCGTAGTCGTCGCTCGGTGCTTCTGCCCGTCCGCCTTCGGTGAAGTCGTAGAAGGCGACGATCCGATCGTCGAAGTCCGAACCTGGTTCGATGCCGGAGTCCACGACCGCAACGCCGATTCCGTCACCGCCTGCCGAATAGAGAGGCAGACCGAGTGTGCCCCGCAGCGTCGAGTCCCAGGAGTAGTCCTCGGCCTTGACCACCGCATCAACCGAGATGGACTCCACGTACGGAAGCTGCGAGAGGTCCTTGAGCGTGGATGCCGGGACGCGCACCGTCACTGCATTGATGCTGCGATGAGCGCGAAGAACGATATGCCCCTTTGCCTTCAACGCGCTCGTCAGGCTGGGAACACCGTTTGAGATCGTCCGGATGATGACCCGCGTGGTGTTTGCCTCGCCGGCACGGACGCTCCGCGCGAGGGCTTCGTCCAGCTTGTCGGGTTTGCGTTGCGGCGACTGCGCCTGCGCAGCGATCGCCGAGAGTGGGAGCCAGGCGAATAAAAAGGCCGCGACGCGAAAACGAGGGAGATTCCAGGACATGGCGCGCAGTAGGGGCAACAGCTGCGCCACGTCACTGATAGGGCAGGTGCCACCCTAAGGTCCATCTAGTTCAGAGAGATAAATTGATAAGCTGGATGAAGACGCGTGCCGTTCCGTTGACTGCTGAGTTACGTTTCGGCACACGCGCTTACAGTTTCGTGCTGCACGCGACTCCCGGGTCAGAGCTGATCTGACCCCGCCTCAGCGACCGAGAAGGGCGAGTATCGTGCGCTCGTAGATCCGGGAGAGCGGATCGAGATCGGCGATGCGCACGTGCTCGTCGATCTTATGGATCGAGTCGTTGAGCGGTCCGAACTCGACGACCTCACGCGCGAGCGTCGCGAGAAAGCGGCCGTCCGATGTTCCGCCGGTCGTGGACAGCTCGGGCCGAACACCACTGATCGACTGCACGGATGTCGTCACCGCATCCACGAGTGGGCCGCGCGGAGTGATGAACGGCTCGCCGATCAGCATCCACTCGAGCTCGTAGGTCATGCGATGCGCATCGAGGATCTCCCGCACGCGAGACTGCAGGGATGACGCCGTCGATTCGGGCGAGAACCGGAAGTTGAACCAGACGTCGAGCGTGCCGGGAATGATGTTGCTCACGCCGGTGCCAGCGTGCGTATTCGAAATCTGAAAGCTCGTAGGCTGGAAGTACTCGTTCCCGCGGTCCCACTGGGTCCACACGAGCGCCGCGAGCGCACTGGCCGCATCGTGAATCGGGTTGCGGCCGCGCTCGGGATACGCGATGTGACACTGCTGTCCGATGACGCGGAGCTTGCCGTTCAGCGATCCGCGGCGACCGTTCTTGATCGTGTCGCCGAACCGCTCGGTGGACGTCGGCTCGCCGACGATGCAGGCGTCGATGGCCTCGCCACGGGCGCGCAGCGTGGAGACGGCCAAGGCGGTGCCGTCAACGGCGTCGCCTTCTTCATCGGACGTCAGCAGAACAGCCACTGATCCGCGCCCATCAGTCACCCGTGCCGCTCGCTCGGCCGCGGTGACCATCGCCGCCACAGAGCCTTTCATGTCCGCAGCGCCGCGGCCAAAGAGGAACCCCGCTCGCTCCGACGGCGTGAACGGATCGCTCGTCCACTGCTCGACCGGACCGGGAGGAACGACGTCCACATGACCCGCCAGGCACACGAGCGGTCCTGACGAGCCATGCCGTGCCCAGAGGTTGCCCACGGGACCGCGATCGATGCGCTCGCACACGAAGCCGGCGGCCGACAGGCGCGACTTGATCAGATCCAGGCAGCCATCGTCACTGGGCGTGATCGAGCGGCGCGCGATGAGCTGTCTCGCGAGCGTCAGCGTGTCTGCCTGGATGTCGCTCACGCGCGCAGCAGCTCGTTAATGGACGTCTTGGCTCGCGTCTGTGCGTCCACACGCTTGACGATCACCGCGCAGGACAGCGAGTACTTGCCGTCGGAGGACGGCAGACTCCCAGGGACGACCACCGATCCGGCCGGCACCTTGCCGTAGGTGATCTCGCCGGTCGCGCGGTCGTAGATCCTGGTGCTCTGGCTGATGAACGTTCCCATGGCGAGCACCGAGTTCGCCTCGACGATCACGCCCTCGACGACTTCCGATCGGGCGCCGATGAAGCAGTTGTCTTCGATGATCGTCGGGTTGGCCTGCAGCGGCTCGAGCACACCGCCGAGGCCGACGCCACCAGACAGGTGGACGTTCTTGCCGACCTGCGCGCACGAGCCGACCGTCGCCCAGGTATCGACCATCGTGCCCTCATCGACGTAGGCCCCGATGTTCACGTAGGACGGCATCATGATCACGTTCTTGCCGATGAACGCCCCCGCCCTCGCGACGGCCGGCGGCACGATGCGGAAACCGCCCTGCCGGAAATCGGCGTCGGCGTAGCCGGCAAAACGCATCGGCACCTTGTCGAAGTACGTCGTCGCGCCACCATCAATGACGCGATTGTCGTGGGTGCGGAAATACAGCAGCACCGCCTTCTTCAACCACTGATGCGTCACCCAGGTGCCGTCGATCTTTTCGGCGACGCGCAGGCGGCCGCTGTTCAAGCCGTCGATGATCTCGGCGATGGCGTCAGCGAGGTCCTTTGGCACCCGGTTCGGCGTAATGTCGGCGCGTTGTTCGAAGGCGGAGTCGATGAGCGATTCCAGAGTGTGAGCAGTCATAGCGTTGATCCACAAAACGCGACGATGCGCTGCGCGGCCTCGAGACAGCCGGCAAGTTCGGGCACGAGTGCCAGACGCACGTAGCCGCGTCCCGGATTCGTGCCATGCGCATCGCGGGCCAGATACTGCCCTGGCAGCACGGTCACGTGGGTCGAGGCAAACAGGTCCCTGGCGAACGCCTCGTCATCGCCGCCGGGCACGCGTGCCCAGAGATAAAAGCCGGCGTCGGGGCGCGGCGCGTGCATCACCGGCTCCAGCATCGGCACGAGCGCGTCGAATTTCTGGCGATACTGCCGGCGATTGTCTTCCACGTGGGCCTCGTCGTTCCACGCCGCCATGCTAGCGTGCTGCACGGCGAGGCTCATCGCACATCCATGATACGTGCGATACAGGAGGAACCGCTCGAGCAGCCTGGCGTCGCCGGCCACCGCGCCGGCGCGAAGGCCCGGCGCGTTCGACCGCTTCGACAGGCTGTTGAAGACGACCAGGTTCTGGAAGCCGTCGCGCCCGAGTCGATGCGCGGCCTCGAGCGCACCGAGCGGTGCGTGGTCGTCGTAAATCTCGGAATAGCACTCATCAGACGCGATCACGAAGCCGTGGCGATCGGCACGCGCAAAGAGCGCGCGCCAGTCGTCGAGTGTCAGCACCGTGCCGGACGGGTTCGCCGGCGAGCACACGTACAGCAGTTGCGTGCGTGCCCACTGCTCGTCGCTGATTGAGTCGAGATCCAGCGCGAAGGCATTGTCCGCCGTCTGATTGAGAAAGAGCGGCTCGGCGCCCGCGAGCAGCGCTGCCCCTTCATAGATTTGATAGAAGGGATTCGGCGAGACGACCACCGGTGACGGGCGCGTGGGATCGATCACCGCTTGCCCGAAGGCGAATAACGCCTCGCGCGTCCCGTTCACGGGCAGTACCTGCGTGCGCGGGTCGAGGCTGGTCAGACCATATCGCCGCTGGAACCACGCGCCAATGCACTCGCGCAGACGATCGAGCCCGGCCGTTGCCGGGTACACCGACAGACCGTCGAGATGCTCAGTGAGGGCGCGGCCGATCAGATCCGGCGTGCGATGCTGCGGCTCGCCAATGGACAGACGAATCGGCCGATCGGCCGGCGTCAGCCCGGCCAGCAACGCGCGCAGTTTCTCGAAGGGATAGGGCTGAAGCTGCTGCAGACGTGAGTTCAAGCGGGTGGCCGACGACCATTATCCTCGCTTCCGGGTCCTCAACTACAATCTCCGAGCCGAGCTATTAAGGTATGGCGTTCGATCTGATCGTGAACGGGACACGGCATACCATCGATGCGGACCCGCAGACGCCGCTGCTGTGGGTAGTCCGCGAGCACATCGGACTCACAGGCACGAAGTTCAGCTGCGGCATCGGACAGTGCGGCGCGTGCACGCTGCACGTCGATGGCCGGCCGGTGCGGTCCTGCAGCGTTCCCGCCTCCACAGCGATCGGCAAGCCGATCCTGACCATCGAAGGTCTCTCACCCGACGGCAGCCATCCCATCCAGGTCGCGTGGAAAGAGCTCGACACGCCACAGTGCGGCTACTGTCAGTCGGGAATGATCATGAGCACGCTCGCCCTCCTGCGCGCGCGGCCCAATCCCACTGACGCGGAGATCGACGCGCAGATCACCAACGCCTGCCGCTGCAGCACCTATCACCGGATCCGCCAGTCGATCCATCTGGCGGCGAAGCTGATGAAGGCCTGAGATGCCAGACATCGATCGCCGCGAGTTCCTGGCCACAATCGCTGCAGCACAGGGCGCGTTCGTGCTCGGCTTCTGGCTGCCGTCTCGAGCCGAGGCGCAGACCTCGCCCGTGTCGGCGTGGTACGAGGAGCCGGCGACGCGCGAGGTCAACGCGTGGATCGTCATCGCGCCCGACGAGACAGTGACGATCCGCATCGCCCAGACCGAGCTCGGGCAAGGCGTGTGGACGTCAAACGCCATGATGGTGGCCGAAGAACTGCAGTGCGACTGGAGCAAGGTCCGTCCGCAGTATGCGTCCGCCAACCGCGATGCACGAGAGAAGGCGCCTGAGTGGACGCTGAACGTTCCGGGCAACGGCGCGCAGGACCCGAAGGGCGGCGGCGTGCCGACGTTCGGCAATCGCGATCGTGTCGGCATCGCCGGCATTCCCGACAGTCTGTACCGGCGCATGCGGACCAACGCCGCCTCCTCCGTGAAGGACGGCCGCTACTATCTGCAGCTCGCCGGAGCGGAGGCCCGCGAGCGACTGCTCCTGGCCGCTGCGGCGCAGTGGAACGTGCCGGTCGGTGAGCTCACCGCAAAGAACAGCGTGATCACGCACGGCGCCAGCGGCCGGACGACGACCTACGGGAAGGTCGCGCAGCGCGCGGCGGAGACGCCGCATCCCCATCCCGAGACCATCACCATCAAGCCACCGGACCAGTGGACGCTGATGGGCACCGAGCAGAAGAACCTCGATGTGCCGTCGAAGGTGACCGGACAGGCCGTCTACGGGATCGACGTGCGTCTACCGGGCATGAAGTGGGCGGCCGTCAAGACATGCCCGGTCTACGGCGGCGACGTGAAGCGCTACGACTTCGAGGCCATCCGCCAGATGCCGGGCGTGCGCTCCGCCGTGAAATTTCCGATTCCGGATCCGGCGCTCACTCGCGGCCGCATCTTCAGCGGCGGCGTCGCCGTCATGGCCGACACGTGGTATCAGGCGAAGACGGCGATCGACAAGATGCCGATCGAGTGGGACATCCCTCCGAGGAATGCCGCGTTCACCACTGCCAACATGCGCGAGGCGCTGCTGGCGGCGCTCGATCGGCCCGGAGTCGTTCGCGCCAACGATGGCGACGTCGACGCCGCGTTCAAGGGCGCGGCGCGGATCGTCGAAGCGACCTACTCAACGCCGTTCCTGCCACGCGCTCGCATGGAGCCGGGCAACGCCACCGTGCTGGTCACGAACGATCGCGTGGACATCTGGATCGGCGATCAAAGCCCGCAGGAAACGCGCTTCAGCGCCGCGCAGATCACCGGCATTCCCGAGACCAACGTCCACCTGCATCTGTGCCACCTAGGCGGCGGCTTCGGCCGCAACGGCAACGGACCTCAGGCCGAGCACGCGATCATGATCGCCAACGCGCATCGCGGCACACCGATCCACATGCTGTGGACGCGCGAAGAGGATTTCATCGGCACGACGTATCGCGCGATGGGCGTCGCTCGTCTCAAGGCCGCGCTCGACGCCGACGGCTGGCCGATCGCGATGGACGTGCGCACGGCGATGCAGGAAGGCGGCTTCGGCCCGGAGGCGTCGTTCCACGTGACCTCGCGCTACCACGTGCCGAACTACCGCTATTCGAACCACACGACGAACTTCCACGTCCCCGTCGGCACACGCCGCGGTGTGGGACAGGCGGCGCATGAGTTCTATCGCGAGAGCTTCATGGACGAACTCGCGCGCGCCGCCGGCAAGGACCCGTACCGCTACCGGCGTGAGCTCCTCGCTCGAACCAACCTGCCCTACAAGCAGGACATGATCACGGCGCTCGACATCGCCGCCGAGATGTCAGGGTGGGGCACGCCGTTGCCGAAGGGCACGGCACGAGCCATCGCCCTCGAGGAGCGTGGCGCCGAGGGCGACGGCATGGCGACGATCAGCGCGATGGTGCACACGGTCTCGGTCAGCCGTGCCGGCAAGGTGCGCCTCGAGCGCGTGGACGTCGCGCACGAAACAGGATTCGGCCTGGTCAACCCGCTGTCGGTCAAGAAGCAGATCGAAGGCCAGATCACCTGGTTCTACAACGACGCCGTCCACCAAGCCTGCACGATCAAAGACGGCCGCATCGTGGAAAACAACTTCCACGCCTTCCCGCTGTCGCGCATCAGCGAAGACCCGCCGGTCATCAACATCCGCTTCTTCCCCACGAAGCACTGGCTGATCGGCATGGGCCACGACCGCGCAACCTCGGTGCAGTCGGCGATCGGCGACGCGATCTTTCAGATCACCGGGAAGCGCTATCGCGATCTGCCGTATGCGCGACACGATTTGAGCTGGACGTGACACACACGTCGCGACCAGAATCCCCTGTGACCTCCGTCTCTCCTGCTCGCTCGAGTTCGACTCGGCTCGTCCTCGTCCTTACTGTCGTGTCTCTCGTCCTTCTGATCCCAGGCCTGTTCGCCCCCGTCCTGACGATACGCGGCGTGTTGACGCGCGACGGCATTGCACAAGTGGCGCCGATGATGCTCCAAAAGGGGTTGAACGACGACACGCTGAACACGCTGAAAGGCATGATGAACCCCACCGTCGTGGGACTGCTCGAAGCGACGGGGCAGGATCTGCGTCAGATGATCATCGACAAGGTGATGCCGTCGTTAACGGCGTCGCTGCAGCAGAACGTGGGCGAGGTCGAGGTCTTTGAGCAGACGAGGAGCATCGTCAGCGGTGTGAGGCGTCTGTACGAGGTGGGGAGCCCGGTGCCCGCGACGTTGATTCTCCTGTTCAGCGTCGTCGTGCCATTCCTCAAGATGGTGCTCGTCGGCTGGGCGATGTTTGCGTCCCCTGCAACGCGTCAGCGGACGCTGGCGTTTGTCGAAACGATTGCCAAGTGGTCGATGGCCGACGTCTTCGTGGTCGCGCTGTTCATTACCTATCTCGCCGCGATGGCGAGCCAGAGCACACCACTCTCAGGACCTCCGGTCGTCGCGTTCAAGGCGACATTCGGACCTGGTTTCTACTGGTTTGCCGCCTACTGCCTGTTCTCGCTCGCGACGCAGCAGCTCACCGCGCGCGTGCTCGCCGCGCGCGTGTAGCCCACCTACGCGCTCGGCGCGTAGGCACCTACTTCGCGCGCGTCCCCTTCACTTCGGAAAGGGGCGCCCACTTGCCGTCCGCTCCCCCGAACTCCGCGAGGGCCGTGTACGCGCCGGCGGCGATCTTCAGCGTCAACCGGATGTTGAACGCGGGTTGTTCCGTCGTGAACGTCCAGGTATCGCCGTTGACCTGTCCGTACGCCACAAGGGCACTGCCGAGGCTGTCGATGGTGTACGCCTGATACTGCTTCCGCGCCGGCACGTAGCTCAACGTCCGCATCTGGCTGTACGTCCCCGCAGAACCCTTCGCCTCGCTTCGACACACGACGTGCCGGTTGGCAAACCACTGACACTCTTCAGAGCCTGAGGCCTTGTTTGCCGGTGACAACGGGGTTGCCTTCGTGTCTACCTCGATGTTCCACTTGCCGACCATGACGTCGAGCTTCTTCTGATCGGGGCTCGGTTGTTGCGCAACCGCGATACACGGAACAGCCAAAAGGGTGACGATCATCAAGCCGGCAAGGCGCGTCTTCATGAAGCGGAGGTTAGCACACGCAGGACGCAGCAGGAACGCAGCAGGACGCAGCAGGACGCGGCGCAGGACCGGAGGTCGCTCCGCAAAACCGACTTGATCCACGCATCTCAGCTTCGCCGCCGACCAACGAGGTATGCCAATACACTCCCCACGGTTTTGCTACGGACCTCCAGTCCCGCACCGCTGAAGTCAGGGGACCTAGGATGGACCAAGGACAAGGACCAAGGACGGACCAAGCACCAGGGACAAAGGACCAAGGACCATCATCACCTCGTCTCGACCTCGCGCACGGTCGCCTGCGCGAGGCTGTGCGTGGGCTCCAGTTGCGCGAAGATGGCGGCCGATGTGACGGTCACGACACCAACGCAGATGAACGTCCAGCGGAAGGCGGCAAGCGTTTCGAGGTGCCGCGGGCCGGCGTCAACTCCGCCGAACGCGCCGAGCAGCCCACCCGCCACGGCGACGCCGAGACTCATCGACAGCATCATCACCATCGACAGCAGACTGTTGCCGCTGCTGGCGAGCTCGCCGTCGAGATCGCGCAGCGTCAGCGTGTTCATCGCGGTGAATTGCAGCGAGTTGACGGCACCGAAGACCGCAAACTGCATCGCATGAAGCCAGAGCGGGAGGCCGGGCTGCACCAGCGAGAAACTGGCCATCGCCGTACCCACGAGCAGCGTGTTGCCGACGAGTACGCGCCGGTACCCGAACCGGTGAACCAGCGGCACGACCACTCGCTTGGAAAACATGCCAGCCAGCGCCGCCGGGATCATCATCATGCCGGCATGCATCGGTGAGAAGCCCAGCGGCACCTGCATGACCAACGGAATGAGATACGGCATCGCCCCGCTGCCCACTCGGGAGAACAGATTGCCGAGGATGCCAACGCCGAAGGTCTCCACCTTGAAGAGGGCGAGCTGGAATAGCGGTCGCTCGACTCGACCCGCGTGAAGCCAATAGGCCACGAGGCTTGCCAAGCCGGACACCACCAGGATGACCACTGCCGCGTGGCGCGGCTGCTCGGTTGACAGTGCGTCGAGCGCCAACGACACGGCGACCATCGCGTACGCCAGCAGTGCGTAGCCGAGCGCGTCGAACCGACCGACCAACTGACGCAGGTCGGGCATGATGCGCAGCGCAGCGACACCGCCGGCAACGCCGAGCGGAAGGTTGATCAGGAAGATCCAGTGCCACGTCGCGATTTGGACGAGCCAGCCGCCCAACGTCGGCCCGATCAGCGGCCCGATCAAACCAGGCAACGTCACAAAGCTCATCGCGGCGAGGAATTCCGTCCGCGGGACGACGCGCATCACCACGAGCCGCCCGACGGGAAGCAGCATGGCGCCGCCGATCCCCTGCAGCACGCGCGACGCCACCAGTTCGGTCAGCCCTCGCGAGAGCGCACAGGCGAGCGAGCCCGCCGAGAACAGCACGACCGCGGCCACGAACACTCGCCGTGTGCCGAACCGATCGGCGAGCCACCCTGACGCCGGTATGACCATCGCCACGGCGAGCGCATACGACGCAACGACAGCCTGCATGCGCAGCGGCGATTCGCCGAGGCTCACCGCCATCGACGGCAAAGCGGTGTTGACGATGGTCGTGTCCAACATCTGCATGAACGCAGCAGTGGCCACGAGCCACAACATGGGGCGCGACGTACCCATCAGCGAATGAGCCATGATAGACACAAGACAGCTGTGATCTCCCATCCCTCATTACTCGACAGGCTGGTCATCGACGAGCGGTTCGTGCGCGGCTCCGGGCCGGGCGGTCAGAATGTCAACAAGGTCGCCACTGCTGTTGAATTGCGAGTCGATCTGACAGCCTCGTCACTGCCCGAGGATGTGAAGGCGCGACTGATTGCATTGGCCGGAAAGCGCGTGGCGGGGGACGGCGTCCTGCTCATTGACGCGCGCGAGCATCGCACGCAGAGTCAAAACCGCGATGCCGCACGCGCTCGGCTGCTGGCACTGGTAGAACGGGCACTTCAGCGACCGAAGAAGAGAACCAGAACACGCCCGACCCGGGCGGCGAAGGAACGCCGCCTCGAGTCGAAAAAGAAGCGCGCAAGCGCGAAGGCCAGCCGACGAAGGGTGAGCGACGACTAGCGCACGCCGTTACTGTTTCTCTTGCGCGCGCGCGCCGGCCAGAATGCCTCTCAGCCCGATGTTGCCTTCGTGACACCCGACCTCGTACATGCCCTCGTCGGAGCGATGGAGACCGTTCACAAGCGTCCACGGGCGGGTGAACGTCTCCGGGTCGGACACCGTCAGACGATACTCGATCGTGTCTCCGTCCAGCCTGGTGAACCGCTCGACAGTCTGCATGTGCTCGGTTGCGCCTCGGAAGAGCTTTTTGTCGTTGAAGTTCCGGGTTTCAACAACCAATGTCCTGCCCTCCCACCACCCACGCGAGTCGCCAGTCCACATCCGAACGGCGGCGCCGACATGCGGGCGACGATCGAGGGGGATGACGCGCGTCTCGTGCATCATCTCGGTCACGATCGCGACGTAACCAGGCGCCTGCACGATCTCGAAGTAGTTGTTGTAGAAGACATTCGGCAGCAGCAGGCCGTCAGTCGTGATACACCGCTCGGCCTGCGTCCGGTCCTCGGGCGCATCGGCACGCACCGTCGGCACGCCGATCTTCGGTGTGGCGTCCCATCGTTTCCTGCCTTCGGGTGTGTACGGGACCCTGCCGTCCGGCGGATCCACCACCAGCGACGTGCTTCGTCCCGGCGGCACCTTGCCATTCGCCGTCTCCAGCCAGATCTCGTTCAACTCACCGCTGACCGGCACCTGCGCCGCAAACGTCGTGAGCAGACGGTCGAGCGACGTCTTCTCGAATTCGGCCGCTTCCGCCTCGGTGAGCGTGTGTTTGCCCGACAGAGCCTCCGGCCGCTCGAGAGGAGTAGGCGTCTGGTTGGTCCAGATGCCTTGAAGGTCAGGATCACCCCACGGGGTCAGGTGCTGCGAGCCGCCGAGAAGCGTCGCCGTGGTCAGCAGAACAACTACCAAGCACAAGCCAAGTCGGAGCATGACGACCTCAATCGTTCGGTGTTACATCCGCTTGCCCTGAGCGAGCGAAGCGAGTCGAACGGGCTTACCCTGTTGGATTGGCGAGACCCGTGCCAATGAAGCTGACTGACGATTCGATGGAGAATCGCGTTCAGCCAGAAGCCGTTGCCGACATATCGGTACTGGCGCCGAACTATCGACGGGAGCTAGGATGCGCCGCATGCGACTGTTCTCTGCCGCTCTCATTGCAGTAGTCCTGCTCCTGCCGGCGGTCCGCGCACAGGAATCCACCGGACACCTCAACCCGGTGATTGCGAAGCTAGCCGCGGGCAAGACCGTCTATGGCCTCATCAACACCGGCGACCTGTCGCTGGCCAACGCCCGCGAGACGGCGCGCGCGCCAGTGGACTTCGTCTACGCCGACATGGAGCACAGTCCGCTCGACTTCCCGGGCCTGGCGGTCTTCCTTGCCGGTCTCACCGACAAGGCCGCCATCGTCGCCAAGAAGAGCGTGCAGCCGAACGTCGCTTTCTTCGCGCGCTTCCCGCCCGAAGCCGATCAATCGAACTGGGTCGTCAAGCAGGCGCTCGACATTGGGCTGATGGGCGTGATCTTCAACGGCGTGGACACGACGGCTCAGGCGCTGACGGCGGTCCGCACGATGAGGTATCCGCCGCTGCGAGGGGCGGCGCGGCGCGAGCCGGTCGGCATACGCGGCTACTCGACCGCGGCGGCCAGCTACGCCTGGGGCGTGAGCCCAGCCGAGTACGAGCGGCGCGCGGATGTCTGGCCACTCGAGCCCGACGGCGATCTGCTGGCGGTGATCATGATCGAATCGGTCGAGGGTCTCGAGAACCTCGATCAGATCGCGAGCGTTCCCGGCGTCGGCGCGTTGTTCCTTGGCGCCGGTTCCGACCTGTCACGCTCGATGGGTGTGCCGGCGAGCTCACCCGAAGTCGAGGCTGGGTTTCAGCGGGTGCTCAAGGCCTGCAAGGCGCACAAGGTCGCGTGTGGCATCACTGCCCCCAGCGCGAACGACATCGTCCGGCGCGTGAAGGAAGGCTGGAACATCATCCGCTCGACCGTGCCAGCCATCACACAGGCGCGCACGCAACTCGGCGATCGCTGATCATTCTGGACGGAGCATTTCATGTCATTGGCTCGAAAACTGGCGGCAACTCTGTTCGTCGCACTTGCCGCTTTCCCGAATGCGAGCGCCCAGCGTGGAGCGGGCGCTTCAATCTGGTTCGAAGGCGCGCGGCTGATTGCCGGCGATGGAAGCGCGGCAGTCGAGAATGCCGCGTTCCTCGTGGAAGGTTACTCCTTCGCGTGGGTCGGCAAGCAGGGACAGCGTCAGCCGCCCCCTGGCGCTGCTCGGATCGATCTCTCGGGCAAGACGGTGATGCCCGCACTCATCGACGGTCACAACCACATCGGCCTCGTCAATGAAAAGGACGGGAGCAACAGCAAGGCAAATTACCGGCGCGACAACCTGATCGATCACCTGGAACGCTACGCATACTACGGTGTTGCCGCAGCGTTGAGCATGGGTCTCGAGGCCGATCAAGAACTGGCGTACGAACTGCGCGACCAGGTGATCCCCAACGCCGCACGGTTCCTCACGGTAGGGAAAGGCATCGCGGCCACGCCGATTGCCGGTCCGACCGGGGAGCCTCGGCTGGGAATCCCATTCGGCGCGCGAACCGCCACGGAAGGCCGCGATCACGTCCGGGAGCTGCACAAGCGCGGGGTGCGCTTCGTGAAGATCTGGGTTGACGATCGCAACGGCGATGTTCCAAAGCTGCAGCCGAGCGTCTATCGCGCCATCATCGCCGAGGCGCACGGCAACGGCATGGAGGTGCTGGCCCACCTCAGTCGAACGTCGGCGCTGGCTGACGCCAAGGAACTGTTGGCCGCCGGCGTGGACGGCTTCGTGCACTTGGTGCGCGATCGCGACGTAGACGAGGAGTACCTGGCAGCGGTGAAGGCACGCCCGAAGGTGTGGTCGGGTCCGAACATCCCGGTGCCGGCGACGCGGGACACAATCGCATCACTTGCCGAGACGCTGCCTGCGAAACAGATCGAGGGCATGCGCGCGCAGCTGGCTCAACTCGAGGCCAAAGGGAATCCGCCCAACGAGCTCTTCGAGCTCCATTGCCGCAATCTCCGCAAGATCCACGGCGCGGGAATGGTGATCGGCATGGGAACCGACGGCACCGGCGATGGCTTCGGCGCCCATGAACAGATCGAAGCCTACACGCGATGCGGCATGACGACGATGGAAGCCATCGTCGCCGGGACGTCAACCAATGCCAGAGTGCTTCATCTGGATCGGATGGGGACCATTGCCGCCGGCAAAGAAGCCAGCTTCGACGTGCTCGACGCCAACCCCCTCGACAACATCACCAACACGCGCCGCATTTCGGCCGTCTATCTGAGAGGCAAGGAACTCGATCGACGAGCGCTCAGAGCCAAGTTCATGACCGGTGCGGCGACCAAGTGAATCGTCAGCGGACGCGCTGAATCTCCCGCAAGAGCGCATCACCGGCGTCGCCGGCGTCATGTGATGAGAAGGCCGCCGGCAGCACAATGAGACCGTTCGCAGGCACACGGCGATGAAATTCCTCTGCCGATGACGGACCGCGCAGCGCCTGCAGCGTCGCGCCAATCACGACCACTTTCGGGCGCATTGTCTTCAGCAGAATCAAGCCATCGTGGAGGTTCTCGGCGGTCACCACGCGAAAACCGGCTCCCTTGAACAGCCCACGCAGATACGCGAGCACATCGGGCGACGTGTCGGCGCACAACACCAGCGTGCCCTCGTCCTGGACGTCACCGTGCGCGGACGCAATGGCGTCAGCTTCGGCGAAATAGGGCTTCAGGACGCGATCGAGCTTGGTCACACGCAGGACGTCGCTGACCTTCGGCGACAACGCGCACACGCTCAGCTGCCCTGCCGCGTTCTGGACGCGGGTAAGACAGCGCACGAGCAAGCCAAGACCGCCGCTGTCGATGTAGTCGATTTCGCCAAGGTGCAGCAGGATGCGTGAGTTCACCGGCAGCAGCTCGTCGATCCGCTTGAGGAGCGCATCGGCTTCCTCGCCGGACACGAGGCGGCCACTGCAATTCACGACGGTGACGTATCCGACCTGGCGATGGTGAAGAGACAGCTGCATGGACCTGCGGTCAGCGCTGAACCGGCAGCGATCCGAAATCAGCCGGAGGCTTGCGGTGCCTGGTCGCGGCCTCGTACGCCGAGGCGATTCTGAACAGCAGCGGCTCGCCAAAGGGGCGCGCGATGAAGTCCACGCCAACGGGCAGCGCCGCCATGATGGGACCCACCAGACGCGTGCCGTTGCCATCGGCTGCGCGATCCCACACCGACGAGGTGAAGCCGGCCGGTACCGTCATGACCGGGAACCCCTGTTGACCGATGAGCGACCACCCGATTGGCGCGCGTCCGTTCGACGCCGGCTCACGCGGCGACGTGAGCTTGCGCGGCGGCACCGTGGACATGGGCGACACCAGCGCATCGAGTCGCTGTTCCTGCATGCACTGGAGGAGGAGCGTTTGCAGGGCGAAGCGGCCCTGCAGCCGCGCCGAGGTATCGAGCACGGTGGCGCGCTCGGCCCCCTCGCGCGCCTGCTTGCGATCCGGAAAGTTCGGGTCCTGATAGAACCGCGCTTTGGTGATCAAATCCGCGTTGCTCTTGATGTTGGCGTCGCCGCGCTCACGAAGGTAGCGATTGAGCATGTACTTGCCTTCGCCGGCCGGCCCCAGTCCCCCGCCGTTCAACGTGCGCAGCGATAGCTGCGGCGGCACGCGGGAGGGGTCCTGTTGAATCTGCAGCAGCGCCGCAATCTGATCGCCCACCGCTGCGGACGCAGCGGCGCCCGTCGCTGACGCGTCGGTAGGAAACAGCTGCGGATACTGTCGCGCGAACGCCGCATTCAGCAGCTCCGGTGCGTAGCGCGCGATGCATCGCGTGAACAGCTCGCCCTCGGCACCGGGATCCACGATCTCGGCTCCCAGCTTGCGCAAGTCGGCGATGGCGCGATCGACCAGGCCAATGCTTTCCTCGTCTGCCTTCGTCAGCAGCGACGGGCGCATGTACTCGCGAAGGACGCCGATGCGCACGCCATCCAGACGCCGCGCGGACGCAAAGCTCGCGTAAGACTGCTGCGGCTTGCGGCCGACGCTGTAGACGGTCAGTTCGTCCTTCGGGTCGTAGCCGGCGTAGGCGTCGAGGACTTTGGCGGTGTCCTCGACGGTACGGCAAATCGGACCGACTCGCATCACGAGCCCGGCGCCCATCATGCCGTCGCGGCTGACCAGCTCCTGCGTCGGCGCGAGACCCACCGTGCTGTTCACCGATGCCGGCCAGCGAACCGAGACGACAGTCTCTTCGGCGATGCCGCAGGTGACAAGGTTGGCGGCAACCGCGGTCGCCGAGCCTGCACTCGACATTCCCGGCTCGCGCTCGGTGTCGTAAGGATTGCAGAACGTGCCGCCGAACGAGCTGCGCGCACCGTCCACGGCGTACTCGGCGAGATTAGCCTTGGCCAGGATGATCGCGCCCGCGTCACGCAATCGCTTCACGAACGTCGCATCGTCCGGTGGACGGTCGTTGGCATAGTCGGCGTCGGCGCCTGACGTCGTCCGCATGTCGAACGTGTCGTACTGATCCTTGATGGCGAGAACCACGCCGTGGAGAGGCCCGACGAGACGGCCGGTGCGCGCGAACTGCTGATCCTGGGCTGCCGCCGTCTCGAGCGCGTCAGGCATGTTGGCGGCCGCGTCAGCCTTGTCGGTCAGGCTGCGGGCCTTGCGATCGTCGAACTTCCAATTACCGCGAGCAGCGGGACGGAGATTCAACGTTGACAGCGCGTTGATCTGCCGCGCATGCGCAATGGTCGTGATCGGCCCGAGAATGCCTTTCGGTTCATTGACGCAGGTACCGTTGTACGCCTGAATGCGCTTCAGGTAGGCCTCGACGATGCCACGTGTGGTGATCTGTTTTTTGAGGATGGCCTGCTGGATCTGCGCGATCGTGGCCTCCTGCACGTCGAATCCCGCCCCGCGCCGCTGCGACGAGGCCGGGACTCCAGCCACCATCACAACGACACCCACGATCGCACCCGCGACGAGCCGTCGCTTCATCATCAGCCTCCGTGCCACACAACGAATGACGGATTATATGTGCGTATGGCGACGTCGATCGGCTTCATCGGACTCGGAACCATGGGCACGCCGATGGTCCGGCGGCTCTTGAACGGCGGCTATTCCGTCACGGTCTGGGCGCGGCGACCTGAGGCGCTCGCACCGCTGGTGGCCGAGGGCGCACGCGCCGGCGATTCGCCTGCTGATGTCGCGCGACAGAGCGACATCGTGATGACCATGGTCACCGATACGAAGGCCGTCGAAGAGGTCGTGCTTGGTGAGCGTGGCATCGCGCGCGGCGCGCGCACCGGGGCTCTCGTGGTCGATCACAGCACGATCGCGCCAGAAGGCGCCCGGAGGATTGCACGCGCGATGCAGAACCAGAGCGTCGAGATGCTCGATGCGCCGGTGTCGGGCGGAAGCATGGCCGCCGAAGCCGGCACGCTGGCAATCATGATCGGCGGCAGTCAGGCTGGCGTCGATCGGGTTACGCCGGTGCTCTCGTCATATGCGAAGACGATCGTGCACGTCGGCGCGAGCGGCGCCGGTCAAGTCGCCAAGGCGTGCAATCAGATCTGCACGATCGTCAATCAGCTCGGAGCCGCCGAAGCGATGCTCCTCGCCGAACGGGCCGGCGTCGATCCGCGCGCGGTGAAGGACGCGCTCATGGGTGGCTTCGCGGCCAGCCGCATGCTCGATCTGCAGGCGCCAAAAATGATCGCGCGCGATTTCACCGGCCGGGTCGAGTCGCGTCTCCATCACAAGGACATTCACATCGTTCTGGATCTGGCGCGGGCGTTCGGCATCGAGCTGCCGGCCAGTGCGGCGGCGGCCGACGTCCTCGACCGGCTGCAGCAGCGCGGCGGAGCGCGACAGGACTCAGCGGCGGTGTTCACTGTTCTGAGTCAGCGCGAGTCAGACGGTCGTTAGAGCGATCGATGAGCGACCACAGCCGCTGCGCGCGCTCCCCGTTGCCGTGTGCGGCGTACAGATAGGCCAGGCGGATCTGCGGAAGCAGTCGGTTCGGCGCCCTGACGAGCGCGGCTTCGTCGGCCTCAATGAGCCGCGGCGCTTCCCCGGTCCGCCACGCAAGCTCGGCAAATTTGCGCCCGGCCCACCAGTCCCTGAAGAAGGAGGTATCGCGCGGACCAGCGAGCTGATGGCAGTTCGAGCAGCTCCTGAAGCCGCTCGCGAACTCCACGAAGTCGCTGTACCACTTCAGCGCGTCAGTGTCGTGCCCGGCAGCTTCGTGTGCGCGGGCCAGCGCGCGAAACGTGTTCCGCGACGCGTGATCGCTCATCGTCGGCGGCGGCATTCGTGCGAGCGCTGTGAGCGCCGACTCGGCTTCCTGCCGCGCCTCGTCGTTCAAGCCGATCTCGCGCAACAGACTGGCCAGCTGGGCACGCGCATACACCGGTTCCTGGACGACCCTCGTGCCGTCGGCGGCGCGGGTCAACGAGCTGCGAAGATCGGTGACGAAGTCGGTCATCAGCAACCGACGGCTCAACAAACGCACCGGCTCACTCGACGCCGATTGCAACGTACGCCGCAGGATCGGCTCGACGTAACGGCCCTGGTCGCGCAGCATCGCAAAAGCTTGTTCGCGCACCTTCGGATCGGGAGAGGCAAGACTCGACACCGCCGCTTCGGCGTCGCGCTCCCGCTCCGGCGTCAGCAGCTCGATGCGTCCGACCATCACTCTGACCAGCTCGTCGGGCCGTGGATTGATCGTGATCGGAATGAATCGGTCGGTCCACGATCGCGGCAGCACGAACAACACGCGGATGCCGTCGGTCGTGAAGTAGCTGGTGCGCCACGTGTTGACCATGGCGCGAGCTTCCGGCGCATAGAGACCGTGGGCCACGAGCCGCGCCGCGAGATGGTTCGTAATCGCTGTCGCAAAGCGATTGATATCCTGAGCCCCGACCATTGACGGGACGACGTTCGCGATCGGCTCGCCGCACGTGAGCGACGGCACGTGACGGTAGACACCTTTGCCATGCTCCACCCGTATCAGGTAGATGTCGCGCACGCCTTCGCTCAGATCCGGACCGCAGGTGAGCCGTCCGCCTCGATTCGCGCTCACGTCGAGCGGCAATCTCGCCTCGCCGAGCCCGCGGTAGAAGAGGAACCGCTCCCATTCCTTCGGGTAGCCCGGTCGCGTCGAATCGACGGCGCTCACGAACGCGGCATCCACGTGTCTCGAGTACTGCCACAACGCGTCCGCAGGGGCCTCGGGCAGCGACGGACGCGCGAGCGGCGGCGGCACGACATCAACAGTCCAGCCGATGCGCCCGTTGCGCGCGTCAGGCAGTGACCCCGACTGGACGAGCGACGGTCCAACGAAATCAGCCTGCGGATACCACTGCGTCCAGAGACCGCCGGGGAACCCGACCTGGACTCCAACCCGGACCGGTCGATCCGTGTAGAAGTAAATGACCGGCGTCTCGCCCTTGAGGTTCGACGCCCGCAGTCGCAGCTCGTCACGGCTGCGTGCGTGCACGAACGCAGGCAGTGCGTGCTCCTCGTGGTACATCCCGTCGAGCGTGACGCCGTCGGAACCGTTCATGGCCAGAAAAGTGCCCCACTCGTGCACGACCAGCCCACGAGGGGACGCCGAGGCCTGCGAACGCATGAGCGCGGCGAGCATCGCCTCGAGTTGCTGACGCGTGGCCGGTTCACGGAGCACCTCCGTCTTCTCGCGGATGAACGTGTTCCCGCTCATGGGCACGAGCGTGCTCGCCGACGCCTTCGGGCTCGGGCACGATCCGTTCAGCTGGAGCACCCAAGACCCGTTCTCTGGCCACTGCCGCGTGACGGCGTGAACACCCTTCGCCGTGTCGACAGCGATCAGGTCGAGCGGGAGTGATTGCCGCACCCCGTTCACCGACCCTTCGGCGGTTCCGGTCATCCGCACGGCGCCGGGGTCGTCACAGACCAGAGGGCGCACGACCAGGAGGACCTTCTTCTTGAACTGCGGCATGGTCGTCGAGCCAGTTCCTGCCGCAATCGGCGGCCCGATCTCGAGCCGGAACATGGTTCCCGCACTCGCGGAAATCGCCATTGCCATCACCAGCAGCGCGCCGAGTCTCACAAACATGTCAATGCTCCTTTGCGCACCATCACCACTTCCAGGCCAGCTCTTCCCGCCACAGCCGCAGGGCGGCGGCATCGAGCGCCAGGACCCGATCACGCGACACGGACGGAGGCGGCGGTTCGAACTGCGCGATGCGCTCGTAGACGCGCACGCGATCCGGCAGATCCACACGCGACAGCAAATGCCACAGCGTCAGCGTGTCGCGGGTGCGCGCCTCGCGGATGACGATGTCGAGCGCGAGCAAAGGGGCCTTGCCAGCGTCGAAATCGTCTACCGCCTGCTTCAACGCCGCGGACGCATCGTCGAAATAGGGCGTTCCCGGTCCGGCTCCAGGCCTGGTCCGGCACATCGCTCCGGCAGGAACCAGCGAGTCACGACCGTTCCACTCGAGCGCCGCCCACCCCGATGTCATCCGCAATTCGCCGGCGCCATCGGCGCCGACGGTCAACGTGTACGCACATCCGAGATCGACGACCGTGCTCGACGGCGTGTCGAGAATGAACAGGCGTGGCGGCGCGTTGATCTCGGCTCGTATCGTCCCGCGATCTAGCCTGATGCGGTACTCGGACTGGCTCACCTGGCCGAGGCGCACGCGAGTCTCAGGCGCGACGTCGACTGTTCCCAACTGGCCAATGAGGATGCGGGCCTCAGAGCGGCCACCGGTCTCGACCCAGTCCCCGGCGGCCATTCGTCGCGTGCCACCGTCGCTCGCGTGTGTCACTTCCCACGGCCGTGGGGTCATCGCGCGGGTCAGCCAGTAGGCCGTGCCAGCAAGAGCGACGATGACGGCGCTCGCCACGGCCCACCGGAACCCAAACGCGACCGGGCGCCCGCGGTCAGGTGCAGACAGGGCCGCCTCGATCCCGTTCCACACGGACGGAGGAGCGCTGATGACATTGAGCTGGCGCACAAGTCTCGCCGAAAACCGAATCTCGTCCAGGGCCCTTCGACATCGCGCGCACGTGACCAGGTGCGCGTCAACACGCTGCCGGTCGGCAGCGGGCAGCTCGCCGTCGCAGTAGCGGGGCAACGAGCCCGCGACGTGCCTCGTGAACATCCTCACTCCTCGCGCGCCAACATGGTTCGAACCGGCGCCAGCCGCTTGGCGAGCAGACGATGGCCGCGGCTCAGCCGAGAAGCGACCGTGCCTATCGAACAGTTCAACGCCGCGGCCATGTCCGTGTACGACAGGTCCTCGAAATAGCGCAGCAGGATCGCGGCACGGAGTTTCGGGGGCAGCGCCGCGATGGCGCGACGCACCGTCGATGCGACCTCACGGCTGGCCAACCTCTCTTCGTGGGACGGCTCAGCGACCGCGGCCATCGTGTCCAGCGCGACTGCGTCCGTTCCGACAGCCGCAGCTCGGCGGCCGCGCGAGCGATCGACGCAGGCGTTCACGACCAGCCGATACACCCAGGTCGAAAACGCCGCATCGCCACGAAAGCGCCCGATCCCACGCATCACCTTCAGAAACACTTGCTGCGTGACCTCGCCGGCGGCGTCAGGGTCCGCCTGAAAGAAATGGAACGCAATCGAATAGACACGGTCCTTGTACGCCTCGTACAGCGCACGAAACGCTTCAGAATCGCCCCGGCGGCACGCCTCGAGGACCTCGGGGCTGATCTCGCGGCCCGTTTCCACCCGGCCATTAGACGCTACGGGCCGCCGGTTTCTTCCGTGCTATCGCCTGTGGAGTTGAGGGAATTCGGAGGGAGATTCCCAAGGGGGAGTTGGTCGCTCCCCTCGGGCTCTAGGCAGGGCGATACACTGAACTTCGGATCGTCCAGACGCCGTCACGCCTCTCGTAGGCAATCTCGAAGATTCCGGCTTCCGTTCGCCGGACGACACCGCCCCCCTGCTCGCGGGCCATCTCGACGAGCGTGCAGCTTGGTCCGATCGCGGTCTCGATCGTCACGGTGCAATGCATCACGCCAGTCGCCGTCTGCCGATCGAGCGCAACATCAATCACGTCGCGCTCGCCGAAGTCGGCGGTGACGAGGTTCCCAATCGCTGGATCGATCCCGAGCGTGTGAGCGGTGCCGGCATTGACCTGCTGCGCGAAGGCCTGATTCAGCGCGCGAAGCGCGTTCACGTCCTCGAGGCGGGCCAGCCGGTCGGACGGCGAACCGGGAACAAGGGGCCGATCCTCGGAGTATCCGATGTTTGAAAGTCCCCTCAGCCCGAATCCCGACAAGGATGCGCCAGCAACGAAGACCGCAATCACCCTTCTTGCGGGCGAAACTCTCCCGGCGCCCACGTGGGTGCGCCGGGAATCACGTCGAGGAGGTGGTGTGCTCAGAGACTCAGCTTGCCGGTGCTGTGGCCGATCGAGTCGATTTCGGCGCCGGCGAGCTCGCCCATGGCCAGCAGGAGGTTCGCCGTCGGATCCTTCTTGTCGTTGACGATCGCGCGGTTGCCCTTGAGGCGACCGTTGGCGCCGCCGACGAGCAGGGCGGGCGGATTCTGCCGGTCGTGGACGTTGCCATTGCCCATGCCGCTGCCGAAGTACAGCAACGAGCGGTCGAGGAGCGTGCCGTCCCCGTCCTGCGTCTGCTGCAGCTTCTCGACGAACTCCGACAGCTTCGTCACGTGATACGTCGTCAGCTTGGCGTACTTGGCGATGCCCTCGGCCGTGTCGCCGTGGTGCGACACCGGATGATGCGGCTCGGGAATGCCGATGTGCGCGTAGCTGCGGCCGCTGCCTTCGTGACCGACCATGAAGGTGAACACGCGCGAGATGTCGGCCTGGAAGGCCAGCAACATCAAGTTGTAGGTGACCGACAGGTGATCGTCCACGTTATCCGGTAGACCGAGCGGCGCGACCGCGCCTTCCGGCACCGCCGCCGCGCGCGCGTCCATGCGATCGAGCTGCTGCTCGACGTCGCGGATGTTGGTCAGGTACTCGTCGAGAATCGCGTTGTCGGCAGGACCCAGCTTGCTGCGCATGCGGCGCGCTTCTTCGGCCACCGAGTCGAGCAGGCTCTGCTTGCGGCGCATGTTGGCCAGCCGCCGCTTCGACGATCCGGTCTCGCCGAAGATCCGCTCGTAGGTGACGCGCGGGTTGACGGCCACGGGCAGCGGGCTCTTGTCGTCGCGCCAGGAAATGGCATTGAAGAACACGCAGGGATAGCCGTCGCACGCGCCGGCCGACGTCCCCATGTCCTCGGTGCCGACCTCGAGCGATCGCAGCGGCGTGTCTTCGGCGACGGCGTCGGCGATGTACTGATCGATGCTCTTCTTCGACTGCACGACGAATTTGGCCATGACAGTGACCGGGCCGGTCCCGTTCAGCCACGCCGCGCTCGCGCCCATGTGCGCGCCGCCCATGTCGGGGTTGCCGTCCGGCGCCTTCAACCCGCTGACC
>Ga0111539_10000239_pt1 | contig 65601 bp, 64 predicted proteins | sample RhiMethybrSRZTD1_FD_79667 | JGI IMG/M metagenome (GOLD analysis project Ga0111539, IMG submission 79667) | Populus rhizosphere microbial communities from Tennessee, USA - Rhizosphere MetaG P. TD hybrid SRZTD1 (version 2) (version 2) | ecosystem: Host-associated > Plants > Roots > Rhizosphere >...
ATCGAAGGCGTATCAGGCGTGCATGTGATGGCCTATCGGCAGGAAGAGTTCGTGAACGAGATCATCCAGGCCTCCGGCGTCATGCGGAACAGACAGCAACGGCGCGCGGTCGAACCCGCCGCTTCTTCGTGAAAGGATTGCGTATATGACCGATACCGTCATCAGCTCGGCCACCAAGGAAGTGGTGATCGGCTTCGAGCGCCCGTTCGTCATCATCGGCGAGCGCATCAACCCGACCGGGCGCAAGCTGCTGGCGGCGGAGATGGCGGCCGGCGACTACAGCCGCGTGAAGTCGGATGCCCTGGCGCAGGTCGCGGCCGGCGCCCACATGCTGGACGTCAATGCCGGCATCCCGATGACCGACGAGCCGCGCATCCTGGCCGAGACCATCCAGCTGGTGCAATCGCTGACCGACGTGCCGCTGTCGATCGATTCCTCGATCGTCGCCGCACTCGAGGCCGGCCTTGCAGTCTATAAGGGCAAGGCGCTGCTGAACTCGGTGACCGGCGAGGAAGAGCGCCTGGAAGTGGTGCTGCCGCTGGTGAAGAAGTACGGCGCCGCTGTGGTCGCGATCTCCAACGACGAGACCGGCATTTCGGAAGATCCCGACGTGCGGTTCGAGGTCGCGAAGAAGATCGTGCAGCGCGCCGCCGATTACGGCATCCCGCATTCCGACATCGTGGTCGATCCGCTGGTCATGCCTATCGGCGCGCTCGGCCAGGCCGGCCGGTCGGTCTTTCACCTGATCCGGCGCCTACGCACGGAACTCAAGGTCAACACCACCTGCGGCGCGTCCAATATCAGCTTCGGCCTGCCCAACCGCCACGGCCTCAATTCCAGCTTCCTTGCCATGGCGATCGGCGCGGGCATGACCTCGGCCATCACCAACCCGCTGCATGTCGAGGAGATGATCGGCGTGATGGGCGGCGACGTGCTGATGGGCCAGGACGCCCATTGCGCCGCCTGGATCCGCAAGTTCCGCGAGCCCTCTGCCGAAGGCGAAGGCGCCGGTGCGGGCGGCCGCCGTGGCCGCGAGAATCGCCGCCGGGGCGGGGGCGGCGGTGCGGCCGGTGGCGGCGCGGAAGGCGTTCAGGCTGCCGCAGAGCCGACTGCCCAGGTCGTTAATGGATAAACGCCGATTGGCCAAGGCTGGCGAAATGGCGTAAGCACATCGCCCCCGCATCCGAGATTTCGGGGCGGGGGCGAAATCACATCCAGGGTTGGGTAATTATGGCTGCGGAAGGCGCCGAGATCAGCGTGAAGAACGGCAACAATGGCACCAACGGCAATGGCGATCCCCTGATCGTCTTCATGCCGTCGGGCCGGCGTGGCCGCTTCCCGCTCGGCACGCCAGTCCTCCAGGCGGCCCGACAGCTTGGCGTCGACATCGATTCGGTGTGCGGCGGGCGCGCGATCTGTGGGCGCTGCCAGGTGGTCGTCTCCGAAGGCGAGTTCGCCAAGCTCGGCGTCACCTCCAAGGGCGATCACCTCTCGGACTTCTCCCCGGTCGAGCAGCGCTACGCCGACAAGCGCAGCATGAAGCCGGGCCGGCGCCTGTCCTGCCAGGCGGTGGTGCTGGGCGACCTCGTGATCGACGTGCCGGAGGACAGCCAAGTCCACAAGCAGGTGGTGCGCAAGCGCGCGGAGATGCGCGCGATCGAGATCGATCCGATCGTGAAGCTGCATTATGTCGAGGTCGCCGAGCCTGACATGCACGACCCCACCGGCGACCTGCAGCGCCTCGAGAAAGCGCTGAAGGAGCAATGGGGCCTCACCAACCTCGCCACCGACCTGCGCGTGATCCAGGGCCTGCAAGCCGCCTTGCGCAGCGGCAAGTGGACCGTGACCGTGGCCGTACATCTGGGCAAGCAGATCACTGGCGTCTGGCCGGGCTTCAAGGATCAGGTGTTCGGCCTCGCGGTCGATGTCGGCTCCACCACCATCGCCGGCCATCTCTGCGAACTATCCTCGGGCGAGGTCGTCGCCTCCTCCGGCTTCATGAACCCGCAGATCCGTTTCGGCGAGGATCTGATGAGCCGCGTCTCCTACGTCATGATGAACCCGGGCGGCGAGGTCGAGATGACCAAGGCCGTGCGCGACGCGATCAACGATCTGGCCGAGGCGGTCGCCAAGGAAGCCGGCTGCACCGTGCAGGACATCCTGGAGGTGACCTTCGTCGGCAATCCCATCATGCATCACCTGCTGCTGGGGATTAATCCGATCGAGCTGGGCGGCGCGCCGTTCGCGCTCGCGACCGACGGGCCGACCATGTTCTGGGCCTCGGAGATCGACCTCAAGATCCATCCCAATGCGCGCATCTACGTGCTGCCCTGCATCGCGGGCCATGTGGGCGCGGATACGGCAGGCGTCATCCTCTCTGAAGCGCCGCACGAGGCCGACGAGATGACGCTGATCGTCGATGTCGGCACCAATGCGGAAATCGTGCTTGGCAACAAGAAGAAGCTGGTGGCGGCCTCTTCGCCCACCGGCCCTGCCTTCGAGGGCGCGCAGATCTCCTGCGGCCAGCGCGCGGCGCCGGGCGCGATCGAGCGCATCCGCATCGACCGCGAGACCTTGGAGCCGCGTTTCAAGGTGATTGGCTGCGACCTGTGGTCCAACCACCCCGACTTCGCCAAGCAGACCGAGGCGACCGGCGTCACCGGCGTGTGCGGCTCCGGCATCATCGAATGCATCGCGGAGATGTATCTCTCCGGCATCCTGACGCAGGACGGCGTGATCGACGGCTCGATGGCCGCGAAATCGCCGCGCGTCCAACCGGACGGCCGCACCTTCTCGTACCTGCTGCATGACGGCACGCCGCAATTGCGCATCATGCAGAACGACGTGCGCGCGATTCAATTGGCGAAGGCCGCGCTCTATGCCGGCGCGCGCCTGTTGATGGATCATCTCGGCATCGACAAGGTCGACCGCATCACCCTCGCCGGCGCGTTCGGCAGCCACATCGACGTCAAATACGCCATGGTCCTCGGCATGATTCCCGATTGCGACCTCGCCAAAGTCACCTCCGCCGGCAACGCCGCCGGCACCGGCGCGCGCATCGCGCTGCTGAACGCCGCCGCGCGCGACGAGATCACCCGCGTGGTCAAGCAGGTCGAGAAGGTCGAGACCGCAGTCGAGCCCAAGTTCCAGGCGCATTTCGTGGAAGCGATGGCCATTCCGCACAAGACAGCGCCCTATCCGCACCTCGCGAAGGCCGTGGCGCTGCCGGCACCGAAGGTGGCGACGCCAGGCGGCGATGATGGCGGTCGGCGCAGGCGGCGGCGGGGCTGATAGACCCTTTCCTCTTCATCATTGCCGGGCTTGACCCGGCAATCCAAGTTGCGATTCAGTCAGGCCATTCCGAACTTGGATTACCGGGTCTCGCCGCGGTCGCGTCGGCCCGGCAATGACGGTATGAGCGAGTAACCATGTCCGACGACGACGCTGACCTCCCACCCCTGCCCGCCGGCAAGAAGAACTACATGACGCCGGAGGGCCATGCGCGCCTGGTGGCGGAGCGGCGCAAGCTGTGGAACGAGGAGCGGCCGGAGGTCGTGCGGGTGGTGGAATGGGCTGCCGGCAACGGCGACCGGTCGGAGAACGGCGACTACATCTATGGCAAGCGGCGGCTGCGCGAGATCGACCGGCGGCTGCGCTTTCTCGACAAGCGGCTCGAGATCGCCGAAGTGGTCGATCCCAGCGCGCAGAAGAATCGCGGCCGCGTGTTCTTCGGCGCCAGCGTCACCTATGCGCGCGCGGATGACAGCGAGATCACCGTTTCCATCGTCGGTATCGACGAGACCGAGACCGGGCGGATCAGCTGGATCTCGCCCGTCGCGCGCGCCCTGATGGGCAAAAGCGTCGGCGACACGGCCACCGTGCCAACCCCCAAGGGCGCGGAGGTCATCGAGATCGTGGCGATCGAGTATCCGAGTTAATTTGTGCGGCGCAACACAATGTACCACCTATGCGCACAACGCCGAGTGCGCGGACGGAATGTGCATTTGCCTGGATGCGCATCTGCTGGCATGAGTCGTCCCGGCGGCGCTTCGTGGGGGTGGGGATATCGTGAGTTCGGTTTCGGCGGCAGGTGCGAGCAACCGGCATCCGGTCTTCGCCGCCCTCAGCCTGTGCGGCGGGGTCATGATCTTTTCCGGGCAGGATTGGATCATCAAGCTGCTGAGCGGCGACTACCCCGTGCACCAGGCCATCGCCATCCGTGGCGTGGTGGCTGTCCTCATCCTGCTGGCCTTCATCGCCTACACCGGCCGGCTGCGCAGCCTGCGCTCGGAGCGCATGAGCCTTCTCGTCGTGCGCGGCCTGGTCCTGATGGTCGCCTACACCACCTACTATCTGGCGTTCCCGGCCATGCCGCTGGCGAACATCGTGGCGCTGTGGTTCACGGTGCCGCTGTTCGTGACCGCCCTCGCCGGGCCGTTCCTGGGCGAGAAGGTCGGCGCGCGGCGATGGACGGCGGCGATCGTTGGCTTCGTCGGCGTTCTCATCATCGTGCGGCCGTTGGCGGCGACCTTCAATCTGGCGTCGCTGCTGCCGCTGGCTTCAGCGCTTTCCTATTCGATCTCGGCGCTGATGGCGCGGCGCATGGGCACGACGGAGAGTGCACCGGTGATGTCGTTCTATCAGAACTCCGTCTATCTCCTGGTAGCGCTGGTGATGGCGGCGTTCTTCGGGAGCGGCGCCTATGAAGGCAACAGCAACCCGAGCGTCGAATTCCTCATGCGCGGTTGGGTCGATCCGAGCTTGCGCGACCTGCTGCTATTGGCAGCTTGCGGCGTGATCGCCTCGATCGCGACCGTGCTCCTGACCCAGGCCTATCGCATGGCCGAGGCCAACTTCGTCGCCTCCTTCGAGTATTCGGCGATCATCTGGGCGACCTTGGGTGGCTATGTGTTCTGGAACGAAATACCGGACGCCTGGAGTTTCGTCGGTGCGGCATTGATCGTTGTCGCTGGGCTGTACGTGCTGTTCCGCGCGCAGCCGGTGACGCCGCTGGAGACCGAGAAGGTCTAGATCTTCACCATGTGATTGTCGAAGCGGAACTCGCCGTTGGTGCCGCGGAGCGCCGGCTCGGCCGCATCGCCTGTCACGGCGAACAATTCGCCGCTGCCGCTGGAGACCATGAGCTGGCCGGCAACGCCGGTCTCACTGAGGCCGCAACCGTCGTGGATCTCGAGCGCTTCCAGCGCCGCGCCATTCCCGTCCCACAGGCCGATGCAATTGCCGCGCGGCGAGCTCAAGGCGATCACGCCGGCGCCGCTATCGACCGCCGCGGCGCCGCTGTAGCCGCGCATGCGGCCCCAACCGCCTTTCGGCGCCGCCAGCCAGCGCGGCGCGCCGCCGGGTCGGTGCAGAAGACCGAGCGGCCAGTCGAGATTGGGCACGTCGGCGGAATCCTGCAATGCGACCGCGACGTCGCCAGCCTGGGTGAAGGCGAGATGCCGCATGGACAGGCGCGCGAATTGCGGCTCCAGCGTCACGCGCTCCGTCAGCTTCTCCGACTGCCAGTCGAGATAGGCGAGATCGGAGCGGACATCGGGCAGATCGACACCGCCGGTGTCATCGTGCCGCTTGTCGATGCCGCCATTGGCGACGAGCAGCGTCTTGCCGTCGGGCAGCAGCGCCAGATCGTGCGGTCCGATGCCGAAGGTCGGAAACTCGCCGAGGCGCGCATAATTGGCGCGCGCGTCATAGATTCCGATCACGCCTTGATGCTTGTCCTCGTCGTTCTCTGTGGTCAGCAGCAGGTCGCCGCCGCGCACGAACAATCCATGGCCGGAGAAGTGTCGCACCGGAGCGGCGGGAATTTTCGTCACCACCGCGCCGGCCAGCACATCGACGACCAAGGCATACTTGCCCGGCCTGCGCGCGAAGCACAAAGCCTCGCTGGTGCCCGGCCGCACCGCCAGCCCATGGCCGCGGCTTGGAAGGTCGAGGTCGAAATCGATCTCGCCATCCTCATCCACCGCCACCACCGCATAGCGGCGATTGAGCGTCGCCGCGGACGAAAGATAGCGGTTGCCCGCGTCCGCTTGTGCCGGCCTGCGAATGAACAGAGCGGCCACACCGGCCGCCAGCACTGTGCGCCGCTTCAGCATCATCCTAGTCACCATCGAGCGCATTGAAGCCGATCGGCAGGTTGAGCTTGGCCGTGATCGGCCCGGCCAGCAGGTCGCGCAGCTTGATCAGTTGCGCGGCGAAAGCTTCGACCAGCTTGCGCTGCGCGGGATCGGCGACCGCCTTGTCCAACGGCACAGTGATCTGCTTCAAGGCGCTCGATGCCTGATCGACTGTCGCCGCCAATTCGTCCGCGAGCGCCTTGCCGTCCGGCTGGGTAGCGAGCAATCCGCCGAGGCCCTGGCCGGTGCCGAACAAAGCGCGCCAGCCTTCGAGATTGGCGGCGAGGATGGCGATCGACTGGCCGCTGCGCCAATATTCGGCGCCTTGCGGCTTGGCCTTTTCCAGGCTGTCGCCCAGCGGCGCCAGCAGCTTCATGTCGCGCATGGCGATGGTTGCGGTCAGCAGGTCGTTGAGCAGCCGGCCGGCGGCATCACGCCCGGTCGGAAGATCCTCGTTGTCCTCCGACGGATGCTCGATCTCCGCCAGGAAAGGCGATTCGCCTTCGGTCCAGCCGGCGACAATCTCGTGCGCGATGGTCGAGAGATTGACGCCGATCGCGCCCAGCAAGTCGCAGCGGAATGCGGCACCCGGGGCGTCCGGCGCGAATTTCGCCAGGGCACCATCCTCGAACAGCAGGCGGTCCAAGGCGGGCAGGCCCTGCACACCGACTGTCGTGGTGGCGAAGCGCTGTGGCTCGAGCGCGGCCGCATCCTGCTTGGCCAGCACGTCGGCGAGCTGCCGGCCTACCACGTTGCGCTTGTCCGGCCAGTATTCGATGCGGAATCCGCGCTCCTGCTCCGACACCGCACCGAAGCTGATGTATTGCACCCGCGCCCAGGCCGCCGCCGTCGCGGCGAATTGCGCGCGTGCCTGATCCAGGCTGCCCTCGCTCGGCTGCTTGCAGAGTCCATCGAGGCTGCCGCGCAGATCCTGCGTGGCACGTTCCAGCGACTGATAGCCCGGAATGAGCGCGCTTTTTGCCGTCGCGGTCACCGCCGCCGCGTATTCCGCATCCTCCAGGGCCAGCGCCGGCGTCGCCGCCGCCAGCAGCAGGATGGAAGCGGCAATTGCTCGAATCATAGGCTCTCCAGGAAAGCGATGAGCGCTGTCCGATCGGCCGCCGACAATTCGCTGGCGCGCTGCTTCGCGGGCGCCGCTTCGCCGCCGTGCCAGAGGATTGCTTCGAGGATCGAACGAGCACGACCATCATGCAGCAGGTTGGCGCCGGTCGGCTGTGCGACACGAGCGCCCAGGCCCCACAGGGGGGCTGTCCGCCAGTCGCGCGCGCCGGCGACTTTCGAGACCGAACCGTCGGCCGCGCGGTCGGCCAGGCCCTCGCCCATGTCATGGACCAGGAGATCGCTATAGGGGGAAAACCAGACCGTCTTGCCGGTCGCGAGCTCCGCCGGCAGCTGTGACGTGTGGCATGCGCCGCAGCCGATCTTGGCGAAGATCGCGCCGCCACGTTCCGCCTCGGCGGCCGGAGCCGATTTGGCGGGCGGCGGCAAGGCACGCAGATAGGTCGCGATCAGCGATACGATGCCGCCATCCACTTCCACCGCGCCCGGTGCCGCGCCTTGCGGCGCCGCGCGGCAGGCGGATTCCGCTTCCGTGCAATCGCCCCACGATTCGGGCCGCAGCGGTGTGCCGAGACCGAGATCGAAATGAAAGGCAGCGGAGATCTGGTGCATCAGGTCCGGCTCTTCGGCCTTCCAGCCCAGCCGGCCCGGGTCGATATCCTGCTGGCCATACTGGCCCATCACGAGCGAGCCGGAGATGCCATCGCCGTCGAGATCGTCGGGATCGGCCAGTTTGGCGAGCCACGAGAGCGGCACCCGCTCCAGCAAGCCGGTACCGTGCAGGTCCGGCGCCATGCGCGGCGACAGCCAGGCAAGGTCGCTCCGCGCGTTCCATCCCGAGATCGCGATGCGCGGCCGGCGCAATTCGACCGCGGTTCCATCGGCCAGCCGCTCCGTGTGAGTTTCGTAAGTGAGGCTCAGCTTTCCTTCCGGCGGCAGGCCGGGGACGGCCATGGTCTGGACCTGAGTGCCCAGGATCGGGTGCGGCACCAGCTTGCCGTCCTTGGCCGCGCCGACGCGCAGGGTGTAACCGGCGGAGGGCGCCATATCCCCCTCTTTCAGGGAAACCGCGGCGCGCCCCGCGCCCTGGTGGCAGGAGCTGCAGGCCCGGGCGTTGAACAGGGGGCCGAGGCCGTCCGCCGCCTTGGTGGAGGAAGGCGCGGAGACCCACAGCCGCTCGAACAAGGCCTTTCCCAGCACCTTGTCCATCGAATCCTCGGTTGCCACGGCACTGTTGCCGAGCGCCAGCAACGCACCCGACAGAACGGCGAGATTCCTAAGCCACGCGTACATAGCCCATCATCCCGGTTTCCTGATGCTCGACAATGTGACAATGCATCATCCATTCCCCGGGATTGTCCGCTGTGAAGCCGATCTCAACCCGCTCCTTCGGCGCAACCAGGACGGTATCGGCAAGATGCGAGACGATCTCGCCCTTGCTGGACTTCAGCACGCGGAAGGTATGGCCGTGCAGATGGATCGGGTGCTGGTGCGGCGTGCCGTTGAACAATTCGAAAACGTAGGATCTGCCGAGCTTCAGCTCCGCCAATGGGGGCGGTTTCAGCTTGTGATCCTGGCCCGGCCATGACTTGCCGTTGATGGCCCAAAAGGTCCGCTGCGGCAGGCAAATCTCGTCCAGGGCGAGCTTGTTCTCCTTCAGGTACGCTTCCAGCTCCGGCGAGACGTGGCCGGCGGTGAGATCGAAGGTCAGGCGCTCGGCGCTCTTGAGGTCGGGTTCGGTCACGCGGCTGGCGGCAAGCGTCGGCATCGGGCCGATGCCAGGCAGCGCGCTTTCGATGATCGAGATCTCCACCAGCACTTCCGGTGTCGCGCCCCACACATTCTGCAGCGTGACGCCGCTTTGCGCCGGCATGCGGAAGGCGATGTCCGCACGCATCGCAGGGCCGAGGGGCCAGGTCTTCAACGGGACGGGCGGCTGCAAGGCGTTGCCGTCAGTCGCGATCAGGAAGGCTTCGGCGCCGTCGAGCGCCAGGATGACGATGCGCGTGACGTCGAGATTGAGCACGCGCAGCCGCACCCATCCGTTCGCCAGCGCCTGCAGCTTCGCGGCCGGCTTGCCGTTCACCGTCTCGACATTGCCGAAGGTGCCGGCGCGGGCCGCACCCTTGTCGGTCGAGAAGACGTCGAACGAGCCGTCATCTTTCAATCGCCAATCCTTGATGGCGCAGACCAGGTCCGCCGAGAACAGCCCCCGCTCCTCTTCTTCCTCGACCACCAGAACGCCGGCAAGGCCGCGGCCAAGCTGCGCGACAGTGTCGCAATGGGGATGGAAAAAGAACGTGCCGGCATCGGGCGGCGAGAATTGGTAGTCGAAGAACTGCCCCGGCTCGACCGGAGCCTGGGTCATATAGGGCACGCCGTCCATCGCGTTGGGCAAGCGGATGCCGTGCCAGTGGATGGTGGTGTGCTCGGGCAGCGCATTACTCAGCACGGCGTGGAACGGCTGGCCGCGGACTGTGCGCAGCACCAGCGGCCATTCGTCGCGATAGGCCCAGATCGGCGTGCTCGTTCCGGGCAGCAAGGAGAGCGAACGTTGGCGGGCCGTGAGTGCGATCGGCGCGCTCTCGGCGGCCGCATCGGCCCGGGCGGAAAACCGCAACGGCAGCGCTGCGAGTGCTGCCGTGCCAGTCAGGAAATGTCGCCGTGTCCACACGGGCTCGTATTATTGGACCGCCGACGGATTGTCGAGAGAGTCGGACCCTTCGATCGCCACCGCGCCGATCTTCAGGGCATCGACCGCCTTTTCGATGGCGTGGGTCTGGGCGATCAGGCCGTCGATGCCGTCCTGGACCATCTTGTTCCCCTCGGCATTGCCGTCCGCGATCATCTGGTCGTAGGCCATCTTGCCGCTGTCCGCGGTGTCCTTGATCTTGCGCAGCTTGGCCTCGGCATTGGCCATCGCATCCTTCACGCCCTTGTCGGCGTCGGGCGAGGCCGCCTTCACCAGCTCGGCGGGGCTGGCGCCTTTGACCACGCTGCCGTCGATGCGCTTGTAGCTGCCTTCGTAGATCGCGATCATGCCCACTTCGTCGTAATAGTGGGAGTTGTGCGTGTTGTCGGAGAAGCAATCATGCTCCTCCTCCGGGTCGTGCAGGATGAGGCCGAGCTTCATGCGCTCCCCCGCCAGCTCGCCATAACTGAGGCTGCCGAGGCCGGTGAACATCATGCCGAGCGCGGCATTGCCGCCGGCATCGCGCAGCGCCTTGCGGGCCGCGCCGTCCGCGGTCCAGTTGCCGGCCATCTCCTTGAGGTCGTCGACCAGCAGCGAGGCCGCGGTCTTGAGATACGCCGCGCGGCGGTCGCAATTGCCGTGGGTGCAATTGGCCTGATCGTAGTCGCTGGCGGGCCGGTTGCCGGCGCCTGGGCCGGTGCCGTTCAGGTCCTGGCCCCACAACAGGAATTCGATGGCGTGATAGCCGGTCGCGACGTTGGCCTCGGAATCCGCGGCCTCGTGCAGCTTGTCGGCCAGCAATTCCTTGGTGATCTTGCTGGTGTCGACAGTCTGCCCGCCGAACGAGATGCTGGTGTTGGCGATCACGTTGGCGGTGTAGAGCGGGTTCTCGTCCGATTCCTTGCCGTAGGAATCAGCCACGTAGTCGATCAGGCCCTCATCGAGCGGCCAGGCATTCACCTTGCCTTCCCAATCGTCGACGATCGGGTTGCCGAAGCGATAGCCTTCGGTCTGCTGATAAGGCGGGCGCGAAGCCAGCCAGGCTGCGCGCGCGGCCTTCAGGTTCGCGTCGGTCGGCTTGGCGATCAGCGTGTCGATCGCCTTTTCCAGCGCCACCGCGGTGGTCAGCGCATCCTCGTATTTGGCGTGCGCGATATCGGCATAGGTTTCGATCACCGCAGCCGCGTCAGCCGCCAGCGCCGGCGTGCCACCCGCGACCCAAGCACCGCCGATCAGCGCGCACAATACACCAGCCTTGCGAACCATAGATCCATCCTCCAATCAGGCGGCGGCCAAGATAGTGAGAATGATTATCAGAGGCAATCGCAAATGAGCCGCCGCGGCTGAATGCCGCTACCTCGTTGATAAAATTTATTATTTTACCGTCTGGATGACTTCGAAGCCTTCGAAATTAGGCCCGCCGAGATAAAGATCACGGTGGGCGCCGGCATTCTGGTGCGCCTTGCGGAAGGCTTCGGACCTGGTCCAACCCTCGAAGGTTTCGCGCGAGCTCCACACGGTGTGCGAGCAATAGAGTGTATGATCCTCGCGCTTCGGGCCTTTCAGCAAATGGAACTCGACGAAACCCGGCAGGTCGCGCAGATAGATGTCGCGCTCGCGCCAGATGCGCTCGAACTCCGCTTCGTTCCCCAGCTTCACCTGGAACCGGTTCATGGCAATGAACATGATTGTCTCCTTTCCTGCGGCAGCAACGGCCAGAAGAATATTGGCCTGCCCAAGAAACTGGTCATGACAAGAATGGATGACAATGGGCGCGCTGGATCATCGTCAATCTCGATGAGTTTGCCTTGACAGCTTGCCAGGCCCGCAGACGATGATTTTCGCCAGGGAGGAGCCTCACGATGACCATCACCATAACCGCCTTTGAACGGTCACCCGATGGCGGCAAGGGACTGGCGCGTGATACGCGCGTTCGCTGGGCGCTTGAAGAAGTAGGCCAACCTTACGAGGTTCGCCTTGTTTCGTTTCGTGCGATGAAGGAACCCGCGCATCTGGCGCTTCATCCTTTCGGCCAGATTCCGACCTACGAGGAAGGCGATCTCGCCCTGTTCGAGACAGGGTCGATCGTCTTCCATATCGCCGAGCGCCATGCGGGCCTGCTCCCGGACGATGCCGATGCGCGGGCGCGCGCGATCACGTGGATGTTTGCCGCGCTCAACACGGTGGAGCCGGCGATCCTTGAACTCGCAACCGCCAAGCTCCTTGAGGGCGATAAGCCCTGGAGTAAGGAGCGCCTGCCTCTGGTCGAGGATCGCGTCCGCGAGCGGTTGAAGCAACTTTCCGATCGCCTGGGCGATGCTGACTGGCTCGATGGTGCGTTCAGTGCGGGCGATCTGATGATGGTGTCGGTGCTGCTCAGGTTGAAATCATCGGGCATTCTGGACGAATATCCGAAGTTGGCCGCCTATGTCGCTCGCGGCGAAGCGCGGGCCGCCTACATGCGGGCTTTCGACGCTCAATTGGCGGTTTACACCGGCAAGCCACCGACCGGCTGATTGAGGTCCGTCGTGGGCTGGAATGCCTCCCGCGGCACGATGGCGCCGTGATGGCCGATCACGATGGCGGCGCAGCGATGGCCGAGCTTGGCCGCCTGCAGCGGGTCGTCGCCCCGGAGGATGGCAGCCAGGAATCCGGCATTGAAGGAATCGCCCGCGGCAGTGGCATCGACGATCTTCGCGACCTTGACCGCCGGGACGTTGGATTTGCGCCCCTCGATCGAGACCATGCAACCCTGCCCGCCCCGCTTGATGACAACAGTGCGCGGCCCGAGGCCGTGAATGAGGTCCGCGGCCTCTTCCGCGCTGCCGACATCGTTGAGGCCGGTTTCATCGTCCAGGCTCGAGAGCACCAGATCGGTCAATGGCAATTGATCGCGGATCTCGCGCCGCGCCACCTCGACCGACGGCCAGGCGCGCGGCCGGTAGTTGCTGTCGAAAGCGACCTTGCCGCCCTTGGCGCGGAACTGGCGCAGCAGATCGAACAGCCGCTCGCGCCCCGCTTCGCCATAAAGCGAGAGGCTGATGCCGCTGAGATAGAGCCACTCATAGTGCAGCAGCGCGTTGCACAGATCGGAAGTGCCGGCATTGCCGAAAATCTCGCGCGCCGGCGCCTGCTGCCGCCAATAGAAGAAGCGGCGCTCGCCGCTGGCGTCCAATTCGATCATGTAAAGGCCCGGCAGCCGCCCTGCCACCCGCTGCACGAGCCGGGTGCCGACCGCTTCCGCTTTCCAGGCTTCGATCATGCGCTCGCTATATGGATCATCGCCCAGCGCGGTGACGTAATCCACCGGCACGCCCAGCCGTGCCAGATAGATCGCGGTATTCAGCGTATCGCCGCCAAAGCCGAGCCGGCGCAAATCCGGCTTGGCCTCCGCGGCGGAGAGCTCGATCATGCATTCGCCGATGCAGGCGACCCTGGTCATGGGCGCAAACGCCTCGTCAGCCGCCGCGCTGCACGAGCGGGCGCTCGCCGCCGATGCGCGTCGTCATCTGGCGCGCGGCGTCGATCAGGGCCTGCTTATAGCGCGCATGATCCTGCAGCCCCTCTTCGCGCGGCGTCAGCAGGCAAAGCGTGGCGACACACTGCCGCTGCTCGTCATAGACTGCGGCGGCGAAGCAATGGGTGAAGCGGCCCGCGGTGCCGTCGCAGGAGAAGAAGCCGTCGAGGCGCGCCTCGGCGACCTCCTTGAGGAAAGTCCGTTCGCTGAGCCGCTTGCCGTCGGGCAGGCGGAAATCGTCGGATGGGATCAATTTCAGGATGGCCTTGTCATCGAGATGCGAGACCAGGACACGGCCCGACGCCGTCCAGGGCAGCGGGACCGGCTCCCCCACATCGGAGCTAATGCGGAAATGCCGCTCGCCCTCCTTCATCTGGGCGACGACATATTTGCGATTGTCGAGCAGGCAGAGCTGCGCGGTCTGTCCGGTGACTTCCGACAGATGATCGAGATAGCCGGAGGCGAGGCGCATCACGTCGAAATGCGTCAGGTGCGACAAGCCGAACAGATAGAGCCGGCGGCCCAGGAACACACGGCCCTCAGCATCGGCGCGGTCGAGGATGCCGCGGCTCAGCATCAGGCCCACCACGTCATAGGTGGTCGATTTGGGCGCGCCGATGGCAATGGCGATCTCGTTGGGCCGCAGCGGCTTTTTCGAATCGTGCAGGCATTCCAGGATTTCGAAGGCACGGTCGATGCCGCGAATCCGGCCGCCGGCGTCCGCTGCCTCGACGGTTTTGGCAACGGCCTTCGCCGCCCGCTTTGCGGGAGCGCCGCGCCGTCTGGTCTCAACCGCTTTCTGGGCCTGGGGCATTCCGCCAACCTCTAGAATTTCGAGCTCTTGAGGAATTCCGCCAGCCGCTGCGATTTCGGACTGCGAAACAAATCCTCGGGCGGTCCCTCTTCCTCGATCCGGCCCTGGTTCATGAATACCACACGGTCGGAGACTTCGAAGGCGAATTTCATCTCGTGTGTGACCAGCAGCATGGTCATGCCTTCGGTGGCGAGGTCCTTGATGACGTTCAGCACCTCATTCACCAGTTCAGGATCGAGCGCCGAGGTAACCTCGTCGAACAGCATGACCTTGGGATTCATGGCGACGGCGCGGGCGATCGCGACGCGCTGCTGCTGGCCGCCGGACAATTGACCGGGATAGTGGTTGCTTCGGTCACTGAGGCCGACCCGCGCCAGCCATTTCTCCGCGATCGCGTTCGCCTCCACCACGGTGAGCTTCTTCACCTTGGTGAGGCCGAGGGTGACGTTGCGCAACGCCGTCATGTGCGGGAACAGGTTGAATTGCTGGAACACCATGCCGGTCATCGCACGCTGGCGCGCGATCTCCGATTCCTTGCGCGCTTTGTGCTGCGGGCCGGAATAGCCGATCTCTTCGTTGTCGATCAGGATGCGGCCCTGGTGGAACTCCTCCAGCATGTTGACGCAGCGCAGCAGCGTGGTCTTGCCCGACCCGCTGGAGCCGATGATGGAGACGACGTCACCGGTTTCCAGCGATAGATCGACGCCCTTCAGGACCTCGACCTCCTTGAACTTCTTGTGCAGGTTCTCGATCCGCAGGATCGGCTGGGCCATGGAGTGCTCTGTGCTAGCTGGGCAATGCGACACGGCGCTCGGCCGCCTTGGCGGCGCGCTCGATCGCGTAGTTGATGAGGAAATAGATCAGGCCGGCGAGCAGATAGAACTCGAGCGTCATGAAGGTGCGCGCGACAATCTGCTTGGTCACCAGCAGCAACTCGGCAACGCTGATGACCGACAGGAGGGTGGACGCCTTGACCATCTCGGTCGCCGTGTTGATCCAGGCGGGCAGCGCCTGACGCAGCGCCTGCGGGGCCAGCACATAGACAAAGATCTGCGGAAAGGTGAGGCCGATTGCCTTGGCCGCCTCGGTCTGGCCGCGCGGCAGGGACTGTAGCGCGCCGCGCAGGTTTTCGCCGACATGCGTGCTGCAGAACACCACCAGCGCGAACAGGCCGGCCTGGAACGCGGTCAGCTGGATGCCGATCTGCGTCAGCAGGTAGTAGCTCGCCAGCACCAGCACGAATACCGGTGTCCCGCGCACGAAGTCGACATACATGCGGACGGCGAAGCGCGACACCCAGCGGCCATAGACCAGCACCAGCCCGACGAAGACTCCGAGGATGGTGCCGAGCACGATCGCGAGCAGCGAGATCAGGACGGTGACGCCGAGGCCCTGCAGCAGCGCCCAGCGCGAAACCCAAATCTCGTAGAGAACGGTGCCTTGCTCGAACATGTCAGCGCGGGATCGCCAAGCGCCGCTCGAAGAAGCGCAAGCCGGCGGCGATGAGGTAGCAGGCGGCGACATACATCAGGCTGGCCACCAGCCAAGTCTCGATCACGCGGAACGTTTCCACGTTGATCTTGCGCGCATAGAAAGTCAGTTCCGGCACCGCGATGGCGGCGGCGAGCGAGGTGTCCTTGAACAGCGAAATGAAGTTGTTGGCAAGCGCCGGGAAAGCGTTGCGTATCATGATCGGGATGATGATCCACACCTTGGTCTGCCATTCGGTCAGCCCGATCGCGAGCCCAGCTTCACGCTGGCCGCGCGGCAGCGCCAGCAGCGCGCCGCGGAATACCTCCGTCAGATAGGCGCCGCCATAGATCGACAAGGTCAGGATGAAGGTCTCGATCTTGCCAACGAGCAATCCCAGGCGCGGCAGGACGAAGTAGGCGAACACGATGATGAACAGCGGCGGCAGATTGCGAAATACCGTGACATAGCAGCTCGCAATCCGCCGCCGGTAGGCGTGCTTCGAGTTCATGGCGAAGGCCGCCACCAGGCCGATCCAGCATCCGGCGAAGATGGACACGATCGCCAAGCCGAGGCCCAGGCCGAGCCCACTCAGCAACAGATCGAAATCCCGCCATACGGCGCCGAAATTCAGATGATAGCCCATGGCAGCGGCCAAGCCCGATGAGGTCGATGCCTCCCGTCTTACTGATATTCGACCGGGAAGCCAATCGCCGGCGGCGGCAGATCGACGCCGAACCACTTCTTGAAGGAAGCGGAATAGGTGCCGAATTCCACGCCCGTCATGGCCTCATGCAGGGCGGTGTTGACGAAATTGAGCCAATCCTGGTCGCCGCGCTTGACCGCGCAGGAATAGGTCTGCGGGCCCCAGCCATAGCCGGAATCGACATACTTGCCCGGCGTCGTCACGATCAGCCACTTCGCAGCGGATTGGTCGGTCGCCGCCGCATCGGCGCGACCACTGTTGATCGCCTCGTAGATGAGGTCGACGCTGTCGTACTGGTCCACCTTTGCCTCCGGCAGGGCGGCGTGCACCATGTCCTCGGCATAGACGTTCTGCAGCACCGAGACGGTGGCACCGCTGCCGGCCTTCTTCAGGTCGTCGTAGGTCTTGTATTTACCGCTGGCGGACAGCAGCAAGGCCACGCCTTCGCGATAGTAGGGGACGGTGAAATTGACCTGCTGGGCGCGCTCCGCCGTGACGGTCATGAACTGGCAGGTGATGTCGACCTTGCCGGTTGTCACGTTCGGGATGCGAGCGTCGGAAGCCTGGTCGACGAACTCGACCTTGGTGTCGTCGCCGAACAGGCCCTTGGCGACGATCTTCGCGACGTCGATGTCGAAGCCGACGAGGTTGCCGCTCTCGTCCTTGAAGTGCCAGGGCGCGTTGGTGCTGCCGGTGCCGACGATCAAGTGACCGCGCTCCAGCACCTCTTCCAGCTTACCCTTCTCCTGGGCCATTGCCGATCCGGTCGAGACGGCCACCAATGCCGTTAGCCCGACCATCGCACTGCGCAACATGTATGACATTGGGTGTCCCTCCATCTCTAAGCCCCGTCCATCTTGTTCCAACCTGTTGGAATGTAGTTCATGGGGATGGACAATGCGACTATCTTATGACAATGGAAGTTGAGTCAAGCGGAGCGGATGCCTAAGCGGCGCGCGCACCATGAGGAGCGGAGTCATGACCCCCAAATCGAAAAGCGGCGCGAAGATCGCGGTCGCGAAGAAGTCACTGAAGATCCAGATCGGCGCACCCAGGAGCGGCGCCGGCGGACAGGCGTTGCCCTTCAGCCCCGCCATCCGCGCCGGCGATTTCGTCTATGTCTCCGGCCAGGTGGCGCACAACGAGAACGGCGAGCTGGTCGATGGCGGCATCATCGTGCAGACGCGGCAGACCGTCGAGAACCTGCGCCGCATCCTGGCGCAGGCCGGCTGCACGCTGGAGGACGTCATCAAGTGCAATGTCTGGCTGGCCGATGCGCGCGACTTCTGGAGCTTCAACAAGATCTACGCCAGCTATTTCCCCGGCATCCCGCCGGCGCGCTCGACAGTGCAATCGCCGCTGATGATCGACGCCAAGATCGAGATCGATTGCGTCGCCTACCGGCCGCTCTGATCGCCGCCAGGGCGCCAACGATATCTTGACGGGGCCCGGCACCGGCGAAAGGATGACGCCCTAGGACCTGGGCTGCGGGCAGGCTCGCCTGAAGCGGGGATTGCATGCGCTTCCTCATCGCCATGATGAAGCATGAGACCAACACCTTCTCGCCGGTGCCGACGCCGCTTGCGCGGTTCGGCCGCGGAGGCGGGGTGCCGCGGGGCATGGAGGCGGTTGCTGCCTATCGGGGCACCGGAACACCGGCCGGCGCCTACCTCGACCTTGCCGAGCGCGAGCATGCGGAAGTTGTCTTTCCGATCGCCGCCGATGCCCCTCCGAGCGGCCCGGTCGAAGACGCAGCCTATGCCGAGATCACGGACGCGATCTGCGCCGAGGTGAGCAAGGGCGGGTTCGATGGCATCCTGCTCGACCTGCACGGTGCGATGGTGACGCAGAGCCTGGAGGATGGCGAAGGCGCCCTGCTCAAGCGGATCCGCGCCATTGATGCCCGGACGCCGGTCGCGGTCGCACTCGACATGCACGCCAATCTCTCAGACGACATCGTCGGCAATGCTACGGTGGTCGTCGGCTACCACACCTACCCGCATGTCGACATGCACGAGACCGGAGCGCTTGCCGGATCGATCCTGGCACGGGCGATCCGCGGCGAAGCTCAGCCTGTCATGGCATGGGGCAATGCGCCCATGCTGCCGCATGTCATGAAGCAAGGCACATTCGAGAATCCCAACAAGGCGCTGCAAGCGCGTTGCGCCACCATGGCGAAGGACGGCGCACTGGCTGCAAGCCTCTTCACCGGCTTCCCGCACGCCGACATCCACGATGCAGGACTCAGCACCGTGGTCGTGACCGACGGCGACCAGGCCTTGGCCGCCCGCCTGCGCGACGAGCTGCTGGGCCTGGCGTGGCACGGCCGCCAGGACTTCGTCTTCAAAATCGAGCCACTGGAGCAGTCCGTTGCGCGCGCGAAGGCGATGGCAGCGGAGGGGCCCATCATCCTGCTCGATCACTACGACAATTGCGCTTCGGGCGGAACCATGGATACCACTGTCGTGCTGGCGGAAATCTTGCGCCAGGGCCTGGACAATGTGGTCGCCTTCGCGATCTATGATCCTGAGGCAGTGAAGCAGGCGATCGCCGCCGGCGTCGGCGCCGATGTCACCCTCTCCATCGGCGGCAAGATGAAGATGCCGGCGATTGCGGTCGCGAGCTCGCCGCTCACCGTGACTGGCCGGGTCAAGACAGTCACCGACGGCTGCTTCCGCAACCGCGGGCCGATGGGGCGCGGCGTGCAGACCGACATGGGCCTGACCGTGGTCCTCGACACCGGTCGCGCCGAGATCGTCCTGGTCTCGAAGCATGTCGAGCCGTTTGATCTCAATTGCTTCCTCAGCCTCGGCATCGATCCGCTGCAGAAGAAATACATCATGCTGAAAAGCCGCGTGCACTGGCGCGCCGGCTTCGGCGACATTGCGCGCGGCATCGTCGAATGCGCCGGCGTCGGCGTCTGCACGTCGGATTACAGCCAGCTCAGCTTCAAGAAGGTGCGACGCCCGATCTACCCGCTCGACCTCGCCAACAGCGAGATTCCGAAATGGCGCGACTAGGCCACTGCGGGCGATCGGCAAGGCGGGCCATCAGAGCCGCTCGTAAATGTAAACATCCCGGATGTGATCGTTGTAGTAGCGGCCCTTCGATTTGGCCGTTATGAACGCGCGGTAAACCTCGGGCGGCACGTCGAGGTAGCGATAGGTGCGGCCGGTTGTCAGCGCGATATCGAGGTGCTGACGCGCCCCGTCGTACTGCACGGCCTCGACGACGCTGGATCCCAAGACCTCTATCGGCATGGCGGTTGGAACATTAGTCCAGCCCGGCCGTTCCCGCAGCAATGATCGCTTTGATGTGATCCCATCATTTGCTACAATTTGAGCGGGAAATCCCTCAAGCTACTCTGGCGGCATGGGGCAGCGGAAGACGACGATCCAGGACGTGGCGGCGGCGGCCCAGGTTTCGGTCGCGACCGTCGATCGCGTGCTGAACGGGCGCGGCGGCGTGCGGCAGGAGCGCGCGCGCCGGGTGCTGGAATGGGCGCGCAAGCTGAAGATCGACCGCGCTCTGGACGATCTGCCGATGCGCTGGCTGCGCATCGCGATCCTGATCCAGAATCCCAGCAACCCCTATCACGGCAGCCTGAAGACTGCGTTCCAGAACGCGCAGCGCACCTACGAGGCGCAGCGCGTCATGTGCCTGCTGCATTATTTCGACAGCCTGGAGCCGGCGGCAGTGGCGCGCGCGATCCACCGTGCCTCGGAAAAGGCCGATGGACTGGTGATCCTCAGCTACGATCATCCGCGCATCACGGCGGCGCTGAAGACCGTCAGCAAGACCATCCCGATCGTGACCGTCGCCAGCGACCTGCCGGCCAGCGGCCGCATCGCCTATGTCGGCAGCGACAACCGGGTGGCCGGCCGGGTGGCGGGCGAATTGATGGGACGGTTCCTAGGGGCCCAGGGCGGGCAGATCCTGGTGGTCAGCGGCATGCACGATTTCATCGGGCATGAGGAGCGCGAGGGCGGATTCCGCGCCGTCCTGCGCCGGCGCTTCCCGTCCTGCGAGGTGGCCGCGACGGTGGAAAGCCAGGAGCAGCAGGAGCGCACCGAGAAGCTGACGCGCGATGCCTTCAAGCGCTTCCCCAATCTGCGCGGCATCTACAACATCTCGGTCGGCAGCCGCGGCATCTCCAGCGCGCTGCGCGGATTGGGAAAGGCCGGCGAAGTCGTCCTCATCAGCCACGAGATGACCGACGTCCATCGCGAGCTGCTGACAGACGGCCTGATGGATGCCGTCCTCGACCAGAACCCGCAGGTGGAGGCTTTGCGCGCGGTGCAGCTCTTGCTGCACTACAACCGCCGCGTCCCCGACGCGGAGGTGCCGCTGGAAACGCCGGTCACCATCTATCTCAGGGAGAACTTGCCGCAGAGTTAAAGGACACCGGGCTTACGCTCTTTCGTTCCTTCCCCCCTTGTGGGGGAAGGATGCGTAGCCTTGGCGAACGAAGTGAGCTTAGGCGAAGCTAGATGGGGGGTGACGCCGCACGATTGCCGGGAGTGAAGCGCCCACAAAGCGCGCCGCTTTTGCGTTCCATATCGTCAAGCAGTTCATCACTCCTCGGTTGACCTCGTGCGGCGGCACCCCCCATCCCAACCTTCCCCCACGAGGGGGGAAGGGGTTTTGGCTGAGGGGAGTGAGATTAGTTACGCTGCCAGCTTCATCTTCGCCCCCGCGCAGAGTTGCGCCATGTGTGCGCGGCCGAGCGCGGCATAGCTTGCCGGGTGGGCGACGCGGGGGTCCTGTTCGGCTTCCTGCACCAGCCAGCCGCTGTATTTCGCCTTGGCGAGGATGTCGAACACCCCCTTGAAATCCACCAGCCCATCGCCGGGCGCGGTGAAGATGCCGCACAGCACGGCCTCGGAAAAGCTCACGTCGCGCTGCCTGCACGCTGCCAACGCATAGCGCCTGATGTCCTTGCAGTGCACATGCTTGATCCGGTCCGCATATTTCTTCGCGACCGCGATCGGGTCGCCGCCGGCGAAGGTCATGTGGCCGGTGTCGAGCAGCAGGCCCACGGCCTCGCCGCTGTTGTCCAGCAGGCGGTCGACGTCCGCCTGGGATTCCACCACCGTTCCCATGTGGTGATGCACAGCCATCTGGACGCCGTTGTCGCGCATGTAGCGCGCAACCTCGGTGAAGCGGCTGCCGAGGCTTTTCCATCCTGCGGCGTTCTTCACTTTCGGCCGGCGGCTGATCGGCGCGCCGACCTGGTTGATGATCTCGCCGCTGGTTTCGGCGAACACCATCACCTCCGAGCCCAGCTGACGCAGCAAAGTGAGGTGATCCTTCATGGCCGCGATCTCCGCCCTGGCATCGCGCTCCATCAGATTGGCGGAATACCAGCCGGAGACCAGCTTCAGCCCATGTTTCTTCAGGATCGGGGCGAGCTCCCGGGCTGAGCGCGGGAACTTGCGCCCCAGCTCAACGCCGGAAAATCCTGCTTTCCTGGCTTCGGCGAGGCAGGTGTCGAGGGAAATGAAATCGCCCAGCCAGGGCATGCAGTCATTGGTCCAGCCGATCGGATTGATGCCGAGACGTACGCTCATGAAACGACCTATGTGACTATTGAAGGGATGTGGCAGGTTGGCTGTCCGGCCGGCTCATGGCAGCAAGCTCGGCCTCGAGGTCGACCAGTTCCTTGCCGCCCGCCATCATCTCCAGCACGCGGTCGCGGGAGATCTCGCCTTTGCGGAAGGTGCCGAGGCTGCGGCCGCGATTGAGCAGAGTGATGGTATCCGCCACCGGAAACGCATGATGCACATTGTGCGTGATGAAGATGACGCCGAGGCCGCGCGCCCGCGCCTTGGCGACCAGGCGCAGCACGACCGCCGCCTGGTGCACGCCGAGCGCAGAGGTCGGTTCGTCCAGGATCAGCACCTTGGCGCCGAAATAGACCGCGCGCGCGATGGCAAGCGATTGCCGTTCGCCGCCCGACAGCGTGCCGACCGGCTGACCGGGGTCGCGGATGTCGATGCCCATGCGGCCCATCTCTTCGCGCGTCACGCGCTGGATCATCGGCCAATCCATGCGCCTGAACGGACCCCAGCCGGTCAAAGGCTCGCGCCCGGCGAAGAAGTTGCGCGCAACACTCATCAGCGGAACGGTCGCCAAATCCTGGTAGACGGTGGCGATGCCGCGATCGAGCGCGTCGCGCGGCGAGGCGAATTGCACGGGCTGGTCCTGCAACCGGATCTCGCCTTTGGTCGGGCCGTGCACGCCGGAGAGAATCTTGATCAGCGTCGATTTGCCGGCGCCATTGTCGCCCAGCAGGCAATGGACCTCGCCAGCCTGCACCGCGAATGACACGCCGTTCAAGGCGATCACCGTGCCGAAGAACTTGCTGACGTCGCGCAGCTCGATCAAAGATGCCATCAGCGCGACTCCGACGCCTTTTTGCGGATGTAGTCGTTGAAGAGGACCGCGGCCAGCAGCATGATTCCCATGAAGGCCTTGAACCAGTCGGTGTCGATGCCGGTATAGAAGATGCCCATCTGCACGATGCCGAAGATGAGGGCACCGAACATGGCGCCGATCGCCGAGCCATATCCGCCGGTCAGCAGCGTGCCGCCGATCACCACCGCGATGATGGCCTCGAACTCCTTCTGCAGGCCGCGCGACGTATCGGCGGAGCCGACGCTCAGGACCTGGATCGCGGCGAACAAGGTGGCGGCGCAGGCGGAGAGGACGAAGAGGCGGATCTTCACCTTGGCGACCGGAACGCCGACATTGCGCGCGGCGTTGGCGTCGCCGCCGACGGTGAAGATCCAGTTGCCGAACCGGGTCTGCAACAGGATCCAGGTGGCGATGGCGGTGAGGCCCAGCCACCACAGGATCGAGACCGGGATGCCTTGCACCGTCGGCAGCCCGTCCGGGCGCTTGTCGATGAGGCCGATATCGGCCAGCCAGACCAGCACGCTGCCGCCGAACTGGCCGCTGAACAATGGCGCCAGCCAGTCGCCCTCGCTCAGTTCCTTGATTCCTGGAATCTGCGTGCGGCCGGTGATGAGACGGGTCGCGCCGAGCGTGATGCCGCGCAGGATGAACAACGAGGCCAATGTCACGATGAAGGATGGCAGGCCGGTCTTCACCACCAGCCAGCCATTGAGATAGCCAACGATGATCGCCGCCGCGAAGGCGACCAGGATCGACGACCAGATCGGCCAGCCATACTTGCTCGACAGGATCGCGATGATGACGCCGGCGAAGGCGATCATCGAGCCGAGCGACAGATCGAACTCGCCGCCGATCATCAGCAGCGCAACGGCAACCGCCAGGATGCCGAGCTGGGCCGAGACTTCGAGGAAGTTGACGGTTCCGCGCGCGCTGAACAGGCCGCTATCGCCGGCGAAGATCGCGAAGAAGAACAGCACCAGCACGCAGCCGGCAGCCGCGCCCAGTTCCGGCCGGCGCAGGGCCTGGCGCGCGAAGCCAATCTCGCGCACCCGCTCGTCGCGGCTTTTCGCTTGCTGCTGTTCAGTAACCGCCATCAGCGGTGGCCCCTCGTCAGGCGCGGCATGATACAGGAAAAATCCACCGAGGCCGACCCTGTGGAACGGCCGGCCCCGGCGGCTCTCGAGAGTCTAGCGCACGCCCTGCTTGGCGAGTTCGATGACCGAGGCTGCTTCCGTCTTGCCGACGAAGCCGGGGCCGGTCGGATAATCCGCGATCGGCGCCAGCTTGTAGCGCTTCAGCAGATCGAACGCGACCACTGGGATATAGCCCATCAGGTATTGCTGGGCGTCGATGCCCCACTCCATCTTGCCGTCCACCACCGCCTTCAGGATGGTCGGCGACAGGTCGAAGGTGCCGGTCTTGATCTTGCCCGAGAGACCGGCCTCGTCGATCGCGGCGAGCGCCGGATCGGCGCCGGCCGAGCCGACGGTCAGCACGAACTGGGTGTCGGGATGCGCCGCCAGATGGGCGGCGATGCGGCCCTTCATTTCGGTCGGGTCCATCACGCCCTGCAGCACCGGCACTTCGGCGCCGATTCCGTCACCGAATCCGCGGCAACGGTCGTCGAGGCTGACATTGCCGACCTCGTGATTGACGCAGACCGCTTTCGACAGGCCGAGCGCCTTGACCCTTTGGCCCGCCGCGACGCCGGCATCATATTCCGATTGGCCCATGAACAGCAGGGCACCCAGCTTGCGCGACAATTCCGATCCGCCGGAATCGATCACGATGACGGGGATGCCGGACTTCACCGCGTTCTCCACCGACGGCGCTATCGCATTCTCGTCCGGAATGGAAACCACGAGCCCATCCGGCTTTGAGGCGATCGCGGCATCGAGCAGCTTCTGCATCGCGGGCATGTCGAAGGTCTCGGGCGCGAGATACTCGGCCTTGACGCCCATGGTCTTGGCGGCGTCGTCCATGCCGTGCTTCACCACCGACCAATATTGATCCGCCGCCTGACCGTGGGTCACGAACACCACGCGTGTCTCATCGGCTTGCGCCAATGCCGGCGCGATCACGCAGGCCGCGGCCAGCATCATCCACTTACGCAGCACTCTCATTCTTTCCTCCTGTCTCGGCTCGTTCTTGTTGCCCCGCGATGCCGTCCGCTCGAGGGACGGCGCCGCCGGCTTGCAGTTCGGTGGAGGATGTCGATCGATATGCCCAAATGGCCTGCGAACATCGGTTACAGACGCACCGCGCCGACCGATCCCCGTCCGCCTCCCCACTGCCTCTTTGTTTTTGCTCCCAGTCCAATCATGGTAGCCGGCGGACCCGAGGCCGGAAGTGCGCAACTTGATGGGATTCCCTCAAACCTTGCGGGGCTTGCAAGGTGTGGCGGATTGCTTCAGGTGGCGTCTGCCAGCACCAGCTCGGCGCCCTTCTCGCCGACCATGATCGCCGGCGCGTTGGTGTTGCCGGAGGTGACGGTCGGAAAGATCGACGCATCGATGACGCGCAGACGATCGAGGCCGTGCACCCGCAGGCGATGATCGACGACCGAGTCGGCGGGATCGGGTCCCATGCGGCAGGTGCTGACCGGATGGAACACCGAATAGCAGCGGGCGCGGATGTCCGCGATGCACTCTTCGTCGCTTTTGACCGGATGACCGGGCTTGAGCTCCTCGGCAATGATCGCTGCCATCGACGGTGTTTGTGCCAGCCGCTGCAGGAAACGCGCGCCGGCGAGCAGCTCTTCGACATCGTGGTTGGTCGAGAGATAGTTCGGATGGATCGCCGGCGCTTCGTGCGGATCGGCGGAGCGGATCTGCAGATGGCCGCGGCTGGTCGGCCGGCAGGGCGAAGCGCTGACGATGAAACCGGGGAACGGATCGGTCCTGGTCAGTGCCCGGACGCCCGGCACCGATTTCTCGTAGGTGAGCGGAGAGAAATAGAGCTGGATGTCGGGACGGTCGGACTCCGGCCGCGCGCGGAAGAAGCCGCCACCCTGGTTGACGCTGAGCGACAGCGGCCCCTTGCGCGCGAGGATATAGTGCAATCCAGCGCGCAGCTTGCCCCACCAGGGATAGAGCTCGTTGTTGAGGCTGGGCAGCTTGGATCGATAGACATGGTCGAAGCACAGATGATCCTGCAGATTCCGCCCCACGGCCGGGCTGTCATGCAGCACGTCCACGGCGCAAGAGCGCAGCACGTCCTGCGGCCCGACGCCCGATAGCTGCAGCAATTGCGGCGAATTGATCGACCCGCCCGCCAGGATGATCTCGCGCCCCGCCCGCGCCTCGTGCTTTTGCCCGCGCTGTTCGTAGGCGACGCCGATTGCGCGCTTGCCCTCGAACAGGATGCGGGTCGCCAACGCCTCCGTTTCGATGCGGAGGTTCGCTCGGCCCCGTGCCGGCCAGAGGTAGGCGCGCGCCGCGGACATGCGGAAGCCACCCTGCGTATTGATCTGATAGATCCCGACGCCTTCGATGGTCTCGCCATTCAAATCCGGATTGAATGTGAGACCTGCCTCCTGCCCCGCTTTCACGTAGCGGTGCGTCAGCGGATGAACCGCGCCATCGATCATGGTCACGTGCAGCGGGCCACCCGCGCCGTGGAACGGCCCTGCCCCCAGCGCGTGATCCTCCATCCGCTTGTAGAGCGGCAGCACGTCGGCCCAACCCCAGCCGGGGTTCCCCATCGCCGCCCAATCGTCGAAATCGCCCGCCTGGCCGCGCGAATAGACCATCGCGTTGATGGAGCTGGATCCGCCCAGCACCTTGCCGCGCGGGAAGTAATTGATGCGACCGCCGAGGCCGGGGATCGGCTCGCTCTGGTACATCCAGTTGACGTCTGGATTGTAGTAGGTCTTGCCGTAGCCGATCGGCACCTGGACCCAGAAGCGCCGGTCGGACGGCCCCGCCTCCAGCAGCAGGACCCGGTAACGGCCGTTGGCGGTCAGTCGGTTGGCAAGAACGCAGCCGGCGGACCCCGCGCCGACGATGATGTAATCGTACTCTGTCACCCAGTCTTCCCCGAAACTCTTGTCCGACCCATCTAGCCCAACCGCATAAAGGGAATCTAGTCTAGGTGCGTCCTGACAGCATCGCCCGGAGCAGCCCCGTGAAGATCAAGAGCCTGGAAACCTTCAGCACGCCTTTCGTCGGCTTCGTCCGGGTCACGGCCGAGGATGGGCTGCAAGGCTGGGGACAGGTCTCGAACTACAATGCCGACATCACCTGCCAGGTCTTTCACCGCCAGGTGGCGCGCTGGGCCCTGGGCGCCGATGCCGACGATATCGCCCACCTGACCGACACGATTCCGGAGCGCGAGCACAAATTCCCAGGCTCGTACCTGATGCGGGCCCTGACCGGACTCGATACCGCGTTGTGGGACCTGCGCGGCAAGCGCGCCGACAAGAGCGTCTGCGAATTGCTGGGCGGCAAGCCGCGGCCGTTTCCGGTCTATGCCTCCAGCATGAAGCGCGGCGAGATCACGCCGAAGGACGAGGCCGTGCGCCTTGCTCGCCTGCGCGACGAGCATGGCTATACCGCCTTCAAGTTCCGGGTCGGCAAGGAATGCGGTCATGACGAGGATGAGTGGCCGGGCCGCACCGATGAGATCGTGCCGCTGATCCGCAGAACGCTCGGCCCCGATGCGCGGCTGCTGGTGGACGCCAATAGCGGCTACACACCGAAAAAGGCGATCGAGGTCGGCCGCATGCTGGAGGATCACGGCATCTGCCATTTCGAGGAGCCGTGCCCCTATTGGGAATATCACTGGACCAAGCAGGTGACCGACGCCCTCAATCTCGACGTCACAGGCGGCGAGCAGGATTGCGACCTGGCGCTGTGGCGCTTCGCGATCGAGATGCGCGCGGTCGACGTGGTGCAGCCGGACGTCTGCTATCTCGGCGGCATCAACCGCACGCTGAAAGTGGTGGAGATGGCGAAGAAGGCCGGCCTTCCCGTGACGCCGCATGCCGCCAACCAGTCGCTGGTGACGGTTTTCACCCTCCATCTCATGGGCGCGATCGAGAATGCCGGGCCTTATGTCGAATTCTCGATCGAGGGCGCGGACTATTACCCCTGGGACAGCGGCCTCTATGAGCCGGTGCTGGTCGCGCGCGACGGCAAGGTGCAGATCCCCGATGGCCCCGGCTGGGGCGTCGAGCTCAACCGCGACTGGCTGGACAAGGCCAGCTACCAGAAAAGCGGTTCGTAGTGCGAAATGCGCTCGAATGAATTCAACGCGTTAGAACTGGTTGCGCATCGAGGAACGGAGCCTGGCCGCGTCGCTGGCGTCACCGTTGCTTAGACAAGTCCACCCGCCGTCCACGGACTGACACAAAACCGCCAAACACTCTTCATCAATCGGCCGGCGCTGACGTCCGGCCGCCTGCGCAGAATTGCCGGAGACAATGAACGAGTCGGTGGATCAACACCGACGCAATGGCAATGACGGCGGGGAGTGGCAGGCATGACCGACTTTGCGGTCGAGGTTCGCAATCTCAGCAAGACGTTCAATGGCGGACGGCGCGCCCTCGACGATGTCAGCCTGCGCATCGCACCGGGCGAGATGGTGGCGTTGATCGGCGCGTCGGGGTCTGGAAAATCCACCCTGCTGCGGCACCTTGCCGGCCTGGTCGCGGCCGACCGCAATTCCAACTGCTGCACAGTTTCAATCGATGGCAGCTGTGTCCAGCAGCAAGGCCGGCTGACCGCTGAAGTACGCCGCATCCGCGGCAATGTCGGGTTCGTCTTCCAGCAGTTCAACCTCGTCAACCGCCTGTCGGTGATCACCAACGTGCTGATCGGCACGCTGAGCCGGCTGCCGCTCTGGCGCACCATGCTGTTCTGGTTCCCGGAGCATGAGCGGCGCCTGGCGATGAATGCGCTGCAGCGCGTCGGCATCGCCGATTGGGCGTTCCAGCGCGCCGCCAACCTCTCCGGCGGCCAGCAGCAGCGCGCCGCCATCGCCCGCGCCATGGTGCAGCGGGCGCGGCTGGTCCTGGCGGACGAACCGATCGCCTCGCTCGACCCCGAAGCGGCGCGGCGCGTGATGGAATCCCTGACCGAGTTCAACCGTGCCGACGGCGTCACGGTCCTGGTGTCGCTGCATCAGGTCCAGTTCGCCATGCGTTTCTGCCCGCGGACCGTAGCCCTGCGCGACGGGCGGGTGGTGTTCGACGGGCCCAGCGCGGCCCTGACGCCCGAGAAGCTGGGCGAGTTCTACGGCACGGACGCGGAGGAGTTGCTGCTGGGCGAACCCATCGCCCCCAGCCAGCGGCCCCGCCCGCGCATGGTCATCGGCGGCACGCAATCTGCCGACGCGCTTGCGGTCGCCGCCGCCAGCTAGCCAATCACCCTCAACCCAAGGAGCCATCAATGATCGGAAAACTGCTCAGATCGGCAGCCCTGTCCCTTACCCTCGCGACCGGCCTTGCCGGCGCCGCCGTCGCGGAGGACCTGAAGGAGCTGAATTTCGGCATCATCTCCACCGAATCCTCGCAGAACCTGAAGACCGTCTGGCAGCCCTTCCTGGATGACATGGGCAAGAAGCTCGGCATGACGGTGAACCCGTTCTTCGCCACCGACTATGCCGGCGTGATCGAGGCCATGCGCTTCAAGAAGGTCGACGTCGCCTGGTACGGCAACAAAGCGGCGATCGAAGCGGTCGACCGCGCGAACGGCGAAGTGTTCGTGCAATCGGTCGCAGCGGATGGCAGCCCGGGATACTGGTCGCTGCTGATCGCGAACAAGGACAATTCCAAGATCAACTCAGTCGACGACGTCATCAAATACGGCAAGGACCTCACCTTCTCCAACGGCGACCCGAACTCGACCTCCGGATACCTGGTCCCCGGCTATTATGTCTTCGGCCAGAACAACATCGATCCGAAGAGCTATTTCAAGCAGACCATCAGTGGCAATCACGAATCGAACGCGCTGGCGGTCGCCAATAAGCAGGTCGATTTCGCCACCTTCAACACCGAGAACATGGCCAAGCTGGAAAAGAACTTTCCGGACAAGGCCAAGCAGCTGAAGGTGATCTGGAAATCGCCGCTCATCCCCTCCGACCCGATCGTCTGGCGCAAGGACCTGTCGGACGGCGACAAGGCCAAGATCAAGGACTTCTTCCTCGCCTATGGCGTCAACGGACCGGACGCCGCGCGCGAAAAGGAAGTGCTCGCCGGACTGCAATGGGCACCGTTCAAGGCGTCGAGCGATGACCAGCTGATTCCGATCCGCATTCTCGGCCTCTTCAAGGACCGCCTGGCCATCGTGGCCGACACCACCCTGGCGGAGGCCGACAAGAAGCAAAAGCTGGCGGAGATCGACGCCAAGCTCAAGGAACAGCAGCAGAAAGTGGCCGCACAGTAATCAATCCATCGGCGGGCGCCGGCGCATCCGTGCCGGCGCCCTTTTTGCATCCGGGAGCAGGAACGCATGGCGCAGACCTTCGATACGCGTGAGAGACTGGCGCTCCAGCCGCCGCGCTCGCTGCGGTCTTCGCTCGGAACCGTGCTGCTCTATGGGCTCGGCTTCGCGATCCTGGCCTGGTCCTATCGCGGTGCCGATATCAGGCCGCTCGCCCTGATCGAAGATTCCGGGAACATGGCGACCCTGGGTGCCGAGTTCTTCCCGCCGGATTTCCATCAATGGCGCTACTACCTCGAGGAGATTCTGGCCACGCTCCAGATCGCGATCTGGGGCACGTTCCTCGCGGTCATCTTCGCCATTCCCTTCGGCCTGATGGCAGCGGAGAACCTGTCTCCCATATGGCTGCGCCAGCCGGTGCGGCGGGTGATGGACGCCCTACGCGCGATCAACGAGATGGTGTTCGCCATGCTGTTCGTGGTGGCGGTCGGGCTTGGCCCGTTCGCCGGCGTGCTCGCCATTTTCGTCCACACGACCGGCATCCTGGCCAAGCTGTTCTCGGAAGCGGTCGAGGCGATCGACCCGCGGCCGGTCGAAGGCATCCGCGCGACCGGCGCCAATGTGCTGGAAGAGATTCTCTATGGCGTGATCCCCCAGGTGATCCCGCTCTGGGTGTCCTATTCGCTCTACCGGTTCGAATCCAACGTGCGGTCGGCAACCGTGGTGGGTATGGTGGGAGCCGGCGGGATCGGCGTCGTGCTGTGGGAAGTCATCCGCGGATTCTATTTCGCGCAGACCTGCGCCGTGATGCTGATGATCATCGTCACAGTATCACTGCTCGACGTGTTCTCCGCTTGGCTGCGGCGGCGCTTCCTCTAGCCTAGAGCGATCGCAGGAGCGCGACGAAGGATTCGCCTGCCTCCTCGAGCGCGCCGTTGTTCGGGATCGTGCGCAGCGCGGGGTGGTCGACCTGCTGCAGCTCTGCGGCCCGCTTCAACCGATCCTCGATCTGACCCGCCTGCTCGCGCGCCCGCACCAGCAGGCGCTGCCGCAGCACCCCAGGGTCGATCGCGACCGCCACCGGCAGCAGATCGGGATAAGCCCGCGCGGCCTCCGGCAAATGGGCGCGCGAACCGTTGACGATCACATGCCGCCCGGCAACCAGCGACAGATCGATCTCGTTCCCGATGCCGTAGCAGAGGCCGTTGCCGCGCCAATGCAGCGCGAAGCGGCCGGCTTGGCACAGGCCATCGAAATCTTCCGGCGACAGCGAGACATGATCCTCGCTCTGCCCGTCGACCGGTCGCGTGATGTGCCGGCGCGGGAATACGTGCGCGCTCCCTTCGCCGCCAAGCCGCGCGCGGGCATAAGCAATGATGCTGTCCTTGCCCGCGCCGGAGGGGCCGATGACATAGACCAGCCGGCCCTGCCGGGCATCGGGATGGGGCCTCGGCTTCATGACTGGAACGGGAAGCGCTGCGCCAGGCGGAACGCGGCGGCGCGATCCGGCTGGATGAACAGGCAAAGCTCGCGCACCGGCATCGGCTCCGCCAAAGCGGGAGCCAGCAAGGGCGGCAACAACGCCATGAGCCGCGCGCGCTCCGTAGCATCCGCAATTGAGCCGGTCAGCGACAAATGAAAGCGGAACTCATCCAGCACGTAGGGATAGCCCCAGCGCGCCAGCAAGTCTTCCTGACGCGGCGTGAGGTTCGCGGCACGGCGCTTGAAGAGTTCCGCCGGTTCCGGCGGCGCGCGGTAGGAATCGAACTCGGTGACGCAGGCATCGGCGAGCGCCGACAAACTGGGCACCGGCTCGCGCGGGGTCAGGGCCAAGAAATCGCCGATCTGTTGCAAGCGCAGGGCCGGCACCGCGAAAGTCTCTTGCCGTTGCGCGAACGCCGCAAGGGCGTGGCGCAACTCCGCCTCGCTCCGTCCTTCGGCCAGGCGGAAGGGCGGCTTCAGCGTGCCGTGAAAGCCATAGAGGCGCGGCGCCTCGGTAATTGCGCGGAGGCGCGCTTCATCCAATCCGTCCACCTTCGGCTGCTTCAAGGACGCGCCACTCTCCGCGTCGCGGCCGAGCCAGTGATTGCCGAAGATTGCCAGCCGGCTACCGATGACGGGCGCGAGATAGAGGGCAAACCGGGCCGTCATTCAGGCGACGCGCCGGCCGCCGCGCCACACCTCGCGCACGATCGGCAGACCATCATGGAGATGGACGCGCACCAGATCGGCCCGCTTGCCCGCGGCAATCTCGCCGCGGTCGGTCAGGCCGACGGAATGCGCCGGATTGAGCGCGATCGTGCAGACCGCGCTCGGCAGATCCATGCCGCTCTGCTGATGCACCAGGAAGCCGGCATGCAGCAGGCTGGCCGGCACATAGTCCGACGACAGGATATCGAGCAGCCCACGCTCGGCCAGCGCCAGCGCGGAGATGTTGCCGGAATGGGAACCGCCGCGCACCACATTGGGCGCGCCCATCACCGTCATCATGCCGTAGCCGCGGGCCCGGGCGGCGGCCGACAAGGTCGTCGGGAATTCCGCGATGGCGATTCCCTCGGCATGCGCCTGGTCGACATGCTCATCGGTCGTATCATCGTGGCTGGCGAGTGGCACGTCGAGGCCGCGGCACAGATCGAGGATCGCCCGCCGGTTGCAGTCGGAATATTGGTCCATCTTGTGTTTGTAGTCGGCGACGACGGTCGCGAATTCGTCATCGCTCCAGCCTTTGTTGCGATGGAATGTGCGGTAGCTTTCCAGGTCCGTCCATTGCCGCTGGCCGGGCGTGTGGTCCATCACCGAAACCAGGCGCAGCAGCGGATGATCGGCATGAGGCTCGAACATCTCCACCACGTTCGGGTCCGAGGTCTCGCAGCGCAGGTGGAACAGGTGATCCGCGTGCAGCAGGTCGGCGGCGCGGGCGGCCGTTACGCTGCCGATCGAATCGGCGAGGATGCGCCGGCGCTTGCCGGCATCGCGGTAATCGCCGATGCAGACCGCGTCGAGGACAGTCGTGATGCCGGCGCCGATGATCTGCGTATCGTGCGCCAGGGCGGCCGCCAAAGGCGACGGCCAGAACGCATTGGGACGCGGCTCGAAATGCTTCTCCATATTGTCGGTGTGCAACTCGACCAGCCCCGGCAACAGGTAATCGCCGTCGAGATCCAGCGCGCCGGACGCCTGGCTCGGCGTCTCGGATACTTCGGCGATCCGGTCGCCGGCGATGCGCGCGGCACCATGGATCACCGAATCCCTGGTGACGATGCGGGCGTTGGTCAGAACGAGTTCGGTAGTCATGCCGCCACCTTGAATGGCTCGATCTCGAATATCCGGTCGCAGACACGGGCGCGGACCTCCGCGTCGTGAAAGATGCCGACGATCGCCTTGCCCGCCGCCTTCTGCTCCAGGATCATCTCGGCCACGATGGCGCGGTTGACCGGATCGAGCGCGGCCGTCGGCTCGTCCAGCAGCAGGATCGGGAAGTCGGCGATGAAGCCGCGCGCGATGTTGACGCGCTGCTGCTCGCCGCCGGAGAAGGTGGCGGGTGCCAGCCGCCACAGACGTTCCGGCACGTTCAGCCGCGCCAGCATCCGGCTGGCTTCGCGCACCGCTGCTACTTCATCGATTCCGCGCAGGCGCAGCGGCTCTGCGACGATATCCAGCGTCGCGACGCGCGGTATGACCCGCAGGAACTGGCTGACATAGCCCATGGTGAGGCGCCGGACCGCGAGGATCGCGCGCGGCTCCGCGGCCGCCATGTCGACCCAGTCGTCGCGGTGGCGCACCTTGATGTTGCCCTCGCCCACCTTGTAATTGGCATAGAGGGCGCGCAGAAGGGTGGATTTGCCGCAGCCCGAGGGGCCGTGCAGGGCAACGCATTCGCCGAACCGCACCTGGAATGCGAGGCCGCGGAAGACGTCGATCTCGACATCGCCTTGGGTATGCAGGTGGAAGCTTTTGCCCAGCCCCACCGCGTCGATCGCCAGATTGCTCATGCCTGCAACACCGAAGAAACCAGCAATTGAGTATAGGGATGTTGTGGATCGTCAAGCACCTGGTCCGTCAGCCCCGTTTCGACCACGCGGCCGTGGCGCATCACCATCAGGCGGTGCGCCAGCAGCCGCACCACCGCCAGATCGTGGGTGACGATGACGACCGACAGATCGAGCCGCGAGACCAGTCCGCGCAGAAGGTCGAGCAGACGCGCCTGCACCGATACGTCGAGGCCGCCGGTCGGCTCGTCCATGAAGACCAGGCGCGGCTTGGTCACCAGATTGCGCGCGATCTGCAGCCGCTGCTGCATGCCGCCGGAGAAGGCGCGCGGCAGGTCGTCGATCCGCGCATCGTCGATCTCCACCCGTGACAGCCAGTCCACGGCCTCCTGCCGGATGTTGCCATAGTGGCGCGCGCCCACGGCCATCAGGCGCTCTCCGATATTGGCGCCGGCGCTGACTGCCATGCGCAATCCGTCGCGCGGATTCTGGTGGACCATGCCCCAGTCCGTGCGCATCAGCAGGCGCCGCTCTGCCTCGCCGAGGGCATAGAGGTCCACCGCGCCCTGATGCCGCGTGCCATAAAGGATGCGCCCGCCATCGGGCCGCAGCCGGCCGGACAGGCAATTGAGCAAGGTGGTCTTGCCCGAACCGGATTCGCCGACCACGCCCATGACTTCGCCGGGCCAGAGGTCGAAGCTGACATCGAGGCAGGCGGGCCGCTCGCCGAAATAGCGGCTGACGCCGTCGACCCGCAGCAGCGGAGCATCGGAATCCGTGTCGATCATTCCGCCGCCTCCCGCCGCTGGCCGGCAGCCTGCCGGTCCTGGCAATAGTCGCTGTCGGAGCACACGAACATCCGGTCGCCCTGGTCGCTGGTGATGATCTCGTCGAGGAAGCTGTCCTTGGCGCCGCACAGGGCGCAGCATTGCGTCCAGCTTTGCACCTCGAACGGATGGTCCTCGAAATCGAGGCTCTTCACCTTGGTGTAAGGCGGCACGGCGTAGATCCGCTTCTCGCGACCCGCCCCGAACAATTGCAGCGCCGGGTTCATGTCCATCTTGGGATTGTCGAATTTCGGGATCGGCGACGGCCGCATGATGTAGCGATCGTTCACCTGCACCGGATAATCGTAAGCGGTGGCGATGCGCCCGTGTGTAGCGATGTCTTCATAGAGCCGCACATGCATCACGCCATATTCCGACAAGGCATGCATCTTGCGGGTCTCGGTCTCGCGCGGCTCGAGCCAGCGCAAGGGCTCGGGGATCGGCACCTGGTAGACCAGGATCTGGCCCGCCTTCAGCGGCTTTTCCGGAATCCGGTGCCGGGTCTGGATCAGGCTGGCCTCTTCCGTTCGCGTGGTGGTGGCGACGCCCGCCGTCTTGGCGAAAAAGCGGCGGATCGACACGGCGTTGGTGGTGTCGTCGGCGCCCTGGTCGATCACTTTCAGCACGTCGTCCGGCCCGATGATGCTGGCGGTCACCTGGATGCCGCCGGTGCCCCAGCCGTGCGGCATCGGCATCTCGCGCCCGCCGAACGGGACCTGATAGCCGGGAATCGCGACCGCCTTCAGGATGGCGCGGCGGATCATCCGCTTGGTCTGCTCGTCGAGATAGGCGAAGTTGTAACTATGGTCGGCGTCGCTCATTGGCCGGCCCTCTCCGCGCGCATGGCGCGCAGCATCACCAGCTCCGACTGGAAATCGACATAGTGCGGCAGCTTCAGATGCTGCACGAAGCCGGATGCCTCGAGATTGTCGCAGTGATAGAGCACGAACTCCTCATCCTGCGCCGGGCTGTCGACCTCCTCGTCCAGCTCGCGGCAGCGCAGCGCGCGATCGACCAGGGCCATGGCCATCGCCTTGCGCTCGCCATGGCCGAAGGTGAGGCCATAGCCGCGGGTGAATTGCGGCGGCGTGGTTTTCGAGCCCTTGAACTGGTTGACCATCTGGCATTCCGTGACAGCGATCTCGCCGATCTCGACCGCAAAGGGCAATTCGTCGGGCTGCACCTCGACCGTCACCGCGCCCATGCGGATCTCGCCGGCGAAGGGGTGGTTGCGGCCATAGCCGCGCTGCGTCGAGTAGCCGAGCGCCAGCAGGAAGCCTTCATCGCCGCGCGCCAGCGCCTGCAACCGCACATCGCGTTCGGTTGGAAACGTCATGGGCTCGCGTGTCAGATCGCCGATTGGCGCGGTCTCGTCGCCCGGTGACTCCACCTCCAGCAATCCCTCGGCATTCAGCAGCTGGGTGACCGGCGGCATCGGCGCGGTCGCGCGCGGCTCGCCCTGCGGCGCGATCTGTTCCTGCTGCATCGCTTTCGTCTCGCACAGGCTGAAATCCAGCAGCCGGTGGGTATAGTCGAAGGTGGGGCCGAGCACTTGGCCGCCGGGAATATCCTTGAAGGTCGCGGAGATGCACCGGCGCACAGCCATCCGCGCGGTGTCGACCGGCAGGCTGGTGGCAAGACGCGGCAAGGTGGTGCGATAGGCCCGCAGCAGGAAGATCGCCTCGATCAGGTCGCCGCGCGCCTGCTTGATCGCTAGCGCAGCCAGCTCGCGGTCATAAAGCGCGCCTTCGCTCATGACGCGGTCGACCGCCAGGGAGAGTTGCTGATCGATCTGCGGCAACGTCAGCTCCCGAATCTGCGGGTCGCCGCGCCGCTCCTCCGCCAGCAAGGCATGGGCTGCTTCAATCGCCCGCTCGCCGCCTTTGACCGAGACATACATGGATCAATTCTCCTTGCCATCGATCGCGACGGACCTGGGCAGGCCGAGGACCTGCTCGCCCGCAACCAGCAGCACGTCGAACCCCTGCGGGAATTTCCGGTGATTGGCGGCGAAGGCGGTCCAGAATTCCTCCGCCAGGCCTTCGACGCAGACGTCGATGTGACCGAGGACGCCCGGCCCGCGCAGCCGGCAGCCGGGGCCGAGTTGCAGGCTCTGCACCTGGATGATGATGGTGGCCGCGCGCTCGGGATATTCCGGATCGCCGATCGCCACCTCCGCAAGATCGGGTAGCGCACGCCCATTCGCCACCAGCAGAAAGCCGGCCGATGCGACCGTCTGGGTCAGCGCAGCGCCGGTGTGGAACGCGACATAGGGACCGACCGCCTGGCGCAGCTCGGGGGACAGCCAGACCGGCGTGTCGAGATCGAACAGGGTCAAGGCGATCGCGGCGGCCGCCTTGCTCAAGGATGGCGGCGCCTCCGGCAGCCGGTCGAGCTGGACGATTCGGCCCGGATGCGACATCGCCTCCAGGACCTGGCGGAACACCCGCTGCGCGTCGCGCTGGGGATCGTCGAAGCCCGGCGTCAGGTCGAGCGCGGGGATGCGGGTGTGCTGGTTCATTCCTTGTCCTCTCCGCGAACGACCGTGAAGAATTCGACGCGCGTCGGCGCGGAGCGGTCGACTTGCCGCTGCCGGCGCACCTCCTGCCCGCGCGCCAGCGGGTCGACCACCAGGGCCTGAAGCTGCGCCTGATGCGCCGGCTCCTGCAGCAAGGCGTCGATCAGAGCCGCCAGCTCCGCATGGCGCATCGAGCGCCCGGCGACATAGGCGCATCCCATCTGGCCGTCGGCGGTCTGCAAGGCGCAGCGCGTCATCGTCATCTCACCCAGATTGAACTGCCGCCCGGTACCCCCGGCGCGGCCACGCACCATGGTCATGCCGACCTCCGGCCTGCGGATCAGGCGATAGGCGGGCAGCTCGCCGACGATGCCCTGGATCGCCGGCATGGCGTTCTCCAGCTCGGCTGCCGAGGCCTTGGCAAGCACCGACATCCAGTGTCGGCGTGCCTCCTGGTCCGGTGTGAGGGCTTTCGCTGAAGAGCCGGTTTCGGCTGCGCCATCCATGATGTGGACACCTTTTGTAATCAAATGCGCTGGACAAGCCGAAAAGTTGCCTAGACATCTATATTTGTCGATGCTAGGAGAGCGCTCGCCGCCTGTCAAAGCGCGTTTTCTGATCCTTTTGTGAAATCGGCCCGACAAGCGCGCCCACGGGCGGTGAAAGCGGCGAAAGGAGACGAGCCCATGGAGATTTCGCGCGATGGCGGGGTCGCCGTCTGGCGCCAGATCCAGCAGATTCTCGAGCAGGAGATTCGGGACCGCGTCTTCCAGCCGGGCGTGCGCCTGCCGACCGAGGCCGACCTCGCCAAGCGGTTCCAGGTCAACCGTCACACCGTGCGCCAGGCGCTGTCGCGCCTGCAGGATCGCGGCCTGCTGCGCACCGACCAGGGCCGCGGCACATTCGTGCAGGAGCCGATCATCGACTACCGGGTGTCGCGCAAGACCCGCTTCAGCGAGAACCTGTCGCGCCAGAACCGCTCGTCCGGCCGCAGCGTGCTCAGCATCGCCGACCTGCCGGCCACGACCGAAGTGGCGCGCGCCTTGCGCCTGCGCCGTGGCGCGCTGGTTGCCCATGTGCTGTGCGCGGGCGAAAGCGACGGCCGCCGCATCAGCGTCTCCGCGCATTATTTCCCGAAGCCGCGCTTTGACGGTGTCGGCGCGCTGATGGCGGAGACCAAGTCCTTTACCCAGGCGGTCCAGCGCCTGGGGGTCGATGAATATGTGCGGCAAAGCACCCGCATCCTCGCCAAGATGCCGACGACGGAGGATGCCCGCCTGCTGGAGATGCCGCGCAACCGGCCGCTGATCGTCACCGAAGGGATCAACATCGACGGACGGGGCGCGCGCATCGAATATTGCGTGACCCGCTTCGTCAGTGATCTGGTGCAGATTCTGGTCGAGCACTAGCCGCTCCGCCCATCGCGCTCCGCTCGTGACGCAGAATGAGAGGCCGCAATGTCCAGGGTCTGACCGGTATGTGTCAGGCGCGTGACTGCGCCTCGACAAGCCATCCGTCGGTCCACCGAATCCACAGCGGGCGGCGGCTGTCATTTTCCTTTCGCTGGATCGCGCCCTTTGTGGCGGCCATCATTCCCGCAAGAAATGGGAATGAGTCGCATGGAATCGCATCAGATGGAGACCGTAATCGTCGGTGGGAAGGTTCTTCTGCCCGACGGATCGCTGGAGGAAACCGATCTGACTCTGCATGACGGCCGCATCGCGGCGATCGGGGTCACACCGAGCGCCTGTGCGCGGCGCTGGCATGCGCCCGGGCTTCTCGTCCTGCCGGGGATGGTGGACCTGCATGGCGATGCGTTCGAGCGGCAATTGATGCCGCGGCCGGGCGTGCGTTTCCCCTATGAGCTGGCGCTGGCGGACACCGACCGGCAGCTCGTTGCCAACGGCATCACCACCGCCTATCACGGCCTCACCTATTCCTGGGAGCCGGGACTGCGCGACGCTACCTCCGCCCGCCGTTTCGTGACCAAGCTGCGCGAGATGCAGCCGGAGCTTGCCTGCGACACCCGCCTTCACTTGCGCTTCGAGACCTTCAACCTCGATGCCGAGGAGGAAGTGATCGACTGGATCGAATCCGGCCAGGTCGATCTGCTGGCTTTCAACGACCACACCGACGACATCGCCGGGCAACTTGCCGATGACGGCAAGCTCGCGCCCTATGCCGCGCGCACCGGCCTCGGCGCGCCGGACTTCGCCGATCTGCTGCGCCGGGTGAAGGCGCGGGCCGCGGATGTGCCGGCCTCGATGCAGCGCATCGCCGAGGCCGCGCAGCGCAAATCGGTTCCGATGGCGTCGCACGACGATGCCAGCCCGGAGATGCAGGCCCGCCATCACGCCCTCGGTTGCCGGCTGTGCGAGTTCCCGTTCGACCGGGCGACCGCGCAAAGCGCATTGCGGAGCGGGGCGATGACGATCCTCGGCGCGCCCAATGTGGTGCGCGGCGGCAGCCATGCTGCCCGGCTCGGCGGCCGGGAGGCGGTGGAGGAGCAGCTCTGCAGCATCCTGACGTCGGACTATTACTACCCCGCCTTGATGACGGCCGCCTTCGCCCTGATCGATCTGAAGCTCGCGGACGTCGCCGCGGCGTGGCGCCTGGTTTCGACCAACCCGGCGGACGCCGCGGGCTTGGCCGATCGCGGCCGGATTGAAATCGGTCAGCGCGCCGATCTGCTGCTGGTCGATTGGCAGCCACTCCGCATGCCGCGCTTGGCTGTCACATTCATCGCCGGCACAGCAGTGTTCGCCGCCGACAATTCGCGGCGCATGATCGCTTAGCATCGAAACCGGACGCGACACGATCAACGAACCGGTCGGTTCCGGTTCGCCAATCTAAGCCTTGGCCAGGCATCGATGACCCAGTAGTCTTGAAGCGGACAAACGACGAAACGTCCGTGACGGTGCCAGGAGAAGGTCGAATGGCGGGTGATGAAGCGGCCGGCCATGAGGCCAAATGGAAGCATGACGGCGTGCGGGTGATTCCCGGCGGCGCGCTCGATCCGAGCACCGCCCAGACGCCCGGCATGGACCGTCGCGCGGCGATCAATTATGCGCGGGTCGGCGCCCAGAAATTATGGGCCGGCACCGTTCATATCCATCCGAACGCCAAGACTGGAGCGCATCATCACGGGCCACTGGAAAGCGTCATCTATGTGGTGCGCGGCAAGGCCCGCATGCGCTGGGGCGAGCACCTCGAATTCGTCGCCGAGGCCGGGCCCGGGGACTTCATCTACGTGCCGCCTTACGTTCCGCACCAGGAGATCAATGCCTCCCGCGACGACGTGCTGGAATGCGTCCTGGTCAGGAGCGACGGCGAGGCGGTAGTGGTCAATCTCGACATCGAGCCCGTCGAGCAGCCCGAAAACGTCAAGTGGGTCGACCCGATCCATAAGGCTTGATCAGCGGCACCGGGACTTGGCTACGAAATCCCAGATCGGCTGATACAGACCGAAGAGGGATCGGAGCGGGTCAGACGCTGGATTGGTAGGCTCGAGCACTGCGTCTACACCTGAAAAAGTAGCCGTTAGCGACCGGATGAGACGGGTTGACTACGCTCCTTGAAGAACCCGCCAATGGGGCCTAGCAGAGCCCAGAAAGCCGTGAAGATCGCGAGGGCGAACACATATTTATGACCCCGGTACGTAGTTCGGGAAGAACAGCTGCTGGCCATCGATCTTGTAAGCGGCAATGGCTTGCTGGCCTTCCGACGAGATCAGCCAGTCGACGAAGGCTTGGCCGTCCTTGGCCTTCACCTGCGGATGCTTCTGCGGATTGACCAGCATCACGCCGTACTGATTGAACAATTGCTTGTCGCCTTCGGCAAGTATCGTCAGGTCGCTCTTGTTCTTGAACGAGAGCCAGGTGCCGCGGTCGGTCAGCGTATAGGCGTCCATGCCTGCGGCAGTGTTGAGTGTCGGTCCCATGCCCGAGCCGGTCTCGCGATACCAAGTGCCTGAGGCGGTTTTGACGTCGATCGCCGCCGCCTGCCATAGACGCAGCTCGGCCTTGTGCGTGCCGCTGTCGTCACCGCGCGAGGCAAACGGCGCCTGCGCCGCCGCGATCCTCTTCAGCGCTTCCGTCACATCGGCCGCGCCGGCGATGCGAGCTGGATCGGCCTTCGGTCCGACGAGGATGAAGTCATTGTACATCACGTCGAAGCGCTTCACGCCGAAGCCGTCGGCAACGAACTTCTTCTCCGATTTCTTGTCATGCACGAACAGTACGTCGGCATCACCGTTCTCGGCCAATTTGATCGCCTGGCCAGTGCCCTTGGCAACGACGCGCACCTCGATGCCCGTCTTCTTCGTGAAGATCGGAAGCAGATAGTCGAATAGCCCGGAATCCTGGGTCGATGTCGTGGAGGCGACGATGATGAACCGCTCATCGGCGCGGCTCGGCGCCACGATGAATGCGGCGCTCAGCAGCGTCACCGCCAGTGCCAGCAGCAGATGTCGTCTGGATGTCATGGCTTCGTTCCTTCCCAGTCCTTTGCTCCGTCTACCATTGCAGTCTGCCCTCGATGAAGGCCGCTGCTTCCGCTGTCGCAGGGCTGGCGAAGAATTCGGCGGCTGGGCGCTGCTCCATCAGCCGGCCGCGATGCAGGAAGACGATCTCGTCCGCCAGCCGCCGCGCCTGGCTCAGATCATGGGTCGTCATGATAATCTTCGTGCCGGAGAGATCAATGGCGCTGATGATCTCCTCCACCGCCCGCGTTGCTGTCGGATCGAGGCTCGCCGTCGGCTCGTCCAGGAACAGCACCTCCGGCGCCGTCGCCCAGGCGCGCGAGAGCGCCAGGCGCTGCTGCTCACCGATCGAGAGATGTCGTGCGGCGTGGCGGGCGAGAGGGGTAAGCCCGGTCTCCTCGAGCACCTCGCGAATGCGCACCACGCGCCGTGCATGCGGAATACGCTGCAGCTTCAGCGCATAGTCGATATTGGCGGCGGCGGAGCGGCGCAGCATCACCGGCCGCTGGAACACCATGGCCTGCCGCCGCGCGGCCTCCGCGCCGCCGGGCCCCAGCCAGCGCACCGCGCCCGCGGTCGGTGCCAGCAGCCCGTGGCAGAGCCGCAACGTCAGGCTCTTGCCGGCGCCGTTGGGGCCAAGGATCACCGTGCGCGGTCCGCTGCTCAGGCTGAGCGAGAGCGCATCGATCAACCGCTTGCCGGCGGTGTCGTAGCAGACGGACTCGAGCCGCAGCGGCAGGATTGCGCCATTCGCCATTGTGCTACTCAGTGCCCTTGACGCGCGGCGTCGCGCAGCAAGAAGGCGGCGCCGTTGATGACGAGCGACAGGGCGATGAGGATAAAGCCGAGGCCGAGCGCCAGCGCCAGGTCTCCCTTGCTGGTCTCGAGCGCGATGGCGGTGGTCATCACCCGCGTCACGTGATCGATATTGCCGCCGACGATCATCACTGCACCGACCTCGGCGCTCGCCCGGCCGAAGCCGGCCAGAACGGCCGTGACCAGGCTGAAGCGCCCGTCCCACAGTAGGGTCCACAGCGCATGGCCAGGTTTGGCACCGAGTGAGGTCAGCTGCTCGCGATACTCCGCCCACAGATCCTCGATCACTTGCCTGGCTAGAGCCGCCACGATCGGCGCGACCAAGATCGTCTGGGCGATGACCATCGCCGTCGGCGTGAACAAGAGGCCGAGCACGCCCAGCGGCCCGGCGCGCGACAGCAGGAGATAGACGAGCAGCCCCACCACCACCGGCGGCAATCCCATGAGGGCCGAGAGCAACACCGCCAGCGCGCGTCGGCCGGGAAAGCGGAACAGCGCGATCGCACCGCCGAGCGGCAGGCCGATCAGACTGGCGAGTCCCACTGCTGAAAGGCTCACTTCCAACGACAGTCGGACGATCTCGACAAGTCCGGCATCGAGTTGGATGAGCAGGGTGAGGGCCATGTGGAGTGCTTGGGAGATATCGTTCATTGCCATCCGCGATTGGCTAAAGCTATGCCGTTCAGCCTACCGGGACAAGCGGCCAGCGGGTGAGGACCTTTCGGTTTGACGCAAGTTGAAGGACGCGTCGCCCAGCGAGTAACGCCCATGTGGCCGCGCAAGGCGGCATGTGCAAGCTATGCCCGCCGTGGCGTCTCGTGGCGCAAGACTGCAACCCGATTCAGTCTACGACGCCTCAACTCCAAGTCGCACGGACCGGCTCTTGGTGCTGGGCCGCCGACGAACTAAGGACACAGCTTGTCACACCCGCTCCGCCGGGCAGACGTGTTGCCGCGTCCGCCGTGATAGAACTATTCGAGCTCAATCTCGCCATCGACAACCAGATTCAAGTTGATCTGACCCAGAGTCAAAATGGCTTTGGCCGGCAGTTTCTCTTTGCCGGTCAGTCTGCCACTCGAAAGCGCTTCCCGTACTGCGCTCTCAATCTCGCGTTGCGCGGTGACTCCGAGTGTTTTAAGGAACTTCCGCACGCTCATATTGAAACTATTGTCGTCCATTGATGCCTCCTCGCTTGGACCTCGCGCTAAAGATTTGGGGCTGGTGTTGACGCAAGTCACGCTGGCTGGCCGGCCAAACCAGCGCGGGTTACCTTCGAGGCCAGAGCTTAGCGGTGAGCTTTCAACCTGCGCAACCGTCATTTGCCTGAGCGACTTCTATCGCGAAAGCTTTTGGGCGCGGAGCAGCCCCGGCTGTGACCGAGGTGGACCACCGGGGTCAATCCGACTGCTACGCGTGTCGCCACACTTTGACGGCCGACGCCACCAGGATTGCCGCCAAGACCGGAAGCAGGAGCGTGGATGGGACCCATCCAAGCAGTTGACCGCCGATGAAGCTCCCGAAGATCGAACCGGCTGCTATCGTCAGCATGAAAACGCGATTCTGCCCGAGGACGGCAAAACTGCGATCCCGACTATAGCGAGCGAAACCGACGATCATGGTTGGCAAGCTGACCGCGAGCGACAAGCTGCCTGCAAGTTTGATGTCGACCCCGAACAGCAGCAAGAGCGTGGGAATCAGCAGTTCGCCACCCGCGACGCCGAGCAATGCAGCGACGACACCGATCACGAACCCAGCAAACACGCCGGCGATCGCTTGTGCCGAGCCCGTCAGCACTGCCTCCGAAGCGGCTGGGTTGTGGGCAGACAGCAAGGCGACTGCGATTGCGACGAGCAAGCCGGCGATAACGCGGTGGAGGACATGCGACGCAAGTCGCGTCGCCCATCCGGCCCCGAACCAAGCCCCCAGGAGGCTCCCCGCCAATAGATTCACAATGATTGGCCAATGCGCGACAACGGTGGCGATCGGCACGGGCGTCGCACGGAATGGGAGAGCCGAAGCAACCACGACCAGGGTGATGGCCTTGTTGAGGATAACCGCTTCCAGCGCCGCGAACCGAAACGCGCCAATCAGCAGGGGCAGCCGGAATTCTGCGCCGCCAAGCCCGATCAATCCGCCAAGAGTCCCGATGGCCGCTCCGCTGGCGAATGCTGCCGATTTCCCGCGCGAGGTCGCATTCGCCGGCATATCCGCAGATGCAATACGGCCGCTCATACCAGGCCCGCCGCAGGCGCGTGCGCCCTACGGACGCCTTTAGCAAGGCGACGTGGCTTGGCTCCCAGACTAGGTGCCGCAGCGCAATCGATCCCGATCCAGGGCACCGGCGCGCGTTCTCGCATCGAACACCTCGAGCGCTATGGCTAAATTACCATAGCGCTTCTCAAGCAAGAAGGCGAGAGCGTTCAGGAGGAATGTCACACCTTGGGGCCGGGGTCGGATAGCGCCTGCCGCTCCAGCGCCTTTAGATCCGCTGCTCCGAGCTTTGCCGCGGCGGTTTCAAGACGACGATAGCGGGCCAGGAGATCCGCGCCGAATGCCGTCAGGATCGCACCACCGCCCCCAGTCCCGCCGATTGCGCGCTCGACCACAGGCATGTCGAAGGCACGGTTCAAGCTGTCGATGAGCGTCCACGCGCGCTTGTAGTCCATGCCCATGGCGCGCGCAGCCGCGGAGATCGAGCCCGTGTCTCGCACGCTTTCCAGCAGCGCCGCCTTGCCTGGCCCGATCCGTGCGCCGGCGTCCAAAAGGATAGTGAGCTTAAGTCGTGCCATACCGGCCAGGATATGGGGAAGCACATCGCCCGCATAGGCGATTCGCCCGAACCAAGCCGGTAGAACAACGAGACCGGCAGCTCACTATACAGCCAGTCTTGCCAACCGCTCGGCTTCTGCGAGTTCTTCCAGCGTATTGGTGTTGAAAAAGGGATCCATAGGTTCCGCCAGCCAATCTACAGTGGCGGTACGATACCGGGACGTCCATCGGTCGATCTTGCGGATCTCCTCGACGAGAAGCGCGTGTTGCAGATCATGACGCAGGTCGACACGCCAGAGCCCGATCACGGGATGGACCTGGTCAACAGACGCGGCAACCGCGAGCTGAGCACTCTCCCTTGCCACGGCTTCATGAAATCGCCGAACCAAATCGCGCGGAAGAAATGGGCAATCACCCGAAACGCTCGCGACCCATTCGACATCGGGCCGATGATCGGCTGTCCAGTTGAGGGCCGCGAGTATGCCGGCGAGCGGGCCCGGATAGCCCTGGACCGGATCGGGAATGACGGTCAGTTGGAAGGACGAAAATCGGCTTGGGTCACCGTTGGCATTGAGCAAGACGGGTTCACACTGCGGGGAGAACCGCTCGATCACGTGATCGAGAATCGCGCGCCCGCCAACCATGCGCATCGGCTTGTCGCCACCGCCCATTCTGCGGGCGAGTCCTCCAGCCAGGATGACGCCCGCGGTTGGCGGTTGTTCAGTCATCGCCTGCACCGCCCTTTCGTTTGATCCGCGCGGATTCCTCCTCGACGTAGGCGAGATCCTGATCGAATACAATGCGATCCTGCCCCGACAGCGCGACAAATCGCTTGCCGCGCGCCCGCCCGATCAAGGTCAGTCCGACCTGTTTCGCCAGATCGACACCCCAGGCGGTGAACCCCGATCGCGACACAAGGATTGGGATGCCCATCCTTACCGTTTTGATGGTCATCTCGGATGTGAGGCGGCCGGTGGTATAGAGGATCTTGTCCGCAGCATCGACGCGGTTTCGGTACATCCAGCCAGCGAGCTTGTCGACCGCGTTATGCCGTCCGACATCCTCCATGTAGCAGATCGGCGTGTCCCGAACGCACAGGACGCATCCGTGGATGGCACCGGCCTCCAAATAGAGGGAAGGCGTCGTGTTGATCGTATGGGTCATCTGGTAGAGCCAGGACGTCCGCAGCTCCGCATTCGGCAAATCAATATTCTCGACTGCTTCCATCAGATCGCCGAAGGTCGTGCCCTGAGCGCACCCCGAGGTAAGGGTGCGCTTCTTCAGCTTCTGCTCATAGTTGGTGCCGCGCTCCGTTCGCACCACGACGACCTGCAAATCGTCGTCATAGTCGACGGCAGTGATCACATCATCCGGTTTGAGCATATTTTGATTGAGCAGATAGCCGATCGCCAAATATTCCGGATAGTCGCCTATCGTCATGATCGTGACGATTTCTTGCGAGTTCAAATAGAGGGTCAGCGCCCGTTCGACGGGGACGCTTACGGTCACTTCCGCTCCGGTCTGATCAACCCCGGCGATTCGATCTGTCAGACGCGGGTCGCCTGGGTTGGGCATAATGATGGAGGTGTCGGGTAGGCCTTGGCTCTTCTGCATAGCGCTTCGTTGTTGTTGGTGGTGGTGGAAACGGTCTTCGCAGCTTGCATCACACTCTTCCGATCGGGCGCCGGAATATGGGCGGCGGCCCGGTTCTCTGCCTCAAGCCGCCAATTCTACGGCCAAAGCATGCGGTCCGTCATGCTAATGTGTCGCACTTACCAGCGGGGCGTCGTGATGGTTCAGTGCGCCGGAGAGGTTGTTTACAAGCGTATCCAGACGTTAGAGTGTTGTTGCTAGAGTGCAAATCTGGGGTGATATGGCTCAACTCTCTAACGATTGTTTTGTCACCAAGTCGCCGTTGATGTCCATCGACGAAGCTGTGGCCCTAGCGACGAGCAGACTAAAAGTCGCAGCAAACAGCGAGATGGTCAGCTTGCGTGCCGCCGACGGCAGAATCGCTGCCGAGGATGTCCTCGCCTACAGCGATCTACCGCCATTTCCGAACTCTGCAGTCGATGGTTATGCCGTTCACCATGCCGATCTCAATTCAAGTGGTGAAACGGTGCTTCCGATCGAAGGTCGCCTGGCCGCAGGATCGTCAGAATCTTTTAGTGCCTCTGGCCGCGCCGTACGCATCTTCACCGGGGCAGCCATGCCGCCCGACGCGGACACGGTCTTCATGCAAGAGGACGTTCGCGTCGACGGGACCTCAGTCATCTTGCCGGAAGGCCTGAGGGCCGGAGCCAACGCGCGACTAGCGGGCGAGGACATCGCGCGGGGCGAACGGATCATTCTAGCTGGCCGCCGCTTGAGACCGCAGGACATTGCTTTGGCTGCAGCAACTGGCCATCGCCAGCTGCCCGTCCGCCGTCCCCTGCGTGTCGCCGTGTTTTCGACCGGCAACGAACTGGTCAAGCCCGGCGCACGACTCAAACCCGGCACGATCTACGATTCCAATCGGGCGATGTTGCTCGCATTGCTCGACCGTTCTGGTGCAAGAGTGAGCGACCTTGGGATACTTCCCGATGATCCCAAGGCACTGACAGAACATCTGGCTGGGGCTGCCCTACGGAACGACCTGATACTCAGTTCCGGTGGGGTTTCGGTCGGAGAAGAAGATCACGTGAAGGCCGTGGTCGAAGCGAACGGGCAACTCGTATTCTGGAAGCTCGCCATCAAGCCCGGCCGGCCCCTGGCAATGGGTGTCGTGGGCAGGGCGCCGTTCATCGGCTTACCGGGCAATCCGGCCGCCGCCTATGTGACCTTCGTCATGTTCGTGAGACCGGTCCTCGCCCATCTCGGTGGCGCTGCATTGCAACCCGTGACTTCGCTCCGAGTTCGATCGACCTTCTCGCAGAAAAAGCGCGCGGGCCGCCGCGAATACGTCCGCGTCAACGTCTCTGCCGGTTCCGACGGTGTGCTCGAAGCGCGTCGATTTCCAAAGGAGGGCGCGGCTCTTCTTACGTCGCTGACAACGACGGATGGCATCGCCGAGATCGCGGAGGAGATCACTGCCGTCGCGGCGGGAGACTTCATTACCTTCTACCCGCACGACGCTTTCTGGTGATCTTCCCGCGTCGACCGAATTCTCACTCCGCGGCGACTGAGACTACCGGCGCGACACGCGCGGCGCAGAACTTGAACTCAGGGATCTTGCCCATCGGGTCCAGCGCTGGATTGGTAAGCAGGTTGGCCGCTGCCTCCGCATAGCAGAAGGGCATGAACACCATGTTCTCGGGCACGTCGCTATCCGAACGGACCTTGACCTCCACTGCGCCACGGCGGGTCTCAAGACGGATGAAGTCACCAGGATTGAGATTCATCCGGAAGAGCTCCTTCGGCGCCATGAAGGCCACGGCTTCCGGCTCGATGGAGTCGAGCACCCCTGCACGGCGGGTCATCGCACCGGTGTGCCAGTGCTCCAGAACGCGGCCCGTCGACAGGATCATCGGATAGTCCATGTCCGGCACTTCATCCGGCGGGCGGATGTTGGCCGGCACGATCTTGGCGCGACCGTTCTCGGTCGGGAAACCCTGGTAGAAGATGATCTCGTTGCCAGGCTTGTCCGGCGCATCAACCGGGTAGGTAACTGCCCCTTCGCGCTCCAATCGCTCCCAGGTGATGTTCGCCCACGAGGGCATGACTTTCGCCAATTCGGCGAAGACTTCGGCGGGCCCGCTATAGTTCCAGTCCAGCCCAAGCCGCCTGGCGATCTCCTGGATGATCCACAAATCCTGGCGGGCATCCCCTGGCGGCTGAATCACCGGACGTGCAAGCTGCACGCGCCGGTCAGTATTTGTGAAGGTTCCGGACTTCTCATGAAGCGCTGATGCAGGAAGCACCACGTCGGCGTGGAACGCAGTTTCAGTTAGGAACAGGTCCTGCACGACCAAATGGTCGAGCATCGCCAAAGCCTGCCGCGCATGGTTGAGGTCAGGATCCGACATCGCTGGATTCTCGCCCTCGATGTACATGCCTGTGATCTCGCCGGCGTGGATCGCATTCATGATCTCAACAACCGTCAACCCTCGCTTCGGATCGAGCTCCTGGCCCCAGAAGTCTTCGAACAGCGCCCGGACGGCGGCTTTCTCCACCGACTGGTAGTCAGGGTATACCATCGGGATGAGGCCGGCATCGGAGGCGCCCTGCACGTTGTTCTGACCGCGCAGGGGGTGCAGTCCGGTGCCCTTGCGGCCGATCTGGCCGGTAATGAGCGCGAGGGCTATCAGGCAGCGGGAGTTGTCGGTCCCGTGCACGTGCTGGCTTATGCCCATGCCCCAAAAGATGATCGAGCCCTGGCTCTTCGCGTAGAGTCTGGCAACTTCCTTCAGTGTCTCGGCATCGATGCCGCACACGGGCGCCATGCGCTCGGGCGAGAAATTCTTGATGTTCTCGCGCAAGGCCTCGAAGTTCTCGGTGTAGGCCGCGACATACTGTTCGTCGTACAGCTTTTCGGTGATGATCACATGGAGCATCGCATTGAGCATCGACACATCTGTGCCAGGCCTGAACGTCAGATTCTTATACGCGTGGCGCGCAAAAGACTGGCGGCGCGGATCTATCACGATCAGCTTGGCGCCGTTTTTCTTGACGGCATTCTTGATGAAGGTCGCGGCCACTGGATGGTTGATCGTCGGGTTGGCGCCAATCACGATGATGACCTCGGCGTCCATTGCCGCGGCAAACGGAGCTGAGACGGCGCCCGAATTCAGACCTTCCATCAGCGCCGCCACCGACGAGGCATGGCACAGTCGCGTGCAATGATCGACGTTGTTCGATCCGAAGCCCAGGCGGACCAGCTTCTGGAATAGATAGGCTTCCTCGTTGGAGCCTTTGGCCGAACCGAAGCCTGCCAGAGCCTTGCGGCCCTTCTGTTCCCGGATCTTCTTCAGGCCCCCGGCGGCGAGATCCAACGCTTCTTCCCAGCTCGCTTCACGGAAGTGAGTCCAAGGATTGGCAGGATCGACTTGATCGTTTGCATCCTTGGGCATGTTTTCCAGGCGGACGAGCGGAACGGTCAGCCTGTGAGGATGGTGGATATAGTCGAAGCCGAACCGACCTTTCACGCACAGGCGATTGTGGTTCGCGGGACCGTCGATGCCCTCGGCGTAGATGATCTTCTCATCCTTGACCTTGTAGGACACCTGGCACCCGACACCGCAATAGGGGCAAAGGGAGTCGACTTCGCGGTCCGGCCACACAGTCCTCGTCTGGCTCGCATCCAGATAGGCCGCAGGCATCAAGGCACCGGTTGGACAGGCCTGGACGCATTCGCCGCATGCAACGCAAGTCGATTGGCCCATGGGATCGTCGAAATCGAATACGACCTTCGCCCCATGGGACCGGTAGGCCATTCCGATCACGTCGTTCACCTGGACCTCGCGGCAGGCGCGGACGCACAGGTTGCACTGGATGCAGGCATCGAGGTTCACCCGCATGGCCGGATGACTGAAGTCGCCTGCCCAGCGTTTGGCTGCCGGAAGACGGCTAGATGTAAGCCCGACGAAATCGGCCTCGCTCCAGAAGTGAGAGCTGGGATCATGGGAGGTCGCGCGTTCCGGCTGGTCCGCCACTAGAAGCTCGATAACCATTGCGCGGGCCTTGCTGGCCCGTTCTGTAGCAGTTTTGACTTTCATGCCGGCGGCGGGTGTGCGTTTGCAGGACGCAGCCAATACGCGCTCGCCCTCGATCTCCACCATGCAGGCCCGGCAATTACCGTCGGGGCGGTAGTCGCGTGCATCCTTGTGGCAGAGATGCGGAATATGCGTGCCCAACCTTTTGGCGACCTGCCAGATCGTCTCGCCGGGCCCGGCTTCAACCTGTTGGCCGTCCAGCTCGAAGACGATCGCCGGCTCGGTAGGCTTGGCTTTGACCTTGGCGTTGACCGGCCCAGCGGTCATCACGCCCGCCTTGCCGCCGGCCTTGGCCCCCTGGGAGTAGGTCGAACCACCGGCAGGGTTCGACGACGGCTTGCCGCCTTCGTCCTGCTTGACGTCGGCCTTCAAGTCCTTCGGGTTCTTGTCATTGCTCATGATTCTACTCTGCCGCCATCGGGCGAGCGGGGAACAGGTCGGGGAAGTATTTGATCACGCTGGTCAACGGATTGGACGCCGCCTGGCCGAGGCCGCATATAGAAGCGTCGCGCATGCAGGCTGCCAATTCGTTGAGCAAGTCGGTGTCCCATTCGCGGTCCTGCATCAAAGCCGCCGCCTTCTGGGTGCCCACCCGGCAGGGCGTGCATTGGCCACAGGATTCATCCTCGAAGAACTTCATGAGGTTCAACGCGGCGTCCTTTACATCGTCCTTGTCCGACAGGACCACGATAGCTGCGGAACCGATGAAACAGCCGTATTTCTCCAGCGTGCCGAAATCGAGTGGGATATCGTTCATGGACGCCGGCAGAATGCCGCCGGAAGCACCACCGGGCAGATATGCGGCAAAGGTGTGGCCATCGGCCATGCCGCCGCAGAACTCGTCGATCAGCTCCTGAACCGTGATGCCGGCAGGAGCGAGCTTGACGCCTGGATTTTTCACTCGGCCCGATACTGAGAAGGATCGGAGACCCGTTCGGCCGTTCCGGCCGTGACCCTTCCACCAATCGGAGCCCTTCTCGATCAAGTCACGCACCCAGAACAGGGTTTCGACATTGTTGATGAGAGTGGGACGCCCAAATAGGCCAACTTGGAAGGGAAACGGCGGCTTGTGTCTCGGAAGGCCTCGCTTGCCCTCCAGGCTTTCGATCATGGACGATTCTTCGCCGCAGATGTAGGCGCCGGCGCCACGACGCAGGTGAATAGTCGGCCCCCCTGGAGGTAGGGCAGCGATCTCGTGACGCAGAAGCTGATGAGAAATTGGATACTCGTCGCGTAGGTAGATGTAGATCTCTGAGGCTTCGACCACGTGCGCGCCGATCAACATTCCTTCGAGAAACCGATGGGGATCGGTGTTGAGGTAGAACTGATCCTTGAATGTGCCAGGTTCTCCTTCGTCGGCATTCACGGCCATTAGCCGTGGGCCTGGTTCTCCGCGAACGGAGCGCCATTTGCGGCCTGTCGGGAAGCCTGCACCGCCGAGCCCGCGCAGCGAACTGTCATCCAGGGCCGTGAGTACGTCATCGATGGAGAGCTCACCCGAACGAAGCTTGTTCAGCGTGGCATAGCCACCGGCCGCCACGTACTGATCGTAGTCGACATACTCGGGCAGGTGCGGATGAGTATCGCCGTGACCGATCGCTGTTCGCACCTTTGCTACATCGGCGTGATGCACGAAATGGTGGCCGATCTCCACGGCCGGCGCGACGTCGCATAAACCGACGCACGGCGCGCGCACCACGCGCACCTCGTTGCCGATCTCCTGCTGCAGCGCCTTGAGGAGTTTGTCTGCGCCAAGCATGGCGCATGTCAGACTGTCGCAGACCCTGACCGTCAGCTTTGGGACATCCGGCTCACCTTCCTTCACGACATCGAAATGTGCGTAGAAGGTCGCCGTCTCGAACACTTCGGCGAAGGCCAAGCTCATTTCATCTGCAAGGGCAGCAAGGTGCGCCGCGGAAATCTGGCCGAATGTGTCCTGGATCAGATGCAAATACTCGATCAGGAGATCACGCTGGCGAGACCCGCCGCCCAATAAACCCGCGATATCCTGCTTTGCACGCGGATCGACCTGGCGACCCTTGGGAACGGACCTGGCATTCTGCCGGTTGCGACCAGGATGCTCAAACTTGCGGACTTTGCTCACATCGTCGCGGCTGTTGTGATCGCTCATGGCCTATCCTCAGCGCGTTTGCGTAAATTGCATACCCCCGGAGTGGCACATATGGCAAGTGATCGACCAAGGTTCCTTCCTTGGTCCGGTGGCATCCTTGAGCATCTGACACAGCAGCTTGTAGAAGTGCAGCTTTTGGTCCTGGGGTCGATTTCGGGATCTGACCTCGACCAGGACAACCTTGTCGGTTCACGCAATCCCAAGACCCATATCCAGGGCGATCATCCGACCGGGACGATATTCTGATACAAGCTGATAGCGGTCGCCATCGGGCATAGGAAATGCAGCGACGACCGCGGCGTGAGCCGCGTCAAGGAGCTTCTCGATCTCGGCGTCTGTTCGGCCTTCGAGAATATTGAATCGAAGCAGCGGCATCTGGTCTTTCCTTTCTCTGATTTCCAAAAGCAACGGTAGGTAGGCTACCAAGAATCGGCCGAGTTGATGCGGTAGAAAAGCAGCCAACTCAGCCCTGTGATACGGTCTCCGATAGCCAGCCTCAACGACCCCGTGTCCCTAGGCCATTGAATAATGGCGAATTCTCGTCGGCAGAAAAATCGCAAATAAGGTTCCAAAAAGAGGACGGTGCCGCAGAGCGAACCCAATATTCGCCCCATGCCAATGGCACGTCGGACCGCACAGATCCATTCGTCGAGCGCCGTGGAGGCCTTTTCCACGCCGCCATGCACTTGGGCGGGCCTCAGTCCGAAGGCTACTGCAGGAGAACCAACTCGGCGTCTCCCAAGGATAGCCAGTCGATCGTCCGGGCCTCGCATCGTCGAGTACAACGATTGCGATGAAGGTCGCTTCGTCAAAGCGGCACGTCGCTATGATTCGGTATGCAGTTCTGGCGAGCGCGTTCTGCTCCATGCCATTCTCTACGTGACGGACTTCGCCTGGCTGGCCGACGAACTGGATGAAGGCCGCACATGGCGTCGAATGGACAATTCCTCTGGCGAGCATCGCCAAGCCATCGTGGCCTGCATAGCTGCAGCGATCTGAAATGTTCTATCTTGCTTCTCGGATTGGCATCTACCGGAAAGCGGCGGTCGCTATTATCGAGTGGCTCGGCATTGTCGGACGAAACGCCGACACAGCCGCCGGTTCGTTGCAGTCAGCATGCGTCAGTTTGACCCCTCCCGCGGCGACCTCGGTTAAGTTACGTTTTCTGTTGTCGGGGTTAGCAGACCCCCGGCCGTCCCAAGACGGCTCGCCGTCCAAGTTCTGCTCAACACTTAGCCGCGTCGCGGCGTGCCCATTTGACGCTGTAACTAGTGTCGGGGTCGTTTGCGCGTCGCTCTCAGCTCCAATAATTTCCCGGGAGCCCGCCATGAAGCAACAACTTGAGGCCCTGATCCGTCGGCGCGATCTGCTACGCGCCGCCGCGGTGGCCGGCATTGCGGGGATGTCCGCCGCCGCAGTGATCAGCGCACGGGCGGCAGAGGCTCCCGAGCGCAACGCGCAGGATAAGCGTCGCGCGCGCTACCAGGCGAATTCGGCGGAGATCCAGAACTTCTATCGCGTCAACCGCTATCCGGTCCGCTGAAGGAGACGCCAGTGCTGAAAAAGAAGACGCAGCGTCTTGCCGGACCGGGAACTCTCGCGACCGCGCTGGTCGCTCCATCATCAGGCGGCAGTCTGGATCGCCGAACATTCCTGCAACGTTCGGGCCTCGCCGCGGGTGGCTTGGCGGCGCTCGGCAGTCTGTCGGTTGCGGTGCGGAAGGCCGAAGGCGGCGCGCCGGCGCCTGCGGGTGCCACGGTCACGACCCGCAAGAACGTCTGCACGCATTGCTCGGTCGGCTGCACAGTCATCGCCAAGGTGGCGAACGGCGTCTGGACCGGCCAGGAGCCGGCCTATGATAGCCCGATCAATCGCGGGTCTCACTGCTGCAAAGGCGCCGCGGTCCGTGATGACGTCCTGACGGAGCGCCGCCTGCGCTACCCAGTCAAGCTCGTGGATGGAAAATGGACCCGGCTTTCCTGGGACGAGGCCATCGACGAGATCGGCGACAAGCTGTTGGAGATCCGCGAGAAGTCGGGGCCGGATTCGGTGTATTGGCTAGGCTCGGCCAAGTTCACGAACGAAGCGGCCTATCTCAACCGCAAGCTTGCGGCCTTCTGGGGCACCAACAACTCCGACCACCAGGCGCGGATCTGTCACTCCACCACGGTCACCGGTGTCGCCAACACCTGGGGCTATGGCGCGATGACCAACAGCTACAACGACATCCGCAACACCAAGACCATCATGATCATGGGCGGCAACCCGGCAGAGGCACACCCGGTGTCGCTGCAACATATCCTCGAGGGCCAGGAGCTCAATCGCGCCAACTTCATCGTTATCGACCCGCGGATGACCCGGACGGCAGCCCACGCGACCGAGTATGTGCGTGTGCGTCCCGGGACCCATATCGCAACGATCTACGGGATGCTCTGGCACATCTTCGAGAACGGTTGGGAAGACAAGGAATTCCTGAGCCAACGCGTCTATGGCGTCGACGAGATCCGCCAGGAAGTCGCCAAATGGACACCCGACGAGGTCGAGCGGGTCACCGGCCTGCCGGAGGCGCAGGTCAAGCATGTCGCCGAAACCTTCGCCAAGCAGAAGCCGGCTTGTCTCATCTGGGCCATGGGACAGACCCAGTTCACGACCGGCACCGCGAATGTGCGCGCGAGCTGCATCCTGCTGCTGGCGACCGGCAATGTCGGTCATGCCGGTGATGGCGCCAACATCTTCCGCGGCCATACCAACGTCCAGGGCGCCACCGATCTCGGCCTCGATGTGACGACGCTGCCCCTTTACTACGGCCTTTCCGAGGAAGGATGGCGCCATTGGTGCCGGGTATGGGAAGTCGACTATGACTGGATGGCCTCCCGCTTCACGAGCAAGGAGCTGATGGAGAGCCCCGGCATACCGAGCACGCGCTGGTTCGATGCCACACTGCTACCGAAAGATCAGGTCGCCCAACCCGACACAGTGCAGGCGATGTTTGTCATGGGCCATGGCGTCAACACCATCACCCGCATGCCCGAGGCAAAGCGTGGCATCGAGAAGCTGGAGCTCCTGGTCGTTTGCGATCCCTATCCGACGGCTTGGTCGGTGATCTCTGACCGCAAGGACGGCATCTATCTGCTGCCGGCCTGTACGAGCTTCGAGATGGACGGCTCGCGCACGGCCTCCAACCGCTCGCTGCAATGGGGCGAGCTGATCATGGCGCCGGTGTTCGAATCGAAGAACGACTACGACACGATGTACATGCTCGCCAAGAAGTTCGGCTTCGCCGAGCAGATGTTCAAGAACATTAGAGTCGAGAATGGTGCAGTGTCGGCCGAGGACATCCTGCGCGAGATCAATCGCGGCGGCTGGTCGACCGGCTATTGCGGCCAATCACCGGAGCGGCTCAAGGCGCATATGCGCAATCAGGCCAAGTTCGATCTGGTGACCCTGCGCGCGCCGAAGGATGACCCCGAGGTAGGTGGCGACTACTACGGTCTGCCGTGGCCATGCTGGGGCACACCTGAGTTTCGGCATCCGGGCTCGCCGATCCTCTACAACACCACCCTGCCGGTAAAGGAAGGTGGCGGCACGTTCCGCGCCCGCTTCGGCGTCGAGCGCGTCGTCAAGCGCAAGGTGATGGAGAACGGGCAGGAGGTCGAGAAGGAAGACCATGTCAACCTCCTCGCGGAGGGCGTCTATTCAGTCGGCTCCGAGATCAAGGACGGCTACCCGGAGTTCACGCTCGCCGTGCTCAAGAAGCTTGGCTGGGATAAGGATCTCACCGCCAAGGAGTTGGAGATCATCCAACGGGTGAACCCAGGCAAGCCTGACAGCGTGTCCTGGTCTACTGACCTTTCCGGCGGCATTCAGCGCGTGGCGATCGAACATGGCTGCTCACCCTACGGAAACGGCAAGGCCCGTATGATTGCATGGAACCTGCCGGATCCCATGCCGGTCTACCGCGAGCCGATCTACACGCCTCGGCCGGATCTCGTCGCCAAGTACCCGACTTTGCCGGATGCCCGGCAGTTCCGTGTGCCCAATATCGGATTCACAGTGCAGAAGTCTGCTGTCGACCGGGGCGTCGTAAAGCAGTTCCCGTTGATCCTGACCTCCGGCCGACTGGTCGAGTATGAGGGCGGCGGCGAGGAGTCGCGCTCCAACAAATGGCTCGCTGAGCTGAAGCAGGAAATGTACGTCGAGATCAATCCGGCGGATGCGAACGAGCGCGGCATCAAGAATGGTGACTGGGTGTGTGTCACCGGCGCCGAGAACAGCTCGAAGACGCGCATGAAGGCCTTGGTGACCGAGCGGGTCGGCAAGGGCGTCGCCTGGATGCCCTTCCACTTCGCCGGTTGGTTCGAGGGCGACGATCTGCGCAGCAAGTATCCGCTGGGGGCCGATCCGATCGTCCTCGGCGAAAGCGTGAACACGCTTACCACCTACGGCTTCGACCCGGCGACCGGCATGCAGGAGCCCAAGGCGACGCTCTGCCAGATCAGGGCGGCATGAGGTAGACCATGGCCCGAATGAAATTTCTCTGCGACGCCGATCGCTGCATTGACTGCAACGCCTGCGTCACCGCCTGCAAGAACGAGAACGAGGTGCCCTGGGGCATCAATCGCCGCCGCGTCGTCACTATCAATGACGGCAAGCCGGGCGAGCGCTCGGTATCTATGGCTTGCATGCACTGCACGGACGCGCCGTGCGCGGCGGTCTGCCCCGTCGAATGCATCTTCCCGACCGAAGACGGCATCGTGCTGCACTCGAAGGATCAGTGCATCGGCTGCGGCTATTGCTTCTATGCCTGCCCATTCGGAGCGCCACAGTATCCGCGCATTGGCAATTTCGGCTCGCGGGGCAAGATGGATAAGTGCACGTACTGCGCCGGCGGCGGCGGTCCAGAGGCCCCGGGCAGCGCCGCGGAATTCGCGAAGTACGGCTCGAACCGCTTCGGCGAGGGCAAGCTGCCGCTCTGCGCCGAGATGTGCTCGACCAAGTCGTTGCTGGCTGGCGACGGCGACGTCATCGCCGAGATCTATAAGACACGGGTCGAGAAGCGCGGTTTTGGATCCGGAGCCTGGGGTTGGACGACGGCCTATCAGGAAGACATCGAGGTCTCATCCGGCGGGAGTGAATTGTGACGACATTTGTTGCGCGCGCTCGTATCGCCATCGGCGCCTTGCTCCTTCTGGCCATCATCGGAATTGATCCAGCTTTCGCTCAGGGGCTCGCTCCGGATGGCGCGCCCAATCCAACCGCGAGCGCCGTGAATGAGCAGACGCTGCTGCAGCAGGCCCCAAGCATCCAAGGGCGGATCGACATCCCCGATACCAAGTCCAGCGTGCTGATACAGCCTGTCGGCCGGAAATGGGATTATTTCCATGAGGTCACGCTGCACTGGACCGGCGCAGTGGTGATCCTCGGCATGATCGCCGTCCTGGCCATCGCCTATCTAATTATGGGACCGGTCAGGATCTCAGCCGGCCGATCGGGGCGGAAGGTGCGTCGCTTCAGCGCCTTCGAGCGCTTCGCGCACTGGTTGACAGCGGGATCCTTTGTCGTGCTCGGGCTGACCGGCCTCAACATAACCTTCGGGAAAAAGTTGCTCCTCCCGCTGATCGGACCTGATGCCTTCAGCAGCATGTCACAAGCGGCCAAGGTCGCGCACAATTTCATCAGTTTCGCCTTCGTGATCGGCCTCGTCTTGATCGTGGCGATGTGGATCAAGGACAACATCCCGCGCAAGGTGGACGTTGATTGGCTGAAGCAGGGCGGCGGCTTCATCAAATCGAAGCATGCGCCGGCCGGGCGCTTCAATGCCGGCGAGAAGGCAGTCTTCTGGCTCGCCCTCGGGGCGGGCATCGCGATCGCTGTTTCCGGCTATCTCCTGCTGTTCCCCTTCTATGGGACCAATATCGCGGGAATGCAGATCGCCCAGATCGTCCACGCCATCGTGGCGGTCCTGTTCGTGGCCTTGATCATCGCGCACATCTATATCGGTACCCTCGGGATGGAAGGCGCGTTTGAGGCCATGGGAAGAGGTGAGGTCGACCTTAACTGGGCGAAGGAACATCACGACCAATGGCTGGCCGAGGAGCTCGCCAAGGAACAGCGGGCGCATCCGCCGGGGCAGGCGTCGGCGACGCCGGCGGAGTGAGCTGAACTAGGGCCCAACGCCGAAACCCGGCGCCCAGCCGCGGGGCCTCAATCGCAGGGAGAGCGCGAGAACCATGTCCGTTCGCTCCGGCAATATCGTGATCTGCTCGTGCGAAGACACGATGCCGGTCGACGTCGGCGCGGTTCGCCGTGGCTGCCCTGGCGCGCAGGTGACGACCGCTCGGCAGCTCTGCCGCGCCGAGCTCGACCGGTTTCGGGCGCTTGCCGCCGACGGCCGGCCACTGACCGTTGGTTGCACGCAGGAGGAACCTCTGTTCGCCAAGGCAGCGGCAGAGAGCGGGCGGCCGGATGCCATCCAGTACGCCAATATTCGGGAGACGGCGGGCTGGTCCATTGATGCCAGTGGCGCCGGCCCGAAAGTGGCGGCGCTCCTGGCGGCCTCATCCGAGTCCGCACCGGCCGTAGCCCAGGTCGAGGTCGAAAGCGGCGGCGTTGTCCTTATCTATGGCCGAGACGAGGCTGCGGTCGAGGCGGGCACCCTGCTCAAAGAGCACCTCGACGTTACCGTGCTGCTCACCCCGCCTGCGGCCATCACGCCGTCGCGCGTGACTGACTTCCCGGTGGCGAAGGGGAAGATACGCACCGCCACCGGCCATCTTGGCGCCTTCGATATCGTGGTCGACGATTTCGCGCAGCCGGCGCCATCTTCGCGCGGCGCGCTGTCTTTTGGACAATCGCACGACAACGCGCAGTCGCGCTGCGACATCATTCTCGATCTCTCCGGCGGGACGCCCCTCTTCGTAGCCGACGAGCTGCGCGACGGCTATCTCCGCGCCGATCCTCGCAATTCGGCCGCCATGCTGCAGGCGGTTCTGAAGGCGCGCGATCTCGTCGGCACCTTCGAGAAGCCGCGCTATATCACCTACGACGCGGAGCTATGCGCCCATTCACGATCGCAGATCGTCGGCTGTACGCGCTGCCTCGATCTCTGTCCCACCGGGGCGATCACGCCAAACGGCGATCATGTAGCGATCGACCCACATACCTGCGCCGGCTGCGGGCAATGCGCGGCGGTCTGCCCGACTGGCGCCGCTGCCTATGCGGTGCCGCCGGCGGATACGCTCATGCGCAAGCTGCGGGCGATGCTGCTGGCCTATCGAGAAGCCGGCGGCGAGCAGGCTATCATCCTGCTGCATGACGAGCCGCATGGTGCCCCGCTGATCGACGCGCTGGCCCGGTTCGGCGATGGGTTGCCAGCGCACGTGCTGCCACTCGCGATCAACGAGCTGACGCAGGTCGGGCTGGAGAGCATCGCGGGCGCATTTGCCTATGGGGCGGCGGGGGTACGGCTTCTTCTGCGGGCAAAGCCGCGCCACGACATCACAGGATTGCTGCAGACGATTGAGTTGGCCGACCCCATCCTGGTGGGGCTCCGCTTCGGCGCCGGCCGGGTGGCGACGATCGAGACGGATGATCCGGATGTCCTTGGCGGCCTCTTGCGCGCGCGCCCACCCATGCCGGCCGCGCTACGTCCGGCAAGCTTCCTGCCAATGGGTAACAAGCGCAGCGTGATGCGGCTGGCGCTGCGGGAGCTGCAGCGGGTTGCGCCCGAACCAGTCGACGTGATCGCCCTGCCGAAGTGGTCTCCGTTCGGCTCGGTGGAGATCGATGTCAGCGGCTGCACGCTTTGCCTCGCCTGCGTGTCGGCCTGTCCGACCGGCGCCCTGCGCGACGATCCCGAGCGGCCGATGCTGCGTTTCGTCGAGGATGCCTGCGTGCAATGCGGCTTGTGCCGGGCGACCTGTCCGGAGAAGGTCATCACGCTCAAGCCGCAGATCGATTTTCGCGTCACCACTGCCTCCGGACGGACCCTCAAGGAGGAGGAGCCGTTCTGCTGCATTCGCTGCGGCAAGCCGTTCGGCGTTAAAAGCACGATCGAGCGGGTTACAGCGAAGCTTGAGGGCAGTCATTGGATGTACAAAGAGGCGCCCCAGCGCCTCGATCTCATCAAGATGTGCGACGATTGCCGGGTCGCTTTCACCTTCGAGAATGAACTCGATCCCCACGCCGCGCCGAGGAGGCCTGTTCGCACGACCGATCACTATCTCCGCGAGCGGGAGAAGACTGGCACGGGTGGGCAGTGAACCCGATTCTTCAGCACGAGCAGCACGACTTCTGGCGCGCCTGTGGCCATCATCTGCTCGATCGCGACGCGGAAGGCCGGCTACGCGTCGGCACCGATTTTCTGAGGGCCTATCTGGCGCGACCGGAGCTTGTGCCGCCGGCGGAAGCTTGCCCGGCGGAGCGCCAATTGCACGATGCTTTGCTGGCTGACCCGCGGCAGCCCGTTAGCCCGTCACAGATCGCTGCTATCGCCGACGAAGATGCCCGCGAGAACTGGGCGCTGATGATCGCCTGGCGTGATCACCTCATGAAGCATCGCACGCTCGAGGCAGCCTATCTCGACATTGTCAGGCGCGGCCACAAGTTCCCGCATCTTTTCGTACACCAGCTGGTGCAGGTAATCCTGCGGAATGTGCTCGATGGCTGCGATGACGTGTTCGTCCTGCGGGCTGCCGAACTGCTGTTCCGTCCTCAGAGTTTGACGCTCCTCGACGGCTCCCTCGTGGCAGCAGACGAGGAGAATGCACCTGAACATGAGCACCCGGTATCGCCGTTGGTCATGCTGCTGGGGCTCTCGACGCCGGCGGAGATCGACGTGCTTAATGATGAGAATGCGGCAAGCTACTGGGATCGCAGCGACCAGTTTGACATGGCTCTAGATCTCACTGCTGGACGACGCGGGGTCGCAGCGCTTGGCGAGGTGCTGTCGAGCTGGGTCTCGCATCTGCTCGCGATTGATGTGGCAATCGAGCCGCTGCTCGAACTGCGCGACGCGCCTTTCACCTGGTACGTTGGACTAGACGCGGAGGCTACGCGCATCGGCGATGCGCTGTGGCAGGGCCGCAATCTCGATGAAGCCGACCGGGCGTGCATGATCGGTCTCTACCTGCTTACCTTCATCGACCCATCAGATGCAATCGAGAGCAGCGAGCCCGTCTATCTCATCCTAGCCATGGCGGCCGATAAATCACTGTGGTTGAAACCGCAAAACCTCGTGACAGGCCTGCCGCTCAGGCAGCTGGAGATGGCGAGTTGAACTCGACCGCACTTGTCCGCATCCCCGCGGGCGTCGTCGTCGAGCGGCGCAAGGCGAAAAGCCCGTGGCTCGACTACCTGTGGCGTCCGGTCTCGGTACTCGTCGGATACCCCTCGGCGGCACCCTGGACGCCATTAGGTGTCGAGGGCGAGACAACTCTGTTTTATGCCGGCGGGGCCCTTGTCGAGCTGTACCGGACGGAGACCACGAACTATCGCAGCAATCTGGCATCAGGCGCGCCGGCGCTGTGGGTTGTCCTGCGGGCAGTCGCCTCAAGCCCTGGTTACGCGCTTCTCGCCATAACGGCCGATCCGGCAGAAGGCGAGGCCTTTACCGATGCCGGTACTGACCTGGTCGAGGCCGTGCCGATGCCAGACGCGATCGTCGAAGTCGTCGCCGACTTCGTCGCCAAGCACCATGTCGAACGACCTTTTGTCAAACGACGCCGCCTCAAGGCAGACGCGTCAGGTGCCGCCTTCGACGGTGGAGGGGAGGACGGGGAATGACGAAATCGGAACATCTGATTTGGCGCTGGTCGCGGCGGAAGCGTGAAGCAGCCGCGGCGCGAAGAATGCAATCCGGCGATGCCAACGAAGCGGGAAACACCTCGCCCGAAACCGACGCGCCGGCGCCCGAGAGCTTCGACCCGGCGCAGCTGCCGCCGATCGAATCGATTACGGCTGGTACGGATATTCGCGCCTTTCTGCAATCTGGCGTGCCACCGGCACTGACGCATGCAGCGCTTCGCCGGGCATGGGTGAGCGAGCCCGGTATCCGCGATTTCATCGGCATCGCCGAGAACCAGTGGGACTTCAATGATCCAACCGCAATCCCGGGTTTCGAGCCGTTGCGGGCAACGGATGACGTGCTCGCCCTTTGCGCGCAGGCGCTAGGGACGCTGCCAGGCGGTACTGCCGAGGAGGCGGTAGCGGGAGTGGCCGATCCGCAACCCGGCCCGACACCTGACGCAGTCGCTTTGGCCCCTCCCGCCCATCCGGAAATGTCCGACCCGGCGGTTGACGGGAGCGGAGGCGCCATGCCGGTCGGCGACCAACATCCGCCGGAGGTCCAGTCACAACCCCGCCGGCGCATACATGGCAGCGCGTTGCCAAAGACGGGTTGAAGATCGACATGAGGACAATACAGGACGCAGCTTCAGGCGGTGGCCCTCGACGAATTGTCGACGAGATCGACCGCGCCCGCTCCCAGGAATACGCGCTTCTATCAACGCTGCTCATGGGCAGCCCTGACGCCGCGATGATCGGGCGCTTGGCTCGTTTGCGCGGGGATGCGACGCCACTCGGCATCGCGCATGCGGCACTCGCAGAAGCGGCAGCTCGGACAAATGCCGAAAGCGCGCGCCGGGAGTACTTCACCCTGTTCGCCGGGCTCAGCGATGGCGGTCTCCTACCCTACGCGTCGCACTATCGGGAGGGTACTCTCTACGGCGGTCCGCTGGCACAGCTGCGCGACACGCTTCGGAGCCTGAGCATCGAAAAGGTGGACGGGTATTCGGAGCCGGAAGACCATGCAGGGATACTCTGCGGGATCATGGCAAGCCTCGCAGACGGGCGTATCGCAATACCAGCGGAAGCCGAACGCGCATTCTTCGAGGAGCATCTTGCGCCCTGGATGGCACGGTTTTTCGCCGACCTCGGGCGCGCACCGCAGGCCGATCTCTACGCGCGTGTGGGCACGGTCGGCCGGGTATTCATCGAGATCGAGACCAAGGCCTTCGCGCTCCCAGCGTGAGCGGCAGTGATAGTTGGAGAGAGAGAACCATGCGCGCTTTCATGCTTGCGTGTATTGCAGCCGTTGTTATCGCGGCCAGTGCCGCTGCTATTCTCGACAACTACGTGCAGGAATCTGCAGGGACAGCCTTTACCGAATCCAGCGCTCGACCCTAGCGTCGATAGTTCTGTGCAGTTGGTGATAGGGAGGTTGCCCTCCTTTGTTCGGCCGCTTCGACGGTACTATGGCCCCATCCGACTTCTCACCCACGTGCATGCTCGGCGTTCGGCTGTTGCCTTGATATCTCCCAGGTTCCGAGCATAGCGCACGTCAGGCTGTCGCAAACCCTGACCGTCAGCTTGGGAACATCCGGGCGATCATGGAGGCGATCGAGAAGGGCCTCTATTCGTCCAGCATGAACGACCGGATGCGGCAGCTGGAAGCCGAGCGTCAGGCGCTGCAGAAAGCCGAGGAAGCCGTTGAGACACCGCAGCCCGTCATGATCCACCCGAACCTCGCCGAGCTCTACCGGCGCCGGGTGGCGGGCCTGGAGCAGCTGCCGGTCGATCCCGAGCTCGGCAGCGAGGCCATGGATCTGATCCGCTCCATGATCACCGAGATCAAGGTGGTGCCGCGCGAGGATGCGACGGGCGTTCACCTGGAGCTTGCCGGCGATCTCGCGCGCATCCTGCATCTCTGCAGCACGAGGAGCATGCAAAACGCCCAGGCCGTTGCGGGCTCTGGGCGTTTGGGTGTCTCGTATGAAGTGTCGGTGGTTGCGGGGAGAGGATTTGAACCTCTGACCTTCAGGTTATGAGCCTGACGAGCTACCGGGCTGCTCCACCCCGCGATGAGTTCTGTCCCGTGGGCCCCCGCCTTCGCGGGGGTGCACTGCGGCTAAGGTTCGCTTCGCTCACCTAAGCCTCGTAGCAGTTATGAGCCTGACGAGCTACCGGGCTGCTCCACCCCGCGATATAGCGATCATTGGCGGAGTTGGCACTGTTGATCGGATGCTGTGATTTCTGCTTGGAAGACCTGGCGGTGACCTACTCTCCCGCGTCTTAGGACGGAGTACCATCGGCGCTGAGGGTTTTCACGGCCGAGTTCGGGATGGGATCGGGTGTATTGCCCCTCGCAATGACCACCAGGTCGTCCAAG
>Ga0111539_10000240_pt1 | contig 65585 bp, 30 predicted proteins | sample RhiMethybrSRZTD1_FD_79667 | JGI IMG/M metagenome (GOLD analysis project Ga0111539, IMG submission 79667) | Populus rhizosphere microbial communities from Tennessee, USA - Rhizosphere MetaG P. TD hybrid SRZTD1 (version 2) (version 2) | ecosystem: Host-associated > Plants > Roots > Rhizosphere >...
CAATCTTGATTATCGCCGAGGATGTAGAAGGCGAGGCCCTGGCAACTCTTGTGGTCAACAGACTACGTGGCACGATCAACGTCGCGGCGGTCAAGGCGCCGGGCTTCGGTGATCGTCGTAAGTCGATGCTTGAAGACATTGCGATCATTACGGGTGGCAAGGTCATCAGCGAAGACCTCGGGATCAAACTCGAGAACGTCAAGATCGAAGACCTCGGTACGGCAAGACGTGTAACGATCGACAAAGAGAATACGACTATCATCGATGGCGGTGGCGAGACGAAAGATCTCGAAGGTCGCGTGAAGACATTAAAAACTCAAATCGAAGACTCTACCTCGGACTATGATCGCGAAAAACTACAGGAGCGGCTGGCGAAACTCGTTGGCGGCGTCGCAGTAATTCGGGTCGGCGCAGCCACGGAAACTGAGCTCAACGAGAAGAAAGCACGAGTCGAAGATGCGATGCACGCGACGCGCGCGGCCGTAGAAGAAGGCATCGTGCCGGGCGGTGGTGTCGTATATATTCGCGCCGCGAAAGTGCTCGACAAATTCAAACTCTTCGAGGACAACGAGGACGAACCTGCCGGCGACCCGGACGAGCAGATTGGCGTCAACATCGTCAAGCGGGCACTGGAAGAGCCGCTGCGTCAGATTGTTTCAAACGCCGGCAAAGAAGGCGCGGTCATTGTCGAGAAAGTTCGTGCAGAGAAGAACCCAAACATCGGCTATAACGCGGTGACCGAAAAGTTTGAAGATCTTGTGGCTGCGGGTGTGATTGATCCCGCGAAGGTAACACGTTGCGCGCTGCAAAATGCCGCGTCAATCGCAGGGCTGATGCTCACGACTGAAGCGCTTATTTCTGAGCTACCGGAAGATGACAAGCCACGGGCAATGCCCGGCGGCATGGATATGTAATTCGGCGGCAAATTGGGAAGCCAACATGTTAACCATGGGGCTTCTGTTAACTCGCCGAAGGAGAGAAGTCTTCCGGAGTGAGAAACCCTATAGAGGGAAAAGGTAAGAAACTTTTATGTCTATGAAACTTTATGTCGGTAATCTCTCGTTTGACACGTCGAAAAATGAACTAGAAACATTATTCGCGCAAACGGGCACAGTCGAAAGTGTATCGTTGATTGAAGATCGCGAAACAGGCCGCCCGCGTGGCTTTGGCTTCATCGAGATGTCAACCAAGGAAGAAGGCGCAGCGGCGATTGAGAAATTCAATGGCCAGGAACTAGGCGGACGAGCGTTGAAAGTCAACGAAGCCAAGCAGCGTGAAAATCGCGTGGCTTTTAGTTAGAGAACAATCGCGAGAGTGAAGAGAGATCTCGGGTTTTCAAAAGACCCGGGATCTTTTTTTTACGAATGTTGATGTGGCTCAGAGCTCTGTTGGCCTAGCACATTTGACGGACTCACTGGAAACGTTATTGGACCGTTAATGGACGTTCGTTCGTAGGTGTGAACGGCTCGCTACAATTTTTGTACAACGAATTTCAAATAACACCCTCCGCCAATCCCGGACCACCATGTTCTATGTGATCTAACGCACAGACCCGTGTTGTCCAAGAGTTTACCTTCCCGGTAAATGTGTGACTCCGACTTTTCGAGATCGGAAGTCGAATTCTCTCTTATCGCTGCTCGGTTTGGAGAAAAAGGGGTGAATTGTGTTCACTCTCCCGTAATCTCACGCAATTCTCACAAGGAGAATAGAAAATGAACCAAAGATCAATGCGCTCGCTAACTCCCAGGATCTGCAAACCATTCTGGTTGAGCAATATCACTCCACGTTTTAAAAGGAACTCACCAACCTCAATGAAGGATCGGTTTCGGGTATTGCGAAGTGACGCATTGGAAGAAGATCAACCTTGAATGATGAGTGCGCTTTGAGGTCAAAACAAAGTTTATGAGATCAAAGGAAGAATTAAGGCAACGTCAAGATAAATTATTGAGTGTTTATCAGGAAGTACAACAGGAATTGTCAAAGATTCCTGGTGTTGAAGGAGTTGGCCTTGGTCTGAAAGAGGTGGAGGGAAATCTGACTGACGAAATCTCTTTCAGGGTTTATGTCAGCGAAAAAAAGGAGCGGTTAAACCTTCAGCCCGAGCACATTATTCCTTCAGAGATCAAAGGCTTTAAGACTGATGTTATCAAAGTGTACGGCTCTCAGGAGCAGGTGTTTGTCGACAAAAAAGATTTCACGGAGCATGAAACACTTGTTGGAGGAATAGCAATTTCCAACGAGAAAGCTTCGGCCGGCGGGACATTAGGATGGTTTGGTACAAGAGTCTCAGATAACGCTCCAATATTGCTATCCAACGAGCACGTTTTATACCCACATCCAGAGCATCTACTCGGGGATAGATTTCCGAAGGATGGAGACAAGATAGCCCAGCCCATATATCAAAAAAAGAGTTGTTGTGAGAGCAATGTAATAGCGAACAACATTACCAGTGAAAATAACGGTAAGGTGGATTGCGCGATCGCCAAACTTAATGACAGTAAGAAGGTGGTCCTCGTTCTGACTAATAAGGCTAGCAGCAAAGTAATTAATGTAAAAGGACAGGACAAAGCCATAGTCGGTGTGCAAGTCAAAAAAATCGGGGCGCGCTCCGGGTTTACCACAGGCATAGTTGCTGACATTGGAGTCGTCGCTATTCCAAATGAAAAAATCACTCTACCGGACGGGAGTGTCGTAGAAAAACGAAAAGACCTGATCATGATCCGTCCGATTGATACAGAAACCTACGAGATAGAAAGCGGTCAGAAAGCTTTCTCCAACACCGGCGATTCCGGTTCAGTTATTCTGGACGTCGAAGACAAGATCGTCGGATTGCTCACCTCTACAGTTAGGGATTTTCCATGGCTCACCCTTGCAAATCATATTGATAACGTCTTAGCCGCACTCGAAGCGAAGGGTCATAAGATAAAACTTGCAATGTCACCTGGCTCGGGAAATTCGAGCGGCGTCTTCGTTTCTCATAAAAGACGAGAGTATCGATACAAGTCGGAAGAATATCCGTTATTAGAGCGACTGGCGCAAACAGAACTTGGTGATATTTTGATTCCGCTCATTGCCAGGCACAGAGTTGAAGTGCTCAATTTAGTGAGCCACTGTCGTCCCGTCACTGTTGCATGGCAGCGCCATCAGGGCCCCGCCTTCTTTGCACATTTCCTCAACAGTTCAAGGCAAGCGGACTATCAGATACCTCACGAAGTAATGGGCATCAGTCGTCAAACCCTACTTCTAAGAATGGTGACGATACTGAGAGAGCAGGGCACCGAGTCTCTCAAATCGGACATAGAAAAATATGCACTGGATTTAATCAATTATGCGATCGAGCTGAATAGTGTCGAAAAACTAATATCAAAGTTCGATAACCGCGTGACAGCATGAGCGACCATAATGAGGGAACCATTGAGCAAATTGCTCTGGAATTATCCAGGGTACTCATACCCCTCAGGGATGAGCTTGCGTCCGATCACGCGATAGCCTTCTTTCTTGAATTAGGCGTCCGGTTGACGCCCGCACAGGCGAGTACTCCGGGGCTTACCTCCGCACTCAACGCTGCTATTGGTAAGACTACGCAACTGCTTCAAAAATCCATCGAACTCATCACCTCCCTCGAGGGTGGCAGTGTTCCAGACGTCCTTGAAAAGAGCTTGCAAATCCTTGGCGTTATTAAGGACCTGCTGGGAAGTTTCTCCGGGATCGCGACCGCCGTTGGTGGATTGGGGATTGCGGGATTTAACGTTGGACAATTCCCGTCACGACTATTAGACCACCTGATTTTCAAATACTTTGACATAGTGCCAGGTTTGAATGAGCTCCTCGAGTTCTCAGGTATTCTTGAGAGGTTTGATGTCAACGCGGACTCCGTGGATCCTAATAAACCGCCTCACGTGATCTCGACCTTCCATTTCGACAAGATTGGTAATTGGCTCAGTTCTCCAAGCAATGAACTCAAAGCCCTTTACGGCTTTGGAAGCGCCACGTTTGACGGTAAGAATCTATTTGCCAGGTTGGGGGATCTCATCGCTCGGTTCGGCATGCCAGTCATCTATGACAAGGCTGTCGTCCCGCCGAAGTTAGATCTCGTTCTGGCGGAAGTAACGGTTACATCAGACGTTAATCCCAAGGGGCTACTGATCCTCATCAAGAACAAGATCTCGAGCTCTTCCCAGAAACTTGCACAGGACGATTGGGAATCAGAACTAAGATTTGATCCCACTTTACCTATCGGGTCAAAAATCATTGTTCAATCCAACGGTAGCTTATTGGCGGAGCCGCCACCGGCAAGCCCTAACATTTTACAGGGCGACGCTCTCGTGAAATGGACGGGGCGGCGAAAGGATTCGCTGCGAGCCTTCGTTATTCTCGGACAACCTGGGGGTAGTCGATTTGAGGTCGCGGAGTTCAATATCGAAGCCGGCATAAAACTTGGTTGGAATTCTGTTCAGAAGACCGCGAGCGGCGTCTTCAATGTTGAAGCACACGCCAGGCAATGCAAAGTGATTATCAAAGCCGCCGCGGCCGATGGCTTTTTGGCAAAAATATTGCCGGCTTCAGACCTCGAAGCAGACTTTGAGCTAGGAATAGGTATCAACGGTGAAAGGGGTGTCTATTTTACTGGCAGTGCTGCACTCGAAGTACGCTTGCCGACACACATCGCAATCGGCCCGATTGAATTACAGGCTTTGATACTGTCCCTCAGAACAGAGGCCGGAAAGTTCCCGGTCACCATCGGTGTTGATGTTAAAGCCTCATTAGGACCGCTTGTCGCAATTGTCCAGGACATGGGATTGCTCGCGAACTTCAGTTTTCCGCCTGGCGGCGGCAATTTAGGTCCACTGGATCTTGGCTTGCAATTTAAGCCGCCCAAGGGCGTTGGTCTATCGCTCGACGTGGGAGGCTTCAAGGGCGGCGGGTTCCTGATGCTGGACTCGGAGAAAGGTGAATACGCCGGGGCCCTGGAACTGGACTTTATGGGCCTGTTCTCTGTCAAAGCGATCGGTATCATCAATACCAGGATGCCGGACGGGTCGAAGGGCTTCTCGCTGCTGATCATAATAACAGCAGAGTTTACTCCCATACAGTTGAGCTTTGGTTTCACACTGAATGGAATAGGCGGTATCTTCGGGCTCAACCGGATGATTGTGGTGGACGCCCTGGCTGAGGGTATACGCACCAACGCGATCAAGAGCATCCTCTTTCCGGAAAACGTGATTGCGAATATCACGCGCATCATCAGCGACATCAAGCAATTCTTCCCGCCGCGGAATGATCATTTTGTCATCGGCCCAATGGCCAAGCTCGGTTGGGGCACGCCGTCAATTATAACCGTGGAGCTGGGCCTACTGCTCGATTTACCTGACCCGATGTTTGCCATCGTGGGTGTTTTGAAAGCGGTCCTGCCGCACGAGGCTTTCGCGATCCTTCGTCTCCAGGTCAACTTCATCGGAGTGGTGGATCTCGACCGCGGCTATATCTTTTTCCGTGCGGACCTCTTTGACTCGCGACTGCTGATCTATTCCATCACCGGGAGCATGGCATTTCTCGTCTCGTGGGGAGAGGCGCAGACATTTGCACTTAGTGTCGGCGGCTTTCATCCCGATTTCCGCGACATTCCGACAATTCCAGCTTTGCCCAATGGCTTTCGCAATATGGCGCGAATCGGGATTAGCTTGCTCTCCGACGATAATCCACGTCTCAAGGTCGAATCGTATTTCGCGGTCACCTCGAACACGGTCCAGTTCGGCGCCAAGGCTGAGCTTTACGCAAGCGCAGCAGGTTTCAATGTTTACGGGCACCTCGGCTACGACGTGCTTTTTCAGTTTGACCCGTTTCGCTTCATCGCTACTTTGGACGGTGGTATCGCCTTACGCGAAGGCACTGATGTCATCGCTGGAATAAATATCTCGGCCAGGTTAATGGGACCAACGCCATGGGACGCGCGTGGCGATGCAAGCCTCAAGATACTGTTTTTCGAAATCAGCGTTGGGTTCCATGTCACCTGGGGCGATCCGCCGCCCGCGATTCCACCCGAAACAGAAGATCTGCTCCAGTTGTTGCTGCGTGAATACGCCGACACGCGTAACTGGCGGGCTGAGTTACCGCCCAATAACCACCTGCATGTCAGTCTCAAGCAAATTGAGCCACCGGCGGGAGTGGAAATGCTGGTCATTCATCCGGCCGGTATTCTGACCTTCAGCCAACGATCACTTCCGCTCGAGGATTACCTGATTCAGAAATTCGGCAGCAGGAAGCCGCTCGCCGATAACAAGTTCAAGCTCACCAATGCGAATGCAAACGGTTCGGCGATACCTGCTGACTACCAAAGTACACGAGAGCAGTTTGCTCCCGGCAATTTCAGTGAACTGAATGACAGCGACAAGCTCTCTCGCCGATCGTTTGAGCAACTGCCGAGTGGATTCAAGCTGACGGGAACGTCAGATCTAAAGACGACGCTGCCCGTCGTGCGCGACGTTGTTTATGAGCTCAGCTATCTGCGGCAGAAAGTTCTGGAGTCTGGCGGCGCGGTCAACCTCGTGCTGAAAATCTATGACCGGGTGGTCAAAGGAAGTGCGGTGCGACAGTCGGTGCTTTCAGTCCAGCAAACCAGAACATCGCTTAATGCCCCGCCGAAGGTCGCATTGCCGGCAGAGGGTTTTGCAGTCGCCAGTTCAGTCGATCTGAAATCACACGTGACTGATGCGAATGGTCCAGTGCTCTTCGCAACTCAAGCCGAGGCTTATCAACGTCAGCACGAACTTTTAGCTGCCAACCCGGCGCTGGTGGGAACATTGCAGGTCGTATCGCATTTTGAGTTAAACGCAAACTGATCAAATCGATGCCACTCGAAGTCGCCAAATATCAATTTCAGTCGTGGGCGCGTAAAGGGATTTCCGCGCACATCAACGAAGCAGACACGCTCGGCAATCCGGTTGTCGTATTGCCGGCCAGTGAGCGTGCTTCGGTGCCGATAGGCGTGTCGATTAACGCGACTCCCCAAACGCCGAAGAACTTCGCGCTGATTGGACCGGGCGACATTATCGGGATTCATCGCGACATGATCGTGCGCACCGAGCCGCGCGGCTGGATCACTGATGCCGAGCCAAATTACCTCGCGTTCATCGAGTTCTACGACGAAGATTTCCCTTGGCGATATACACCGGCAAGACCGCAAGCCGATCACCTGCGACCGTGGTTGTGCCTGCTGGTGCTCAAAGAAGGTGAATTTGATCGCGACGATAAACGGTTGCCGCTTCCGGTCGTCAAGGTAAAAACCAAAGACGCATTGCCGCCTTCGGATGAAACGTGGTTATTCGCGCACGTCCACACTGAGCAGGATATCGCGCCCGGCGAACTTTCGGATTTGGAAAAGTACTTGCGCTCGTTGCAGAAAGCGGTGACTACCGATCCGGACAAAATCTATAGCCGCTTACTGTCAGCCCGCCACCTGGAACCTAACAAGCCGTATCACGCTTTTCTGGTGCCCGCTTTCGAGGTGGGCCGGCTGGCGGGTCTGGGCCAACCAACCACTGGAGTACCGGCGCAAAAGCCGGCGTGGGACGCCACCTCGACTACTCTCGAAACGCCGTTTTACTTTGATTGGTACTTCCGCACCGGCGCTAAAGAAGATTTCGAGTCGTTGGTAAAAATTCTCGAGCCGCGCATTCTCGATTCAAAGATCGGAATTCGTTCGATGGATTGCTCCGATCCGGGATTTGTGCGGGCTGACGACAAGGGATTGGCGATACCCGTGCCGCCGGGCGGCAAGCGCGGTCTGTCTGCTCCAAATCCTGTGACTCAAGGTTTGGAGGGCGCCTTGAAGACCGAGACCACGCTTCCTGATCCACTTAAGTTCACGCCCAATGCTTTTCAGGACGAACTCCAACTGCTGGTAAACCTCCCGGAAACGATCACGATCGATTTCGCCACCGAGCCTGGCACCGATGAAGATTTCCTGAAGGATCCGATCGTGACTGTGCCGTTTTATGGACAGAATCATGCGCGGCAGCACAAGACAGACAAGGTCTTGCTCGACGTTTCCAAGTCGGGTTGGTATCACGAACTCAATCGTGATCCGCGCACGCGCGTCCCCGCAGGTTTTGGCACGGCCGTGATCCAAAAAGGTCAGGAAAAGTTCATGCAGAAGGCATGGCAGCAGGTGCAGAAGGTTTATGACGGCAACCGCATAATTCGCAATCTTAATTTCATCATGACCGTGAGCAAGTTCTACAGCGTGCAGTTCTTCGCGGAGTTGCCGCCCGCGCGTCTGCTCGCCGTGACGACACCGGTTCATGCGAAGGTCATGGGGAGTCCGACAACGATCAGGCACCAGTTGAGCGAGAGTCGTCTTAAGACTCCCGTGTTCAGTGCAGCATTTCGGCGGCTGACTCGTCCCGCAGGAAAGTTGGCCCAACGACTTTCTTTTGACGGACAGCGGTTTGATTACGCGGCGTTGGTTAATGCAGTCAATGACGGGCGTATAACACCGGCGCCGCCGCGTGCCGTGCCCAGGCGAATTCCATCGGTAGACGATTTAGCAAAGAGGATACAGCCACGGACTTTTCCGGCATGGCTGCGCTGGCTGATGCGCAATCGCTGGTGGGTATTGCTCGTCGCGCTGGTGCTGTTGGTGCTAATCGGAGTCCTTACCGGGGCGTGGATCATAGCGGGATTGCTGGCCGCCGCTTCGGTCGCTGGTTTCTTCTGGCTGCAACAACAGGAGACGCGAACTGCGGACGCTGAAGCGTTGATCGATCCGGAAAAGGAGTTACTCGCAGTTGAGCAGGTGCCGCCGCGTCCGAATTTCAATGTGCTGCTCGAAGGCGAAACCTCGATGCCCGCGGCTACGCCCGGCGTCTCACCGGCAGCCGACAGCGTCGAGGCCCGCAACTTCCGAGCTGCGGCGATTGATCTGCAACAGCGACTCGTAATCCGCATTCCTGACAAACCTCCATTAAGAAGGTTCGACATTGCAGGCGCGCATGTAAAGATGTCAGATGCAATCGATCCTCATGCCGCTTTCCCTGCGCGGCTATCGGCCCTCGTCAAAATCCCCGGTCGAACCTTCGAGCGGCCTGAAGAGATAGTGGATGCCATGGCTCATCCGGACTTTGAAGATGCGATGTACAAGTACCTGCGCGACATCAACAAAGAATTATTAATCCCAAACCTACAGCTCATTCCCCCCAACACGATTTCATTGCTCGAAACGAATCCGAAGTTCATCGAGTCGTACATGGTGGGGCTCAATCATGAAATGGGTCGCGAGCTTCTCTGGCGCGAATATCCTACGGACCTCCGTGGCAGTTATTTCCGGCAGTTCTGGGAAGTAAAAGGAATAAGCAATCCTGACACTCCGGCCGACGCGGAGTTGCTGAAGGACATCACGAAAATTCACGCGTGGCAATCAACCAGTGAGCTTGGTGCGCACAGACCTTTACCCGGCAAGCAGGCCGACGTACAGCCTCCGGAGAAGAATCTCGTACTGGTGATTCGAGGCGATCTGTTGAAACGTTATCCGAACACAGTGATCTATGCGCAAAAGGCCGTCCCGGATAACCAGGGAAACAATGTCATTCGCGGCGATGAGATGGATGCCGACCAATTCAAGAAAGAACTGAAGTTCCCGCTCTTCAAAGCTGAAATCGAACCGGACCTTCGTTTCTTCGGCTTCGACCTGACGCTCAAAAAGGCAAAAGGCGAAGAGCGGAGCAATGATTTCAAGGTTGAAGATAAGCGTGGTTGGTTTTTCGTACTTCAGGAAGTGCCGGGTGAACCACGTTTCGGCATGGACATCGCTTACGAGCCGACGCGGGATACGGACAACATTGCCTCAAATGATCCGCTCGACACGTGGGACAACCTCGCGTGGAATAGGTTTGGCGCCACCGAACCCGCCTTCATAAAGAGGTCACCGTTCCCGACTTTTCCACGACCGAATGTGGCGAAGTTGTCGCAGAACCCCTGGGCCAACAACTCCGCACACATGGCGTACATTCTGTTCCAGACACCGGTCATGGTGGCCGTGCATGCAACGGAGATGTTGAATTTGAAAAAACCTGCCACACCGCCGTAAACGACGGCTTGGAAGAGACAAACTGAAATTATGGCGGACTTTGACGAACAAGTTAGATTAGTTTCCCTCCTGCGCGAGAAATGCCGGAAGTGCGATGAATCTCTTTACCGCGAGCGCGTGGATTTGCAACGCACAGGCCTTCGCCTTAACCGCGCTAAGCAGAAACAAACAATTGTTGATAGCGACCGCGACGTCCGGATTTCTGAGCTTCGCGCCCGCATGGAACGGCTTGATGCTCAACTGGCGAAGTTGCGCGAAGAAGAACGTCGGTTGGCGGACTGGTTTGCTGATCTGGCTGAACAGCAACGCCTGCTCGAACACTTGCAACAGAATCTGGAAGCTTGCCGGAGTCGCATTGCGACGACGCGCAGGCATCTGGCTGAGCTGCGACAAATGGACCCGCCGCCGGCAGACAAAATAAAAGCCGCCGAGGACGAGCTCGACAGACTCGAAAGCGCTCAATCAGACATCGCCGCCAGCGTGGAACAAGTCACCGAGACGTTGCATCAGCTCAAGAGAGAAGAACAAAACAAACGTCAAAGACATGAGCAGCTCAAAGCAGAAATAGAGCGCCTCCGCGAAGAGCTACGGGGAAATCAAGGAAGGTTGACCGAGTTCTCGCAACCCGCTTTCCGGGATGCGGAGAGTCTTGATGGGCGGCAGCGAGAGGTCGTGTCGAGGATCGATCGTTTGCTGGCTGACTGCGGCGATTGTGATGGCAAACTGAATGCAGCAATCGGAGATATCTATCGGCTTGATCCGCATCCCAGAGGTTCGCTGGCCCATCTCGACGACCGGATTCCTTTTCTGTTGTTACCTGTTCGGATCGAGACGATCTTTGTTCCGGTTCAGAATGTCGAAGGTCAGGCGCTCACGGAATTATGGGTGCGTGTGTACCCTGATGAGATTGCCATTCATACTCACGAAAAAATTCTTACAGATCGCGAGGTGGTTGCCGGCGAACTCTACTGGACCGAACTCGTGGCTGCGGTGTATCTCCGGGACGAACAGGACAAACGTCGTCGTGCTGCCTGGCGCCATCTGGTCGAACTGTTTGGCGGTCAACGCGCTGCCTGGGTAGCTCGCCAAACCAAACCAGCGGACTATGACACACTGGCTGCGGGCGGTGCGGCGGAAACCCTGCTCGAAGTTTTGCCTTCGTTAGATCCGACTTTCTTCAACGACCTATTCGCGCTCGATCTTTCGGTCTCGTCACGGGCTGCCCTGCAAGCTGCAGTTGCCGCAAATGACGCCGACGCATTCAGTCGCCTTGCCGATGAGGAAAAATGGTTCGATCGGATTGATGAAGTGGTGCGCCGGCGAATCACCGGCTTTCCTGTTCACGATCTGACTAAGACCGATGCCTGGTCGCGCGCGCCACGGACCAACATTTTGCCGGACCGATTTGTGCTTTTACTTTACAGCAGCGAGAACGCTGATCCCCGCGAGATTACCGGCAACCTCATTCCCGATACGATGTTTGTTGGTCCAGACCCGATGGATGCGAAAGCTGCGTTTGACAAGAAGGACAGTGCTTTGACTTACGGCAGCACCTTCGATTGGATGTCGGACTTTGACAAAGCCGTGGCCCAGGGCATGGGCTTTCGCGTGAGTCTGAGCGCCGCCGAAGCTAATCAGGGGTTCGCGAAGATTTTAGTGCTTGGTGTTTTTCTTTCCGCGAATGCAACTGAGAGCGCGGGCATGCTCGAGGAGTTGATAGACAATCATCAGTTTGGTCCCGGAGGATTCAGCCTTGTCAGGCAGGGAACGCCGACCAACAACACTGAACGTGATGGCTCCGGCTATTCTGACAACGACGCTTACGATGACCTCGCGTTTTTTACTGCGACTGATCCGCCGGCTTTCGATCCTGCCAGCACGGACGTGAAAAAGAGTCGTACCGATGGTCGTCTGCTGGCAGACGCTCTTGGTATTGGCTACGGATCGATGCAAACAATTCAGCGTGCCGACCAGACTGACGTGCTCGAAGCTGCTTCGATGTCCACCGCACTATTCCCCGGCACGCTTGGATATTGGCTTCGAAATTGGATGTCGCCTGTTGTCTCGAACGAGGTCGCACGGCAAACGCGTTCGTTCTTCACCAGTTTTGTCAGCGGCAGGGGCCCGTTACCGGCGGTGCGCGTCGGCAACCAACCGTACGGCGTTCTGCTTACGAGCGATTTTTCACGTTGGCGATATCCGCAGGACAACAATGCTTTTCGCGTTGGACTGTTCATGGACCAGATTGCCTTTTTCAGAAACCTACACCGAGTTCTGACCGGGCTCGAAGCGATCTGGAGCGATATCGCGTCCACTCGCCCATTTGTTGGCAAGGCTGGAAGTGACTCCACGGACGTTCTGATCAACGTCCTCGGCCTTCATCCCACGAGCGTCGAGTTTTTCCAACGCATCGGCTATAGCGAGGAATACCTGCGCACGTTGATGAGCTTTCAGGGCAAAGGACGCAGAGCAGGGGAGTTGAACTCAATGATGTTGGGATTTCCCAGCATTGCGAGGTCGTATCTGGCGAATTTGGGAGTCAACCCGGACGACAAAAACGTTCGGCAAATGAAGAGCCTTCACGTTCTTTGGCAGCATTACGTTACCGCGCTTGATGCCCCGAACCTTGTTGAAAACAAACCGCCTTCGGAGACGAATACCCTCACGCATAACTACGTTGACTGGCTGGCTAAGACGGAAGACACGCAGAAAATCATCAAGCAGGACTTCGGCGTACCACCGCCATCCGCTCTCCTTTATCTAATGCTGCGAAATGCGGTCTTGTTGCAGCTACACCACGGCGCATATGAGTGGTTGAAAGAACGAACGACTTTCGAATCGTTGCTTGAAAAGTCCCTCAGCGCCAGCAGCCTATTAGGAGTGCGTTCACTGCCGTCAGTTTCGAAATTGGAAGTGATGGGAACTGCCGTGGGCATCGCCGAACCCGCACACCCGACGCCGGCTTTAAGTGTTGCTGATTGGATCTGGCACGGACCTGATCCGACCGAAGTCGAAGCGGCGTTTCTCAGGGAGCAGAAAAACGCGCTATTGATTCTGGCGAACACGCCGACCGCGCGGTTGGAACGCTGTCTGGTCGAACATATAGATTGTTGTAACTACCGCCTCGATGCGTGGCAGACAGGGTTGTTTAGTCAGCGGTTGGTGGCCCAACGCAGATCGGGCGGGCCAACAGGTGAACGGCAAACAGGTATTCACCTGGGTGCGTATGGTTGGGTTGAAAACGTGAAGCAGTCCGGCAAAGTTTTTCTGAGTCCGGACGTCTTGCCGGCGTCATTGCGACCCGCCGATCAACATCCGGTGCTCGAAGAAGACGACGTAATTGCCTCTTCACAGTTGCCACCGAATTCCAGGCAGGGCGGATTCGTACACGCGCCTTCGCTCAATCACGCCGCGGCGGCGGCACTGCTGCGCAATGCTTATCTTAGTCACGCCAGTCCCGACAAAGCGGAGATGTTCTCCGTTAACTTGTCATCCGAGCGCGTACGCAAAGCCCAGTTTATTCTCGAAGGAATGCGCAACGGCCAGCCAATCGAAGCGTTGCTCGGTTACCAGTTCGAACGCAACCTGCATGAACGCACCTCAGAGAGTGAGCAGCGAAAAGATTTTACGGTGCTCGAGCTCAATCAATTCATTTTGCCGTACCGGCAGGCGTTTCCCTTCGAGTCAAAAGAGCTGGTCCAGGCGGGCACCGGGCCGCCGGCGGAAACTGTTCCGCCTTACAGCGTGGTGAACGGGCTGCGACTGAGAGAAGCGACCTTGTCAGCCGCTAATGGCTTTGGTCTTGCTTCCATTCTGTCGCCCGCGGAGTTACCAAACCCGAGTCAGGGTGCTGCGATCATCGCGGAACAAGATGCGTTGCGTAATACGCTCGACGCCGTGAAGGATCTGCTGATGGCGGAAAACGCTTACCAACTGGTTCGCGGAAACTTCGATCGCGTCGCGGCAGTATCTCTCGCCCAAAAGGACGCGCACATCCCGCCGCAGTTGGAAGTGGTTGAAACACCACGCGGAAGTGAGTTCACGTTTACCAATCGCTTGACGCTTCATTTTGAAGATTTCGATCCGGCGCTGCCGGCCAATAATCCGTGGTTCCCGATCGCGATGACGCCGCGTGCAAACGCGGAACCGGGAATGAACAAGTGGCTCGGGTCTGTGATTGGCCCGGCGCCGGCGAAAATTAGTTGTACGGTCAGTCTGGTTGAGACGGATGAAGCGGGTAAGAAGACACTTCACGATTCGCAGTTCATTACGCTGGCTGATCTGGATATTCAGCCAATCGATTTTGTGTGGCTCGTTGGTATCAGCCTGGAGGACACTCAAGGGGCCACCGAATTAGAGACGCGCGTTGCTTTCAAGTATCGAACCGATCAGGGCAGCGGAGACGAACCGGTCACGCAGATCAACTTCGACGTCGGCGCAGCCGGGCAAACGACATTTGCCGAACTGTTTCCACTGGCCCGCCATCTGCGCGCGCTGTTGCTCGAAAGCAGGGCGCTCAATGCCGAAGATTTTCTTCCCGCCTCGGGTGGGAAAGAGACGTCAATTCCGATAGACAAGAAGAATCCGAAGGGGTATCACTTAGCTGAGTTACGAAGTCGCGTCGAGAGCGCTCTAAATGCACTCACTTCGCTCGCCGAGACTCTGGATGGCTCAACGGCGCCCACGGTACAACTGGTCTTCCTCAAGGATCCCGCGAACCCGGCAGACGATGAAACTTTTGCAGGCAAGTTGGGAGACGCCTTCACCAAACTCGAAGAAGCCAAGCTTGCGTTCAGCGATACCAAGCAGGTGACGATAACATTTTCACCCGCCTTTGCTGACACAGTCCATCAGAAGCTACGGTCAATTGCTAACTTCGGTATTGCCGATGCCTTTCCGCCGGAGGCGGATTTAACAACTGACGTAGCGAAAGTGTCGCTGCTCAGCCGCGCCTATCGAACTGCAAGACGTTTGCGACGCACTGTTGCGCAGGATGGCGTGTTGGACCGCGCGGCGGCGACATTCAAGAAGGCAACTCCCGACAAAACCGTCGAAGCACAGGTGCTACTGTTACTCGAAGCAGGAAGAATTCTGTTCGGGGAAAACTTCAACTGGTTACCTAAGTTCTCATGTCATAACGAGATTGACCTGGCGACTGCGGATGCGGATCGTGACCAGCTCCTGAAGCACACGGTCGATCCCGTTGACGGCCCAACAAAGACGGAGGTGGTTGACGAATGGCTGCAAGGCCTGACCCGTGTCAGGAGCCGGGTGCATAGATTTGAGATCGTGCGAACACTTGCCGACGCGCTCAACGACGTGACGCTCGATGTGCTTCCGGCGCAAGTCCCTTATCGTGCCAACGATAGTTGGCTGGCCGTAGAGTTTCCGGCGACAGATCCAAACGACTCGAGCATTCCGCCCAAACGATTCGGCATTTCACGCGACACCTTATCAATCGCGGCGCACGGCAGTGCTGCGTTTCAGGCCGGAATAAAACAGAGCGGCGTACTCATCGACGATTGGACCGAAGAGATTCCGACTGACCAGGAAACTACGGGAATCACCTTTCGTTGCAACCAACCAAACGCGGCGCCGCCGCAAGCGCTGCTGCTGGCTGTTACACCCGAAGAAACCGGTTCGTGGAACTGGGACGATTTGGTTGGCACGCTCGAAGATACTTTGCGACGCGCCAAACGGCGTGCGGTAGAACCGGAGCAACTCGAACAGCGCAAGTCACCAGTTGCGGATCAGGTCGATATAGAAGCATGGAATGTGTTTGCACCTGCTCTGGTATCGGAATTCAGCGCGATCGAAAAATCTGATGTTTCGCTCGATCTGATGGGGATGCAGGAATTCAAAGCTCTTGTTGACTTTAATGCGGTGCGATTCGTGAGTTAACCTATGTCTCTACCCGAAATAAAACTTTCGCAGGTTCTACGCGACTCGGAAATCTTTCGCATTCCGCGCGTAGTTGCCTTTAACCGCCTCGAGGCTCGCCCTCGCACTCTGGATTTCACCCGCTGCCTGCGTGCTGAAGTGCGCGATCCGCTGTGGATGCTCACGCGGCAGTGGCAATTCGGCGAATTCCGGGGAGAAGACGCAGCTTCGTGCGTCACCTCGCGCATTGCTTACCGCCATGAAGCAATCGATCGGCTTACTTTTGGCGACGACAACACCTTTGAGTTCAATGCCGCAGCGATGCCGCTTGAAACCAAAGTTGAGCGCGAACGCGTTCCCTTGACGGTGCGCGAAAAGGCCGGTGAAGTGTTCAGTGACGTGCTCTTTGCAGTACAATGGGGCAAACAATTCCTAAGACTGTTGCAGGCCCGCGGTCGCGACGATCACTATAGCTCTTATCTCAAGAAGTTTCCGATTCGTGTATTACCTCCCGATCCGCCGCCGCCCGTTCCACCCGATTCCCCACAGCCGCGAGTTGTGCAGGATCCTGATGCTGAACAGATCAAGAAATCAGTTGGGTCGCGTATTGCCGACGGAGTAGCGATTGTGCGCGCGGTTGAGAATGGCGACCATGCCCTGTGGCTTGATGCGCTGGGCGAGGGCGATGAAACTGAACTGAAAACAATTGGTGCGGAGTTTGCTGCCGCTTGTATTCGCAAAATCAAGAGACTCTTTACTGAGCCCGATGAGGCGACGGATACACCCTGGCTGAAGAATCATCTCGAATACCAATTTTCTGTCGCCGGTCAGCCACGTCCGAATGAAGCGCAGACAACTCTGTTTGCAGAGCAATACCATCAAGGTCATCTCGATTGGTACTCATTCGATGCCGTCACGGATCGAAAGTCAATTCTGGATCCCGAAAATCCGACAGTGCCGATCACCGAAGCGGTGGAATCGTTCCTGCCGGCAAACGTTCGCTTCAAAGGTCAACCGCAGCCGCGCTTCTGGGAGATGGAGGAAGCGGAGACTGACTTCGGCAAGATCGAAACATCTACGACGGGTTTGCTACACATGATGCTGGCGGAATTCGGCCTTATCTATTCCAACGACTGGTTCATGCTGCCGCATCCGATGCCCATTAATACGCTTTGTGAGATTCTTGGCATCCTGGTGGATGACACTTTTGGCCGGCATACCTTCATTCGTGCGGCCGCTCGGGGGCCTGAAACAGCGTGGCAACGATGGGCTATGTTTCACCATACCGAACGAGGGCAGGTGAAGCCCGATGCCAATCGTTTTTATCTCGTGCCGGCGGTCGGAAAAGTTCTGGAAAGCGAACCGCTCGAACGCGTGAATTTTATGCGTGACGAAATGGCCAACATGGTATGGGGCGTAGAAGACACGATCCCTTCTCAAATGGGAAAGGGTATGAGCGGCTCTGAAACATCACCGGCTGACGAGACAACGCCGCGGCCCATGACTAATGAAGAGGTGAAGATTCGTTATGTGTTGGGCACTACAGTGCCGCAGAACTGGATCCCGTTTATCGCCGTTCACGCTGAAGGGAGCGTCAGTGAAATCAAGCTACAGCGAGCGCGCATGGTTGGCGGCGAGCCACCTCGCGGATGGATCCTGCGCGAGCCTCTTTCGCCTTATTTCGTCGAAGAAGAAGAGGTGCCCCGCACTGGCGTGTATGTCGACCGTTCGTGGCAGCGGGCACGCTGGATGAGTGGCCGCACCTTTATCTGGGTCGGAAGACGGAAAACGGCTGGCAGGGGCGAAGGCTGGAGTCAGTTAGTGTTCGATCAGATTGAAGATTTGCAACCGAAGAGTTGAGTAGCACAATTTATTAAGGAGTCGACCTGTGAAATGGATGAGAAGAAATGGCACTTCGGTTTGACCTGTGGACATCAGCCATTTCAGGTCTTCAATGGAGCAGCAAGTATGTCTTCGATCTTCACCGGTAGTTCGCGAACACGAACGCCGGTCGCGTGGTGCACTGCATCAGTGATCGCCGCGGCAATGCCGGCGAGACCAATCTCGCCGATTCCTCGCGCACCGAGTTCATTGATCTCTTTGTCCGGATAATCGAGAAAGTGCACGTCAATCGGAGGCGCGTCCGCGTTCACCGTCATTATGTAGTCGGCGAGATTGCTATTGATCGGTGCGCCGTTCTGTGGATCATAAGTGGTCTCTTCAAACAGTGCCATGCCGATGCCCATCACAACCGCGCCCTGGATCTGATTCCGGCCGGTGAGGGGATTCAAGATGTGACCAGCGTCCATCACCGTCACAACGCGGCTCACACGCAGGCGCGCGATCTCCGGTTGCCATGTGACCTCGACAAAGTGGCAACCGAACGAGTGCATGGAAAACTTCGGGTTCGGAGCAAAAGCGGTCTGCTCAGAGCTGCCGCTGCCAGTGACCAGCCGCGCATTCGCTTGACGAAGCACATCGCCGAACGCAACTCCTTTCGCGACGCCTTCGGCTTTTACGAAGATGTGACCACCTTCAAATGCGAGATCTTCGGGCTTGTGTCCGAGAAAATGTGAACCGGGAGTCGAGACGGCGACAATCATGAGCGACGTGATCGCCTGGTCAGCGGCCTTAAAGACAGCGGGGATCACTGAACTCGTGGCCAGCGAACCACCCGAGATTGGACCATCCGGAAGCGCGCTATCACCCAAGTCGACTTCGATCTTGTCGACTGGCACCCCGGTCTTCTGCGACGCGAGCTGGGCCAGGATCGTGTAAGTGCCCGTGCCGATGTCCTGCGTGGCGCAGGCAATGCGCACACTGCCGTCATCGCGTAACTGCATGTTTGCTTCGGCCGCGAAACGTCCTGCTATCCATGCCGCACCAGCCATGCCCCAGCCAAGTGTCAGGCCGTCTTGCTTCATCGAGCCAACTGCAGGCGTCCGTTTCGACCAGTCGAATTTCTCCGCCCCAAGATTTAAGCACTCCACGTAGTGTCGTGATGAAAATGGAAGCTTGTTTGACTCGTCGATTTTGGGTTCGTTGAAAAGCCGGAACCGCACCGGATCGATCTTCAGTCGCTCGGCCATTTCGTTCATCGCTGATTCCGTGGCGTAGAGTCCGGGTACAGCACCAGGGCCACGCATGTCGGCAGTCGCTCCGATGTTTCGCCGGGCACGCCCAAAGTGCACGCGCAAGTTGGGAACGCTGTAATGGAACGGCGTGGCTTCACCGCAGTCTTCGTGATAATGGTCGATCATTGACAAGTGATAGACGTAATCGTGTTGCAGGGAGAGAAGCTTGCCCTCATGTGTCGCACCGAGGCGTATCCGTTGTTGCGTGCGTGCGCGATGGCCAACTGTCTGGAACATCATCTTCCGGCTAACGACCAGCTTCACGGGTTTGCCTAACTGACGAGCTGCGGCGACTGCGAGCGGAACGTGTGTCCACGGATAAAGCTTGCCCCCGAATCCGGAGCCGAGGAACTTGGCAATGACACGCACATTCTCCTTGGGCAATCCGAACATCTGCGCCAGCACACTGCGCATGTTCACAACTCCTTGTGTGGAGTCGTACAGCGTCAGCCTCTCTCCATCCCACATCGCAGTGGAGGAGTGCAGTTCGAGCGGATTGTGCGTTTCGGCAGGCGTGACGTAGGTCTCATCGAGCTTAACAGGCGCACTGTCGAACGCGGCTGCGGCATCGCCCCGGTGGCTTTGCAATCGCGGCACTGGTCCGTAGCCGGTGAAGACTACGTCCGGATCGTCGCCAGCTTCGAGTCGTGATTCAACATTGGGTTTTTCTTTCGAGTACGTTGCACGGACTGCGTCGGCCGCAGCCTTGGCAGCTTCAAAAGTATCAGCTACAGCGAGCGCGATGTACTGGCCGTAGTATCGGATCACGTCATCTTCAAATGGGGGCCGGCGTTCGAGACAGACGCGATCGAAACCGGGTGCCGGCGTGGAACGAAAGATTTTTCCAAGATTGGCGCGATGAAAGATCGCACGCACACCCGGCATCTTCTCAGCCGCGGCCGTATCGAGCGCGACCAATTTGCCATTCGCAATTATGGCTTCGACGGGCACTGCATACAGCATTCCGGGAAAATTGAAATCTGAGGTGTACTGCGCCAGTCCTGTGACTTTGCGCGGACCATCAATGCGCAGCGTGTCGCTTCCGATCGGAGAAGTCGTCATGATTGCTCCTGAAAATCATTTAAGCAGCAGCCGTGCGCAGGGCGTGCGTCAGGCACCGCTTAGCCAGTTCGATCTTGAATCGGTTCTCGCTTTGAGGCTTTGCACCTTGCAACACCACTTCCGCAGCCTCGCGGAAGGTCGCATCGTTTGCAGGCTTGCCCTTCAGAGCAGCTTCGGCTTCCGGCGAGCGCCACGGTTTTGTGCCGACTCCGCCGAGTGCGATACGGGCTTGTGTGATCGTGCCGCTGCCGATCGTGAGCACCACGGCGGCTGATGCCAGAGCGAATTCGTAAGACGCGCGATCGCGTAATTTGAGATACACCTGCCGGCTTCTCTTGAACGGCGGCATGAGTGTGACGTGAGTGATCAGGTCACCTGGCTCAAGTACGGTCTCGCGTTCCGGTGTGCTGCCGGGTAAGAGGTGAAAATCGTCGAATGCAACTCTGCGAATACCCTTCGGGCCCTGGATGTGGACTGTCGCGTCCAGTGCTGCCAAAGCGACGCACATGTCTGATGGATTGGTCGCGATGCAATGCTCGCTCGCGCCGAGGATGGCTAGTGTGCGATTGTGGCCGGTGATGGCTGGGCATCCGCTACCCGGCTCGCGTTTGTTGCACGGCATCGCGGTATCACGGAAGTATACGCACCGTGTGCGTTGCAGCAGGTTGCCGCCAACGGTGGCCATGTTGCGGATTTGTGCCGAGGCACCCTGAAGGATCGCTTGCGACAACACCGGATAAGCGAGTTGCACTGTTTTGTCATACGCGAGATCTGAGTTGCGAACTGTTGCCCCGATTTTCAGTCCTCCATCTGACGTGGTTTCAATTTTGTCGAAAGGCAGTCGATTGATATCGAGCACGCGCGCAGGAGTCTCGACATTCAGTTTCATCAGATCGATCAGTGTTGTTCCACCACCCATGAATCGCACGTCTGCGCCCTGCTGCGCCGTCTTCGATTGCGCGGCGGTTGCGATAGCGGCTGCGGGATCTGGGGGCCGGATGAACTCAAAGATGCGCATCGAAATTTCTCCCGTCACTAACCGTTTTTTCGAACCTGTTGTATTGCTGCGACGATATTGGCGTAGGCGCCGCAACGGCAGATGTTGCCGCTCATTAGTTCTTTCACCGAAGAATCATCAGGGCCGCAAGGTTCCTTGAGGAGTGCGACTGCCGACATGATTTGTCCCGACGTGCAGTAACCACATTGATAGCCGTCGCACTCCAGGAAAGCCTTTTGCATTGGGTGCAGCGCGTCGGGCGTACCGAGTCCTTCGATGGTCGTGATCTCATGTCCATCGTGCATGAGGGCGAGATTGAGGCAAGAGAGCACGCGCTTACCATTGACATGCACCGTACATGCCCCGCATTGGCCATGGTCGCAACCCTTCTTTGTTCCGGTGAGCGCAACAGTTTCGCGTATGCAATCCAGCAAGGTTGTTCGAGGATCAATATTCAATTTGTGGTCCTTGCCATTGATACGCAACGTGATGGGGACCGCACCCTCGACAGTCGGGTGATTGACTTCGCTTTCGCGCGCTGGTTCGGCAGCGCCACTCGCGTGAGCAGGCAAGTACGCCGAGATCACACCCGCCGCCGCCGTGGTCCCTGTCGATTTTAGGAATTTCCGTCGAGAGCGATCGACCTGATCCAACTTTGGGTTGTTTGACATGTCAGGTTCCTGCCTATGGCTTTCATTGATCCGTCTTATGCCATGGATTCTGCGCCGGCGTGAGCCCAAGTCTCATTGCGATCTTAACGAGTTCGGCAACAGAGTCGGCCTTCATCTTCTGCATCATTTTTCCCCGGTGAGCCTTCACCGTGATTTCACTTATCCCTAGTTTCAAACCAATTTGTTTATTCAACATTCCAGCCACGACTAATCGCATCACGTCCTGCTCACGTGGGGTCAGAGATTCGTAACTACTACGCAGCGCCTTTATTTCAGCTTGATCATCCAGCACGGCTGCGCTGCGTTTAATGGCGTGTCGGATAGCGGTTAAGAGCACCTCGTCGTCGAATGGCTTCGTTAAGAATTCGACAGCTCCAGCCTTCATGGCCTGGACGGTCATCGGAACGTCGCCGTGACCCGTAATAAAAATGATCGGAATATCAACCCGCTCGCTACCGATCAATTTCTGCAATTCAAGGCCATTGAGATCAGGAAGAGAGACGTCGAGCACGAGGCAACTCGGTGTGGTCGTTGGCGGACGCTGTAGAAAATCCTTCGCTGAGGCGAACGTCTCCGGTTGCCAGCCCGCGAATTTGATCATCAACTCGAGTGACTCTCGTACTGAGATATCGTCGTCTACGACAAAAACGATCGGTTGCTTCGACTTCGGCACTGTTACCGTCATATCGATACAACGGGTGAAACCATTCAACCCACTCTAAGCGCCGTGTTCAGTGCCTGCACCAGATCCGTCGGTTCAAATGGCTTGAACAGACACTCCACGGCGCCTTGTGCAAGCAAGCGCGTCCGCACCGTAGCATCACGAGCCGCCGTAATAAAGACGATCGGAATTGATTGCTCACGTGTTTTTAGCTCTTGCTGCAGATCTGGTCCGCTCATACCAGGCATCGCCACATCGAGAACCAGACAATTCGTATCAGCGACTGACTCGGAAGCCAGAAACTCTTCGGCTGACGAGAACGTTTGCGCATCAAAACCAAATTCCCTGAGAAGATCGGGCAGCGACTCCCGTACGGATTCGTCGTCGTCAACTACTGAGATGAGGGGTCGTGGATCCATTAGCTGTGCCTCGCAACGCGTTGTTGATCGATCTCAACATCAGGGTTGTTACTGAGAATGCGCCTATCAGAACTGGATGTCCATAATACTTAGGTATCGGTTCGAAACCGCACCACTACTAAGGTACCGATCGATACCTTCGTCTAATAGATTCAATTTCCGACTCGTGGTCTACTCTCGCCTGCTCAATCAATCCGGTTGAATCGGATGAGTTTTAACCGGAGGTGGATAGGCATCGGTTCCATCACCGCATATTTGTAGGAGGAAGGATTATGAAACGAACCACTTCTTTGCTCGTTGCAATAGCGATACTTGCGGGCGTTGTAACGGTTACGGCGACCATATCGCACCCTGCCACGGCTCAAGAGGCCACGCCGATCTTCGTCAAGACAATTCCATCGGGATACCGTGATTGGAAAGTGGTGTCAGTGGCCCACGAAGCAGGCGATCTCAACGATATTCGCGCTGTGATTGGCAACGATATAGCAATCAAAGCGTATCGCGACGGCAAACAATCTTTTCCGGAAGGCGCAATCGTTGGCCGAATCGCTTGGGCCTACGTCTCGTCTGAGGAAAACAACAAAATCCTTGGCCAGGACCAGTCTTTCGTGGCCGGTTCACCCACGGATACCTACCTTCAATTTATGGTTAAAGATTCAAAAAAATACGCCGCGACGGGCGGTTGGGGTTATTCGTCATTTGATAAAGACCTTAAACCTACGGACGAGGCGGCTATGAAGAAATGTTTTCCCTGCCATCAGGCGATCAAAGATCGTGACTTCGTTTTCAGCCGTTACGCGCCGTGATAACGGAACCCACAGTCTGACGCAATTAGAAGATGACCGCCACGTATTGCCGGCGGTCATTCCCACATTTCGCGATGCGGCATCCACTGACCCTATTCAAGAGATTGCTCTTCGAGTAGCGTTATTGAAGAAGCTGTTATGTGCGCGGAATCGAAAATGAAAATGTCACCCCCGGACCGTCATTCGCCGTTGCCCATAGACGACCGCGATGGTTCTCTATGATCGAGCGACTAACCGAAAGTCCGATTCCCATACCGTCAGCTTTAGTTGTGTAGAAGGACCGGAATAGCTGATCCAGAGTTTGTGGGTCTAAACCTGTTCCGGCATCTCGCACACTCAGACGCACGCAGTCACTTTCATCCAGTTCAGTTTTGAACAATAGTTCGCGCGGACGATCATCGATACTGCTCATTGCGTCTGAGCCGTTGCGCAGAAGATTAATAATTACCTGTTGTAGCTGCACTCGGTCACCTGTTACCAACGGTAGTTCATCAGCAAGTTCAGTTCGGGTGATAACGTTGTTCCGCTCCAGTTCGCTGAGCGACAACGCAATCACCTCGCGTGTCGCTTCATTCAAATCCACCAACTCAATGGCGGCCTCCTTCTTGGTAAAGAGAGCGCGCAATCGTGTGATTACATCAGCGGCTCGCCGGCCGTCGCGAATCGTGCGTTTTGCAGTTTCCCGAGCGCCGTCGACATTGGGAGGATCAGCGTCCAGCATCTTTACACAAGTACTCGCGTTGGTGATGATGCCCGACAAGGGTTGATTGACCTCATGCGCAATCGACGCCGTGAGCGCCCCCAGACTCATTACCCGCGCAACGTGCGCGAGTTCTGATCGTGCTTTATCAAGCGCCTCGTCCGACAGCCGGCGCGCCGTTACATCCCGAACTGCTGCAATATATTCCAGTTGATTGTTCTGATCACGGGTGGCGCGAGCGACCGCGTGCATGTGCTTTATCGATTCGTCAGGCATCAGCAACCGATACTGCCATTCAAAGTCATCACTGCCGTTTCGCGCCTGCTCGACCATCTTTTCGTACAAGGTGAGATCTTCCGGATGGACCCGGGTGCGGATCACGTCGAGCGTGATAGTCGTGCCAGGCTCTAACTCATAAATTCGATATAGCTGTTCTGACCAGGTGATTTCGTCCGTCGCGACGCGCCAGGAAAAACTGCCCGTGCGACTGACCTGTTGCGCTTGCGCCAGGAATGCAGCACTGCGACGAAGTTCCTCCTCCACATTTTTTCGTCTAGTCACATCGGAAGTAAACCCCACCATCCGCAAAGGCTCGCCCGCGTCGTCAAAGAACATTCGACCGTTGGTTGAAAGCCAATGAAGGCTTCCGTCCGGCCATACGATGCGATACTCCGCCGTCACCTTACCGGTCTCGTGAGCATGCTGGATTGCATCGACGACGATGGGCCAGTCCGGCTTATACATCATCTTCTTCCAAGTCTTGTATGTTCCGTCGAAAGTACCCGGTGCCAAACCAAATAAAGCTTCCTGTTCAGGCGACCAGTTGTTGATTTCCTGCTGGATATACCAATCAAAAGCCATCGCACCGGCAGACTTTTGCGCGAGGTCCAACAGGTCCTGTTTCGCCTGCATCGTCTCCAGAGTTTGTTTACGCTCCGTAATGTCTTCGTGAATGGCAATGATATAGTGAGGACGTCCCTCATCATCTCGCAGTAAGTTGAAAATGACATTCGCCCAAATGGACCTGCCGTCTTCAAGAACAAAATGTTTTTCTAGCCTTAATGAATCACGTTTGCCGTCTTTCAGTTCGCGAAATGTGGCAGCATCTTTTTCGCGATCATTTTCATGTGTCAGATCGTCGAAGGTCTCAAAGCGGCCGAGTTCTTCTTCGGTACAACCGAGCATTTTTTGCAACGCTCGGTTGTTTCGAATCGGCGCTTCGCTTGTCAGGTCAACGAGAGCAATTCCGGCGCCGGCTTCGTCAAAGATCGTTTTGAATTGTTGCTCGCTGCTCTTGAGCGCCTCTTCGCTTAACGTCCGCTCAATGGCAATACTGGCGACGTGGGTAACCTGACTGATCAGATCCAACTGAAGCTGGGTCGGATTGGAAGGACTGCTTTGAAATATCGCGAACGTTGCCAAAACCTGGCCATTGCGAGAATAAATAGGTGTCGACCAATGAGAACGCAGCCCATGCGCTAATAATAGAGGGCGAATCGTGGCCGATTGAAATCGCGGATCTGATTCAACGTCGGTGACGATTACCTGCGATTTACTCATTGCAGCTACGCCGCATGGGCCGGCGTCGGCGGTCACAGTCAATCCTTTAACCTGGTCGTTGAACGTCGCGGGCAGGCTGGGCGCCAAGCCGAATAGGAAGGTGCCAGAACGCCAATCAATAAAATAGATGCCGCATTTACAGTCGGCAGTAGTGGTTTCGACGAACTTGCACAATTCGCTAAGGACACCGGTCAGCGAGTGACCGGACGCCACCATCTCAAGCAATCTCTTTTCGCCGGCAAGTTGTGCTTCAGCCCGCTTACGGTCCTCGATGTCGAACGCCGTTGCATACCATCGATCTATTTTTCCTTGATCATCGAGCAAAGGATTGTAACGGACGAGGAACCAACGATATTTGCCGTCCTTACCCAGCGCCCGTTGCTCATACTCGAACTGTAGAGGACGCTTTAGAGCCTCCTGGCGCTGCTCGCGCAGCCTTTCGACATCGTCGGGGTGATAAACCCGAGAGCGAAAGTCCTCTCTCTGCATCTCCTCCAGGGTAACACCGTAGTAATCCAGCACCGCTTGATTCACCGACAGTACACTCCCATCGGATCGCGATACTTGTATGAGGGTTGGGATGGTCTCGATTGTCTGAGTCAAATTGCGTTCGGCGGACCTTGATGCTTCTTCAGCTCGCTTTCGATCGTCTATGTCAATCAGCAAGTGGAACCAATGAAAGATGTGTCCCTGTGCATCTCGTAAGGGTAAGCCAAGCACATTGAACCAGCGGTAAACGCCATCAGCTCTGCGGTGACGACTCTCCACGTTATACGCACTGCCCGTTTGGTGGGCCTCCATCTGCGCGCCGATAGTGCGCTCAAGATCATCCGGATGCACCACGTCCGAGCTTTTCCAGCCTTTCAATTCCTCGAAGGTCCTGCCGAAATATTCGAGGGTGGGTTGATTCAGTACCTCGACCTCGCCAAAAGGCGAGGTAACGGCAACGGGCGCTGGAATGCTGTTGACGATCAAGTTAAAGAGATCGTCTTCACGCAACGCCGCTTCGGATCGCTTACGTTCTGCAAGTTCCTTTTTTAGTTGTTCGTTGGCCGCCGTTAGTTCGGCAGTGCGCTGGGCTACGCGCCGATCAACTTCCTCGGCGAAGCTCTTTTGTTTCGCGAGGGGTACGGCTGCTGCGGATTTCTTCATGGACCGATCGCCTGTCGGTTTGCTTACCGCAAGGGTTTCAATAGGGGGAACTTAAGTGGCGGGATTCTATCTCCTAATCGACCTAATACCAAAGTATCGATCGATACTTTGGTCTAATAGATTTGTTTCCTCACTCGTAGTGTAATCCGCCAGCACGCAGCTAGCCGACCAATTGGATGAGTTGGCCCGACTGATATTCGTCGACATCACTAAAAGGGGACAACATGGCAACACAACCCAAACCGAAGTCAGAACCGCGCGAGACTAATCAGAATCATCACGGACCGTTCTACCGTTCGGCCGAGCTAGTCGCGGCCGTTCATCGGGCCGAGGGCGGGATCTTTGAGACCTTTCGTGCCGCACATGCTTTCGGGCGCATCTATGCAGGCACATTCACCGCTACTCCTGCTGCAAAAACGCTCTCGCGCGCAGCGCACTTCCAGGGCACGCCAATTCGGGTTACAGCACGCCTCTCTGGTAAGGCCGGTGATCCCAATAAGAATCCGTTGAATATCGTCGCGATGGCCACAAAGTTTTATCTGCCGAACGGAACGGTAACGGATTTGATCGCGATAACTTTGCCGCACTTCTTTGCACGTACGCCGGAAGAGTTCCTCGGATTCACTGAAGCTGCTATCCCGAACCTGGAAACCGGCCAGCCCGATATTGACAAGATAAAGGCGTTCGCAGCGGGCCATCCAAACGCGGCGAGGCTTCTTAAGTCGCTCCTGAGCCAGCCCGCGCTGGTGAGCTTCGCGCAGGTAACCTATCGCCCGCTTCACACCTTCTACTTTGTGAACGCGGAGGGCGAAGGACGCTGGGCCCGTTATCACTGGGAACCGGAAGCAGGAGTTGCTGGTCAGCCGATAACCGAACTGGCAAAGCAGCCACACGACTATCTATTCGAGGAGTTTGAAACGCGTTTGCGTTCAGGTCCGGTGGCCTTCCGCATGGAACTCGAACTCGCAGCAGAGGGAGACCCAGTCGATGATCCCTCCGCAATGTGGCCGGAGGGTCGCGACCGTGTGGTCGTGGGGCGACTCGAACTCTTCCGGCGAATCACAGAAGCAGAGATCGGTGACCCGGTAATGCTGCACGATCCTACCGTTGTCACGGACGGAATCGAAATCTCTCCTGACGATCAGATCATCGCTGTGCGGCGAGGCGCATATCTCGTGTCGGTCGCCGAGCGAACCGGTGGATGGCAGGCGCACGCAAAATCTTCGCAAGGACCGGATCATCAGTAACTTAGTTTTTCTGACGATAAGGAGTTACAAAACAATGCAAACGCAAACACAGTTAGAACGGGACCGGCGTGTCGAGGAGAAGATCCAAAAGGTGAAGGATCTCTATGCCGACGCACCGGAGTTAGGCAAAGTTGCGCTCGAGAAAGGTCTCCCTGATCTCACACGGGAAATGGCAGCGGCAACAGGAAAGGAAAGCGCCGGGCGGGTCGGCGCGCGTCAGGGCCAGGTCTCGGAACTCACCTCGATCCTCACGTTCGCGGAAGGCGGAGCGAAGCGACTTCGCGGCCTCCTGCAACTGTTGGAAGGTAACTTCAAGGGCGCTGACGCCGTTGGCACCCTTCATGATATGCGCTTTGTATTCCTGGATAACGACACGAAGCTGCTCTTTGCTACCGCCTACGATGGAGATTGGGACGCCTATATCGACGACTTCGTAACGAAGATTCCCAACGCTCTCGATTTGCTGTTCTGCAATATCGAAGGATGGCCGGGGATTCACGACCCGAATGTAAAAGACTGGCTCGTCAAGAACCAAATCACGGCAGAGGCGTGGTACGTCTCGAGTCCCAACCTGACAGTGGCGAAAGCGTGGAAGCTTGAGCGTATCGGAAAGGCGCTGGACGAATTCCTCGACAAGATCAGCGAATAGGACCACAGCATCAATAAGAAGATCGAAGGAGAAAATTGTTATGGCAAGTCAAACACAGTCGGCGACGGCACCCGAATCGGAATTGACCGCCGCAGAGAAGGTTCAGCGGCTGCGCGAACTGTACGCCGACGCGCCCGAGTTGAGCAGAAGAGCACTCGAGAACGTGCTCGGAGAACTGACAGAGCAGGTTTCGCAGACACCGCCACCTCCCGTGGAGAGCGCCGGTCGAGCCGGCATCCGCCTGGGCAAGGTATCCGAGCTGACCGTCATTATTCCGCTCGCACCCGGCGGTGCCCAGCGGCTGCGCGCCTTCCTGCGGTTGCTAGGCGGCAACCTGAACGGTGCGGACAAGGTAGGCACCGTCCATGACATGCGGTTCGTGTTCCTCGACAACGACACGAAGCTGCTCTTCGCCACCGCGTACGACGGCGACTGGGATGCCTACATCGACGACTTCGCGACGAGGATTCCCGACTACCTGGACATTCTCAATGCCGGGTGGGAAGGCTGGCCGGGGATTCGCAGCCCGGAGGCAAAGAACTACCTCGCCAAGCACCAGGTCACGGCGGAAGGCTGGTTCGTCGCTAATGACTTGACGGTGGCAGAGACGCGACGTCTGAAACGGATCGGCGAGGCGGTAGACGAATTCCTCGACAAGATTCAGTAGTTAGGAGCGGCGTGATCGTTTTGTGGTTGGTCCGGGTCGGAATGGACTCGGACCATTGGAGGATGCTCGCATGTCGTCCATCAACGAATCTGCCGGCGCAAGTGTTGCGGCGCGTGCGCCGGGGCTCGACTTGCACGAAATACAGGCGACCGTATTAAGGCCGAGGCCCGCGCCGTACTTCGGCACTCACGTACTCTTGCGCATCGACGAGCCGTCGTCCGGCCGCGAGCTTTTTCGGCGGCTGACTCCTCACATTGATTCGGCCGCGGCTTGGTGGAGCGCGAAGACTCCGTGGCTCTCGGTGGGGGTCAGCTTTGCCGGCCTCAAGGCGCTCGGCCTCCCCGAGGATTCGCTGCAAAGTTTTCCCGAAGCTTTTCGCGAGGGGATGGCTTCGCGCGCCCGGCAGCTCAGAGACGTTGGCATCAACGATCCGAAGAACTGGGACGCGGCGTACGGCAAAGGTGAAGTCCATATCGGTGTGCAAGCATTTAGCGATTCCGAGGAAGATCGGCGTCGCATTCTTGGCGTCGCTCGCGAGCAGATCAATGGCTTGTCAGTCAGCATTCTAGCCATGCAGGATTTCGGGGCGCAGCCCGGCGATCGCAACTCACTCGGTTACAAGGACGGCATTGACCAACCCGCGATCGAGGGCAGTGGGTTCGACCCGCTGCCCGGACAGGGAGAGCCGATCAAGGCTGGAGAGTTCATCCTTGGATATCCCGGGGAGGCCGGATTCCCGCTCCCGATGCCCCAACCCGACATACTTGGCCGCAACGGCACCTATGTGGGTTTCCGCAAATATCAGTCGCGCGTTGGAGCGTTTAATCGATTTCTCCAAGCACACGGCAACACCGAAGCCGAACGTGAGTTGCTCGCCGCAAAACTGGTCGGACGTTGGCGCAGTGGCGCTCCGCTAGTGCTCGCGCCCGACATCGACAACCCTTTGCTCGGTGCGGACCCGCAACGGAACAATGACTTCAACTACGCGAATGATGCGCGTGGCCGACAGGCGCCGTTCGGCTGTCATATTCGACGCATGAATCCGCGCGACACCAAACTCACGCGCTTAACGGACGTCAAGTTACATCGACTCATCAGGCGCGGCACCACGTATGGACCACCATACGATCCGAATGCTCTCTCTGAAGCAGATGATGAAGTGCCGCGCGGGGCCTACTTTCTGTTCATCAGCGCCAAGGCGATGGCTACTATGGAATTCCTGCAACAGGAATGGATCAACGACGGGAATTTCATCGGTATCGGTGATGAGCGCGATCCAATCATCGGGCTGCAAGGAGACGGAGCGAACTTCACCATTCCCAAAGATCCGGTCAGACGACTTGTGCGCGGTATCGAAACGTTCAACGTGCTTCGCGGCGGCGAATACTTCTTCATGCCGAGCATAAGTGCATTGAAGTGGCTCGCTAACGGCTTCAAGTGAGAAGAAACGATGCTCGCGTACCGACTACTGAAAGCACAGCAGCAGCCAGAGTTTCAGGAAGTGTCCGAGCCGCACGCGGGACCAGGCCAAGTGGTAGTTAAAGTCGCAGGCTCTGGTCTTTGCCACACCGATTTCAGAAGGAGCAGACATGTCCACAATTCACTTCAAACTGACAACCACCGCAACGCCTGAGCAGTTCATCGCCGGGCTTACCGACTTCGGTCCAGGCCGCGATCAGCTATTTGGCAATAGCACCGATCAGTACCTTAAGGTGCATAAGCAGGGTACTAACAATGCCGAGGTCACCGAGGGATCTGGAGGCATCTGGGAACGTTTGAAATACGACTGGTCGGATCCCACACACGTAGTGCTTACCACTACTGACTCGAACCTTTGGGGAGGGCGCTCAGGTCACACCTACACCTTAAGGCGTCAGCCTAACGGCACTACCGACGTGGACGTCGTGATTGTCCGCGAGGGCAAGAACCTGAAGGGCCGATTAGTGGGAGCATTCCTTGGGATCGTCGGCAAGGGACAGTTGAAGAAATGGTTTGCGAACACCTTGAAAGCTATCGAAGCACGTGACTACAAGATCGGCATGGCGGCTAAGGCGTAGACGAAGTCGGGCCATGCTTCAGCTACCTCAGCCCTTCGTGAGACGTCGCTGATAGGAGAAATCACAATGCATCCTTTACGCAAACTACGGGAATCCGGTAAGCCTACAGCCGCCCAGGTGAGTGAGCTGCTTGCCGAAAACGTCGTATTCAACAGCCCGATCCTGATTCGGCCGATCGAGGGCCGTGAAGTCGTCGCAACCATTTTTGCTCAATCGAGCGCTACGCGTGGTTCCGGTACCTATACGGCCGAGTTTAGGCTCGATGAGCACACCAGCTTCTTGCGTTGGGTAGGAACCATGGATGGCCACAAGATTGAGAGCTGGGAGGTCATCGTGGATAACGAGCAGGGCCTGATAGTGGAACGCACCATTGCCATGCGGCCGTCTCCGGCGCTGAAACTGTTTCGCGATGCTATGTATGCAGCACTCAAGGATAAGCTGCCGCCCGATGTTTGGGACTATCCAACGTCATAGTGTGTGGTGACTCCCCAAATCATTTAGATCGGTGTATTCAGCGGAGGAGATAACATGACAACCGTGAAAGAAGCGGGACTCGCGACAATCGACGTGAAACTCGAAGTAATCGTCATTCCAGTTTCAGATGCCGCACGGGCGGAGCAGTTCTATCGGAAACTTGGGTGGAGGCAGGATGTAACGCCGCCCGGCTCAGGAGTCTACCAATTCACGCCGCACGGTTCTGCCTGCTCGGTGCAATTTGGCAAAGGCCTTACAACCGCCGCTCCCGGTTCGGTACAGAAAACCTATTTGATCGTCTCTGATATTGAGGCGGCGCGAAACGCGCTCGTCGCTGCCGGCATCGATGTAAGTGAGATCTTCCACATCACCCCTAACGGTCCTGTCGCTGGTATCGATCCTGAACATGGCACTTATCGCTCGCGCGCATTGTTCAGCGATCCCGATGGCAACAGTTGGATGTTGCAGGAAATTACGACGCGCCTTCCCGGTCGCATCGATTCAGGTGTCACATCGTTTGGCTCGGTGACCGACCTGGCAAGCGCGATGCGCCGCGCTGAGGCCGCTCACGGCGAACACGAGAAGCGCCTCGGTGAGCGCGATGCGAACTGGTCCGATTGGTACGCCGCATACATGGCGGCGGAGCAAGCTGGGACTGAGTTGCCCACTTGATCCCTCGTTAAAGGTCTCTTGAAGAAAAATACTTTGGCACAACGCTTCGACGCCATCATCATTGGCACAGGCGAGGCTGGACCACCTCTCGCTAAGCGGGCTACCTGTCATTCGTTAGGCGAAAGTTGCAGCCACCGAAAAAAATCAAGGGTTTTCCCGTTACAATCGCGTATACGTAGTGTCCTGTTATTTTAAGGTATTCGTCAGTTGTATTCCTAAATCCTTGATTTGTGCGGGCTGCTTTTTGCGGGCTTCCTGCGCGAAGGGTATTGAGTACAGAGAAGAAAAATGCAGTGTGGTGAACTCAGGCAAAGAAAGCGCGCAAAAAAGAAAAAGCCCCCGAAGAAATCACCCCGAAAGCTTTCTCAACATTTAAGTCGGTGCTCTTTTTATACTTTGACTTTATGTGACCTTAGCCGATTTCCAATCAATATCCCAGTTTTAAGTTACTCCGACGCGCCAGAGTCTAAAACCGGACGCTTATCTTGTCAAGGCTAATTTAACGCCTTTTCAGGAGCCCAGATCAACTTTTTTCATAAACAATTTCTCCATTCGCAACCACCTGCTGCAAGAAGGAATTCGGTTCCATTGCAGCTTCAGCAATCTGTGCCGGCGTATGCACTAAAACATCCGCGCTGACACTGCACTCTCGGGCGAATTCACTAATCCGCAGCGCCAAATCTCTCCTGATAAAGCTGTCGTTGGTCACGATTAGCAAATCGATATCGCTGTATAGATTGGTTGTGCCGCGGGCCAAAGAGCCAAACAGGACGATACGTTCAGGTCTTGCAACCTCAACAGCGTAATTGATGATCTTGTTGAGCGCGCTTCTCATTGATTATCTCGTGAGTGAACAGAGCAGGAAGACATCCTCAATCGAATCTGTTGTCAGTGACTTAAAGTCCGATGCAGGCAGAGTCTTAAGTCGCAACTTCGTTCTCAATTGACCTAAAGCATTCGGTTTCAACGCAGCCGCCGCGAAATCGCGTAAGAGGTGTGGGGTGTTGTCGTAAGTGGGATTTTGCGTGACGTCGATTGCGTTCGCATCGACGGCCAGGTTCGTTATTTTTTGCTGAATCTGATAGTCACTCGCTACCTTCGTATCGACGAACACTTCCAACCTGCTGAACTTCAACGCAGCGACATCTTTTCGCAAGAAGAAGGGGTAATGTTCGGCTTTCAAGTCAATCACCAGTTCCTGGTCCGCGCCGCCGATTGGATTCAGGAACCTGTACCATTCGGTGGGGAAGTCGTGGCGCAGACTGAACAACCTCATGCCGGAGTTGGGAAGTATGGTTTGTAATTCGTGATTAGCCTCAGTCGCGAGTTGAGTACCGCCGTTGCGGGACGTGTAGCGAATGTGAAGTATGAAATCCGAGATCGAAGCGAAATCGAAATAGTTGTTTTCGCGCGGCATGTCGATCTGCCATTGACTAATTACGCCGCTGCCTTCAAATGGCAGATAGCGATCGTCATTGAAGTTTAGTTCGAACATGCCGCTATCATTCTGCGCATTGCTGGTAGCGATTGACGAAATCGAACCGAGCTCGGTGACGAAGCGACGATCATTCTCATCTACTCTCGAATAGGGGGTGCCGGCGGCGACCGTGGCATCTATTCGGGTTTCATTCCTGACGAGGGAAAGCTGACAATTTACGCTGGTGTAAGGCCCGACGATGCAGGGAACAGAAACGGAGACAGACTTGATCCTCCTCATGTAATGACCGGGATAGTCCATGTCAAACAGCCACTCCGGCAGATTGATCGTACACTCTCCTGTTTGTTTGAGCTGGACCAGGCTCAAAGGCGCCATCTGGGCCAAAGAAATATTCTTGGTGATCTCAAGTTCGCGCTTGTTGTCCTCAAGGTACGCTGCTTCCAGCCGGCGCAGATCGTTCATTAGTCTGTCCCCCGCCAGCAGACCCTTCTTCAAACTGTCCCAGTAGCCAAACTGAATGAACGAAGAATTCTTCACGCCTATTTCCCGCTGATAGCATTTCTCCGCTTTCTTCGCGAAATCAAACGCGAGTTGATAAGCCTGAAAATATACGGCGGCGATTTGCGTGATCATCCAGCTATACAATTGCACGTTCGTGTACTTGGTGCGCATGTATTCGTCCGCGATCATCGCGTTTTCGATCTGCAACTCTGAGTTTTCGAGATCTTTTTCCGCTATGGCCTGGCGGATCTCGGCCCCATTAATCTGATACTGAACTTGATCGATCTCAATGTTCGCCAGTCTGCCTTGAAAGTCCCATTCGTCTTTGCGCCGCTCATAGCTTCCCAGCGATGACGCCAACGCACCTAACTTCTCACTTGCGCGGGAGATGGCACTCAACGTCAGGACGGCGCATTCCGCTGCTTTGGAAAACTTGATTCCATCGATGGGGGCGACGTTTACCTCCGGCGATCCGCCGAACCCGGAAGCACCGGCGACAAACTTTGGAATAAAAGCCAAGCCACCGGCCAATATGTAGCCTACGGCAATCGCGGTTTCGGCCAGCGCGGAGATGCCGCCGAGAGTCAGTGCTGCTTTTTCCCAGGTGTTTGTCGATTCTCGACCCTCGTAGTAGCTCTTGCGTTCTTCGGCGAGTTGCTTGGCCTTTTGCAAACTACCGATCGTCTGGACCGCATCGTCGATCTGCTTTTTCTTGATTTCCTTAACGGCTTTGAGCAACTCGATTTCATGCTGCGAACGCAACTGCGCCAGGGCTTCAGCGTCCTTCTTCTCGAGCGCATTCAACAATTTCTCACCGAGCATTCTGACTTCGTTGCAAAATTCGATCGCCCGTTGCATTACCGCGCGAAAACGATAGGGAGGTGTTCCGACACTCAGGTCATTCAGAACACTGCTCAGGTCAATGCCGGCAGCGGCCGCTTTCACCAACAACGCCGGATCAATCGGTGGTTCAAACAGCGGTAGTTGGCGAACGATGCCTTCAATATTCATGCAGTGCCGGATCTTGAATAGGCGATCTTCCACCGTGTCCCAGTAATGCAGCAGGTTGTCGTTAGCGGGAATACAGAAGTAGAAAGTGTCCAGCTTGGGCAAAGGCTCAGTGGGAGTGGCCGAGGGCACCACGCGAATTGGCAGCAGTGTGTTCTCCACCTGGATTTCGACGCGGGCGTTTCCAAACTCGTCAAGCTGCGCTTCGATTTCGTTAAAAGTCAGATCGGCGTGCTCTACGTTGGGAACTCTCTCCGGCCGTTGGCCCAGAATCTCGTAAGCCAACATGTAAAGCAAAGACGCCTCGTTAATTGATTCGATCGTGTCTCGACGAAACAACTGATCGCCCCACGCGATCAAGTTGTCGATGTATTTCATGACCACGTTACGTTGATAAGCGACCGTTCGATACCGGGCGATTAGATGTGGTTTGAACGGATTATTCCTCCAGGCTCGTAACTGATCCTGGTTCTCCTTGATGTCGAGATTCGTCAGGATGTTCTGGATTTTTTGCTTTCTGTATTCGGCTGAGTTGGTTTCGAAGAAAGGCTTCGTCACCCAATAACGTTGCGGGGTCGGCAGCGCCTCAATGTTCGTCGGATCGAAGATGTAGTGAAACCAGCGCATCGCTTCTTCAAACCGTTGATTCTGGCTGAGACGCGTGGCGATCATCATGGGCGCATGAAAGAAGATCTCCCAGTTGTAGATGGAGTAAGCTCCGCCAAAGCTGAAATCGACGATGTCCTTAGTAACGGTTTCATCGGCAATGGTTGAGCCCGTGGGCCGGTAGCTGTTAAAGGCGAAGGTATTCCTGGGCGGAAACGATTCCGGTCGGACCTGGATCGGCCTTGTCAACAGGCCATCAAGACCAGCGCGGTTCAGCTCACGAATAAACAGCAGCGTGTATGGATGGTAAAACGGACGCGCTCGATAGCTTCGTGCATTATTCAGCACCTGACCATAGCGGTCAAAAACCACCTGCCACTCCGGCCTGATAAAAAACGCGCGCTCACTATCCTGGTAGAAGAACGGATGTTCCGTTAGCAACGTGTTCAGCTGGAGGTCCTGTTGCGTGATGACTAACTCAAACGGATCGTGCGCTGCTTTGAGCAGTGTCACCGTTTGCTTGTTCTCCAGGACCCGCAGCTCTGAGTTATTCACCGTATGGTGCCGGTTATTAGTTAAGTGAGTGTTCTCGAAGTGCATGCCGGTCGGGAGACCCAGCCGCGGTCCATCCTCGTTGGGTTGAAACTGCTTAATGGCCTGTCCTGCTTCGCCGAAGTTTGCATGAACGTAGTCAAACGACGTGGAAAGAGCCGGAACATTGATATTGATGCTCGATCCATTGAGTGGAAACTCGAAGTGGAAATACGACTGCAAGCCTTTCAACTTGATGTCTTTGACGTTTCCATCAAAGACGAAAGACGCGGAATGCCACGGCAAGTAAGTTTCGTTGAAACGATTGCCGGTCAGCCGTACGATTTTGTCCTGAAACGGATCATAGAACATGCCATCGTTGAATTCCCGGGTGGTGGAAAGGTATATGTCGAGCCAGAGTTCGTTAACGACCGCTTTGTAGAACGGTTTCAAGTTGTAGGCGTAATGCGGACGCTCCCATGGATGGAGTACCTTGCGACTCGAGATCTTCTTTGGCGACCACCCCTTTCCTTGCTTTACGCTCCAGGCCAATTGAATTTCCAGGAGCATGTTCGGGTCCGGGCTGTCTCTCGGACCATCAGAACCAGTCGATTTAACCGGCGGTACTCCGGGGACTTTTTTGGACTTGAGAGGCTTTTCGGTAAATACGAGCCAGAATAAATAAAGCTTTCGGTTGTAGACCACCGGAATCGCCTGATTCCCGCTAATGTCGAGATCGATCTTTTCCCACGCGCTCCACTGTGAATAGTTCATGTCGTATTTTCGATAGTAATAAATCCCCGGTTGACCCTTGGTGCGCGCGATTACGTGCACATTATTGATTTCGAAGCCCAACTCACTGGCTGTCAGGTCTTCCATTTCGTGGTACAGACCACACACTTCGAGGTGCGAAACTTCGTCAACCTTATGGAGATAGTGGAAGAAGGCCGCTTCGACGTTATCGTGCGTTACTTCGTTCTGTAGGATCTCGGTTTCCAGCTCTTCGAAGAACGGTGACTTGTCATCCCGCAGTTCCGGTTCAATCCAGTTTTCGGGATAGAAGAATACTTTGCGGTTCGCCTCCCAGAGTCTGTAATTCTTCATCCATTTCCACTGTGACCAGGCGTTTTCGGAAGCAACGTCCTCCTTTTCTTCCTGCGTCACCTGAACGAAACGATTCTCAAGATTAAGGAAGCAACGCTGCACAAAGAGCTGCACTGAACTGATTGCTTGCTTGATGCGTGAGGTGAGTTGGCACGGGCTCATCTCCACATCGATGAGGAAGTATTTGAACAGTCCGTTGGTGTCGTACCAGAAAAGTGGGTTCGGTATTTTCTGGCCATTGAAATCGATTTTCTGAGGTTCAGTGCGCTGCGAGTTTTCCAGCAGGTATTCGACCAACGCCTTACGTTTCTTTTCGCGAAGGTCGTCCTGCAAGGGTTTGATTCGCTCCAGCCAGTCTTCATTTTCGTATTTTGATTTCACTGCCAAGCGACTTTGCTGCGCGGTCGCCTGCATAGTGGCAGCGTCGTCACGGTTGGCCCACTTCAGGGTCGAGTCGACATTAACTCCCAGAAGGTTTATTTCCATGAAGCATTTTTGCAATCTGCCGTAAACCTCTGCTTTTGCATAATCTTGTTGCACGTTCTGATGTTTCAGATTCAACCCGGCGTCAAGTTTGGTTAGCTCGGCAGCGCTCCATGAAGTGAGTTTGCTCAGTAACGAGTGAATGTCTGCTTTAGTGGCGGCGCCATCAGTTGCTTTGTCGAGAATGAGCCGGATCGAACTGTCGTCGGGTTCGGGATACTTCGCTTTGAAATCCAGGAACCTAAACAAGTTCAGCCATTGTTCGAATGCATTTGGCGGGGCGAAGGCGGCGAGTGGTAGGGCCGCTAGATCGAGCGTGTTTACGGCTGCATGGTGTAACTGGAAATACTCCAGATCTTTCCTGTCTATTTTCATGCGTTGGACCAGGAGTGAGACCTTGTGCATGAGGAAATAGGCGCTAAAGTGCTGCGGGAAATTGACCCGCGTGATCTCGTTAAAACTGCCGTCTGCGTTTCTAGCGATCAGGACTTTATCCGCAGCAATGACGCCGATAGATTTTGCGGGGCCGGGAATCACGAGCGTGTTGAGTAGAAAGGCCGATTGCTGATCGGTCAGGCCAAAAACCGACGTAAAGTGAGAGATGATTTGATTGGAGTTTTGATCCAACAGATCCGAGACGTCCTGCTTTAGCTTCTTGATGTTCTCGATGAGTTTCGGTTTGCTGAAACCTGCTGCCGGGTCGTAGTGAATGATGTACTCCGCCTGATCCAAAGAGAACTTTTCATTTTGTAACGCCTCGTGAATCTCTTTGAGCAGATCCTGCAGAGGTTGTATCGCCGCGGCGACCTGGGGATCTGCCATCGGCGCCAGTCCGTCAGCGTTAAATGCGAGAATCGTGTCAATTTTGGGTTGGTCAAGCGAGAGCTTCGTGATTGCTTCTTCATTGCTGACCAGAATTGTTCGAAGCGCTTCAATGAACTGAGCCAGCGTTTCATCCCTCAACCCGACCGGCGAATCAGGCCGGAAGTTCAAAATGTAATCGAGCTCACGCAAAGACAATCCGGAAGTCTTGATCGCGTCGACTTCTTTGAGCAGTTCCAGCGTGGTCTGCAGAGTGCTGAAAGGATCATTGCGGTTCGTAGTCGCCAACAAAAGCAACAGATCCTTTACGGTGAGTTTCAAACTGCGCGCCAGATATGCGTACCGCAGGATGGTCGACAATGAAGCCAGCGAAAGATGGTTATCCGTCTTCGCCTTCAGAATATCGAAGTCCGAATCCTTCAACGCGAGCGCTGAAAGGATGGTATGTACGGGCGTATAACCGTTGAAAGGAGCGCCTGGATTGATCTCCAGCAGAATCGTCGCATCCAGCGGCAGAACGAAATGGTTATCGGTGGGATTCGTTATCGCCTGGTTCTGGAATAGTTGTTCGTAGAGCGACTTGATCTTGACGTCAGGCTTGTCAGCTTGAATGCGCTGCTCGGTGTTGACGTCTCCATAAAACGCCAACAGGATTTCAAATGGCAGCGAAAGCTTTTCCTGTAGCTCCTTGAATTTCTTTAGATTGATGATCGTATCGTCGTTGATCTGGTTATTGCCGACCTTTGCGTTGCGGATGAGAAGGTCGAGTTGCCACATACTCCAGCCGGTCTTCCGCCACAACCGGATAAAGCGATGCATCCGATCGAATCGTGGCAGACTTAGATTCGTTATCATCTGCACGTCTACGTTGCACGTGTCTACGGGGCGATTAATTTCACTTCGCGGAGGATTCGCCGGGTCATTCACAAACTTCACCAGCAACAACTCCAGTAGCTCGTAGTAAGTGAGTCGCGACCGTTTCATAAACGCTGAAACAGCGACCGACGCCTGGGTCGTGTCAAAACCCCAAAAGACATCTTGTCTCACTGCCGCGGCCGCTGCTGTCGTTATCAGGTCTGTCTCATGTGACGAGCTGCCGAAGTATTCGGCGGCGATACTGAGATCGCTCGGTTTTTTGGGATTGGTGGTTTTGTCCTGAAAGGCTTCCATCAACTCGTGGCGCGGTACGCGCAAATAATTCAGATAAACCCGTGTTTCTTCTTGCCAGAGATTGAGTGACGAATTCATCGGGAAGTCTGCGGTAGCAAGAGTGTCGTAGGCATGCGCCCGGATATTTTGCGGAATCGCGCGCAGCTCTTTAGCCGTCAGAGTTGTTTGAAAGGTGAAGTTTTTCTGCGGTGGCGCAATGTTGTTTTCCAGGATCTCGCATACCAGATCAATATAAGGCAGTGGCGTGTCGGTGTTTTCGCAATTGAGTTTGATGTTGCCGAGGTCTGGCCGTCTATCGAAGAGAACATCCTTCACACTCAGCGTCCGACCACCTCTGACAACCAGTGAGTCATGCTCTTTCAGAAAGCGCAATAAGTCGGTGAAATATGCTGCCGGTCCATAAAGCGATTTGCAGTGCTCACACTCGCAAAAATCTAGCGAACCAAACAGCGCCTCCAGATTAGGTATGTCGCCAAGCAAATCCGTGACTTCCTGCGCCGTGTAGGTCTGCGGAATGATGACTTGCGGATCACCAACGTGTATCTCACGCCTGAAATCGAGCACGCGCGCGAGTACTTCGGCGTAGAGCATCTTCGACTGCTCATACAACTTGATTGCTGAGGTGGGAGCGATTCCTCTCTTCTGGAGCGTGTCGACCAGCCGCTTCTGACCGGTAAAATAGACTTGCGGTGAACTGTGGAGACCCTCAGCAATGAGAGCCGAACCCGTCCTCGAATCCGCCGCCAATTTGTTGACGCGAAGGACCGTTTTCACTTCGGTCCTGGTCTGCGCATCGAGCTCGATCTTATTGTCCTTTAAATATTGATCGAGATTCTGTTGCCGCGCGTCGAAGTCCCTTTGTTCATCTATGAATTTTTCGACTGCGTCGAGCCTTTCGAAGTTGTGCTCGTTATCTCGTTTCACCGCAGCGACGAGGGCCACGGTCGGAAATAGTCTTTCGGCTCGTTCTTGCAGGACGGCGGCGTAGGCGTCTACCTTCGCGGCGACGTTCGCGCCGGGGATACTATCCGGCACGGCGTTTCCGTTTTCGTTGATTAGCGCGGTCCAACCCGCATGATCGAGCTTAGCGACGTCGCTCGCCAGTTTGAATTTTTGCCCCGCACCGGCACCAACATTGTCCTTCAAAAACTTCACCGTAGGCGCATGGTTCTTGCTTATGTTCCCCAGATCGACGGCGGTCATAAAGTCTCTGATTTCAATTTCGCCGAACGGATTCGCGTGTTTCCTGAGCTCCGTCCAGAAATCTTCGTTTATGCCACGCGTAGCGATAAACACCTCTGCCACGGTCGTGTGATGATCAGCCGGGATCGACGAGAGATTGAGGAGACTTTGCAGATTGCCATTGCCGATCAGAATCGGTTGTTCGAGCGCGAACGTCTTGCGAACCTCGGTTAAGGCGTCCTTAATCGCTGCTTTTTGTTTAGTAATTCGTGGTGACACCAGATTCTGAGCCACCGCCTGGTCCAGCAACTGCTCGACCAGCAAGTCCTCAGAAAAAACAATCCCACTGGTTGCGACCTGCACCAGTTGATTAATCGTTTCCCAATCATTTGTTCCTCGCAGGAGGTCGCCCGGTAAAGCCGGAGGCAGGCTTTGCCTTATCAAGGCATAGAACATTTCGGCGTCTAACGCGGCCTTGGCGAGGTTGGCGGCAATCCGGTGCGCCAAAAACAAACGCATGACATCGTCCGTGGTTAGCCCGGTTTCAGTACTGAGTTGGGTGACCTGCCGGTTCGCCGCAGTCTCCTTTATGTCGACCAGGTTTTTAGTCCCCAGAGCGTTTCGAAGAATCTTTAACGCGGCTGCGAATTCCGAAGCACCTGGATAGGGCGTACCGCCGCGATTGAAATTGACCCATTGAATACGAACGACGTTGTAAATGATCTGGCTGTCGAGCAACTTATTGTTGATATCGGACAACTTCACCAGCAGATGAAATTTCTCCTTGGGCTTGCCGGTTTTGCTGTCAATAGGCGGCGGATACGTGAGGTCAAAGAACCCGTTAAGGTGGTTCTTTTTGGTCGCCAGCGGCTGTGCACTCTCGCCGTCAAGCAGTTTCTCAAACACATGGATCACCATGCCGCCGGTTCGCTGGAAGAGTTCATCGCGAACGGAACCACGGACCCGGTAATTCAATTCGACAGAGCGGGCATCGGGATTGGCGCTCAGTATCTGGCTATTCAGATGTTTGAGAGTTTGTTTATCGGCATGGCCCGTCTCAGGCAGGGAATTCTTTTTCTGAAAGGAGAGTATCGCTTGGCGCGTGCTCTTGCCGAAGGTCTGCGTCTTGAATTCCGATTCATTTACCAACAACCCAACTTGGGCGAGGTTCTTTTGCAACTGCGCGACATGGTTCGACACCATGTTCAAGCGTAAAGACTTATTGACAGTGGTCAGGTCGTTTACCGCCGGTGCGTGTATGAGAGGTTTTCGCACGCCGCGGCTCACGGCAACGCTTTTCAGCTTATCGAGCGTCGCCTTGTCTAGTTGGCCAGTCTTCGGAAGTTTGTATTTTTCCTGAAACGATTGGATCGCTTTGGCAGTCGAAGCTCCGATCGTTTTGCTCTTCACTTCGTCGGGCGCGATTTCAACGGGCAGCTTGGCGATTTTTGCCGCGCGCAGGATCGTTGCATGCAGGTTTCCTATTTGCGTCTTCGTTGAGAACGTTTTCTTGATCGTTTCTTCGTGAAGTTTTGCGAGCACCTCGTCGCTGATACGCCCATCAACCGGGAGCCCTGCCCCCTTTTGAAATGTTTCAATCGCTTTGCGCGTTGAGTCGCCGGTCAGACGGTTCTTCTTTTCGTCTCCGGAAACAGCCACTCCCGCTTTTTCCAGCAAACCCTGTAGCTTTGCGGTTCGCGTCTTGCTCAGGGTGTGATGGGCATCGACTAATTCCGCGTTGAGGGCCTTTACGGTCTCGTCCGTCAATTTCCCATCGGCTTTAAGCCGGTTACGTTGCTGAATTTCTTTGATCGCGTCGGTGGTTCGATCGCCGAGCCGTTTCTGGTTGACCTCTTCCTCAGAAACTTTTATTCGTAGTTTCTTTAGGGCGGAATGAAGATCTGAAACGTCTTTCGTCGTCAGCTTCTGAGGCGTTAGTTTGAGTTTGTCCACGGCTTTAGCCTCCTGAGATTCGAAATTCTTATCTGACCGTCAGCAGCAGTAAGGATTCGTCCTGGTTATTGATTATTTGAAACGAGGAACTCTTCGGGATTGGCACGAGTGCATTAGGCGAAATCACGGTAGTTTCTTCTATGCCTTCTGTGGTTCGATGCTTGAGAGTGCACTTTCCCGCCAGACAGAAGAGAGATTGAGAAGCAGTGGAATTAACCACCTCCCAAGTTTCGTTTGCCGGAATGGAAAGGTATTCGATTGAAGTTTGCAGACCTGACTTAAGTGAATCGATGCGCTGCTGGTAATGAACGATCGATTCGGGCGAAGCTGTGAATCGAAGCCGTGTGTCCAGCGGCAAGACCGGAGCTGGGTGGTCAGGACGTTTGGTCAGGTGCTCGTGCGAAATTACGGCTTCGTATGTCACCTGCGTTGACTTGTAGCGAAGCTCCGCATACCGGTACAGGCATAATAGTGCGAGTAGCAAAACCGCTGCTGCACTGACAAAGTGCCGGCGATATATCAGGACGCCGCTAATAATTGGTACCGCGACGACAAGGCTACGAAAGAATTTCGAGCTGGCTTCGAACCGCTTTGAGGCGACGACACTCTCAGGATCTTTAACCGCGAGATAGTACTGTCCCCATTTGAATGTATTGATGACTTCGCGCTTCTTTTGCGCGTAAATCTTTTTCGCATCGTCCGCCCGAAGATAGTTTTCCGAGACGAGCCGTCCAATCCAAAGATCGCTTGCCAGGCATTCATCCCTAATCGCCGTAGCTGCATGATAGGCGAGATCAAAATTCTTCGTGACCAATCTTCTGAGAAACTTGTCGTAGAGATACTTGTCCAGAATCACTGCGCCGATCGCAAAAAGCAGGTGTCCCACGATGAAGCTGACCAGCAGAAACACAATCCAGCCCTGCATCTCGTTTTGGGGAACAGGTAGGAGCCGTCCCTCTCCAAATAGGTTCCGATAAAAAAGTGCTCGGACAACATACGTAACTAAAGCACCCGGCAAGAGGATGGAGAAGAAGTCGACGATGTCGATGAAGAAGTCTGACGGCTTCATTTATTTTTTTAATCCCACCAACCAAAGGCCCGGCCGAGATGAAACACACCAGCGGCAACGCCAGTAACGATACCGACTACCGCCAGTCCGATAGCCCAGGCGGGCGCCGTAACAATTGCGGCTGCAATCAGCGCGACTCCGCCGATGGCAGCGGCGACATCGAAGCCAAAGGCGACCCAGTCTTCGTTCTGATAATCCTCGTACGCCATGTAACCGGAGATCAGTGCCTGAGCGGCACCGCCCGCCACACCGGCAATTCTGCCGCCCAAAGCCATCGTTGCCCGCCCGGCAGACAGACCCAATTCGCCACCGCCCTGGACGATTCTTCCGTAGGCGTAAATACCCGCGCCGGTCGCTTCTGCACCGGCGAGCCCATAACCGCCATATTGCACGTAAGGATTGTCGACTTGAGAAGCACCCCAGGCCGTGAGCGCTGGTCCAAGTACCATCAAGCCGTAGCCAGCCCCTCTGAGGGCGGTTCGAAATCGGGGACTATTTGAGAAACGTCCGATTTCGGAGGAACGCGCCACGCCGCCGGCGGGAACATCTTCGGGTATGCCCGAGGCGATTTGACGATTCGCGGTGTGGCGGGCCGAGCTACCTTGCGATCGATTCAGTCCGCTTGGCTGGACGCGATGATCCTGCGGCCGAACGGTATTGTTTCCTCTCGTGATGTGTTGCAGCTCTACCGTGTGATCGATGTCGGTTCCGGCGGGCCGTTGCCCTCCCGGCAAGCTTGCCTCGTAGGCGTCGCGCAAGCCCTCGTTAGCCGCTCGAATGTCGCGGGTCCTGTTTCCTCCTCCCGGTGGAGGAGATCGATGGCCGACGCCGCGGTCTGTTTGGATCCGCTCGCGGTACGCCGCTATTTTGTCGTCCTCAAAACTGTTAGGTACCTCGAGCGTGAACCCCTCGGGATTGGTGCGAACAGTATCAAGACCGCCGCGCGTCGACCCGCCTCCAGTCGTGACCGGTCGGTCACGTCTGCGTCTCGGAGGGGGAGGAGGAGGTTGAACAATAATATGTCGTTCGCCGAGCTCTCCCAGTTCTGATGGAGGCGACGGCGCGACGGTTTGGGCAAAGCTTTCAAGGGCCTGAAATAGTTGTTCTCGTTCCTGTCCGGTTAAGGCCTCCGCAACCCCCGAATTGCTCAACAGCTGCTGATGTAATTGTCTAAGACCGGCGACACCTCCGCTGGCATTGAAAGTAAAATAGTTTCCCTGGTCATCGCGAAACTCAATACTCAACGCGAAGTGCACGTCGTTCTGGGTAGTGCCCCGCAACTGGAGATTTATTGAGCGGTTCGGGTACGACCTGGCCTCAGAAGGTACCGTCTGGGTACCGTGTGAATCGGTCTTTCCGGACGGTGAGTTTTGCGCGTAGCGGTAGAGATTAAAACCATCTACAAAACCCGCCGGGTCGCTGCTGGTCCAACGGCCTAGCCAGGGCGCGTAGTAGCGCGCGCCAAAGTAATAAAAGCCGGTCTCATCGTCGCGCTCTTTGCCGCCAAAGCGATAACGTTTCAGACTCAAATCCACGTTGCTTTTTGAGCTGCGATACGAGCTGGTTCCGTACGGGTGATACTCCTCATAGGAAATGACCACGCCGTTTTCGTCCGTCTCCATCCGCGCGGAGCCCAAATGATTCGAATATTGATAGCGAATGAGATTGGCGTTTAAGGGATTCGCCGCGTCGGCATTGTCTTCATCAAGCAGCTTCGTATCGATTTGCGCGATTCTGCCGGTGTTGTCTGAGACATGAAGCGTGCTGCGTTCCAACCGCTTACTGCCGTTCTGGAATTCCCGATAGATTTCGACGGCCCCGAGATAAATTCGCTCAGTTCTTTTTCCGCTCGGCCGTTGCACGACCTTACGCACGCGCGTACCCGACAAGCCGAGAACGAAGAAGACAAATCCGCCGCCGCCCAGATCCGCCTTTACAAGCTGGTCCATAAAGTTCCAGACGAGCTCGTTAACGTGAGGCATCTTGGTCATGTTGCCATGCAGATCATGCTGGTAAGTCGCGGTGTACGGACCAACTTCGGGATCGCCTGGGTTGCTAGTGCTCTGCAACCGGTTCGTGAGATTGGCGGGATCCAAGTCATGCGCGTACCGATAGTGCTGAGTCCAGTTTGCGTTGATAGCGAGGTGCTGTAGCCGCGTTATGTTGCCGCAATCGTCGTATTCATAGAATTCGGTGTAGTTGCGCACCGCCTGAAGGTCATTGGCATGCGGCAGTTCGGCAATGAAAGGTAGATCGTTATGATTGCGCTGGGCATTTGCGCCCAGGCCGGCGTGTTCGCGGCCAGTCGCCTTCAGTAGTTGATACGCGGCGTCGTATTCGTACTTGTTTTCCGACACGACGACCGCGTTTTGAAAGAAGTTCGTCTGTTGGGCGTCGTCTTTGACGGAGAGGATGTTGCCCGCAGCATCGAATGTGTACTGAAGATTCTGAAGACTCTGGACATCGGATGCCGTAGGAGTTTTAGTTACGAGGCGGACAAGTCGAAACGTTTTTGGATCGTATGAATAGTTTGTGATTAGACCATTGCCGTACAGCGCGAATTCACGCTGTCCTTTGGCGTCGTATTGCTGCTCTTGGAGGAAGGTGACAAAAGGACCTTGACCGCGAATCTTTACTCGTAGCGAATCAAGAAAATTGGCGTGGTTATAATGCGGTTCTAGAACCGTTCCATCGGGAAGTGTTGTGAGTGTCGGCCGGTTAAGTGCATCAACCAGCGTCGACGACGAAAAGACTTCACTTTCCAACAGTGGGGCCGCGGCCGATTCGATCGCATTTGCCGTGGTGAGCCCGTCTAAGACGTGCCAATTTGTTGTTGTTTCGTACGCTTTAGTTAGCCGTCGTTCGAGGGCGATGATGTTTCCCTTGAAATCGATGTTCGTCGTGGTCACTACACCCGCGGAGTCAAAGAGTTGGTACGCGCGCCCTTTGAGGTTGCGTTGGACTGCGTCGGGAAATATCTCGCCGTAGACCACCTGCGCGAAAAGAATCTCATCGTTGGCGCCTTCTTTGACGAAGCTGCTCACGGGCCGGTTCAACTTATCGTAAGTGCTGCGGAATTCCCGCAGGTTATCGTCCCAGACCTTGACGACACGACCCATCACGTCCGCAAAAACCCAACGCTCACCTTTCTCCGCGCTCTTTCCGTAGATCGCCGATCCCAATATGTTAGTGTGCGATTCAGAAACGTTTCTGCCGAGCTGATCGAAGGCCCGGGTGTGGCGGTCGAGCAGATCATCTTCCGAATGGACGCTGGCAATCTTGCCGTTGCCGTAGTCAACAGTGGCGTAGACTGAACGGGCGGCTGAATCCAGGTGAACAGTGCCGGGCGTGTTGTAGTGTTTGGCCGCTAACCACGCCGCGCGTTGTTGAGGATCGTTCGGCTCAGGGACGACGTTAGGATCCGGCGAGCCGCGACTTGCGTACCACTGGCTATCCTTAATGGTGTCGTTTACATCAAACGCCTTCAGGTGCCAGGCATCGAACTCGATTCTTGAGAATGAGTCGTCGGGAAGTTCAGTGCGAATGTTTCTGCCGACCGGGTCGTAATATCTGATCGGGCTAACTCCGGTCTCGACTAAGGCGGCTTCGTTCTCGTAATCAGAGGTAGTGCTGAAATAGGGTTGGTACTGCTTTATCGGATTGCCCTTGTTGTTGACGATTGTTCGTCCATTTCCCACCCATCGCGGATTGGCGTTTACTTCATCCACCTGCCGGGTGACAGCGTTCCAGATCTTTGCTTTGCCTGGTTCGGCCTGCACCTTAGTCATGATTACGGAGCCTACTCCGTCCGAGTAGAGAAAACTCTCTTGCCAACGGGGGTTACTCGCACCGTGTTGTTCTCGGGAGAAAAGGTGGACGTAATTCGGTTTTCTGTTGTTCTGCCAGTTGAAAAAGTCGTACTCCATGCGGGAGGTCGGATCGGCTAAAGTATCGCCCTCACCCGCGCCGTCTTTTCCCATAACGGCGGTCTTGATTACGAAACCAAGCTCGTCCGTCTCGATAGCAGTACGGTTCAGGTTAGGATCGATAACCATCACCGGCGCGAGCGTGCGATAGTCGTTTACCGCGGTGGTGGTGCTTTGAATAGCATCGGTCGTGTTTTGGGTGAGGAGCGTGTACTTGTCATAAGTGACGTGCGTCTCGTTGCCGAAAACATCGCGAGTGCCGACGGGAGTGAAGAAGTTGTTGCGAGGATTGGGTGCGTAAATACCGGTTCCGGATTGGGTCCACCACTTCGTGTCGTTTTCCGAATGGACATAGCCGGCGTCGCTGAGCATGGCGCCGGTTACTTTCGTGCCGTAATACCTGGTGACAAGTTCGTCTGTAAATGCGAGTTGGTAGCTGCGATGACCAATGCCGAGGTGCGAGAGCTTGCCGATGGGCATCGGGCCGCTGAGATCGTCTTTAAAGAAATAGGCCCGTTTATGACTCGATAACCTTTTCTGAACGCCGACCGTGAATTCCTCTTCGAATGGAATGGGTGCGGCTAACTGAATCTGATTGAACAGATCAGTTGCCTGAAAAAAGAAAGACCCGGGCTGCGGAATTCCGGAGATTTCGTAAGACTTTGATTCATAACCGACGCGCAGACGGAAGGTGTCGCCTTCATCGATGTCATCGCTGAAGAGTGTTTCGCCATAGACAATGTGTAACTGCTTCTGGGCGTCCCAGACCTCATTCGGTATAGCGCCGGCGCCGAGCGGACGTTTAACTCGCGGGTATACGACCGAACCAGACTTCGTGACATTGCCGAACTCATCCGTTTCAAACACCATTGAGTGCGTAATGCGCGGATCGGCGGGATTACGTTCGTAGCCGTACGAGATCGATTGAGATGGGATAACCTGAAACGACGCACATTTGTCATCTTGCCGCGGTTGGACCAATTTAATCTCATAAGTCGAATCGATCGCCGCATACGGCTGGTCTGACAGCTCCGTCTCATCATCGGCGTAGGTTTCAGTTCGTAATGCAAGACCTTTACAGGCGCGCAAAGCTTCCCGGAATTCAGCGGCGCTCAAGTCGCTGCTAATAGACGGTTCCGGCAACGCAAATTCAGGAAAAGCGTCATTTTTGAAATATTCACTTCTTAACTGATGAAGGATCCGATTCTTGAGCAGATGGGCGCCGGTGTGAAACCAGGAGATAGTTCGCACCGGCGGTTGGTGCAGCTCATCTGATACGACATTGCGCGCGGCGTTGACTTTGAATTGGCTGGCTGTTTCGGTGTCGATTTGTTCGACCCTCGCGAAGCCGCGAAATTCTTTTTCTTCGTAATCAAAATATCCGTGGCTGTAACGATAGGAATTGACGAAGACGGTTTCTCTAATTTTGTCTTCTACTCTGACGCGCGAGATGCAGTGCACCGGGAAAGGCAGCTTTGTCAGCCACGGTCGTCCTTCTTTCTTGTCGTCCAGATAGAACTGTGTCGACGACTTGTATTCCAGGAAGACTTCCTTGCCGCAGTTGTTTTGATAGCCGACCATGAGGTGAGGCTTCTTACTGCCCATCAAATCGATATACCGCAATGGTGCCTGTGCATGTCGCGGGCCTGGCGAAGAGTAGACGACGCAGGCCGTGCCCGTTCCGAGAAAATCAAGGACGGCAATATCAGTGAGGTTGTCAATTTCGGGAAAGATGATTGTTTCAGGTTCGCTGGTCCAACCGTTGCCACTCAGGTTAAGCCAAACCCGAAATTCGTTTTCTCCCAGGTAGACGAGGTCAGATGGCCCTGAGCCATCGATATCGGCGAGACGCAGATTCGTGGGATTAAACTGATCGGGATGATCGAATACTGGTGCATTTTCCATGTGTACCTTGGCGCCGAACCGGCCGTAACCAAGGTTTGGCCAATAACAGATCTCACCGTTTCGAATGCGCACCAGATCGTTTAGGCCGTCGCCGCTCATGTCCGCGATGAATATCGATTGAATCTGATCGGCAAAGACAAAAGCCGGTCCCTTTTCTTCGTCGATCTGCCTCACGACTGCCTGGGAAACTTCGAATCCTTTTTCTCCGGCGCTCGGATACCAGCGCAGTCCGTCTTGATCAGTGGTTAAGAGGTCGGCTCGGCCATCGCCGGTCAAATCGATCGGTTTCAGGTTGGGATTCAGCGAACTGATATTGGGAGACGCAGCGAATGGTTTGAACGGCTCCCATTCTTCTTCTGGGCCAAGCTTAAAAAAGCCTTTAGGCTCGATGTCCCATTGGACCAGGTACTTGATGCCGTTCCCCTCGAGTTCCTGGAGCGAGATGGTGCTGGCGGGTTGTCTGCTGAAAGATGGTTTTGGTCCAACGGGTCTGGCACTGGCAAACTTTCCCATGCCGAGATTGGCTTTATAAAACCATCCGGAAGCCTGTTCGGTGAGAATGCCCGCGATTCCTTCATTGAATAGATCGATCCATATGTACTGCTTATCGTCGATGCCGATTGGGGCATTGGCCGCATCTTCCGGCGAAACGGTTTCGACTCTCGTGTTCCATTCATGCTGCTGATACGTCAAGTCGAAATCCGGGAGGTGTTTTGAGCTATACGCGTTGAGAGCGGCATCCCACCGATGGCCGGTATGGCGTGCCCTTACCAGGTAGGAGAAGCCACCCACGTTCTTGCCTGGTCCGACAAGCTGAAGACTGTCTTGATATGTCAGATCCAGTGATCTAACGAGATAAGGTTTGTGAGGCAGGTCAGGTTCGTCGAAGGAGTGAAACAGCATCACCCGGCTACAGCGCCGGTAAGTCCGGATTTCGAATCCTGCCCGATACGATGAGAACGGATCCGCTCGATACTTCCAAGGGTTCTTCGTTACGTGTACATCTTTGTGGATTGGAACGGTGTCGTCGTGCTCGCCATAATCAAAGACGATCCGAAAGTGAAAGTCATCGTCACTTGGGATTGCGTCGCCTAAGAAGTAAGGGTTCCTGTTGCCGTAGAAGATTGTCTTGATGTAAGTCTGGGTGCACTCATTGATCCGGTTTAGCTCGTTTGGAGTCCGCGGTACTTCAGCAAAGTCTTCCTTCTTGTAACTGTAGATTGTGAGATTGCCCCTATCGTCATGTGAGCGACAGAGTAACCATTCAAAAGTCTGCAGGTCGCTCTTAGGGTTCGTTATGCGACTTTCGTCTGTGAGGCCATAAAAGGCGTGAATGTTGTTTTTGGTAATAGTGCGCCAATGCGTCTTGCCGGTAGCTACCTCGACCCATAGCTCGATCCTAGCGAACAAACCCTCGATTCGAGGTCTGTAACGAGTGACAGTGTAGTCAACACCATTCTCGTTCCGTGGTTTGATGGATTTCTGCCAGTTGCCGTTTTTCTTTTCCAGCAACGGGATTAGATCTTCAGTGTTGGAAAGTACAAAGTTGTCAGACTCATCAGCATCTTTGTACTGCGGCAGACCACTGTCGGTCTTTCTCTTAATTGACGAAAGGCCCAGACTCCAGCCGATCCCGAATGGGCTATTTCCGTTTCCTGAATTGTAGTTGAGCTCAACTCCAGGCACATTACCGTGACGAGAAGAGCTTGCTGGAATGGTAATAGAAAAACCCGAGGTTCCGTTAACCGCATTTACTTGAAACTTCTCTTCAATGCTCTTAATTGCTCCGCCGCCTTTTGGCAGTGTGACGGCGGGAACGGTGAAGGCTTGCTTCACTGAAGAGAGCTCTTTGTTTTCTTCAGAGAAAGCGCTGATCTGTCTGCGCGCTCGGCTCATCTAAACTCCTCGAACATTCCTGCGGGGTTAGGAGAATGTAAAAGGAACCAGAAAGGCTAATCGTATTCTGCGGTCAAATGTGGCTAATGCTGTTGCTAGCGCTTAGCCAAATATTCCAGGTAGTGAAGAATAGTGCGTATCTGCCGGTTTATCAGCGGCACCTCTGTTTGCTGAATACTGATACAGGTTGCTGTTCGGTCAGCCAACAAGAGGTGAGTCTCAATCAGCTCGTTAGAATGGCGCAGAGTCTACGCGCGCTGCTGTGGAAGAGTCAAGGACTAATCTGCGCCCCGACCTTCCGGTTCCGAAGAAGGGAGCGACCTAAACACTGAATGTAGTAAGAACAAGGCACCGTGCTGTTCGCAACCGCTTTCGTGTATTTAGCCAATGTCTTGCGTGGCGACGAGTTCATCGCAGTATTGTGATTTCCTAGTGAGTGACTGTTTCTTTGCCCTAATGCTCAGTACAACGGTAAATCAGAAAGACTTGTCAAACTTGAGCATGAGTCTCCTCGAGTTGCCGTCATCGAGGCCACGCTTTCCAGCAAACCACTCCAACTAATTCCGCGCTCGAACCAATGTGATTACACTGATGTGTCATCCAAATTTCGTCTTGCAGATCCGCTGACGCGTCAATATAATTTCGTCGCCTAAAGATAACTTACCCGACTAAAAGCTCTGAACCTTCACGGTCAGAGGTCCCCCCTTTCAATTAATCGTCAGACGGTTTTCTTATCATCGACACCCATCGATTGATGAAATTGCTCGGCTGACGTGCCGCATTAAGCCCAGTCATACTCCTCCCTAACACGATGGAATGAAACCTCTGAATGCAGTTCAGCAGGGGTCAAATGCAGTACCAGACCAGTTTGGAACTTGAGTCGTTTATTGGAGCGGCCGGCAGGCCCACAACTTTGATCCAGATGTTGGACCAACGTGCACTTCAGCAGCCGGACGAACTGGACTATACCTTTCTGCTCGACGGAGAAACACGCGAACTTCATTTGACCTATGGGGAGTTAGAGCGGCGTGCTCGGGCAATCGCCGCAGCCGAACTTTGAAAGTGAACGGATGCAATAATCTGTATGCGTACAGTGAACGCTTTTTCTGAGACTCTAACTTGAAATGGAGACAAGGTATGACCAGTGTATCCCAGGACGTGCGTTATAGCCTGCGCATGCTGCTAAAGCATAAAGGTTTTGCAGTCGTGTCCACGCTGACGCTGGCACTGGGTATCGGCATCAATACAGCGATGTTCAGTGTGCTAAATACGTTTCTATTTGGCTCACTGCCATACCCGCAATCCGAACGATTAATACGAATATGGCGCACATCTCTATACTCTCAAAGTTGGCCGCATTCAGCAGCAAATTTCTTTGACCAGCACGACCAGAATACGGTTTTCGAGAAGATGGCCGCGTACAACTTTGTCAGCCGTAATCTCACGGAATCAGGGCAAACAGCGGAACGTCTGCTCAGCCTCGCAGCAACCGCCGATTTCTTTCCACTACTGGGCGTTCCACCGGCACACGGCCGTGTATTCAAACCCGAAGAATTCGAGCCGGGCGCTGATAACGTGATCGTTTTGAGCGATCGTTTATGGATGCGCCGTTTCGGAAGCGATCCAAACGTCGTGGGCCGGAGAATTCAGCTCGACGGAAAAACAGTGGAGATTGTCGGCGTGATGCCCCCCGGATTCGAACATCCGATCCTCTGGGGACCGATCGATATCTGGCAGCCCCTGACGTTTACTCCAGAAAGGAAAACGAATCGCGGCAACAACTATCTCTCTTCATTCGGCCGGCTGAAGCCCGGAGTTCCAATCCGACAGGCAGAGCAAAGTATGATTGCCCTGGCGGCTAATATCGATAAACAGAACCCGGGATATGAAGGTGAGAGCCTGCGGCTCGAGCCGCTTCAACGATCTATGTCTGACAGTGTCGGCAGAACTGTCATGTGGTTCACATTCGGACTCGCGGGTTTTGTGTTGCTGATCGCGTGCGCAAACCTGGCTAACCTTCAGCTCGTTCGTACGGCGGGGCGGGCGCGCGAACTGGCTGTGCGCGCCGCCGTCGGTGCGGGTCGATGGCGACTGCTGCGACATTCGTTTACCGAAAGTATCCTCCTCGCTCTGATCGGAGGAATAATCAGTCTACTCATTGCTCTTGGCGCCGTTCGCTTCATCGGTGTTCGCCTGTTTACGGACTTGCCCGGGGCGAGCGTGCAACTCGATTACAAAGTGTTTGGTTTTGCTTTGCTGTGCTCACTCCTGACGGGAGTGTTATTTGGGACAGTTCCTGCGTGGTTGGCATCGCGAACAGATGTGAACCTGGCGCTGCGAGAGAACTCGCGTGGCTCCACAGTCGGCCGATCTCAGCACCGGTTGCGACACATGCTCATTATCGGCGAAGTAGCGTTTGCTATGGTATTGCTCGCGGGAGCGGGATTGTTTCTGCGTGGCTTGCAGCGCTTCATGAATTCAGATCCGGGTTGGAGTGTCGATGGATTATTGACGGCGCAGACGAGCCTTCGGGGTGAGAAATACGCCAATCAGAAGCAACGTGTTGTTTTCCTGGCGGAGCTGGAAAATCGTCTCCGCACACTGCCCGGTGTGCAGCACGTTGCAATTGCCAGTTCGCATCTGGTGTTTGGTTTCAACAGCAGTGGTGCGTTTCTGGTTGAGGGTCGACCCGAGCCTCCGCCGGATAAGTATCCGGTAACATTTGTCGAACCCGTAAGTAGCGACTACTTCGAGACGCTGGGTGCTCATTTGCGAGAGGGCCGTACCTTCAACGCAGCGGATACGGCCGATCACCCTAAGGTCGTCATCATCAATGAAGCGACCGCGCGTAACTTTTGGCCCAACGAAAGTCCCATCGGAAAGCGCGTAAGTAGTATTGGTCCACCGAATGACCTTTACGAAATCGTTGGCGTAGTTAATGACCTTGCCTTTCCCGGTAGCCTGGGAGAACCATTCACCCGGTTTGAAGCGTTTGTGCCTGTGACGCAAGCTGCTCCCGTCTATCTCACGGTTATTCTTCGCACTTCCTCGACTTCGGAAACGATCGCTAATAGTTTGCGCAACTCGATCGCCGGGTTAGATCCCAATTTACCGGTTTACCAGATTCGCACGGCCCGAGCTGCGGTCGATCAAGGGCTCGGGAGTATCTCACTGCTGGGCAGCCTCCTCGGAGCGTTTGCGACGATTGGTGTAATGCTGGCGGCAATTGGAATCTACGGAGTTGTGTCTTACACGGTGGTCCAACGAACTGGAGAGCTCGGAATTCGCATGGCGCTCGGAGCACAGTCTCGCGATGTTCTGTGGTTGGTGTTGGGTAAAGGCACCGTGCTGATCGTGATTGGGGCCTTCCTGGGTATCGTAGGTGCGTACGGTGTATCGAAACTACTGATTTCGCTCATTCCATCATTGCCAACACGCAATCCGCTGATTATGCCGATAGCGGCTCTTGCTCTCATTGCAGTGGCGCTGATGGCTTGTTACATCCCGGCGCGGCGAGCAACGCGAGTAGATCCGCTGGTGGCGCTGAGATCTGAGTGAGATGAATGTTGTTGCCCGCAGATACTTAAGATCGTTCAACAACAATCTTGAATTCGGCGACACCTTATAAGTCTCGGCGCGTCGTTTCATCGCGGCAAAAAGATTGCTGCACTCAACAATGTGTTGACTAACACCGGAAAGAACTTTTGCTACCGTGCTGCTTTCTAAATCACCTAATGCTTGCCTGGTCCTTATGCTTGTTGCGATCACCGTTCTGTTTAGCTGCTGGAGTCACGCGAGAGCCATGCCTCAGAGCAGATCCACAAACAAATCCGTCCGACCGCACCGCGACAGTGGAGGATCGGCTTGGCCCGCCTATGGTCGCGATGTCGGCGGGTCGCGCTACTCACCACTTAACCAGATCAATCGTAGTAATGTGAAAAGGCTCAGGACCGTCTGGACGTATCGCACGGGAGACGTCGCCGACGGCAGTCGCACGGCGGAAACAAGCCAGTTCGAGGCGACGCCGATCATGGTTGAACGGACGCTCTACCTGAGCACACCCTTCAATCGTGTCATCGCTCTCGACCCAGAGACCGGAAGGGAACGCTGGACCTTCGATCCGAAACTCGATCTTTCAGTCCCGTACGGAGACGGACTTACCAGCCGCGGGGTCTCGACTTGGCTTGATCGAACGCGGGCTGCGGGCGAACCGTGCCGCCGCCAGATTTTCGTCGCGACAAACGACGGCCGTCTCATCGCCCTCGACAGCGTAACCGGCAAGCCCTGCGCCGACTTCGGGAAAGACGGCCAGATCGAATTAACTCGAGGTGTAGGCTCATACCAACCTGGCGAGTACCACTTGACCTCGCCTCCAGCCATCGTTGGCAATCTCGTTGTCGTTGGTTCTGCGGTAGACGACGGCCTTCGCGTTGACGCGCCAAGCGGTGTTGTGCGCGCCTTCAACGCGCGCACCGGAAAACTACGCTGGAGTTGGAACCCGATTCCACGCGAGCAAACTGACCCCGCATGGAAAACCTGGAAAGACAATAGCGCGTCGCGCACGGGCGCCGCCAACGTGTGGTCTGTGATCTCTGTTGACGTCGAGCGCGGCTTGGTATTTCTGCCCACCAGTTGTCCGAGTCCGGATTTTTATGGAGGCGAGCGGCGCGGGAATAACCTTTACTCGGATTCAGTCGTTGCGCTGGGTGCCTCAACCGGAAAGCTGGTCTGGTACTTTCAGGTGGTCCATCACGATATCTGGGATTACGACGTACCCGCGCAGCCAGTGCTCGTAAACATCCGCCGTGGTCGTCATGAGATTCCTGCCGTTGCGGTGGCGACGAAGATGGGCCACATTTTTCTGCTTAACCGTGAGACGGGCAAGTCGTTACTACCAGTTGAAGAAAGGCCCGTGCCGCAGGGTGGGGCTCCGGGTGAAGAGCTTTCGCCGACGCAGCCTTTTCCAGTACTTCCGCCCCCACTCGGCCCGGAGACGCTCACGGCCGACGACGTCTGGGGCATCACTGAAGCGGATCGAAAATGGTGCCAGGAGCGCATCAAGTCTCTGCGCTCCGACGGGATTTTCACACCACCCAGCCTACAAGGCTCCGTCATTTACCCTGGCAACATTGGCGGCGTGGCTTGGGGTGGCGCCTCTGTCGATCCAAAGCGCTCCATTCTGATCGCGAACACCAATCGCTTCCCATTCATCATCACCCTCATCCCTCGAGACCGCTACGCCGCCGAGAAGCAGGCGCACCCGAACGCGGACATTACGCCCCAGACGGGAACTCCCTACGCTATCCGTCGAGACATATTGCGAACACGGGCCGGAGTTCTGTGCAATCCTCCGCCGTGGGGCACGCTCGCCGCCGTTGATCTGTCGAGTGGAAGAGTGCGCTGGCAAGTGCCGCTGGGGACGATCCCGAGATTAGCTCAAGTGCCTGGTTCTTCCGCGTGGGGCTCACCAAACCTCGGCGGCTCGATCGTGACAGCGGGTGGACTGGTCTTCATTGCCGCCGCGATGGATCAGTACCTTCGCGCCTTTGATATAGAGACTGGCCAGGAGTTATGGAAAGGTGAACTGCCGGCAGGTGGACAGGCCACGCCGATGACCTACCGGGGTAGGGATGGAAAACAGTATGTCGTGATCGCGGCGGGAGGTCATGGCAGGCTCGGCACAACTCTCGGCGATTACGTGATCGCCTTCGCCCTTCCTTAGACAAGAAAGCACAAACACGTTAGGCGCGCCTTATTGAATACTTAGTTTGTTGAGAGTATATTTCGGGCCTCAGTCCCATTGAGAATATATTCGCGCGCGTCAGCCCAGCCGGCCTGCCTCCAATGCCGGAATTAACTCCTCCCTAACAAGCTAAAGAAAGGATCACTTCAATGATGAAGGTTCATCGCATTGGTATATGCATAACCGCAACTCTATTGGTTGCGTTTGGATTAACCATTATCTGGGCTCAGGGAAGACCGGCGCCTCCTGGGCGAACCAGTACGGATTCGGTGAGGGTCGTTAAACTTCGACTCACCTTCGAGAGTGGTCACTGGGCCAATGTGACCGAAGTCGACGGTGGCACGATCAATATCGAGAGGGACGGGAAGAAGCTGGCAATTACTCCCTACATACGCGACCGTGGCCAAGTAGAATTGCGGGTATTGCAATCGGTTCAGCGCAACGGCAAGGAAACGATGGAGGCGTTAGACACCCTGATGGTTGACAAGGGCTTAACGAAAATCAACCGTGTCAGTCTCCCCTTGAGCGTGCAGGTTGTCGATACCGAGAAGACAGTGGCGGCCGCTGTTCTCGCGACGCAGGGCGCGACGTGCTGCGTGAGAGCTTGTGACGGGACGCTGGTCTGCGGCGTGTGTGTCTGCACGGATTGTGGAGTCTGTTTCACGCACGGCTGGTGTGACTGTCCTCCTCCCCCGCCTCCCCTGGAGTAATTCGTCTGATACCTAAGTAGGGCGCCTCCAGGGAGGCGCCCAACTAAATGCCCGAAACAAATATGTCGACGATCGTCTTCATGCCGTTTCACTGGGCCTCGGATTTGAATCCGACTTTCGCCCTCGCCAGGAAGCTACGCAACCGTGGCCATCGCGTGCATTACCTGTGCATTCCAGACACGGCGGATCGCATTCGTTCTCAAGGCTTCGATTTCACTCCCGTTTTCAGTCGCGCTTTTCCAGAAGGCACGCTAGCCAAGCAGTCGGAGAGTGAGTCGCAGGGCAAGCGGTACGGTATCGCCGAATTCAGAGATAGGCTTCGCGGCACATGCGAGCTTTTGTGCGAGGGCGAATTAGACCGCACCACAGCCTCCCTGAGGCCGGATCTTTTGCTGATTTCGAGCGGCACGCCATGGGTCGGAATTGCAGCCTGCCGAACCGGCGTTCCGGTCATCTCTTTTTCCAGCACCTTGATCTCAGTCGAGGATTCGGCGGTTCCGCCGTTCAGCACAAATTTGATTCCCGGTCATGGGCCACTCTCGCGGCTGCGGACGTGGCTCGAATGGAAAAAGTTATTTTTGTATCGGCTCGTCTATTCCAGGGACTGGAACATCTCCAAAGAGCTCAAGGCGCTCGCTCGGGACTGCGGCTACCCGCCGGAGAAAATTGATTTCCGTGTCGAAACCTGGCCCAGGCTGCTGCTGCCGGAGTTGATTTTCTTTCCGGAAGAGTTGGACTTCCCTAGATCGCGAACACCGGAAGGAGCCTTTTTCATCGAAGCGTCTGTTGACATGCAGAGAAAAGATAGAGACTTTCCGTGGGATCGGCTGGATGATAATAAGTCGCTCGTCTACTGTACCCTCGGGAGTCTGCTGCCGTTCAAGTTTGCTTCGAGAGCTGCAAGGTTCTTTCAGATATTTATGGATGCGATGGCGCAAAGGCCGGCGTTACAAGGAGTGGTGACGATCGGCAACTACTTGAAGTCCGACGAATTCAATTGTCCTTCCAATGTATTGATTGTGCCCGAAGCGCCGCAAGTGGAAGTGCTGAAGAGAGCCTCGCTAATGGTCTCACATGGAGGCGTGACTGGAGTGAAAGAGAGCGCTTTCATGGGAGTCCCGATGCTGCTTATCCCCCTCTCTTATGATGAATTCGGAAATGCAGCGAGAGTCGTTTATCACGGGTTGGGCGCACGTTTGCAGCTTGAGGAAGTATCCGCGTCTGGACTGGGTCAGCTTATTGACAGAGTGCTCGAAGATTCCTCTTACGCCACTCGGGCAAGACTCATGTCTGAGAAACTTCTGAAACTTGAGAATCAGTCGCCGGGAGTTGCAATCATCGAGACGATGCTCGCTGGTCGTGCTGACTGACACTACCGACCAGGTTCGTACTCGATCAATTTCTCCGCGAGTTCTCTCAATTGCTCCGCGAATCTCGTCAATTGTCTTGCACCCAGGACAACCTCCTTCAGATCTCGCACAGAGGGAGTGAGCGCGCGGTTCGTCACAGGATTCCAGAGCGGGAACACAAGCTGGGCAGTATCTTCGTTAGCGCCTGCAATTCTTTCTCTGAACGGTGTTTGGGCTAACGTCGCCAGCTTTCGCAGATGATCCCAAAGTTCGAATTGTAGGTACTCTTGTTGCGAGAGCGGAGTGAAGGTCAGTGTTCCGAAACCCTGGTAGCCAATACCATCATTGACTTGTACCGTTACCGTCACCGGCGCCGGCGAAGAAGGCATCGTGGCCGCGAAGGCCGGTTGATCGAGTGGCGACTGCGCAACGGCGTCTCCGCCGGAGATGGTCCATCTGTACTTTAAATCCTTTTGCGTTGGCAGTCCGGTGGCGTCTACTTGAAACTTGGTTGTGGGGTTGCGATCTTCCGGCTCTCGACAGCGCACAACCGTTATTGGACCATCACTTGATAGCGGACCGACGATGCGAACCGCACGTGATTTCAATCGATCGAGAACATTGCGCGTGATGCGATCTACGTACGGATTGATGATGAGAACACGCGTCCAATCGGTGGTTGCGGCAGTGAAAACGATTCCGCCCCGAGTATATAGGCCCATCGTGGCCGCATGAGGTGCGGGACATTGATTCTCCCTCGCTTCGAATTGCCATCCTCGATCGGCGTCCGGATTTGATAATGTGCCAACGCCCAGGACGACAAAGTCAGAGGGCGTGCCATCTGCACCGGTGGGAACAGGGAAGCTGTGGTTATCGCGTGTAAATAGCGCTCCATCGCATTCGTAACCAATCAGATGTTCATCAGCACCGAAAACGTCTCCGTTGCGAAGGCCCGTTCCTTCATAAATCCAATGATCGGCGTTCTCCACCGTGTAGCCTACGGCCGCGCGCTCGCCTGTCCACCATCCACCTGCGTTGCGGTAACTAACTCCCGTAAGTGAATTCTCAGGATTCTTTTTCCACGTCTTGAAATCGCGAATGAACGCCGTTGGGTGAATCAGGTCATCGGCGCACTTGATGAAATCGCAAAACTCAATATGCCACCAGCAAGTGTTGCCGCTGAAGAAGGCCACGTTGCCGCCCTGCCGGATAAACGCTTCGACGTGCGCACGCATTTGTTCGCTCCAATATTCGTCGTGGCCGACGCTGAGCAAGACGTGATAGGGCGTAAGGAGGTGGGGCTCATCGTGCAGGTCGAGGTCTGTGCAGTAATCAACCCGGTAATCATTTTTCTCGAGCCAGGTAATAAATGGAATGTCCCAATGCGCGAACGTTTGGCGTGGTGATCCTTCATCATAAGGATCAAAAGTGTTAGGAGAATTATTGCCGCCGTCAAACTGGGGAATCGCACCACCCATCCCGCCACCTGGTCGGTGAAGGCTCACCTTATTAACCTTGGTTTTCGTGAGCTGGTCGGTGAACCACTGGCCGGCGTAGAGGTTGCCGCCGCCCGAGTAGTTATACGCGTGATAAGTTGTGAGCGAAAGCTTATAGAGAATCTGCGCCTCTTGCCCGGGCGAGCTACTCTTCACTACAAAAAGTAGCTTAGCGTCACGACCGTCTGCGTTAATCTCGCTGCTACTGTTAATTGGTTCTCCCCGGTTATTCGTTTCTACGAGGTTGGCAATGTAGGCGCCCGTCGGCCAATCGATCGGAATTTGAAAATCATAGCCGGGCCATCCCCAGCCCTCGTAATGGCGGAGCTTTGCGAAGTCGTGACCGATCTGCGCATCGAGACTTCCTATCTTAACCAGCTCTTCGCCTTGCCTGTAGAAGTCAACACGAAAGCATCTGTGTATGTTGTCAGTCGAAACGTGAAGCCTCAGCTTCTCTCCGGCACGTACGCCGGGTCGATCAGGATAGCCTTGTATCATTGCAGCCTCCAATCGCTTCGATGATCTCGATAACGTAATACGTTCTTCAGAATTTTGTCTTGCAGATCTATCAATGCGTCAATATAATCTGTTTGCCCAAATTCAGCTTACCCGACGGACAGCTTCTGAACTTAGACGTTTAGAACTGCCTCCCACTTTCAAACTAGCGTCAGAGCGATCTTCATCATCAAGCGATGTAGTCGTCCCGACTGACGTGCCTCATCAAGCCCAGTCAAAGCCCAGCACTCACCTCCCTATGTATTTGCAAGTATGTCCAGCTTGCGCGCGTTTAATGAGGAATGAACCTCTGAATTGCAGTTCAACAGAGGGGAGATGCAGTACCAGACCATTCCGGAACTCGAGTCTTTTTCCGAAGCGACCAGCAGGCCCTCAAATTTGATCGCCCTGTTGCGTCACAGGGCACTGAACCAGCCCGAGCAACTGGCATATACCTTCCTTCGGGACGGAGAAACAAGCGAGCTTCATCTTACTTACCGCGAATTGGAACAGCGCGCTCACGCAATCGCTGCCGCGCTTCGACTTGCGGGAGCAACAGGTGGACGTGCTGTCCTGCTTTATCAGCCGGCACTCGATTTCATCGAAGGTTTTTTCGGCTGCTTGTATGCGGGCGTAGTCGCCGTTCCCGCTTATCCGCCGCATCCCGCTAAGCTTCATCGTACTCTGCCCAGGCTTCAGGCCATTATCACTGACGCTCAGGCGACATTCGTGCTCACCACCTCACCGATCCTGGCGAAGGCGAAGCGAATCTTTGCGGAAGCTTCGGATCTCAAAGCTTTACATTGGATCGCCACCGATATGGTTGATGCCAACGCAAAAGACGATTGGCGGGCTGAGCACGTGAGCGCCGAAGATCTTGCTTTACTTCAATATACGTCAGGTTCGACGGGACACCCTCGCGGCGTAATGCTCACACACGCAAATCTCCTGCACAACGCCGATCTGATCTTTCAAGTATTTGAGCACACGGAGACGGACAGCTACGTTTCATGGTTGCCCATGTTTCATGACATGGGGTTCATGGTTGGAGTCCTCCAGCCTCTCTACGCGGGAATCAGAGCCGTCGTGATGTCACCCGCCGCTTTCTTGCAGCGTCCTGTCCGCTGGCTCAAAGCCATCTCTCGCTACAAAGCTACGACAAGCGGCGGACCGAACTTCGCTTACGACCTCTGTGCGCGCAAGGTAACGACCGAGGATGCGGCGGCGCTCGATTTGAATAGTTGGAGCGTGGCGTTCAACGGTGCAGAGCCGGTCCGCGCGAAGACTCTCGACAGGTTCGCCTCTCGGTTCGAGCCATGCGGCTTTCGACGCACGGCCCTCTATCCCTGTTACGGACTGGCCGAGGCAACTTTGATCGTGACCGGCGGGCGCAAAAACAGTCCGCCCATCATCAAGACCGTGAAGACGGAAGCTGCGGATACCGGGACGAATTCGAAACTGATGGTCGGCTGTGGTGGCGCGTTGCCGGGAGAGCGTGTCGCTATCGTCGACTCCACATCTTTAACCGAACTCAAAGACGGTCGGGTCGGTGAGATTTGGGTCTCTGGCCCGAGCGTGGCCCAAGGTTACTGGAACCGCCACGAGGAGACGGACCAGACCTTCAGAGCTTTTCTGTCAGACACCGGCGAAGGACCATTCCTACGCACAGAAGATTTAGGCTTCATCGAAGACGGGGAACTCTACATAACAGGCCGCATCAAGGATCTCATCATCATACGCGGCCTGAATCACTATCCGCAGGACATCGAGTGGACTGTAGAGCATTGTCACGCTGCGCTCAGACCAGGCTGCGGCGCTGCCTTTACCGCTGAGATTGACGGTGAGGAACGATTAGTAATCGTTCAAGAGGTAGACATCCGTCAGGAAGCGGACCTTGAACAGGTAATTGAGACCATCCGTGAAGCGGTTGCTTCCGAGCACGAGTTGCAGGTTTATAGCATCGCACTCATCAAGCCGGGCCAGATTTCCAAAACGTCGAGCGGCAAAATTCAGCGGCGCGCTTCCCGCCGGAAGTTCCTGGAAGGCGCGCTCGATCCGATTGCCGAGTGGCGCGCGAGCGCTTCGGAAGAGAGTGATGCGCCAAACCTGGTGATGCCGTCACTCAGCGTGGAAGCCATTCAATCATGGTTGGCATCGCAGGTGGCTGCGAAGCTCGGCCTTGATTCCAGCAGTGTGAATGTGAATCAACCGCTCGCGCGATATGGCCTCGACTCCTTGACGGCTATCGAGTTTGCGCACTCGGTCGAGATAAGTCTGGGCGTCAACTTCCCGATGGTCGGCTTCTTGCAGGGGACAAGCATCGCCAAGCTCAGCGCGCAATTATTCTCGCAGTTGAGCGAAAGCCCCGATCCTCTTTCTTCTGCTGCTGGGAGCGAAAGCGAGAATGAGTATCCGCTCTCCTACGGCCAGCGGGGTCTATGGTTTTTGCACAACCTTGCCCCGGAGAGTGCGGCATACCACATAGCGCGAGCGGTGAGAATCCGCGCCGCGCTCGATGTTGCTGCTTTACAGCGCGCCTTTTCCGCGCTCGTTGCCCGTCACGCGGCTTTGCGTACAACCTTCACCACTTCGCAGGGACGTCCCACTCAGCGAGTCCATGAACATCTGGAGCCTGGTTTCCACCAGGAAGACGTGGGGCACCTGAGTGAAGCTCAACTCGACGAGCGCTTGAGCGAAGAAAGCGAGCGTCAGTTCGATCTCGAACGCGGGCCGCTCCTGCGCCTCAATCTCTTCACTCGCTCAAGTGACGAGCACATTCTTTTACTTACCACGCACCACATCATCGTCGACTTCTGGTCGCTGGCGCTCTTGATGCAGGAGCTGAGTCTCGTGTACGAAGCGGAACAGTCCGGTATGGGCACATCGCTCCCGGCGCTTTCTTCCAGTTATTCCCGCTTCGTTCGTTGGCAAAAGAAGTTGCTATCGAGTGATGAAGGTGAGAGGCACTGGGAATACTGGCGTAGTCAACTGGCAGGCGAACTGCCGATCTTAAACTTGCCGACGACGCGGCTGCGACCACCCATTCAAACCTTTCGTGGCGCTTCCGAACCTTTCCGGGTGAGCGCCGCAACTGCGCGTCGATTGAAAGCCTTGAGCAGTGATCACGGGGTCACGCTTTACATGACGTTGCTCGCGGCCTTTCAAGCGTTGCTCCATCGCTATACAGGCCAGGAGGAGTTGTTATTCGGCTCTGTTACCGCAGGCCGAACGAAGGCTGAGTTCGCCTCCCTCATCGGCTACTTCGTTAATCCGGTGGTGCTGCGGGCAACGATCTCCGATAACGCG